>SMUZ01013050.1_pt1 | contig 14647 bp, 10 predicted proteins | sample 2456421 | NCBI WGS metagenome assembly SMUZ01 (sample SAMN11095932, study PRJNA526329) | marine sediment metagenome | biome: Marine sediment; feature: Surficial sediment; material: Deep marine sediment; isolation source: Hadal surficial sediment | place: Pacific Ocean | collected 2014-11 | depth... | reverse complement strand
CTTACCTCTTGCCGCGCGACCTGGCGAAACAACCTCGCTCGCGGCGCAACGAGCCCAGCTTCCTGCCGCATATTCTCCACCGACTTGCTGCAGCGATCGACAAGCCCGTCGATCGCGTCGCTGAGGCCACGCGCCTCAACACCGAGCGCCTGTTCAGATTGGCTTAGCCTACCGCGGCGCCGACTCGGTGACCTGCTGGACTTTTTCCCAGTGCGGATAGAAGGCTTCCATCAAACGATCCAGCTCCGCTCTCGCAGGTTTTCGGTAACGAGCTCGAAGCTCGTCCGGGAAGATCACGTGTGTTGGGCGACCTTTGCTGAAGTCGGCTTCTTCAGGAAACAGGATATGACCGGTTACCGGCAGGTCTCTCGCCTGCACCTTGAGCGCCGCGACCCGGTCGTAAAGTGCCGGTTGCGGATTGTGGAACGTAAAACGCCGTGCACGACTGATCACGGTCCATTCATCCATGCGATCGCTCGCGAATACCACTCCCTTGATACTGTTGATTTCGACAACCACCAAGCCCTTGGCCGTCAGTAACACGTGCTGAAGGTGGATCTGACCGCCCATGCCGTCGGGCAACAGAATGTCCTGCATCGAGTCCACAGCGATCGAGCGTAACGTCTCCTCCAGGTCACGGCGACGATGACGCCAGCGATGAACCAGGGCCAGCACAAGGATGGCGGCAGCAATGGCTACGGCGAGCGCTATCAGGTAGTTATAATTCACTTTAAATATTTGTGATAAATAACTGTATTTTAATGTTTTTACCAGTCGTCCAGAGCCCCGGCTAACGCTGACGCATGCGGTTGCAAGGCCTCGCAGTGTGCTGGCAGTTCAAGCAGTACCGCAAGCTCAGGCGGAACCGGTACGGACGCGTCAATAATTTCCTCGACGATAGTGTCGAACTTTGCCGGGTGAGCCGTCGCAACGATGATCCAGGGTTCCCCGATGCGACGGGCCTGGGGCAGCTGATCGTAGGCCCAGGCTGCGGTCGCCGTGTGCGGGCACCAGACCCGGCCCAACCGCCGATAGTCCTTGGCAATCTGCTGCCGAATGGCGGCGTCGTCTACGGGGTAAACCTCCACCGCGCGGCGTAACTCGCCGAAGTCCGGAATCAGGTCGCGAAGACGCTCCATATTGCTCGGATCACCGACGTCCATCGCAGAAGCGAGTGTCTGGATACTCGGCCGAGGCTGCCAGTCGCCGGTGGCAAGAAAATCCGGAATTGTTCGGTTGGCATTGGTCGCCAGGATGATATCGCCGATCGGCATCCCCATCGCCCTTGCCCAAATACATCCCAGCGCGTTGCCTAGATTACCCGTCGGCACGATGAAGTTGGCCTGCGTGCCGTGCGCACGATAGTGCCAGAGGCTGGCTGCAGCGTGGTAGACCACCTGCGGCAGCAACCGGCCGATATTGATGCTGTTGGCGGCGCTAAGCCGGTGGCGCGTGTTCAGATCCGCGTCGGTAAAGGCCGCCTTCACCATCGCCTGGCACGCGTCGAATGTGCCGCTAACCTCGAAGGAACGCACGTTTCCAGTCCAACAGGTGAGTTGGTGCTGCTGCCGTGGCGAGACCAGATCCTTGGGGAACAGGACACCGACACGGATGCCGCGACGCCGATGAAAAGCGGCGGCGACCGCGGCACCGGTATCGCCAGAGGTCGCCACCAGTATCGTCAGCGGCCGGCTATCCTTAGAATCCAGGTCCGGTAGCGCGCGCTCCATCGCGGCCGCCAGAAAGCGGGCGCCCACGTCCTTGAACGCCAGCGTCGGTCCGTGGAACAGCTCGAGGACCGCCAGGTCTCCCTGCTCGACCGCCAGCGTCTCCAATGGGATCGGGAAGTTCAACGCATCGTCGCAGATCGCTGCGAGGCTATCGGCGAGCGCTGAGTCGACGAAGAACGGGGCTAATAGCTCGGTACCGATCTCCGCAACCGTTTCGCCGTGAATCTCGTCGGCGTCGAAGCGGGGCAGCTCCTCAGCAACATACAGGCTGCCATCGGGCGCAAGACCCTGCAGCATGGCGCCAACCAGGTCGGTTTCGTGGCCACCCCGGGTACTCAGATAGCGCATAGGCAATGCTCGTCAGCCGACTTCTGAAAATGACTCAGGCGGCTAATCGTGATTAGCGCTCAGCATACTGCACAGCCGCAACAGGTCGGCAAAAATGCCTGCAGCGGTGACATCCGGACCCGCGCCCGGGCCGCGAATGATGAGCGGATTCTCGCAGTAGCGACGGGTCACGAACTGCACGATGTTATCGGTAAGACTGATATTGGCGAACGGGTGATCGCGAGGATAACTTGCCAGCCGCACGTCGGCCGTGCCCTGCTCCAAATCGACCTCGGCGACGTAGCGCAGCACCCGATCACTCTGCTGCGCTTGCCGATAGCGCTCCGCCATCGGTGCATCGAAGTCGACGAGCCGCTGCAGAAACTCGTCGACCGAAGCGTCGGCAAGTGCTGCCGGGACGAGATTTTCGACCTTCAGGTCGGCCAGTTCCAGCGCAAGGCCTGCCTCTCGAGCCAGGATCACGGCCTTTCTTGCGACATCCATACCAGACAGATCATCGCGCGGGTCGGGTTCTGTATAGCCGCGGGCCCTGGCCTCGCGCACGATTTCGGAAAACGGCCGGGTAGCGTCGAAGACATTAAACAGATAGGCCAGTGTGCCGGATAAGATCCCGCTGATGCTGGTTATCTCGTCGCCGGTCTCGACCAGATCTTTGAGTGTTTGAATCACCGGCAAACCGGCGCCGACAGTCGCTTCGTAGAGGAAGTGGGTGTTCGCGTCATGGCTGATGCGCTTGAGATCGGCGTAGTAGTGCAACGGCCCGCTATGCGCCCGTTTGTTTGGCGTGATGACGTGGATACCGCGTTCCAGCCACTGACCATAGAGGTTGGCAATGCTGTCCTCCGCGGTGCAGTCGATCAGCACGGCGTGCGGAAGATGATCAGCCTGCAGGTGCTCGACGAAACGTTCCAGATCCTTATCCTGACCGGCTGCGAACGTCTCACGCCAGTTGCCGAGGTCGATCCAGCGGTCGGCCAACAACATGCGGGTGGAGCTACTGACGGCGCGAACCCGGAGATCCAGGTTAAAGCTTTGCCGTAGCCGCTCTGCTTCGCCGGCCATCTGATCCAAGAGCGCGCTGCCTACCGAACCCGGCCCGATCAGCCCGATCGAGACAGTTTTGGCCGATAGATAGAAGCTGCCATGCACAGCGCGTAAGGCCCGCGTCATGTCCTTGGCATCGATCACGGCGGAGATGTTGCGCTCCGAAGCGCCCTGCGCGATGGCGCGGACGTTGATGCCGGAACTACCGAGGGTCCGGAAGAAACGCCCTGCGACACCCGGCAACCCTGCCATGCCATCACCCACAACCGCGACTACAGCGCAGCCCTTGGTGACTTCGATGCTCTGCACCTGGCCCTCGGAGAGTTCCACGGCGAAGGCGCGTTCTACGACGGCCTTGACTTGAGCTGCGGAATCGTCCGGAACAGCGAAGCAGATCGAGTGCTCCGAGCTACCCTGAGAGATCAGCGTGACCGAGATCGCTGCCTCGCGCAGTGCGCCGAACAGCCGATCGGCGGTTCCGGGTACACCGATCATGCCCGCACCTTCCAAGTTCACCATGGCAATGCCGTCGATACCGCTGATGCCTTTGACAAGGGCCTCGCGATGCCCGGGCATCGCGGTGATCTCGGTGCCCGGGCGTTCCGGAGTGAACGTACCGCGGATACGGATCGGAATCCCGTGGGCCACGGCCGGAGCCATCGTCTGCGGATGAATGACCTTCGCGCCAAAATAGGCGAGTTCCATGGCTTCGTTGTAGGAAATCTGATCGATGACCCTGGCTTCGGGCACACGGCGCGGGTCACCGCTCATCACGCCCTCGACGTCGGTCCAGATATGCACGGCACCGGCACCCAGGAGACCGCCGAATATCGACGCGGAGTAATCGCTGCCGTTTCGACCCAGCGTCGTCTGTAAGCCTTCTCGATTCCGGGCGATAAAGCCCGTCACGACGATCACGCCCCGATAATCATCCGCGATGACTCGTTGGCACTGCTCGCGGGTCAGCTCCCAGAGGACAATCGGCCCCATCTCTCCGGCCTCTACGACCAGAATGTCGCGGGCATCGACGTAGGTCACGGCCCCGCTGCGGCGGCCGTCTTCCTCAAGCAAGCCGGCCAGCAATCGTGCCGACCAGAGTTCACCAAACCCTGCGACCAGATCCCGGCTGCGATGGGAGGCAGCCTTCACCAGAGACAGCGCCTTCAACACGCTGTCGATATTCTCTAATTCGTCTGTGAACTGCTGTATCAGGCTGTTGGCGCGGTTCTTCGAGAGCAGCTCAACGACCATGGGCTCGTAGCGTGATCTCAGAACCTCGACGGTGGCCTCCACCGGTTGATTATTGGACGCCTGCTCGATGAGCCTAAGCAGCAGATCGGTCACGCCGTCGATCGCGGAAACGACGACAGCAAGATTGCCGTCCGGCTGACCCACGATAATGTCTGCAACCCGTCTAAAACAGGCCGCATCCGCCAAGCTCGTACCACCAAATTTATGTACCGTCCAGGTCACAGAAATCCTTTCACTACGGCCGGAATTCGCCTCGCCAGCGCGCCGATCAGCCGTTCAAATTTGAATCAGAGGTCGCTCAGGCGCCAGCGGCAATGATTTCACTTCGCATCGCCGCGATCGTGGCGCCATAATCGGCGTTGCCGAAGATCGCAGATCCCGCGACGAACGTATCGGCGCCGGCCTGGGCGATCTGGCCGATATTGTCCACCTTGATGCCGCCATCGACCTCGAGCCGCACATCCAGCCCGGATTCGTCGATCAGATGACGCGCGGCGACAATTTTCTCCAGGGTCGATTCGATGAATTCTTGCCCGCCGAACCCCGGATTGACCGACATCAGCAACACCATATCGACTTTATGAAGCACATGCTCGAGCCATGTCAGCGGCGTCGCCGGGTTGAACACCAGCCCGCTTTTACATCCAGCGTCGCGAATCAGCTGCAGTGACCGATAGGTATGCTCGCTAGCCTCGGGGTGGAAGCTGATATAGCTCGCACCAACCGCGGCGAAGTCGGCAATGATTCGGTCGACGGGTTTGACCATCAGATGGACATCGATGGGTGCCGTTAGCCCATAACTGCGCAACGACTCGCAAACCATGGGGCCCATGGTCAGATTCGGCACATAGTGGTTGTCCATCACATCGAAATGGATCAGATCCGCACCCGCTTCGATGACGGCGTCCACATCTTCGCCAAGACGCGCAAAGTCCGCCGACAGGATTGACGGCGCAATCCAGTACTCACGCATGTTAGAACCCCAATGACTGAGAGCTTTATTCTGCCCTCATGCGTGCCGATGTGTACAGGCAGGAGCGCGAATAACTCGCGGCAGGCGTCCTAGCAACAGCCGCCTGGCGTCGCGACACCGTTCGCATCGAATGGCAACGTCGTCCCACAATCTGGGAAGATACCCCGATGGTGGCTTTTATCGCCGTGCAAGTCGAAGTGCGCTCTGAAGCGACTCCCGTGCAGCATATCGAACGTATTGCCGCACACCGGTAAGGCCTGACCGGTTTCGAATTGATGGTGTTTGTCCAGCGTGAACCGCTCGGGGAGGTACGGGATACTGCCGGTGTAGGTCGCCGTCTGGCCATAATCCTCGCAGGCCGCCTCAAGACCCGGTAGCTTGAAAAGCCGGTAGGTCGCGGCAAAAAACTGGACGCCCTGCGCGGCTTCCTGGATGCGCGGATCGGTGATCTCGATCGGCCGGTCGGTGATCAGGCGCGGATCGAGAAATCCCGCGCGCTTCGCTAACTCGACGAAATCGTTCCAATACAGGGCACCGCCCAGGCACTCGCCATAGAGTACAGGATCGTTCGCCACCTCAGCTGGCACACGCCGATCCGCATAGACATCAGCGAAATAGAGCTCACCACCGGTCTTCAATGCCCGATAGGCGCCTGCCAGCACGGCTTCCTTGTCTTCACTGAGATTGAGGACGCAGTTCGAGACCACGATCTCGAAACTATTGGGCTTTAGCGGAAGCGCATCGAGCTTCTCGATATAGCCATGGTAGAACCGGACATTGGGCTTTGGGTAGCCAAACCGGGCGCTGTGATACTCGCGATAGCGTTCCGCCACGGCGAGCTGAGCTTCGGTCATATCCACGCCGACGATCTCACCATCAGGACCGACAAGCTTCGACAACAGATAGCAGTCACGTCCCGACCCGCAGCCCAGATCGAGGATACGGCAGTCCTGCAGCGCATCTGGCAGCACGAGGCCACAACCGTAGTAGCGTGCCCTGACGTCGTCGTGAATTTCGGCCAGAGCGGCGGTCACATATTCGGGCGCGGCCTCAAAAGTGCAGCACGCGTTGGTCTTCAGGTCCCCGGTTTGTTCGAGCACCTCCCCGTAGTACTTTTGGACGAACTCTCGCACAGCCTATCCCGTGATCTATCTCCAGATTGCCAACCATTATGACCCGGCTGGCGCAGCGATTGTTTCATGGGCCGTGATTCTGTTCCATTTGCCTGCCTGCGGGCGAAAGGCTTTTCAGGGCTACGCTGACGATCGTGGCGACCCCGAGCAGACCGGCCGCGAACAGCAGGGCATCCTGATAACCGGTCGTCTGATCCGCGCTGGAGGCCGCGACGCCGCCGACCATAGCGGCGCCGGTCAGTCGCCCGATTCCCAGGCAGGTCGCCAACAACCCTTGTCCCGCACCGCGCTGAGCTTCGCTGACCTCACGAATGACCACCAACCGCAGCGGTGCCATCAACGCGGACAGACCCAGCCCAACCAACACGCCTGCCGTGAAGAAGCTGGCGCGCGTCAATACCGCAAGGCCGAATACGAGTAATCCCGAGGCCGTCATGATCAGCCCCGCCTGGATAATGCGCTTCGGCCCGAGCTTGTCCGCGAGGCGCCCTGCCGCCGGAGCGCCGACAATCAGAGCGAGTACCAGCGGTATCATCATGAAACTCGCAGTCGTCTCGGGCACCTGTAGCCCGGTCACGGCAAACGCTGGCAGAAATACCATTGCAGCTTCTGCAAGACCCGTAGCCAGTGCAATAACGCCGACGAGCCTGAGCTCGGCCGATCGCAGCAGCTCCGGGTGTAATACCGGGTCGGCTGCCCGTCGTTGGGCGAGCATCAGCGCCGGCAGACAGACCGCTGCCAGTAGTAGAGCAGGTAAAACCCGCGGGGAGCCCGCGCTTGTCGCCAGTGCACCGACGTCCACTGCGCTGATAGCCCACGCAAGCGCAGCCAGCATGACGCTCAAGAGTCCTATCCCGAGCCAGTCGATCGGCGACCTCATTGGCTGCCGCTCGGTGGGCAATAGCCTGGCCGCCTGCCATAAAACGACCGCGGCGAGCGGCAGATTCATCAGGAACAACCACTGCCAGCCCCAACGCAGCAAGATTCCGCCCAATAACGGCCCAAGCAGGAACGCGATCCCGAACACAGCACCAATAAGACCCAGTGCACGCCCACGGCGTTCGGCTGGGAAGGTATCCCCGATGACGGCGATGGCAACCGGCAGGATCCCTCCCGCACAGAATCCCTGGATCGCTCTACCGGTCAGCAACACAGCGAACGTGGGGGACATCGCCACCAGCAGCGATGCCGCCGCAAAAACGGCCACGCATGCAATGTAGACGGCGCGGCGCCCTTGCCGGTCAGAGAACTTCGCGATGACCGGAGCGCCGACGAGTTGGAACAGGATATAGATGCCGAAGACCCAGGACAGACCGCGCTCGTCAGCCCCATAGGTCGTCTGGATCGCCGGTAGCGCAGGACCGACAATGCCGATATCCAGAGCCGCCATCAGCACGCCGGCAAACAAAACGGGTAAGACCCTCCCTGATTCGTGGCCGTTCGAGTGCTTCAGCTCCATCGAGTCAGGCTAATCACTTCGCACTAGCAACGCCTGCATCGCGTCGGCGAACAGGGCCTCGCCGGACGAATGCTCGTCATAGACCTTTAGTAGCGGGATCGCCGTTCGCGCAATGACCTTCAGCGAGTACTCAGCGCTGCCATTGCGCAGCAGATTGGCTCTTTCCGCCACCGTCAGCACCGCGAACATCGCGTCATTCAGCGCCCGATGGCGAGCTTCGAAATGCCGAAATGTCGCCGCATCCACAGCCGTGATCAGCAGCAGCCCCTCCCGATGGACGCGCCAGAGTTCGAGATAGGTGTTGAAAATCCCCGTCAGGCCGGCTCGCGCCGATTCTTGGCTCAGTGCGCTGATGGATGCGATCGCCATATCGAAAATCGGATTAAGTATGTTCTCTAAAAGATTGTATTTACTGGAAAAGATTGCGTAAAAAGTCGCGCGGGAAACATCGGCCTCGGCCAGCAGGTCTTCAACGCTGACGCGGGCGACACCGCGGCTGGCGAACTGCCGCGCACCCGCCGTCAATAACGCCGTCCGCATCCGCCGCTGACGGCGCGCGATCCTTGGGCTACGCCGCTGCACGCCGTTCTGTCTAGGTCGTTTCAGGCCCATGACATCAATCATACACAGTTATATGATAACGTACAGTGGTATATGAGAAAGGTATTAGCCGGTTGCGGATGATCTTCAGAAGTTCAACACTAGGAGGCTTGAAGGAGAGTCAACATCTATGTCAGCCGTAGGACGTAACGCGCCCTGCCCATGCGGCAGCGGCAAAAAATACAAACACTGTTGCGTCAACAAGGCCGCAAGAATGTCGATGTCGATGCGTTTCGCCGTCGCAGCCGTCGCCGTCTGCCTGATGGGTGGCCTGATATTGATCTTGACGCAGATTGACGACTTCGAGCCCGGCGCCCCATCCGGGCGCGTTTGGTCGCCTGAGCACGGCCACTTTCACTAGCAGGCTACTGAGAAGGATTCAGGCCAGCGCAAGGCAAGGCGAGAAAGCGCAACGTACAAACGACGTACGAGAGCATTTCGAGCCAATTCTTAACGCAGTATTGTGCCGGCTGAGTCCTTCTCAAATTCTGCGCAGTGTCGATACCGGCGGCTCGTTCACTACCGAGCGAGCCGCCAGCGTGCCGCTGACTCCGACGACGACCCCGCCCACGACTAGACCGGCCAGCAACAACGTCGGCCCCGGGAGGTAGTCAAGCTCGAACAATTCGTTGGCCACGACGTAGCCGATAAGCCCCGCACCAAACGCCCCCAGCGTACCGGCCAGTAAGCCGAGCGCGATGAATTCCGCCGCAACGCCCTGCAGGATGACGGATCGCCGTGCCCCGAGTGTCCGAAGAACAGCACTCTCATACATTCGCTCATCGCGGGTCGCCTGAATAGCCGCGAGAAGTACGGTAATTCCTGCTGCAAACGTGAACAAGAAGACGTATTGCACGGCCAGCGCCGCGCGGGTCATCGCACGTCTCACTTGATCGAGCACGGCACCGATATCGATGACCGACACGGTCGGTAGAGCCCGTGAGAGGTCCACGGTAGCTGCCCGCTGGTCCGCCTCGACATAGAAACTCGTGACGAAGCTCTGCGGAAAGTTCTCCAGCGTATTCGGGCTGACGACCATGAAAAAATTCGGGCTGAAAGTATCCCAGTTGATGCGCCGGACACTGGTAATCGTCACCGTGACACTATCGCCCGCGACCGCATAGGTCAGCTGATCACCCAGCCGCAAACCAATCTCCTCAAGGATTCGTTCCTCAATCGAGACCTGTCGCAAGGTATCGCCTTCCTGCCACCACTCACCGTCGATCAACTCATTGGCTGGATTCATCGTCGCAGCCCAGGTGAGATTCAGATCATCTCCCAGCTCGCGGGCTGCCCTTTCGTCTTTCGCCTGATACTCGCTTAGCGGAATTCCGTTGACGTGGCTGATACGGGCACGCACCAGCGGCGTATAGCTTGGTGCCGCGATTCGATGGTCGGCCAGTATCTCGGTTACGGTCGCCCGCTCGTCCAGCTGAATGTTGATCACGAAATGATTGGGCGCGTCAGCCGGCAACGCCGCCTGCCAGCTAGCCATCAATTCCGTTCGAACGACTGTCAACAACAGCAGGACCATCAGCCCAATACCGAACGCGACGACTTGTACACTACTCTCGTGACCGCGTCGGGCGACATTGGCGATCCCGTAGCGCCATGCGACGCCCACACGACCACGAAAACGCTGCAGGCCGATCACGAGCAACCGCCCGGCTCCGTAGAGCGCCGCGAACGTCAACACGGATCCGCCCAGTACATACGCGATCAGCTCAAAGTCACGAAATTGCCAGTACATCATCGCCGTGACCGCGGCTACCGCAACGCCATACACGACGGAATAACCGAGTGGTGGCGGTTCAAGATCGTGGCGTAAGACTCGGGCAGGCGGCACATTACGCAATTGCAACAGCGGCGGAAGCGCAAAACCGATCGCTACGCTCAACGCTGTGATGGGCCCGATTATCGCGCCACGCAAACTCGGCGCGGGTAACTGCGCTTCGACGAGATCGTCGAGTATCAAACTTAACCCATACTGAGTCAGATAGCCGAGCAAGCTGCCAATCACGCCTGCCGCCAGGGCAAGTAGTAGAAGCTGTGTAAGCATCAAGCGCAGAACGTCCCGGTGTCGTGCACCGATACACTTCATGAGCGCGACCGTATCGAGGTGACGCGCCATAAAGCGGCGGGCTGCCATCGCCACAGCTACACCGCCGAGCAGGACGCTGACCAGCGCCGAGAGCACAAGAAATCTCTCGGCACGCACGATCGACTGGCGTACTTCGGGACGACCGTCGCGGATATCGTCGAGTTCCTGGTCGAAATTGATCATCGGCTCGATTTGCTCACGGAATTCCGCCACACGGCGCTGATCACCGGCAAACAATAGTTCGTACTCGACGATACTACCGGGCAGGATCAGACCGGTATTGAACAAGTCGGCAAGATTGAGCAGAACCGTCGGCGCGATCTCCATGAAGCGCCAGCCCTCATCCGGTCTGAATTCGAGTGTGTGCCCGACGCGCAGACTCAGGCTGCCGATCTTAAGCTCGTCTCCAACCTGGACGCCCAATCGAGCGAGCAGGCCCGGCTCCGCCCAGACTTCGCCGAGCTGCGGCACTCCGTCAGCGACACGAGGCGGCCCCGCAAGTTCGTCCGCGATACGCACTTCGCCGCGCCACGGATAACCGTTGGTCACACCGCGCACATCCGCCAGTGCGCTCGCCTCTCCGGCTAGAACAACGCTGCGAAAGTGCACGACCTCGGCGGTCTGAATTTCGTGCTCAACCGCCAGTCGCTGGTACTCGGGTGTTAGCGGAGAATCAGATTCCAGGCGTAGATCCGCGGCCAGTACCTCACCAGCCTGCTGGGTGACGGCCTGCCTGACGCGATTCGTAAACATGCCTACGGCGCTCATCGCAGCCACCGCAACCACAAGCGCGACTACCAGGATGACGGTTTCGCCCGAGCGCCAATCTCGGACCAGCAAGCGCGTGGCCAAACCCCAACGTATGGCACTCACAAAGATTTCGCCGTTATCATAAGTTAGAGCTCGAAGTAGCCAGCAGCCGTCTCGATACGTTCGGCCATGGCATCGATCACGCTTGCGGCCAGCTCGATCTGCGGGTCCACGGCCTCATAGCTGCGCTGCTCGATCGATTCGCGAACGCCGGGAATGGTTTTCACACCGTAGCCTGTGTAAAAACCGGGTGCGTAGATATAGTGCCTGTACCACGGGCGACCCGCGAGACCCTCTTGCCTCGTCAGTAGCCGCTCGCTTGAATATAGAAGCGCGTTGAGTTCAACGAGGTCGTCTTCCCGCACCTCACCGTTCTCCAACGCCTTTTCGTAGGAAGTAGCCGCATTCTGTAACCGCTCCAGCGAATTATTCAGCGGCGCAAAGTTGAAATACGGTACCGGGGACTCAGCCTTGGGCGGGCCGAATGGTTGTGTCGGATCCAATGCGACGTCGTACTCGCCATCCTCGATCAGCGCATTCGTTCGCTCCGTTTCGGTCCTTGTGTCAACCACGAGTTCCTCAAGCTCAGTGATATACATTTCAATATTGTCACTAAATCCCGTGAACTCGAAAGGCAGTACGCGCGCATTCGCGAGCCTCAATGTTGCGCGCCCCGCAACCTGCGCCAGGACACCGCTATAGGCAAGACCTGGATCCCGCCAGGTCGTGTAATGCTCATAGGTATCATAGAGCGTGTGATAACTTCCGCCTGGCCCTTCGCCGGAGAAGCTCAGGTGGGCAGAAGCAATGCCGAGGTGTTGCAAGAACGGTGAGTAATCGGAACCCGAGCCGAGTGCTGCGATTCGCAGATCCTCCCGTTCTTGCGCCTCCTGGCGCTCCGACTCGTCCTCACCGGTCCGCATTCGCGCCCGCAGCCGATCTGCCAGCGACACATCAGTCTGTGGATCTAAGACATCCCGAGCTATCTGATTAAAAAACCGCTCGAGCGTATGGCTCCCGCCGACGTTAAGAAATCCGCGTGAGTTGCCGTCTGTATTGATATAAGCGACTGCATGCCGATCGAGATCAGCTGCGTGATGCTCCACCCACTCGGTAGAGCCGATTAAACCCTGCTCTTCGGAGTCCCAAGCCGCGTAGATGATCGTTCGCGCCGGTCGTTGTCCGGCGTCCGCGAGCACGGCGACGGCCTTCGCTTCCGCCAACATCGCAACCAGTCCCGAGATCGGGTCTGCCGCGCCGTGATTCCACGCATCGTAGTGATTACCGCGTATGACCCACTCGTCGGGGTATTCGCTGCCTTCCAGGCGTGCAATCACATTATAGATCGTGATCCGATCCCAGTTGAACTCAAGTTTCATGCGTACGCGTGCCGGCCCCGGACCGAGGTGGTAGGTTATCGGCAAAGCGCCGCGCCACGCTTCGGGCACAACGGTGCCGCCGATCGCAGACAGCAACGGTAATGCATCGCGATAGGAGATCGGTAACACCGGAATCTTGGTCAACGTCGGCGTGTTGTCGATCTCGAGCCGCTCAACGTTGCCAGTCGCGCCGACACCCGGCGTCAGGACGTCGCCGGGATACAATGGCATGTCCATGACAGAGCCGCGTTGCACAGCGGTTTCATTTTTGAACGCACCATCCGGGTAAACGTCGCCCACGGCATAACCGTCGTCGGCCGGATCCGAATAGATAATCGTGCCGATTGCGCCCTTCTCGGCTGCTAGCTTAGGTTTGATACCGCGCCATGACTGGCCATATTTGACGATAACGATCTTGCCTTCGACGTCGATGCCGTAACGCTCAAGCATGTCGTAGTCCGCCGGCACCCCATAATTGACGAATACGAGCTCACTCTCGACTTCACCGCCGATGGAGAACGCGTTATACGGCGCAAGCAGATCTTCGTATTCCAGCGTACTGGGATCTCCTTCGACAGGCATTTCTGTCAGTGTCGCAGTAAAAAAATTCGGCGCCGTCAGTTCGAGCTCCCTGATCTTCGGCGTCGGCAGGAGAATGTCGTACTCGTCGATCGTGACATCATATCCCCAGGATTCCATAAGCTCAGACAAGAATTTGGCGTTTTCCCTATTCGCAGCCGAGCCGGCGTGGTGCGGACTCGCCGTTAACCGCCGCATCCACCCATCCATGTCCTCTACGCTCAGGGCGGAATCGTATCTAGTCTCGATAGCGCGCTGAGCGTCGACGGCGTCATCGGTAAAACCACGAATGGGCTTCTGAGCCGAAGCCGTACCGAACACCGAGATCAGTAACAGAGTTAAGACTCGCATGGTCTCTCCACGCCAACGTGCCATCGCAGCATACTTCGGTGAGTCGGTTGAGTCATGCAGGTCAGCCCCACCCGGCTCGATTTACCGCCCCCCTGCATAGCGCGAACGCCGGCATTACAAGCTATACTGGCTCTCCGGGCGGCCCGGCTCAGCAAAATAACGAAATCCGAGCCAAGCACCGTCTGTCCAATCTGTTCAGCGGGAGGTTCACGAACATGCGCGCATCGATCGTATTTACGGCCGGGCTGGTTGCGGCCACGGCAGGCCTGCTTATCGGTTGTGAGTCGCCGCCACCCGCCGCGACCGGCAGCGAGGATATCACGCCGCCTGTGATCACCAATGCAGAGCTCGCCAATACCAATCCTCGGGCTCCATTGGCTGCCGTAGTGACCTTATCAACCGACGAGGCGGCCCGACTCACGCTACGCATCGATGATGGCCAGCAAACTTGGGACATCGTGCCGGATGAGGAATTCTATACCGAGCACTCCGCAATGGTCTTAGGGATGCGTTTTGGTCGCTCGCATACCGTGACCGTCATTGCTGAAGATCGCGCTGGCAATCGAAGTAGCTCTGACCCGCTCAGCTACGAAACTCCGCCATTACCCGTGGAGCTCCCTCGTACGCGCGTCACGGTACGCGAGCCGGAGCGGATGGAACCGGGCGTTAATTTGTTTAATGTGAAATGGTGGGACGAAGACAAAAGGGAGAAGGATCTCGGGCTCATCGTCATCATGGACGATCGCGGCGACATCATCTGGTATTACCGCAACGACGATGACGCGATCGATGACTTCCGCCGCTTGAGTAACGGCAATATTCTCTATAGCAACAGTCCGGCTGGGGATCTATGGCGACTCGTCGAGATTAATATGCTCGGTGATATTGT
>SMUZ01011819.1_pt1 | contig 14740 bp, 16 predicted proteins | sample 2456421 | NCBI WGS metagenome assembly SMUZ01 (sample SAMN11095932, study PRJNA526329) | marine sediment metagenome | biome: Marine sediment; feature: Surficial sediment; material: Deep marine sediment; isolation source: Hadal surficial sediment | place: Pacific Ocean | collected 2014-11 | depth... | reverse complement strand
GCCCCACCGGGTTGGGAGTCTATCTCGACTTCGCGGCCGCGATCGAACGTCTTGGCGAGAAGACCATCCGCGAGCGGTACGGCAACCTCTTCGACATGTACAGTCGTATCACGGACGAAGATCCCTATCAGGTGCCGATGCGCATCTACCCCGCCGTCCATTACGTCATGGGCGGGCTCTGGGTGGACTACAGCCTGATGAGCACGATACCTGGCCTGTTCGTTCTCGGAGAGGCGAACTTTTCCGATCATGGTGCCAACCGGCTCGGGGCCAGCGCCTTGATGCAGGGTCTTGCCGACGGCTACTTCATCATTCCCTACACGGTCGGCCACTATCTGGCGAGCTCGGCCCAGAATCCGGTGGAGCCGGACCACGAAGAGTTCAAGCGGGTGGAGGACGAAGTGGAGGAGCGGACGCGGAAACTGCTTGCGATCGACGGAAAGCGGACCGTCGACAAGTTTCATCGCAAACTGGGAAAGCTGATGTGGGATTTCTGCGGGATGTCCCGCGACAAGCAGGGTCTGACCGAAGCGCTCGAGCAGATCCCGGCACTGCGACAGGAATTCTGGGAGGACGTCCGCGTGCTCGGCGCCAACGAAGAACTGAACCCGTCACTGGAAAAGGCGGGCCGGGTGGCCGACTTCCTCGAGCTAGCCGAACTGATGTGCCGGGATGCGCTGGAACGAGACGAGTCCTGCGGCTGCCATTTCCGGGTAGACCACCAGACACCCGACGGCGAGGCGCTGCGCAACGACGAAGACTTCTCCCACATTGCAGCATGGGAGTACACGGGTCAGGATCGGGCGCCGGTGCAGCACAGGGAACCTCTGATGTTCGAATTCGTCACACCGACACAAAGGAGCTACAAGTAGTGAATCTCACGCTCCGAGTGTGGCGGCAGAAAGACGCGCGGCATCGCGGAAGCTTCCAGACCTACAGCGTGGCGGACGTCAGCCCCGATATGTCGTTTCTGGAAACGCTGGATGCCGTCAACGAAGATCTGATCCTCAAGGGAGTGGACCCGATCGCTTTCGACCACGACTGCCGGGAGGGAATCTGCGGAACGTGCGGCATCGTCATCGACGGGCGTCCACACGGTCCGTCAGCCGCCACGACGGCCTGTCAGCTACACATGCGGCTGTTCAAGGACGGCGACACGATCACGATCGAACCGTGGCGGGCCCGAGCGTTCCCGATCATCAAAGACCTGGTGGTCGATCGTCGATCACTTGACCGGATTATTGCGGCCGGCGGTTACATTTCGGTTTCGACGGGGAGTGCGCCGGAAGCCAACGCCATACCGATTCCGAAAGAAACAACCGAGATGGCGATGGATGCCGCGTCGTGTATCGGATGCGGCGCCTGCGTGGCGGCCTGTCCCAATGCCTCATCGATGCTGTTTACCGCGGCGAAAGTGGCGCACCTCGGGCTGCTGCCGCAGGGCCAGCCCGAACGCTACGACCGCGTGCTGAACATGGTGAGGGTCATGGACGACGAGATGTTCGGAGCCTGCACGAATACGGGCGAATGCGAGGCCGCCTGTCCGAAGGAGATATCCATCGAGTGGATCGCGCGGATGAACCGCGACCATGTGATGGCGACTATTCTGTCCCGCCCGAAGACCGGATGACACACGCGGCGTGCGCGCGGGGCGTCGTCTCGTGCCTCCTGTTCCTTGACAGACCGATGATCATCCTGTAACTTCTCGACGGCTTTTCGTCAACTTCTTCATTTAAAGACGCTTCTCGGGGGGGTAGTGGACGTCTCTTCTCACGATGTTCTCCTGGTTGGTGGTGGCGGTGCCGGTCTCCGCGCAGCGATCGCTGTAGCGGAATTCGACCCGAAACTCAGCGTTGCCGTGGTCTCGAAAGTCTATCCGATGCGGAGCCACACCGTGTCGGCGGAGGGTGGTGCCGCGGGCGTTGTCGCGGCGGACGATAGCCTCGACGAACACGCCTACGACACCGTGTCCGGGGGCGACTGGCTGTGCGACCAGGACGCGGTTGAACTGTTTGTAGACGAAGCTCCCAAAGAACTGCTGCAGTTGGAGCACTGGGGCTGTCCCTGGAGCCGGACACCCGACGGACGAATAGCGGTACGTTCGTTTGGGGGCATGAAGAAAAAGCGGACATGGTTCGCCTCGGACAAGACCGGCTTCCATATGCTCCACACCCTGTTTCAGACTTCGCTGAAATACGACCCCATCGTCCGGTATGACGAGTGGTTCGTCACCAAATTGCTCGTCGATGACGGACGCGTGCAAGGCGTGGTGGCCCTCGAGCTGATGTCCGGGAAAATCCAGGCGATCACCGCGAAATCGGTAATTCTTTGCACGGGTGGTTGCGGCAAAGTGTTTCCGTTCACCACGAACGCCAACATCAAGAACGGCGACGGCATGGCGTTGGCCTTCTGGGCGGGTGCGCCTCTGAAGGACATGGAGTTCGTCCAATACCACCCGACCGGCCTTCCCTTCACCGGCATCCTGATCACGGAAGCCGCGAGATCTGAGGGCGGTTACCTGGTGAATAAGGACGGATATCGCTACCTGCAGGATTACGATCTTGGCAAACCTCAGCCCGAACCCGTCCTGCGCTCGATGGAACTGGGTCCGCGCGACCGCCTGTCTCAGGCCTTTGTCAAGGAAATGGAAAGGGGACGCACGATAGAAGGGCCGTATGGTCACGTCGTCAACCTCGATCTCCGGCATCTGGGAGAAAAGAAGATCGACGCCAGAATCCCGTTGGTCCGAGAGCTGTGCCTCAAGTATCAGAACATCGATCCCGTCCGCGAGCTGATTCCCGTCCGGCCAGTCCTTCATTACGCTATGGGGGGCGTTCATACGAACAAGGACGGGGCGACGCCAATCGAGGGTTTGTTTGCCGCCGGCGAGGTCGCGTGCGTCAGCATCAACGGGGCGAATCGCCTTGGGTCGAATTCTTTGCCCGAGCTGCTCGTGTTCGGCGTTCGCGCCGGGCACGCGGCGGCAGTGTTCGCGTCGGATCAGAAGGAGCCGTCGAGTCACATCATGGCTCAGGCCAACGATGAACGCCGGCGCCTGGAAGAGCAGTATCTGCGCAAGACAGGTGGTACCGAACGGATCGCGACGATCCGGAAGGAAATGCAGGCCACCATGGAGGAGGGCGCTGGCATTTACAGAAACGGCGAGGCGCTCCAGACATCTACGGACAAGATCCGAGAGCTCCAGGATCGATTCCGACACATCCTAATCGAAGACGACAGCCGGACCTTCAATACCGAATTGACTTCAGCACTCGAGCTTGCTTACATGCTCGAGGTGGCCGCTGCGATCGTCCAGTGCGGGTTGAATCGCACCGAATCCCGTGGCGCTCACCAGAGGACCGATTATCCCAGCCGGGACGACGACAATTTCCTGGCGCATTCGCTCATATACCGAAATGAAGATGGCACTTCCCGAATCGAGTACCTGCCGGTCACCATCACGCGTTGGCCGCCCTCGGAACGAGTCTATGGAAAGTAGGCACGCATGACAGAGAAGATCGTTCTCCAGGTCACACGTTACCGGCCCGAGCAGGAAGCGGAACCGACGATACAAGAGTACGAAGTGCCGTTCAGCACCGACTGGGTTCTCCTCGACGCGCTGAACTACATCAAGGACAACATGGACGGGTCGCTGTCGTACCGATGGTCCTGTCGGATGGGAATCTGCGGCAGTTGCGGCATGATGGTGAACGGGGAACCCAAGCTGACATGTGAGACGTTCGTTTCTGAATACGCGCCGGGTCCCGTCCGCATCGAACCGCTGCGTTACTTTCCGATCATCCGCGATCTCGCGATTGACATGACGGACTTCATGGGGAAACTCAAGAACGTCAAGCCGTGGATCATCCGGAAAGACGAAAAGTCCCTCTCAGAGGGAGAGTATCTCCAGAGCCCGGAGGAGCTGGACCGCTACAAGCAGTTCAGCATGTGTATTAATTGCATGCTGTGCTATGCCGCGTGCCCGGTCTACGGACTGGATCCGCATTTCATAGGGCCGGCTGCGATCGCCCTAGCACAGCGCTACAATATGGACTCACGGGATCAGGGAGCGCAGCAGCGCCTCGACGTGCTCTCGGACCACGAGGGAGTCTGGGGCTGCACTTTTGTGGGCGAGTGCACCGAGGTGTGCCCGAAGAACGTCGACCCGGCCGGGGCTATCCAGCAGTACAAGGTGACCGCGACAATGGACTGGTTCAAATCCTTCATCATGCCGCGGGGAGCGGAATGAAGATCAATCCGGGACACACGGAGTTTCACCCGAAATGGTACCGCACGCGTGTGTCTACCTACTGGTGGCTGTCACAGTGGTCTTACACGAAGTTCATGCTGCGGGAATTGAGCAGTGTGTTCGTGGCCTACTTCATCGTGATTACCCTGATGCAGGTTCAAGCATTAGGCCAGGGCCGGGCAGAGTACGCGGCGTTTCAGGAGTTCATGACGCGTCCCTTCGTCATGCTGCTGAATGTTGTCACCTTTCTTTTTCTGCTCCTGCACGCCATCACCTGGTTCAACCTCACGCCCCGCGCGATCGTCCTTCGATTGGGTGGAAAGCGCGTTCCCGACTTACTCATCATCGCGCCTAACTACGTGGCGTGGCTCGTGATATCGGGCGTCGTCGCCTGGTTCGTCCTGAGAGGCTAGAATGGCGACGAAATCATACGTTGCTTTTTTCTGGGCGCTGTTCAGCGCGGGAGGGGTCGTAGCAGCTTTGCTCTTACCGGTGCACGTGTTCCTCTTCGGACTGGCCTTTCCCCTGGGTTGGATCGAACCTCCCAGTTATGAGAGTCTCCTCGGCCTGCTCCAATCTCCGGTGACACGTGTCTACTTGCTTGTCCTCTGCGTCCTGTCGCTGTTTCACTGGGCTCACCGATTTCGTTACATGCTGTACGACGGCGCACAGATCAAGCATCTGAATGAGGTGGTCGTGGTTGGTACCTATGGTGGAGCTTTCGCGGGATCGGTCGTCGCCGCCTACCTGCTGTTCCTCGCGGTGTGACCCGTGTCATCGGCGTCGGAGCCCACCGTCCCATGCTCGGGAACGCAGGTGAAATGTTGCCAGGGGTGGACCGGGACAACATAGCCCGAAGTGCGAAGCCGTAGGGGCCGGGTTGCAGAGCAGCGTTGAATCGGAGACTGGCCTATCCGCACGCGGGCTCACGCGATCTGTGTGGTCGCTCGCGTTGGGCGGAAGGGCGTGTGACCGGTCGACGACACCACGACGCACAGCAGCAGATTGACCAGCAGGGCGATCACCCCGGCGTGGACGTTCCAGAGCTGGCTGTGGCCGCTCGCGAGCAGACCGGCGTAGACCGCTGTGCCTGTCGTCATGCCCGTCAGCGCAGCCCGCGTGGTGAGCCTGTCCCAACTGACCCCGAGGACGAAGAGCGGCGCCACCTGGGCCAGGATCTCCATCTTGAGCTCGGTCAATCCCCAGAGCGTGATCCGCGGGTCGAGTGCGACACCGACCAGCGCGGCGATCAGGACCCACGACAGGGTCTTGCCGGCCCGGGTCAGACGTGCCTCGTCCGCCCCACGCAGCACCGTCGTGCCCAGGATGTCCTTGGCAAGAATGGACGACAGACTGAGCAGCACCGAGTCGGCGGTCGACATGATGGCGCTGACCACCGCAACGATGACGAGCAGGCACAGCGCATACAGGATCGGTGAGCTCTCGCTCCACTCAATCAGCAGCAGCGGTAGCACCTGGTCGGGCTCGATCGGACCGGCACCGGCGAGCTGTTCGATGGCGAGCACGCCGACGAGGAAAACAGAGCCGGTGGTGATCAGCGGGAGGAAGACCATGACGCTGAACGAGCGCTTCAGTGCGGCGCTATCCCGCGCCGCGTAGATACGTTGGATGGCGTGCGGATAGACCGCGCCGGAGAAGCCGATCAGCACGAGCGTGCTCACCCAGTTTCGACAGACGTCCCACCCCGGGACAGTCACCTTCTCGGGCGATTCGATGGCGAGCCACTCCGTTACCCTCGCCAGATGCGTCGGGGTGGCGGACGCCGCGACAAGGAGACCGGTCAGGCCCACCACGAGCATGAGTCCCTGCAGCGTGTCCGTCCATGCGACAGCCCGCATACCACCGACCGTCTCATACACGAGCACCACCAAGGTCAGGAGCACGACGCCGACCCAGTACGGCACCGCACCGCCCGAGAGTCCGGCGGTGATGTGGCCCATCGCGATCAGTTGCGCCAGCAGGTAGTTGCCGATGGCGGCGATGAGGAGCAGGTTGGCGAGCAGCGTGAGCGTTGGCGACCCGAAGCGATGGGTGAGCCAGTCGCCGGGTGTCACGAAGTGGTGGCGCCGCGCCAGGTGGTGGAGCCGAGGTGCGAAGAGCAGGTAGACGACGATAATCGCCATCATGAATCCGACGCTCATGACCCACGAGTAGCCCAGCCGGAAGGCTTCGCCGGGATAGCCGATCAGGGTGTTGCCACTGTATTGGGTTGCATACAGCGTCAACAGGAGCACCGGTCCGCTCAGCTGTCGACCGGCGAGGTAGAACTCCGCGAGCGACTCGTCACCGCGCCGCCGACGCGCCGCGTACCCCACGGCGAGAATCGCCGCCAGATAGAGACCGACCGCTACGCCGGCGCCACCGCTCAGTGACCCGGTCATGACTCCGGGTGCTCCTCGTCTGGCCAGAAGCGGCGTACGACGAACGCGGTGAAGACCGCGACGCCAACCGTCGCCAGCAGCGAGATCACCACCCAGTGGGGGAGCCCGAACCAGATGCGTAGCGGCGCGTTCGCCGGGATATACCAGGGAACCGACGCGCCGAAGAGCAGAAGATACACGCCCCAGATCCAGCCGGGGAACCGCTGGCTCGCGCGCGGCGAAGCGTGGTCAGGCTCGGGAACGGAGCGCGGGTGGGTCTGGTCGTCCAGGACGGTCCCTCCATGACAAGGGGCGACGAATCGGTCCCGATGGATCCTTTATCATAGGGTGCGGCGTGCGCAGACTGATACAGGGAGGCGGACACTCGATGATGTTGCGGATCGGTGCGGTGCTGGGGGTGTCGCTGGCGCTCGTCGTGTCAGCCGCGCCGGTCGACGGGCAATCGACCTCGCTCGCGGGGGTGATCGACTTCCACGTGCACTCGGGACCCGACTCGAGGCCGCGCTCGGTCAACGATCTCGAGATCGCTCGGATTGCAAAGCGCGCCGGGATGCGCGGGTTGGTGTTCAAGAATCACTTCACGATGACGGCCGACCGCGCCGCGCTGGCGATGCACGCGGTCGACGGGATCGAGATCTTCGGTGGTGTCGTGCTCAACCGGGCCGTGGGCGGGTTGAATGCCGAGGCGGTTCGTCAGATGGTGGCGTTCTCCGGCGGGCGGGGCAAGGTGGTCTGGCTACCGACATTCGACGCCGAGTTCTGGATGACGCGGGCGGGGGACCCCGGCGAGTTCGTGCCGGTCATGCGCGACGGCGAGCCGGACCCGGCACTTGCCGAGATCTTCGATCTCATCGCCGAGCATGATCTCGTCCTGGCGATGGGGCACTCCTCGCCCGAAGAGGTGCTCGTGCTGGTTCCTGCGGCGCAACGGCGAGGTGTCAGACACATCCTGGTCACACACGCCCTGGGTCAGCAGCCGTCAGCCGGCCAGGTTGCCCAGATGGCGCAGCTGGGCGCCGTTCTGGAGCTCGTCTGGCTTGCCGTCGGGAACGGCCAGTTCACCCTGGCCGAGTACGCTGACGTGATCACGGACGTCGGCGCGCGTCACTTCCTGCTCTCGTCGGACCTCGGTCAGGAGATGAACCCGTTGCACACCGATGGTCTCCGGGCGTTTATCGAAGGCCTCCGCGGGGAGGGGATCAGTGACGCCGACATCGACCTGATGATCAGACGCAACCCAGCTCGTCTCCTGGGCCTGGACCCGTAAACGGGCTGCTAGGAGCACTTCGCCTAATGCACCTCGTAGGAGCTGCCTGAGGCGCCGGGGTCGGCGTCGAGCAGACGTTGCCGCAGTACCCGCTCGGTCTCGGCCTGCTCTTCTGCCTCCCAGAGACGTCGCTGTGCGGCGCGTCGCCGGCGATGCGCTCTGATCGCGTAGAGCGCGAGCAGGGTGATGACCATCCACAGGAAGGTCGGTCCGCTCAGGAACGGGATCCATCGTCCCCACAGCCGTTGGCGGCTCCAGAACCGGTCGACCGCCGCCAGCAGTGGCTCGCCCATACCCGTCTCGAACGCCTCGTCGAACGGGCGGTCCTGCCCGACCAGCGACAGCACACGACCGGCGCTCGCTTCCCCGTGCGCCCGCAGCAGGTCCCGCACCAAGGCGCTTGCGACTGCGTAGGCGCGCTGATTGGCGGCCCGGCCCTCGTCGAACAGCCGCTCGAGCTCCGAGAGCGAGACCACGCCGTGTCTGACGAGGGTCCACGCCAGCCGTGACCGGTCTCCCAGCCCCACCGGGCGCTCGGCCGCCAGCGCGAGCCCTTCGTTGAACCACCGCGGCACCGGCCGGCCCTGCGCGGCTCGCGAAAACAGGATGTGAGCCACCTCATGATGCAACAGCGTTTCGAGGGAGTCAGAGGGATAGAACCTGGCGCGGTTCGGAAACAACACCACGAGGTTCCGCCCGGGGTCGGCGAAGCCGGAGATCCACGGCGGCGTGCCGCGGGCGAGATCGGAGCTTTCGGCAATGAGCAGGACATCGATCGGCGGCCCGGCGTGGGTCAGACCGGCGAGGGTCATCGCCGTTGTGAGGCGGTCGAGGGGGAACCGGCTGACTTTCTCCCTCACCGCCTCGAGTCCGTCTGGCGCCTCGATCCGCAGCGTGGGCAGGGCCGTCTGGCCGACGGCGGGAGCGTGAAGGCCTACGAGCGCCACGATGCTGAGGACTCGCGTGATGCCGCGTCGCCTGCCGGTCACTCGGTCACACCAAGAGGGCCGCCGGGGAGAGGGAGCAGACTCATTCCTCACGCTCGGAGAACCGCGCCAGCTCGTCAATGGCAACCGGTCCGAACGGGCTGCGGCCGGTCTCCGACACCAGGATTGTGCCGTGCTCCGGCCGGCGCACCGAGCCGATGCGCGTGACCGGAATCGCCTCCGCCCTCAGCGCTGCCATCACGTCGCCGGTTGCCGATGGGGGCACGCCGAGGAGCAACGCTCCCGAGGCCATCAGTCGAAGCGGGTCAAGACCCAGAAGACCGCAGATCTGGCGGGTCTCCGGCAAGACCGGGATACGGGCCACCTCGACCTCCAGACCGGTGGACGCCGCCGCCGCGAGCTCGGCCAGTCCGTTGAGGACACCGCCCTCGGTAGGGTCGTGCATGGCATGGACCGGCCCCGCCGCGACGGCGGTCAGCGCTGCGTGCACGACGCTGATGCCAGGGTCCCGCAGCAGCGCCGCGGCGCGGTCCACGACCGCCGCCGGCAGGGCCGCGGCCAGGCTGGCCCGATGTTCGCGCGCGAGGATCGCGGTGCCTTCGATGGCGACACCGTTGGTGAGCAACAGGTCGTCGCCTGCCTGCAGATTCGTCTTTCTGACCAGCTGTGCCGGCGCGACCTCCCCGAGCATGTGGCCCACGACCACCGGGGCGTCCACACGCGATGTGATTTCGGTATGCCCGCCGCAGACCGTCACATCGAGCACGGAGCAGGCGTGCTGGATGTCGGTCATGATCGACTCGACCAGCTCGGACGACGCGCCGTCGGGTAGTAGCAGGACCGCCAGGAACCAGCGGGGTCGCGCGCCGAGCACCGCCACGTCGTTCGCATTGACGTGCACGGCGTACCAGCCAATGCGGTCGGCGGCGAACGTGATCGGGTCGGTGGCCGACACGATGTACCGGTCCCCAACCTCGATCACCGCGGCATCCTCGCCGACTTGCGGGCCGATGACAACGCTGTGGTCACGCTGGGGCAGGGCGGACAGCAGTTGCGCGAGCCGCTCAGACTCGAGCTTGCCCCTCCTCAAACGCACCGGTTGCGCCGAGTCGTTCGTCATGTGGTCGATCCGACACATCTCCTACGGGTGACATCGTAACGTTTGACGCAAGTTTTCATGCCACGCGGAGCTGTGAGACAAGCTTCTGCTAGCGAGGCTGCGCCGTCTTCGCTGGTCGGTGTGAGGCGCCGGTGTGCTAGCAGCCCGTGGTGAAAGTCCCGCTGCATTCGAACCGGCACTGCATCCCGGCTGACAGTCCTGTCACCGGAGCGTCACGACGCTGTCGAACCTCTTGCGAGTGATGTCCGGGACCCGGGCGTCGGCGGCCGGATGCCCCACCACCAGAATTAGAAACGGGCGCTCGTTCGATGGCCGGTCGAGGATCTCATTGAGAAACCGCATCGGACTGGGCGTGTGGGTCAGCGAGGCCAGACCCGCCCGGTGGACGGCGGTAATCAGTATGCCGGTCGCGATGCCGACCGACTCCTGCACGTAGTAGTGCTTGACCGTGCGCCCGTCGGTATCTACGCCGTGGAGCTGCGCGAAGACGACGATCAGATAGGGCGCCTCTTCGAGAAACGGTTTGTGCTCGTCGGTACCGAGCGGGGCGAGCGCTTCGAGCCAGTCGTCTGGCGCACGACCACGATAGAAGGCCTGTTCCTCTGCCTCGGCCTCCCGCCGGATCCGCTTCTTGGTCTCCGGGTCTCTCACCACCACGAAATGCCACGGCTGTCGGTTGGCTCCGCTCGGGGCGGACACCGCCGCGTGTAGACACGCGTCGATGACGTCTTTCGGCACCGGACGGTCCGAGAATCGGCGGACGCTGCGGCGTCGGCAGAGGTCGTCGCGGAACTGCGCGGCCCGCTCCCGCATCTCGTCGTCACCGAGGTGGCCAAAACCGATCAGCGGCACGAGGCGAGGCGGCATGGTTGGGGCGCGATGATAGCAGCTCGAGAGATCTGTCGAATCCCCCTGCATGAAGCCGGGGGACCCTGAGCAGCCCGTGATGAAAGCCCAGCTGCATCCGGCTGGCGCTGCATCCGCCCTGACGACATTGTTCCTCGGTCAAATACAGCCGGTATGCTCCCTCGTCGCGCTTGGCCAGCCGGGCGCCTCGCCACCCTCGGTGCGTTACCGTAATTATGACCGGGACCTCTTAGTGTGCAGTGGCGAGTCTGGCGATCGTGACGCCCAGGTGAGATTCCGGGGCGTCCCAGAACTCTGCAACGCCTGGATGGTTTCTCAGCACCGCGTGCACGGTCCGGCGTTGCACACCAACGCCCCTACCGTGGATCAGGCGCACCTCGACCAGTCCTGCTGCCTCTGCGGCGGTAATGTACTCTGCCACAACCGACGACACGTCGCGCGGCGCGAACGCGTGTAGATCCAGCGTGCCCTCGATAGGCACCCGATGCGTCATCGCCCTTCTGACTGCTGCCTTCTGACTTCTGACTTCTTCGAGTATTCAGGTGTCTCGTAGCTCGCCGTGACCGTCGTCGTGATTCCGCCACGCACGGAGAAATCTCCGACGACCACCATGCGGCGCGGTGCGCAGACCGCGACGAGATCATCCAGGATCTGGTTGGTCACCTGTTCGTAGAAGATGCCGCGGTCCCGGAAGCCGATCAGGTAGTACTTCAGCGCCTTGAGCTCGATACAGCGTGCGTCCGGCACGTAGGTGACCCGGATCTCGCCGAAGTCCGGCAGCCCGGTCTTCGGACACAACGACGTGAACTCCTGGCAGCGAATGGCGATCTCATAATCTCGAGACGGCTCGGGGTTCGGGAAGGTTTCGATCGGCTTGGACGGCATCTGCGGATTCTATATCGATTTCCAGAAACCAGTGATTGACACCAGAAAACCTCGCGCGCTAGCATACGGCGTCTTCGCATGGGGACGCTCCGGGGCCGCGATTCGCGCGCGTGGCGGTCATGAGGTTGTCTAGCAGCGCGCCCAAGTCAGGGGGACGCCGATGACCGATGCCCGAAGGATGGGCAAGTCAGACCTGTTCGCACACTTCAGTGAGAAATTCGACATGAAGCGGGCGGACGTACGCGATTTCTTCGACGCACTTCAGCAGCTGTCCGAGGCAGAGCTCAAGCGGGCGGGCGAGTTCGTGTTGCCGGGAATGGTCAAGCTGGTCGTACAGAATCGCAAGGCGAGAGTGGGTCGCAACCCGGCCACGGGCGAGCAGATCCAGATTCCGGCCAAGACGGTCGTCAAGGCTCGTATCGCCAAGCAGCTCAAGGACGCCGTTCTACCCACGTAGACGGCGTCCGGCCGCGAGGTGGACGCGCGCCGGCTAGGGCCCCACCGCGGTGGGGGCCTCGTCGGTCGCAGCGTCGGCGTCTGCCGTCAGAGTCCGGTCGCCGACCGGGTCCCGCCTTTTATCTTGCGCCCTCGTCTTGGCGTGCCAGGCCGGCGCGTCGCCGCCCTCGGTGGGACGCGTGGCCTTCACACGGACTGCCAGGTGGCCGTGCCGGTCTCGACCAGCATCCGGCTGTAGAACGAAGCGTGTACGAGGCAGGCCAGCTTGGCCTCGAGGCCGTTCACCGAGTCGGCGTCGACAATCATGTGGTCGCTCGGGTGGAACACTACCTCGGCGCTGTAGCGCGAGGCCCCGTTCGTCGTGCGTGTCTTGTAGTAGGAGACGCTGAACGTCCGCTCTTCGACGTCGACATTGGCCTTCTTGATCAGTTTCTGAAACATCGTTGCTCCTCCTTCACACTTGGTGGCTCGTGTTTTTTTGCTCTCACCTCGACAGCCTCCGTTCAAGGAGTCTGGCTCTCGCCCCCCCGCTGCGTCGCGGGGCCATGAGAAACGCTCGCCACTAGCTGGCCGCCGCCCTGGCGGCCGGGACTTCCGGGCGACCCTCCACCTGGGCAAACTCCAACGAGAACGTCGTGCCGTGACCGACCGCGCTGGTCACCGAGATGTCGCCGCCCAGCTGGTTCACGATCTTCCGGGAGATTGCCAGACCCAGGCCGAGCCCGGTTCGTTTCGTGGTCTGGAAGTCCTCGAAGATGTTCTCCAGACGGTCGTGAGCGATCCCGGTTCCGGTGTCCCGGACCGAGATCCGGATCCTGCCGTCGCACTCCTCGGTCGACAGCGTGACCACTCCGCCGGGCGCCGTCGCTTCGATCGCGTTCAGGATCAGATTGCGGTACACGCGGCCGAGCGCGAAGATGTCGCCCTCGATGAACGGCTGGTCCGCCGACAGTCGCATGTCCAGCCTTACGCCGGCGGTGTCGGCCAGCGCCTGCATCGATTCAGTCACCTCGGCCACGGACCGATTGACGTCCACCGGAAACCGCTCGAGCGACATCGGTCGCGCCAGGTTCCGCAGGTTTTCGAGCACCCGTTTGATCGAGGCGAACTCGCGGTCGACGGTGCGTCGGAAGGTGGCGCGATACTCCGGGTCGTCGAACAGCCTGACGATCAGCCGGCAGCTGTTGCCGACGTTCTGGATCGGATGGGACAGATCGTGGACGAGACCGGCCGCAATCCGCCCGAACGTCGCCTGCCGCTCCTTTCGCCTGACGTCCTCCTGCAGCGCGTTCAGCTTCACCGCCATGCTGTTGAACGACTCGCCGAGCCGGTGGAACTCGTCGGTGCCGCCGATGTCGACCCGTTCCTCGAGCCGCCCGCTGGCGATCGCCTCGGTGCCGCGGGTCAGCGCCTGGATCGGCCGGATGAACGACCGGCCCCAGTAGTAGCCGAGCGCGACTGTCAGCAGCAGCGCCACCGTGATCGCGACGACCAGCTGCGCTTCGAGCTGGTTGGACAGACCGAACGCCTCATTGACCGGTTGCTCGACGATGACCGTCCACTCGGGTGAGGCGATTGCCGCGGCAACCGCCAGCAGCTCCCGGCCGTCGTCGTCCAGGTACTCGCTGACCAGCGCCGCCGCCAGCAAGGCCGGCTGGGTGCCGTCGGCGCGCTCCCGGGCACGCAGCGCCGCGACGGCCACGACCAGCTCGTGGTCACTGAGGTTTTCCGCGGCGGCGATCCGTGGCTTCTGGTCCGGGTCGCCGTGGGCGATCAGCTGGCCGCCGCCAGCGACCACCATCGCGAACCCCTCCCGGCCGACACGGATCCGGTCGACCATGCGCCAGAGCTCCTCGAGGCTGACCTCGCCGACCAGCCAGCCGTTCGGCTCGCCAAGACTCGTGAGCGGCAGCGAGACGGTCGTCATCGGCAGAAAGTCGTCGTCGACGGTGATCGGCGCGATGTGGGGTTCGCTGATCGGTATCAGGGGCGGCTGCAAGGTCGGTCCGCCGAGCCGGCTCGTGGCGACCACGGCGCCGTCGCGGCCGAACAGCGTCAGCTCGCGGAACCCCTCGAAGTCGAGCACGTGGTTGGTCAGGATCTGGGTCTGCTGCCACGGCTCGAGCTGGGTGTCATGGAGGGTGTCGGCGATCGACCGGAGTACGCTGACGTGATGATCCATGTACTGCTCGATCTGCTCGGCGGCCCGCGCCGCGACGTTGCGGTTCCCGTCGATGACCGACTGCCGGCTGCCGGTGCGCAGCGAGTAAATCGACACCGCGCCATAGAGCACCAGCGGCGCGACCGCCGCCGTCGCTACGAGCATCACGAAGCGGCTGGTAATCGTGCGCATCAGTTTGCCGACGTCGGGTCTGCGACGCTCCATCGCCACAACGTTTCGATGACGTCGCGGCCCGGCTCGTTGGGCACCACGAATCGGCGGCTCACCGCGCGGGCCTCCTCCAGACTGGCCAGGAAGACCGCGGGCGCCGCTTCGAACAGGACTCTTTGGAACTCGCGCGCCGATGTCCTCATGTCGGCCTCGGT
>SMUZ01007509.1_pt1 | contig 14765 bp, 13 predicted proteins | sample 2456421 | NCBI WGS metagenome assembly SMUZ01 (sample SAMN11095932, study PRJNA526329) | marine sediment metagenome | biome: Marine sediment; feature: Surficial sediment; material: Deep marine sediment; isolation source: Hadal surficial sediment | place: Pacific Ocean | collected 2014-11 | depth... | reverse complement strand
CTCCGGCCTGGACTTTTTAAAGACCACGCTGATGCGCGCGCTCGATCCGGCCAAGGCCACGGAAATCCTCAACAACATCACCACCCCCGGCGAGGACCTGGGCGGCGGGCTGGATACGGTCCGCATGCTCGACCCGAAAGTGGTCGCCAATTTCCTGAGCAACGAACACCCGCAAACCGCGGCCATCGTCCTGGCGCATCTGGAAACCGGAATGGCGGGAACGACCTTGCGGGAAATGCCCGAGGAGACGCGCATGGAAATCCTCTACCGGCTGGCGACGCTGGAGCGGGTCTCGCCGCAGGTGTTGCGGGACCTGGACGAAGCTCTGCAATCCGAGTTCCGCTCTTCGGGAGCGGTCTCCGGAAGCAAAATGGGCGGCGTGGAAGCGGCCGCTGAAATTATGGGGACCATCGACCGGGCCACCGAAACGTCCATCCTCACCGCCATGGATGAAGTGGACCCGGACCTCGCCAACGACATCCGCAACCTCCGTTTCACCTACGAGGACATTCTGAAGGTCGACGATCACGGCGTGCAAATGATTCTGAAGGAAATCAGCCAGGAAGACCTGCTGATTTCGCTTAAAACCGGGAGCGATGAGTTGAAGGATAAAATTTTCTCCAATATGTCGGAGCGGGCCTCCTCCATGCTGAAAGAAGACCTCGAAGCCATGGGCCTCACCAAGATCACCGAGGTGGAACGCGCCCAGCAGAAAATCGTCTCCGTCGTGAAACGGCTGGAGGAGGAAGGCCGCCTCGTCGTCGGTGGCGGAGGAGAAGAGCTTGTATAAGGATTCCGGCCATTTCGTTCCCGATCAATATTCCGAAGGCTCTCCCGGCGAAGGCCGGAAGTTCGACCTGGACGACTTCGTCCGGCAGGCCAAGTCCCTGGAATCGGATTTCGTTCACGACCTGGAAAAGCAAAGAAGCGGTGAAGACTCCAAAACCCTGCAAGGCAAGGAAGGCGTCGGTGAAATGTTCTCCGACGCCATGCAGCAGATGAAGGACCAGGCGGCGCAAATCCATGAGGAAGCGCGCGAAAAGGGTTATCAGGAGGGCCACGAAGAAGGCTATCAGGAAGGCGCACAGGCGGTGCAGGAACGGTTCGCCTCTTCCCTGGCAATGTTGCAATCCCTCCTCGATGAACTGTCGCAGGCCCGCGAAAAAATGTATCCCCTGCTGGAACGCGAAATGGTGGAAATGGTCGCCTCCCTTGCCAAAAAAGTGGTGCGCACGGAACTGGAAAGCAAGACGGACGGCATTCGCGAAATCGTGCGGATGGCTATCGAATCCGTGCTGGACCGGGAAACCCTGACCGTCAAGGTTCATCCGGACGACCATAAGGAATTGCAGGACTACGGGCAGGAGTTGATCCAGCTGTTCCATGAAATCAAGAACATGAGTTTTGAGGCCCACGCCTCCGTAGCACCGGGGCATTGTGTGGTGGAATCGAATTTCGGAACCGTCGAAGCGGGATTAGATCACCTCGACCAACAGATCGAAAAAATCCTGCACCTGGCACCCCCCGGCCCTTCGCCCGCCGAACAGCCGGGCAAAGCGATTGAACCGGATGACATGGCCGGATCAGACGCGGACGCTGCAACGGATAAAGCGGCTGGGGCCGATGACGACATCATCATCGAACTCGACGAGCCTGATGAACCGGTGGACCCGGACGAACCGGAGTCTTCTGCCTGAGGAAGATCATGAGCAATGCCATCAATCTGAAAAAATATCAATCCTTCGTGGACACGATCTCCTTCGTCAAAAAGCGGGGGCGCGTCAACCGCGTCACGGGATTGATTCTGGAAGGCGACGGCCCGCCGGTTTCGCTGGGAAGCCTGTGCACCATCATGTCCAATCAAAGTGACAAGGCGGTCGATGCCGAAGTGGTGGGATTCCGCGACAACAAAATACTGCTGATGCCGCTGGGCGAAATGACCGGTATCGAGCCGGGAAGCATCATCGAATCGAAAGACGAATCGCCGCTGTTCAACGTCAGCGACGGTTTGCTGGGACGGGTGGTCGACGGCAACGGCCGGCCGCTCGATGGCAAAGGCCCGATTCCACTGGGCGTCGATTACCCGATTTTCGGCCAGCCGGTCAACCCGCTGGACAAACAACGGGTGAAACAACCGCTCGACATCGGCATCCGCGCCATCAACGCCCTGATGACTTGCGGCAAGGGACAACGCCTGGGCATCATGGCGGGCACCGGCATCGGCAAATCGATTCTGCTGGGCATGGCCGCGCGCAACACCTCGGCGGATGTCAACGTGGTCGCATTGATCGGCGAACGGGGACGCGAGGTCAAGGAGTTCATCGAGGAAAACCTGGGAGAAGAAGGATTGAAGAAATCGGTGGTAGTGGCCGCGGCATCGGATCAACCGCCGCTGGTGCGCCTGCGGGGTGCATTCATCGCGCACACGATCGCCGAATACTTCCGCGATCAGGGCAAAGACGTTCTGTTGATGATGGATTCGGTCACCCGGTTCGCACTGGCGCAGAGGGAGATCGGGTTGTCCATCGGCGAACCCCCGACCACACGCGGCTTCACGCCGTCGGTGTTTTCCCTGCTTCCGAAACTGATGGAACGCGCCGGCACCTCCACCGGCCGGGGAACGATCACCGGACTCTACACCGTGCTGGTGGAAGGCGACGATCTGACCGAACCGATTTCGGATGCGGTGCGCGCCATCCTGGACGGCCATATCGTGTTGTCGCGGCGGTTGTCTTCGCACAACCACTACCCGGCGATCGACGTGCTGGAAAGCATCAGCCGGCTGATGGGCGATGTCGTCCCGCAGGAACAGGTCGATCTGGCCATGCGGTTCAAGGACATCCTCGCCACCTACCGCGAGGCGGAAGATTTGATCAACATCGGCGCCTACGCGGCAGGCAGCAATCCGAAAATCGATCTGGCCATTCAAAAGATCGATGCGTTCAACCGGTTTCTGCGGCAGGGCATGAAGGAGACGGCCTCCATGGAAGAGAGCGCCGCCGGGTTGAAGGCGGTGGTGGAGGGCGGACCATGACGTATCGTTTCGAAACTTTATTGAGATTGCGGAAAAATGCCGAAAACCTGGAGCAACGCGCCATGGCGGAGATGCAAAATCATCTCTATGCCCGGCAACATCAATTGCAGAACTTGAAAAACTCCGGCGAAAAAAACCGGGAGGAATTGCAGACGCGCCTTCAGCAAACCCTCTCCGGCACAATCCTGGGTTTGTACGACTGGTATTTTCAATCCCTGGGCACCCGGACCGTGGTCCAGGAACATCTCATTACCGAAAGCGGCCGAAAGGTGGAGGCCCAACGAACTCAATTGGTGGAGGCGATGAAAAAACGGCGCGTCCTGGAAATTTTAAAGGACCGGGAATTGTTTAACGCGCGCCGTAAAATGATCAAAGAAGAAATCGCGTTTCAGGATGAAGTCTCTTCAACGCGATGGCAGATGAGAAACGCATGAAAATTTTTTCCCTTAAAACCCTTATTGGATGCACCTGCCTGGTGGCGTTGCTGACGGGCACATGGGCCCATTCCCAGAATGGGCAACCCCGGACCCCGGCCGTTCAGAGTCCGGACTCTCCGGCTGCCAACGCAGAAACACAGAGGTCCGCGCTCCAGGCACCGACCGAACCGCCGCAACTGCCGACCCAACCGGCGTCGGTTTCTCCTGAGACGCTGCGCCTGCTGGAAATGATCGAACGCAAAAACCGGGAACTGAAAAAGCGGGAGGAGGAACTGCTCCTCAAGGAAAAAAATCTCCAGGCGCTGGAACAGAAAATTCTGGCGGACCTGCAAAAAATCGAAGAGGTCCTGGTACGCAGTGAAGCGATGGTGGGCATCAAAAAAGACCTCATCGAGAAAAACGTAAAATCGCTGGTGAAGGCCTACTCCCACATGAAACCGGTGCAAGCCGCAACGCTTCTGGAGCGCATGGACGAAGACATCGCCATCATTATCATTTCGCGGATGAAAAGTCGGGTGGCGGGAAAAGTGCTGGGAGCCATGAATACGCGGATTGCCAAAGGCATCAGCGAAAAAATCGCCGGCAAGAAAGAGGAATAGAATTAATTTTCCGCGACCGGCCGGTCGGCCGACCTCCGTTAAACGGATTTTTCCTTTGGGTCTATTCCGGGCGTTACAATTCCGAACGACATCAGATACTTGATCCCCTCTTCCCGGGTCATCTTTAAGGGAATGATCTGGTCGCGTGGCACCAACAGCATAAACCCCAGTGTGACATTGGGGAGAAGCGGCAGAAACACGTTCACCAGATCCTTTTCCGTCCGGCTGACGACTTCCCCGCCCCCCTCACTGGCCACCAGCCCGATCATGCGGGACGCCGCATGCGGATAATGCACCAGCACCAGCTGGTCAAAGGAAGGCGTGTCCGCACGGGAAATGGTTTCTACCACCTGTTTGACGGTCATGTAAATTCCCCGGACGAACGGAACTTGATTCATCAAATAATCCCAGGCCCGCACCAGTTGCTTCCCGAAAAAGTTGGTCGCCGCCAAACCCACCAGAAAAATAAAAAGACCGATTAAAATGAAACCCAGTCCGGGAAGGTGAAAGTCCGTCGGCAGAGGAAGTTGCAGTCGCTGGATGATCCAGGTCACCACCGGCGCCATGAGGGCGTCCAGTTGGCCGATGACAAACGCGAATACGATATAGGTCAGGCCGATGGGGATGATTACCAGCAGTCCCGCTATCAGATTTTTTTTCAGGAAATTTTTCACAGGGGTCTCGCCAAACCATGGACCGGGGGAACTCCATTGCCGGATATCACCGGCAACTGTACACATTTTAGTCCAAGAGTGAATTTCTGTCAAAACCAGCGTGCCGCTGGGCGGAGTACCTCCGCGGGTAACGTAAAACACAGATTCTTTCCTTTGACAAGCTCAGGACAGGCTAGCCATGCCTCCTCAGAATGACAAAAAGAATCCCCCTCCTTTTCAAGGAGGGGTTAGGGGTGGTTGATATCAACCCCTCCCAGCCTCCCCTTTAAAAGGGGCGGTGTCATTTGTATCGGTATTCATTTGTGGTCCTTTCGACAAGCTCAGCATAAACTCCGCGAAGTATCTGGGTTTTCATACGGCATTCTTATCCCCTGGGTTCAGGGTGATAAAGTATGGCAAAGATCTTGTAGGGTGGGGATTATGCCATTTCGCACAGTGGGTCGGGGGAAGACACCACGGTGGAGTCCGGCACGTTTTTTTTCTGCGGTTTTTCCGTGGGCTGGGGATACCGGAACACCTTGCCCTCAAAATTCCGAACCAGGATTTCGCGGTCGTTGAATTCCACCACCGTGTCGGGCAGGAGCCGGACTTTGCCGCCGCCGCCGGGGGTATCGATCACATAATAAGGCACACCCATGCCGGAGGTGTGACCCTGCAATCCGCGGATGATCTCCAGCCCCTTTTCGATCCGGGTGCGGAAATGATCCGTGCCCATCGTCATATCGGCCTGGTACAGGTAATAGGGCTTGATGCGAATCTTGAGCAGTTTGTGCACCAGCTCTTTCATGATCTCCACATCGTCGTTCACGCCCTTGAGCAGAACCGTCTGACTGCCCAGCGGAATGCCGGCGTCGGCCAGCCGGTTGCAGGCCACTTCCACTTCCGGCGTGATTTCAGCGGGATGGTTGAAGTGCAGGTTGGCGTAAATGGGATGATATTTTTTCAGCATATCGCACAACGCCGGGGTGATCCTATCCGGCAGGGTGCCGGGAACGCGGGTGCCGATGCGGATGATCTCCACATGCTTGATGTCCCGAAGCGCCTGCAGAATCCTCTCCAGTTCCCGGTCGGGCACCAGCAGGGGATCGCCGCCGGACATGATCACGTCGCGGATTTCCGGGTGCCGCGCGATGTACTCGATACCCTGGCGCAAGGTTTCGCGGGTCACGATGCCCGGAAAACCGATCTTGCGCTTGCGGGTGCAAAACCGGCAGATGATCGGGCAATGGTTGTTCAGCATCAACAACACGCGATCGGGATAGCGGTGGACCAGTTCGGGCACCGGCATGTCCTCTTCTTCCTTGAGGGGATCCATCTCCAAAGCTTTTTCCGTGCTCAAAAAATCGTCCAGCTCTTCCAAAGTGGGGACCACCTGCTTCCACATGGGGTCGTTCTCTTCCTTAATCTGCTCCAGAAAATAGGAATTGATCCGGATCGGGAAAATTTCCGCAACCTTCTCGAGCTTTTCCATGTATTCTTTCGATCCGGAAACAAACGGCAGGTCTTCGACTTTTACCACACTATCGCTCAGTTGTTTTTGCCAGCGCTCCATAATGAACCTTTGTTGGATTAATCAGGAAAGAATGGGATAGGTTTTTTTGAGATAGTCTATGATTTCATACTCATCGTCCAACACCACATCGCCATCGACCAGTACCGGAACCGTGGTTTGGCCGGACATTTCATAAACTTCTTTTCTTAAATGGTGAGGCCAGGGGACATCGATTTTTTCATATTCGATTTGATGGTTGCTCAAAATCTCCCGAACCATGGCACAATAACCACATCCGTCAATATTGTAAAGCCGCATCATCGTTCACACCGTGTTTTCCAGCCCCGTCGCGCAGGGCACCATGACTGCATCCACCATGCCATGGATTTTCTTTTTGTCGTGCGGACACAACGTAGCCAGCATGCCACCCAACCGCGCCTCTTTCTCCACCACAAAATAGTAGGGCGTCAACCGCACCCGGCTCTCCATGGTATCCATGGCCTGGGTTTTGGAATTCCAGAAAGCGGTTTCGATCCGCTTGCCTTTGTGGAACTCCTGCAAAATATAAGGCTGGTGAGGAAACTCCGCGAGCGCCCGGTCGAGGGCGGTGCCCCAATCCTTGCTCGACACGTCATGTCCCACCACCACTCCCCGGCTACCCCACGCTTCGGGGGAAAACCCCGAGGGCTTGATCACCAACTCGCGCTCTTTCTGCGTCAGAGAATACAGGTTCCGCCAATCATAGATGTAGTTCCCTTTGACTTTGAGATTGGGAATCGCGCCATGAGGCGGCAACGGACGGTTGTCCAAAACCCATGTGTTTGGAATAAGATGAGCCAGAAGGATAAAGGTTTCAACCCCCAGGGCTTTTTCCCACCAGGAAACGAGAGCTGGATGGTGCAACAGGGCAAAACTCAGTTTTTCCTCCAGATGCGGTTTGTAGGGCGGGGTGGTCCGAACCCGCCCCTTTTTGTTGCTGTACATCAGCAATTCCGCTTTGGGGACGTTTTTCAGGTCGAACAGCTCGTAAAACCGGTACACGGCGTCGATCGCCACCTCCCGGCCGGCATCCATCACAAACAGCCCCTCTTCCTTGAACAGAATCTCCCGCGGATGCACCCCATATACCGGTAACCCCCGCTTTTTCAAAACATCTACCAGATGGACCATTTCGCTCCAGTAATCCCGAGCCTCATCGGAAACGACAATCGCGACCGAGGCCCCCTTCTCCCCCGCCACCGATTCCATCATCTGATAAAACAGCGAGGGAATGCCGCCTTCCGCCGCACCGAGGAGGGTGCGGTCCTCCCGCTCGTACAGGGCCATCAACCGGGCGGTCAGGCCGAAACCCCCCGGCACCGCGTCCAGCTCGGTAACAACAAATCCATTTTCCTGGACAATGACATCGGGTCGGATGATTCCCGGCAACTGGGATTTGAAGCGCTTCATGCGGCTGTATTCGATCAGGTCGGAGGGTTTGCCGCGGTCCAGATAATCCGCCACCCATTCCGGCACCCGGCCCTTCACGCTGTCGAAATACAGTTGATTGAGGGCGCCATAGAATTTCAGCAGATGCTGGCCCAGGTCCCGAAAAAAAGCCGCGTCGTTGGGCGACAGGTGAAACGGATCCGGAGAGATGCGCCAGGTGTTGCCGCCGTCGTCCGGCCCTTTGGAGTACAAACCGGACTCCACCAGAGCGGTCTGAATGTCGGCGCAAATGTGATCGGGAGTGGCTATCATGGTTTTGATTTAACCTGGTTGAAAACCGACTGAAAAAACATGTCTGCCATATAGAAACCTTATATAAGGCTGAACCTAAAATATTCCTCCCCTTACTGAGGAGAGGAATCCTGGTAGCACCCTACCCTTTTTTACACTTAGGCAAAGTTCTCTGCCTTATAGGGATGCACACCCGGGCCTGAAGTTGCAGGAAACCGTTTTCAATTCATAACGATGAAATCGCGCGAACGGATAAATCCTTTCATCCCGCCACCTTAATAATGGTATAATTCCGGCAATTATAACGCAAGGGACTGCCATGGAAAATTCCGAGCCATCCCAGACTTCCCTCAAAACGATTTCACTGTTCCCCCTGCCCACTTCGGTGTTTTATCCCGGCACGGTACTGCCGCTCCATGTCTTCGAAGAGCGTTACCGGCAGATGATCGCCGACGCCATCGAGTCCGGCCATTGGATCGGCATGGTGCTCCTGCAATCGGGTTACGAGGAAGATTATTACGGATCGCCCGAGATCAATTCGATCGGTTGCGCCGGGAGCCTCGAACAATGGATCAAGCACGACGACGGCAAATACGATATCGTCCTGCGCGGGCAAAGCCGTTTCCGCATCGTCCGTGAAGTGGGCGACACCCCCTACCGCCAGGCGGAGGTCGAACTGCTGACCGGCATCCACGATCAACCCGCCGACCTCTCCGCCGAATGGTACAAACAACTGCTCGGCAAATTTCACGCTTTCACCAGTCAATTGCCGCTCGACAACGCGCAGAAAGTGGAAATGGACGCGCAGGACTGCAACACGCTGGGCGAGGTGGTCGACCGCGTCGCCTATTTTTTCGACCGGCCCCTTCAGGACCGCCAAAACTTTCTCGAAGAGCTGGACGTGATAAAACGCTGCCAGCAGGTCCACGATCTAATCGATTTCAAACAACGCATCATCCGGCAGTCCGCCCTCTTCTCCAAAAAAGGTCTCGACTCCCGCCGCAATTAACCGGAGTATGATCAATTAAATCCGTCCCGCCATGCCGCCGTAGTCGACAGCAATGAGGTCGGCCATGTTTTTTTTCCAGGTGGTGAGGTCCCCCGCATTGAACTGGTTGAGGTGGGTATGACCGCAGGCCCGCGCCATTACTTTCATCAACTCCACCGACGCGTTAAAAAAATTATTCAGCCGCTTCGCGGATTCCACCACATCCAACCGTTGACGCAGATGTTCCTTCTGCGTGGCAATGCCCACCGGACAGTTGTTGGTATGGCAGGCCCGCATGCCGATACACCCGATCGCCTGGATCGCCGCGTTGGAAACGGCGATGGCATCGGCGCCCAGTGCCAGCGCTTTCGCGAAGTCGGCGGGAATCCGCAGGCCGCCGGTGATGACCAACGTGATGTCCTTGCGGTCCAGCCGGTCCAGGTGATGCCGCGCCCGCGCCAGCGCCGGGATCGTGGGAACCGAAATGTTGTCGCGGAACAACAACGGCGCGGCACCGGTACCGCCGCCCCTCCCGTCCAGAATGATGTAATCGACCCCCACCTCCAGCGCCGCGTCGATGTCGGCTTCGATATGCTGAGCCGACAGCTTGTAGCCGATGGGAATGCCGCCGGTGGCTTCCCGCACCTTGGCCGCAAACTCCTTGATCGGTTTCAAATCCTTCCAGTCGGGAAACCGGGGAGGAGACACAGCCGCCTGGCCTTCCTTAGGACCGCGCACCTGGGCGATCTTGCCTTTCACTTTTTCACCGGGAAGATGACCTCCGGTTCCGGTCTTCGCACCCTGCCCGCCTTTGAAATGAAACGCCTGGCACCGCTGGACCTTGTCCATGGCAAATCCGAACCGGGCCGACGCCAGTTCATAAAAATACCGGCTGTTGGCCGCCTGCTCTTCGGCGAGCATCCCGCCTTCGCCACTGCATATACCGGTCCCCGCCTGTTCCGCGCCCATCGCCAGGGCCACCTTGGCTTCCTCCGACAAGGCGCCGAAACTCATGTCCGATACCAGCAGTGGGATTTTCAAGGTGAGCGGTTTTTGGGCGTTGGGACCGATGACCACTTCCGTGCCCACCGGATCTTCGTCCAGCAACGGCATCGTGGAGAGCTGGGCCGTCACGAACTGGATGTCATCCCATAACGGCAGCTCGTCGCGCGGAACGCCCATCGCCGCCACCCGTCCGTGCTGCCCCAGCTTCGACAATCCGTTTTTAGCCAGCTCCTGGATGAAGCCGGTATGCGGTTCCGCGTCGGTGCCTTCGTGATCGGCATAAAGACCGAGGTAGGCTTTGCGGTCATACGGTTGCGGATGCTCCTTTTCCCACTCGGCAATTTCCTCTTCATCCACCTCAACACTACCGTTCTCCAGCCAAGAGAAAAATTTGGGAAGCCCCTCTTCGTTGTTGTACTCGCTGACGCCGGTGTCGTACCGGAAATCCCAATTGTGGACGCCGCAAATGAGGTTGTTGCCGGACACAAACCCGTCACTCAACAGCGCGCCCCGGTGCGGACAACGCCCATAGAACACCGAAAACTGATCGTCATAACGGACGATGACCAGATCGACATTCGCCACCAGCGCATAAGCCGGTTGCCGGTCTTTGAGCGCATCCCATTTTGCCACTGCCACTTTCTGCATACCCGTTCTCCATGATTGAGGATTGAAAAACAGCGATCACAATTAAATCGGTGGTTTGATTCCGAGCTTACTTTTAATTTGAATGTGTTGACAACTTTTTAAATCGAAGAATTCTCCACACCTGCAAAGCGAGGAGATAACTGTTACCTGATACCAAAACCAGGTATAGAAAAATTTCCAGTTGATCGAGCAGGGAAAATACGATCAACGCCATGGTGTTGGTGCACACGCACAAGGGACCCATCCACCCCAGAAACGTTTTGTCGGCGACCCAGCGTTCGCGGTGCGCATCGCTCTCACGGTAACCCGCCATCCTGCGGCTGATGCGGTCCAGTGCGGCGATCAGTGCGTCCTGCCAGCCGTATGCAACGTTGTGAAAACTCTGCAAAAAATAAACCGCGCCGGAGACTTCGCCGGAGGCCACCGCCTGACGGTCTTCTTCCGTTATGCTTTCATTGGTATGGTTCTGGGCATACGACCCCACTTGGCGGGTATAACTCACATAATAAAACACCCAGTAACTGCACTGCAGAAGACCGCTCACCAGCGCCAGCAAGGCCAGCGTCCAGATAAAATCGGGATCCGGCGAACCCTGTGCCAGGCGAAAAGCGATGGCGCCATACACCAGCACCACCACAGTAAAATCGGAAAACGAATCGAGGAAGCGGCCGAAGCGCGACTCTTCGCCCCGCAGGCGCGCCAGGTTGCCGTCGACGTTATCGAGAAACAGTTTGCCGTACAGAAACAACGCACCCCACACCAGCGCATGCTCCACATTGGAAATATAAAACGCGGCGGCCGTCACACCCAGCATCAGCGCGAGAATCGTCAACTGATTGGCGGAGACGGGTAACGGATACAACAGGCGCACCGCCCAGCGGTTGGGAAAATACCACCACTCGTTCACATCAAAAAACCGGCACTCATCCGGCAGTTTTTCCATTTTATCGAGGTTAACAGCAACGGCCATAGAGGGTCCCAGGCGTCAGCAGATGCCGCAGATTTTACAGGTAGCGGTGTCGCACACGGGCGTGTGCTTGTGGCGCAGGGCGCGCTGGTAATCCTGCCAGAGAAATTTCGGGAAGTACCCGTGGTCGATGATGTCCCACGGCAGGTGATCGTCTTTTTCGAATTGACGGTACACAATATGATCGGGATGCGGCTCCGCTTTTTGCAGGGCGGCCTTTTCGTCGTGGCCGTTGACAAGATATTCCTGGAAGAACGGCAACGCCCGCCGGTCGCCGCGCGAAAGATACGATTGCAGATAGGCTTCGTTGGGCGACCCGAAACTGAGCTCGATGTTCGGCAGGCGGCCCAGCGCCTGGCGCACTTTCATGAACCGTGTTTTCAGAACCGCCACGCTCTCCATCGGGTGCCATTGAAACGGCGTGCCCGGCTTCGGTATCAGCGGACTCAAACTGATGGTCACCGACCCGATACTGCCGCGCTTGCCGCAGGCCGTCACGTACACCTTCTGGATATTCTCAACCAGACGGATGAACTGATCGATGTCGTCATCCGTTTCCGTCGGCAGGCCAATGATCGAATAGATTTTGAGATGGAGGATGCCCTTCTCGGTCAGGAAGCGGCATTTGTCGATGACGAAATCGTCACTCGCCGATTTGTTAATCACGTCGCGCATACGCTCCGACGGCGCGTCGAGCGCCACCGTCACGGTTTTCTGTCCGCTTTTTATGATCAACTCCACCAGTTCCTCGGTCAGCGTTTCCATGCGCAGGGAAGAGAACGACAGTTTCTTGCCCTCGGCCACCAGCCGCCGCGCCAGTCCCAGAAGCTGTGGGTGATCGGTCACCGACGGACCCACCAGGCCGATGGTCGACGCCTCTTTCCCCTGCGCTTTGAGGACGCGCGCCAGTGAATCGTAGGTAGCGGTCAAATCCGGTTCGCGCGGCGGACGGTAGATGAACCCGGCGGTGCAGAAGCGGCAGGCCCAGATGCACCCGCGCGTCACCTCCATCAACGCCATGTCCTTGAACGCCGTCGCCTCCTCGTGCAGTTCCGAATGCGTGCACAACTCGGGCGATCCTTCCGGCACCCATTGGCGCACCACGCGCTCCGGTGCAAACGCTTCCGGCCTGAGATGCGTCTGCCGTTCATTTTCATACACCGGTTCATAAAACTGGGGCACGTAAATTCCGGGCTGCTTGGCCAAGTCCTTTAACTGTTCGCGCGGGTCGCTCCATCGGGTATGGGTGAGGTGATGAAAAAACCGTTCGACCATGCCCTCGCCCTCGCCGATGAAGCACAGGTCGAGTATATCCGCCAGCGGTTCCGGGTTGATGAACAAGGCCGATCCCCCGGCGGTGACCAGCGGGTACTGCGGTCCGCGCTGTTTGCGGTCCAGCGGGATGCCGAAATAGTCGAGGATCAAAACCGTGTTCAGATAATCCGGCTCGAAGGAAATGGAAAACGCAATGAGGTCGAAGTCCAGCGGCAGGCGGGCCAGATCGTGCGAACGCAGTTGATCCGGCTTCAGCTTTGGCGCGGCCGGGTCCCATCCTGGCGGCAGGCTGAAGCGGTCACAGGTTACCCCGTCGATGGCGTTCAGCAGGCTGTATACCCGCTGGAAGCCGAGGTTGGCCAACGCCACATCGGTGGTGCTGGGATACACCAGCAACACACTGACCGGGCGAAGGGCGCCGGAGACCTCGCTTAATTGTTCCTGAATGGCTGTTTCCATCATATAATCGAAAATATTAATCGAATCGCTTATCATACTCCAAAATCCCCCCGCGGACCAGAGCCGGCGGCTTTTATGAACGAAAATCCCCCACAACCCGACGCCAACCAGCGGATGAAGTCCTATCTCGGGAAGATCGCCACCGGGCCCCGGATGAGCAAGGACCTCACCCGCGCCGAGGCGGAAGACGCGCTGGCCATGGTTTTAAACGGCGAGGTGTCGACCGAACGCGCCGCGGTGTTTCTGATCGCCGCCCGCATGAAGCTGGAAACCGTGGAGGAGAATACCGGCTACTGGCAGGCCCTCGATAAAACCACCGTCAAGCAGGAAGTGAAACTCGAAAAGCTGGTGCAGGTCGCCGAAGCGTTCGACGGATTCGAGCGGACGCCGGTGTTCACCTTTTACACGATTCCCCTGCTGGCGGAGATGGGACTTCCGGCTTACGGGCATTCCGCCCTGCCCCTGCCGCCCAAGTTCGGCATCACCTTCGAGGATCTGCTGATCAACCATTACGGGGTTTCCACGCACCAGACCTTTGAGCAGAGAAAAACGCTGATCGAACAATTCGGTTTCGGTTACCTCGGCATAGAGCAGTCCCATCCGAAACTGGACGCACTGAAAAGCCTCCGTAAGGAAATCGTGAAGCGTCCCATGCTGGCGACGATGGAGAAAATGCTGATGCCGCTTATCGCCAAAACCAATTTCCTCGCCACCAATTACTTTCATCCCGGTTACGAAGAAGCCATGCTGGCGGTGGCCGGGTTGGGCCGCTGGGAAATCACCGTGGTCGGCAACGGCATGGAAGGTTCCATATTATATGGCGTGCACAAGACCGCCAAACTGTTCATCCATCTGAAAAAGGTTGGGGTGCAGGAGAAAAAACTGGATTGCGGCCGCGAGTTGGATGCCGCCACGGCGCAGCAGGTCCAGGAAGCTTTTCAAGCCTTGAAAAAACTCCCCGCAAGCCGGGACACGATGGCCGAACTCGGTGAACAGGCGCTAAAGGGAAAAGGCGGACCCGCCGCACCGCTGATCGCCTGGCAGGCCGCCACCCTGGGGTATCTGTTCGGCCGCTTCCCGGACGTGCAGACCGGTTTTGACGCCGCTCACACCCACCTAAGTTCCGGCACCGTACACGAAAAACTCATGAGTTACCTCGACGGGTGCAAGTAACTAATTTTCTACTTTTTCAACATGGATTCTAAATATTTGAAGACGGTTTGGGTGGCGATTGCGTAACCTTTGCTCAGGGGATGGATGCCGTCGGCGCGGGTGAGTTCGGGACGCGCCGCGACGTTTTCGAGAAAAAACGGGATGAGGGGAACGTTGTATTGTTCCGCCAGAAGAGTAAACGATTCTTTAAACGCCCGGCTGTATTCGGCGCCCAGGTTGGGGGTGATCTCCATCCCCGCCAGCAGAACCTTGGCGCCTTTCTTCTGACAGGCCTCGATGATGAGACCCAGGTTCT
>SMUZ01022719.1_pt1 | contig 14797 bp, 14 predicted proteins | sample 2456421 | NCBI WGS metagenome assembly SMUZ01 (sample SAMN11095932, study PRJNA526329) | marine sediment metagenome | biome: Marine sediment; feature: Surficial sediment; material: Deep marine sediment; isolation source: Hadal surficial sediment | place: Pacific Ocean | collected 2014-11 | depth... | reverse complement strand
GACATCTGGTCGAGCAGGTCGGCGGGTCGCAGCTCGATACGCCCCAGCAGATGCTCGATCCGCTGTGTGTTGGGCGCGCTCAGCCGTCGCGCCACGCCGACGACCTCGTAACCCTTGTCGAGCAACAGCTCGGCCAGGTAGGACCCGTCCTGCCCTGTGATCCCGGTGATGATGGCTCGCTTGGTCATGACCTGTGCGGCGCCAGGTGCCTAGTGGCCTCTCTACGGCGATTCGGGACCGTTCGCCGGGCGGGGCACGAGCACACCGTGGAGAAGGTCCAGCTGCATCCGACCGGCGCTGCATCCCGTCGTGCTGTGTCGCTCCGGCCGGGCGCGGCGGTGCCGACGACGAGTCTCGGTGCGACGCCGGGCTCTCGCCGCGAAGCTAGATTCTAGCAGGCTGCTGAACATGCGTCAGCCGGAGTTCCACGGCCAGCGGCACACCGATATGGCGGAGCCCGATCACGCCGAGCCGGGCCGCGCAGGCTCGCAGGCGGTCGATGAGGTCCTGGCTCGATGTGGCCGGCATGTGATCATCGGCGGGTCTTGCAGCCGAGCGATATAGCACGCGGCCGTGCTAGTGTCCGATGTCGAGATGGAAGAGGTCGACCTGATCATTGTCGGCGGCGGCGTCGTCGGCCTGGCGTGCGCGCGGGCAACGGCCCGGCCGGGGCGGACGGTCTGCCTGCTCGAGCGTCATCCGCGTTTCGGCACCGAGACGAGTACCCACAACAGCGGCGTGATCCACGCCGGCATTTACTATCCGGCGGGGTCGCTCAAGGGACGGCTCTGCGTGGAGGGGCGTGAGGCCCTGTACAGGTTCTGCGCAACCCATGACGTCCCGCACAGGCGGTGCGGCAAGCTGATCGTCGCTGGACCGACCGACGACGCGACGGGGCTCGACCGTCTGCTCGCACGCGGCGGGGCGAACGGCGTCGACGACCTGGAAATCGTCGATCGCGATTTTGTCCGCCGTCTCGAGCCACACATCGCCGCGCGGACCGCGCTGTGGTCGCCGTCCACCGGCATCGTCGAAGCCGAGGCGCTGGTACGAGCGTTGCACCGCGACGCGGCCGAGCGGGACGCCATCCTGCTGCCAGCGATGCCGCTCGTGGGGGGCGACGCGTCTGCCGACCGGTTCGAGGTGCGCACCCCGGCCGAGGTGATCCGGACGCGCGCGGTGGTCAACGCCGCGGGGCTGTATGCCGACGATGTGTCTGCCATGCTGGGCGGTCGCTCCTTCCGGATCCATCCCTGTCGCGGCGAGTACGCGGAACTGGTCGGGAGGAGCCGACGGCTCGTCAGCCGCCCGGTCTACCCGTTACCGGCGCCGGCGGGCGAACACCTCGGGGTGCACCTCACACCGACGATGGGGGGCAACGTCACGGTCGGTCCGACCGCACGATACCAGGACGCCAAGGACGACCACGAAGGCGACCGCCTCCCGGTCGAGGCGTTCGTCGAGCCGACACGCATGCTGCTCCCGTCGGTGGCGCCGGGTGACCTGCGTCTCGGCGCCACCGGCATTCGCCCCAAGCTGAGCCGGGATGACACCACGTTCTCCGATTTCCTGATCGAGCGTGACCCCCAGCAGCCGCGTCTGATCCAGGTGGCCGGCATCGACTCGCCCGGGCTCACGGCGTGTCTGTCGATTGCGCGCCTGGTGTCGGAGATCGTGGATGACGTCCTGAGCTGACCGCGCCATCGCCGCCTGCGGTCGCGGCGAGCCGAGCGGCCAGATAGCGGTCGAGCGCATCTTCCCAGGTCGGCATCGTCGCCCCGGCGGCGACGATCTTGCTGTTCGAGAGCGCGCAGAACCTGGGGCGCGCGGCACGCGTCTGGACCTCACTCATCGTGATCGGCGACAGCAGCGGTTCGCATCCGAGCCGGATGGCCGCGGCTCGCGCCACCTCGAACCAGGTCGCCCGGCCGGTGTTGACGCAGTGGTAGAGCCCGGTCGGCGCGTCGCCAACAACCAGCGCGCGGGTGGCGGCGGCCACGTCCGGGACGTAGCTCGGTGACACCGTCCGGTCGGTGAATCCACGGACCGGGCGACCCGCCAGCATGGCGTCCACCATCCGGTCGACCGTGCTCCCGAGTCGTCGCGCGGTGGGGTGGACCGCTTCCGCGCCGCCCCCGAACAGACTCTCCACCCGGAGCACATAATGGCGTGGCGCCCCGCACGCGAACCACTCGCCCAGCAGCTTCGAGGTGGCATACACACTTTGCGGTCCGGGCAACGCCGATTCGTCATACGGGTGGTCGGCCGTGCCGTCGAACACGAAATCGGTGCCGTAGTGCACCAGCACGGCGCCGGTCTCCCGCGCCGCCGCGGCCAGCGATCGGACGCCGAATCCGTTCACCTGCAACGCGGCGACGGGGTCGGCCTCGGCCCCGTCCACATCGTTGTAGGCGGCACAGTTGAGGATGACGTCCGGCCGCGTCTCGCGCGTCACCTGGAGCACGGCCGCGTGGTCGCAGATGTCGAGCCGCGCGCGCGGGAGCGCCACCACCTCGCCGTCCTGGGCGAACATCCGGCTGATCTCGAGTCCGAGCTGACCGGCGGCGCCGGTCACGAGTGCCTTCATTGGTATTTGATGGCCGCGCGCACCTCCCGGTCGGCGTCCCTCCGCCGCAGGGTCTCGCGCTTGTCGTACTCGCGCTTGCCCTTGGCCAGGCTGACGGCCACCTTCACCCGTCCCCGCTTGAAGTACATCCGGACCGGCACCAGCGTCATACCGCGCTCGACGACCTTGCCGATCAGTTTTCGGATCTCCCGTTTCCGGAGCAGCAGCTTGCGCCGGCGCAGCGGCTCGTGATCGGCGTAGCCCCGGTGGCTGTACGGACTGATGTGGACGTTGTAGAGAAATACCTCGCCCTCCTCGATCCGGCCGTAGCTGTCGCGCAGGTTCACGCGGCCTTCCCGGATCGCCTTCACCTCCGTCCCGAGCAGGACGATACCGGCCTCGTAGGTGTCGAAGAGCCGATAGTCGTGCCTGGCCTTGCGGTTGTCCGCAATCAGCTTCTCGGCGTCCCGCGCGTCGACTGCGTGCATGCTACTCGACTACCCAAGAAGTCAGGAAGCAGAAGACAGGAGCAGGAGAAGTCGGAGGGCTTCGCCAGCTTCCATTTCAGTGACGGTCTCTACGAGACCGTCGGCGCCGTACCGGCGGTCTCGCTCACCGGTGCTTGGGAGCCTTGCGGGGACCTCCCCCGCGCCAGCCGGGCGGCCAGCACCACTGCGTGCACCAGACTCGTCTCGTCGGCCACACCCCGACCGGCGATGTCGAACGCCGTCCCATGGTCGACCGATGTCCTGACGATCGGCAGCCCCAGTGTGATGTTGACCGCCTCACCGAACCCGACCAGCTTGACCGGGATCAACCCCTGGTCGTGATAGCAGGCGATCACCGCGTCGAACCGTCCGTCCACCGCCTGGCGAAACACCGTGTCGGCGGGCACGGGACCGGTGACGTCGATCCCGCGCCGGCGGGCCGCCTCCACCGCGGGCACCAGCACCTCGCGATCCTCGGACCCCATCAACCCGCCTTCGCCCGCGTGCGGATTCAGCCCCGCCAGTGCCAGTCTCGGTGTCGCGACGCCGAACTGTGGCAGCGCCGAGGCCGCCAGCGTGAGTGTCGTCTCGACACGCGCCTGTGTCAGCAGGCGGGGCACCGCCGACAGTGGGACGTGCACGGTCGCGAGCACGACACGGAGCCGGGGCGAGTGGAACATCATCGCGACGTCCCGGGCGCCAGTGAGATGGGCGAGCAACTCGGTGTGACCACGCCAGGTGAAACCGGCCAGCGCCAGCGCCGCCTTGTTGATCGGTCCGGTCGCAATGGCGTCGAGCCGCCCGGCCAGCGCATCGGCGACGGCCTGCTCGACCGCCTCGCAGGCCACCCGGCCCGCATCGGCCGACAGTACGCCTGGCGTGAACCGCTCGCGCTCTGCCGCGGTCCGTGGACCATACAGCACCGGCTCGCACACCTCGGTGACCCGCGGGTCGGCAATCCCCTTGAGCACGATCTCCGGCCCGATCCCGGCCGGGTCCCCCATCGTCACGCCGACACGCACGCGGGTCCGGACACTCATGGGTCTGTTGGTCGCGGGGGTCTCCTGACCCGTGGGGGGCCGTGGGGCCGCTTCTTCGAGCTTCAGACGTCAGACGCTGTGCAACCTGCTCATCTCTCCCAGAGCGCCCGAGACTGGAGCAGAAGGCGGCGAAGCCTTCCGCCGTCTCCTGTCTCCTTGCAGGATTCTCCCCCTAGGCCCGGCACCCGCAGTCGCCACACCCGCCGTCACCGCAGCCGTCACCGCAGCCGCCGCCGCACCCACCGGCCGATTGGTCACAGCCGCTCTCGTGGGCGCAGCCGCCATGCTGCTCTCCTTTCGCGTTCGGCAGCTCGTAGCGCAGACAACATTTCAACCGGCCACACGCGCCGGAGAGACGCGACGGGTTCAGACTGAGGTTCTGGCGCTTGGCCATCTTGATCGAGATCGGCGGGAACGACTGCAGCCAGGTCGTGCAGCAGAGCGGACGACCGCAGGTGCCGTACCCACCGATTATCTTGGCCTCGTCCCGCGGGCCGATCTGTCGCATCTCGATCCGAACCCTGAACTCACTGGCGAGCTCGCGCACCAGCTCCCGGAAATCGACCCGCCCCTCGGCGGTGAAGTAGAACACGAGCTTTGACCCGTCGAAGAGCTGCTCGACCTTTGTCAGCTTCATGGCGAGCCCGCGTTCGCGGATCTTCAGCAGGCAGATCCGCTTGGCCTCGCGCTCCCGCTGCTCGTGCCGGAACCGGCTGAGCACGTCTTCGCGGGTCGCCCGACGCAACACCCGCGCGGGCGCGTCGGCGCGGGGCGCCGTGCGCTGCGCCATCGCCGGCACCGTACGTGCGACTGCGCCGTACGCCCGCCGATTACCCATCTGCACGACGACCGCGTCGCCCGGGCTCAGCGTCGGCTCGAAATCGATGTCCGGTAGCAGGAACGTGCGCGCCCGCCCGACGGCGTCGAACTTGACACTGACAAGGCGGGGAGCCGGCTCGGTGCTCGTCTGGTTGTCCATAGGGTCCACGTCTCCGTTCTCTTGTCTTCGGTCTCAAATCTGCAGCGCCAGCCAGTCCGCCACAACCTTGGGACTGGCGTTGCGTGTCAACGCGTTCACCGCGCGTTCGACGCTGGCAAAGCCACGGAGGGCGCGGTCGGTGTCGTACGAGGGCAGCAACTCGGTCAGCTCCGCCGCGAGGTCGGCGTTCGCCAGGCAGGCACGGTCGCCCCCGGCCGCCACCACCTGCAAATCGCGCAACAGCGTCCCAAGAGCGCGCAACCGGCGGATCAGAGTCTCACGCGCCGCCGCGGCGCTCGACCGGCTGGTGCGTCGAGCACCAGCCAGCTCCTTGCCCGCCTCGAGGCGACGCTTTGGGTTCGGCGCCGCCGCGAGCGTTCGCAGCACCACCGCTGCGCTCTCTCGCGCCTGCATGAAGTCCCCCGAACCGGTCTCGAGCGCGCGGGCCACGCTGCCGTCGGCCGACGCCGCCGCCGCGAGCGCCGCGGTCGGGTCGACGTGATGCCGGGTCACGAGGATGTCCGCGATCTCGTCGGTGGGCACCCCACCGAACCGAAGCTCGGGGCACCGCGAGCGAACCGTGGCCAGCAAGAGATGCGGTCGACTGGTGACGAGCAGGAACACCGAGGCCGACGGGGGCTCTTCGAGCGTCTTCAGCAACGCGTTTTGCGCCTCCGGGACCAACCGATCGGCATCGTCGAAGATGACGACACGACGCCGGCCCTCGAACGGCCGGTATGCCGCCTGGTCGACCGCGGCGCGGACCGCGTCGATCCTGATCGACCCGGTCTCACCCGGCTCGATGATGATCACGTCGACGTGAACGCCCCGGGCGATTCGCCGACAGGCACCGCACACACCACAGGCATCGGGGAACGCCGCAGGGTCACCGGCCTCGGGCGCGGTCAACGCCTCGCAATTGAGCATCTCGGCCAGCGCCAGCGCGACACGTCGCTTGCCGACACCGTCGGGCCCAGTGAGCACCAGACACGGCGGCAGCGCGTCACGAGCCACCGCCCGCGCAAGCAATCGACGAATCGGTGCATGTCCCTTGATCTGGCCGAGTCCCATGGATCCACCCTGTGCGCATCGTAGCACGCGGCGCACCGACGCCGTCCGGCGGATGGGCCGCAGCTGCGGGCGACCGCCAAGGTCGGGCATAGCCGACCCGGCTCTATATGGATCCGGGTTGCCTGTCTGCTCGAGGCGAGGCGTTTATACTGAACCGCCTGGTCATGGTCACGTCCACCTTCACGCGGGCCCGTCTCACCCGCATCGGCGTTCCGGCGGCCGTCTTTCTCGGTCTGACGCTGCTCCGGACCCACGACATCACCCGCACGTTCTGGATGTTCGGCGACCAGATCCGCTACTGGGAGTCGGCGCTGTTGCCGTTGTCCCAGCAGCCGCTCGGCGGGATCGAGGCACACGTAGGCGTGTCTACCCTTGGCCCGACGTACTACTGGCTGGTCTGGCTGAGCCGGGTCACGCTGGGACCGTTCTTCGACAACCTGCCGCACGCGGGCGCCATCGCCCAGGTGGTCCTGCACTCGGCGATCGATGCGCTGCTGCTGCTCGCGCTGTGGACGAAGACCCGATCGGTCTGGCTGGCGCTCGCCGCGACCCTCTTCATCTCGACGGCGCCGTATGACTTGGCGCTGTCGGCCACCCTGTGGAACCCCAGCCTGGCGTCGGCGGCAGTCAAGGGCGCGACCGCCCTCGTGTTGATCGGCTGGCCGGAGCGATCGTTGGTCGGGGTCGGACTGGTCGCCGGTCTGGCCTGGGTATCGCTGCATTTCCACGTACCGGTGGTGTTCTGCGTCGCGAGCATCTTTGTCTCGATGATCGCCGCACCCTTGCTCGGTCGCGACTACCGGGCGGTCAGCCAGCGAGCGGCCGTGATGGCCGGGGTCGTCGCGGTCCTGCAATTGCCCTATCTGGTGCATCGGCTCTCGATCGGCCCCGGCAACGAGGTAGATGGGGCGGCGGTCACCGGCAGTCTGGGACAGGTGCTCTCGGGTGCGGCCCCGCTACGTGTCGCCGAGAGCGCGGCAGGCCTCGCACGCGCGGTCAATCGGATCCAGGTTGACCCGTGGCAGGCGGCATGGATCGGCTGGGTCGTGCTGGCCTGCGCGGTGATCGTACTCGTGCGGCACCGCGACGATGTGCCGCTGCTCGCCGTGACCGTGCTGCCGCTGGGGGTGTCTGTGGTCGGCTATGCGCTCTGGGTCGGCACCTTCGACGTGTACTACTATCTCTCGCAGATGACGGCAGTGGTCCTGACAGTCCTGCTCGCCGCGACCGCCGTGGCCAGACACCACGCGAGATACGTTGCGATTGCGGCGCTCGCGCTCGCGGTCGCGATCCTGCCCGCGCGGGTGCGCCAGGCCGGGACCATCCACAAGATGCCGGAGTACGACACCCTGGTCGACGGGTCCCGGCAGATCGCGCACCGCGGGGTCCCCGTGCGGGCGATCCGAGCCGACTTTCTGCCACCCGGAGGAAACTCGGAGTTTCTGTTCACCGTGCTTGGCGGCACGTTGGACCCGGCTGCCGCGTGGGTCGCGAGTATCGCCGCCGACGGGCTCGTGTCCTACGAACGCGTGAGCCCACAGTGACGGCGAGCCGCCCCCGTCAGTGGCCCCGTTCGTCATGTCGGTGACGCACCGAGGACGTCAAGGCGCCCGGACGAAACACGAACCATCGAACCCCCTGTCACGGGGTTCGATGTCCGTTCGTTGTTGTAAGAATTGGCGGGGTCGACGAGATTCGAACTCGCGACCTCCGGCGTGACAGGCCGGCGTTCTAACCAGCTGAACTACGACCCCGCATCGGGCTGGTGGGCGGTACAGGACTCGAACCTGTGACAGCCGGCGTGTAAAGCCGGTGCTCTACCAACTGAGCTAACCGCCCGGCTCTCGGCTCGTGTCCCGCGACCACACCAAACGCATCATTATAGTGTCCCGTACGGGTAGTTCGCAAATTGTTCCACGACCCACCATTGCGGACGGCTCGCCAACGTCACTCGGCAAGGAGGACCAGTATCGCCAGGATCGCCAGCGCCGCCAGGATCCCCAACACCGTCTGGGCCTCACCGTTGCGTCGCGCCCGATCCAGTGAGTACGGGCGGTCCGTGCCCCCCGCGGTGCCCGCGCGGTAGCGATCGTAGGCGTCTCCGAACTTGGCGCGGAGGGTCGCCTCCTCCAGCCGGGCGGCCACCGACAGCGAGACCGCGAGGTACACCATCACCAGCAGGGCGGCCACAGGATGACGCGCCGCCACCGCGAAACCGGCCCCCAGCAGTGAGGACCCGATATAGAGCGGGTGCCGCATCCACCGGTACGGACCGGAGGTCGTCACTTCCAGTCCCTTCTCGAGATGCCCGGCCGCCCACACCCGCAGCGACTCCCCGACCAGCGCCACGGTCGCGCCCAGGCCGAGCGACAGCCACGACGGGCGCGCCAGCCAGAACGCCGCCGCAGCGATGCCGAACCCGACGGTCACACGAAGACGCGCGACCCGGATGAGCCAGGCCGACACCGGCACGGGTGTGACCTCTGTCACCGCGCGCGCCTCCCGGGCGGCAGGGATCCACCCCGAGCCGTGGACACCACCGCCGTCACGCCCCGATCCGCCGCGTGATCGCCGCCGTCACGTCATCGACCGAGATGTCCTCGAGACACCATCGGGCGGCACGGCAGCGCCGCTGATGATGACAGCCGCAGGCAGTGAAGCGCGACACCGTGACGTCATCGGCTGACCAGGGGCCGTTCCGGGCCGCGTCGGTCGGACCATAGATGCCGACGATCGGCGTGCCGACCGCCGCCGCCAGGTGCACCGGACCCGTGTCCCCCGACACCATCAGGGACGCCTCGCCGACGATGGCGATGAGATCGGCGATGGAGGTGGGCGGGGCCAGCTCGGCGGCGCCGGCCGACCCGTCGACCACCGCCGCGGCCATCGTCTCGTCGCCCGGCCCCCAGGTGACGACCGAGCGCAGCCCGCGTTCCCGGCGGAGCCATTGCGCGACCGCGCCGAAGCGATCTGGGGGCCAGCGTTTGTTCGGCCAGGCGGCGCCTGGATTGAGCACGACAAAAGCGGTGTCACCCGCCGCCGAGCGGCGGTCACGAACGGCGTCACCCGCCGCCGAGGCGGGAACCGTCAACGGAAACCGGATCCGGGACACGTCCGCGCCCAGCGACGCGGCGAGCGTCAGATTCTTCTCGATCACGTGCGCCGTGTCGCCGGGGTCGTGTGTCTCGGTGTAGAAGACGCGCGCGGCCCGCTCGCGCAGATGCGGCGGCGTGAACCCGAGGATGCGGCGGGCACCGCTCAGCCGGGCCACCACCGCCGACTTCAACAACCCCTGCAGGTCGATCGCGATGTCATACGACTCGCGGGTCAGCGTGCGACGCAGCTCCATCACCCGGCGGCGGAGCGAGGCGGACCTGGTCCGCAACACGATCCGACGATCGACGACCGGCACGAGCTCGAGCAACTCCCGATGACGCTCGTCCACGACCCAGTCGATCCGGGCGTCGGAGAAGCAGTCGCGAAGCGCGGCGGCCACCGGCAGGGCGTGGACGATGTCGCCCAGCGCACCCAGACGGACGATCAGGATCGCGCGCATGCCCGTCCGAGTGCTCGTGCCCTTACCCGCTCTCACGCGCGCGGATCCGGGCGATGACGTCGCGGGTGGAATGGTCCTTGTCGTCGCCGACGATGACCGTCCGCCCGCCGTACGCACGGACGATGGCCCGTTCGGGCACCGTGTCCACCGTGTAGTCGGTACCCTTGCAGTGGACCTCCGGCTCGAACGCCCTCAGCAGACGCTCGACCGTCAGGTCCGGGAACACGACGACGTAGTCGACCATGCGCAACGCCGCGACCAGCTCGGCCCGGTCGACCGCCGTCTGGGTCGGGCGTCCAGACCCCTTGAGCACCGCGACCGAGGCATCGTCGTTGACCGCCACGACCAACCGGTCGGCCTCCGCCGCCGAGCCGGCCAGGTAGCGCACGTGCCCGACATGCAGCACATCGAAGCACCCGTTGGCGAAGGCGAACGTCCGCCCGGCGGCACGTTCCACCCGCACCCGCTCGAGCAGCTCCGTCTCGGACAGCACCGCCCCGATCGTCGGCTCAGCCCCCGGCCTCATCCTGCCAGATCCAACTCCACGGCGTGCAGCAGCTCGGTGGCGTTGACGGTCGCGGTGCCGCGCTTCATCACGACGAGCCCGCCCGCGTAGTTCGCGAGCAGCGCCGCCTCGAAACAGGAGGCGCCGACGCTCAACGCGACCGCCATCGTGGCGATCACCGTGTCGCCGGCGCCGGTGACATCGGCGACCTCGTCGCTGCCATAGATGGAGATGTACTGGGTCGGGCGTCCGGGTTCGAACAACGCCATCCCTCGGCTGCCTCGGGTGATCAACATCGCGCCCATCCGGGTCCGCTCGAGAATCGTGCGCCCCGCCCGCTCGAGCACACGCGTGTCGTCGCCCACGGTGATCCCGAGCATCTGCTCCACCTCCGACTCGTTCGGCGCCGCGATCGTCAACCCGCGATGCCGCAGGAGCGCATACCGCGAGTCGAGCAGGATCCGCGCCACCCGACGACGGCCGCGTCGTGGCATCTGGCGCTTGATGGCGGCAACCAGCCCCGGCGTGACCAAGCCGGTGCCGTAATCGGACACGATGACGGCGTCGCACCCGGCGACCGCCGCGGCCGCCGCGTGGGCCACGGCTTCGCGCATGTCGCGGGTGACCGGCGGACCGTCGCGATCGATCCGCACAACCTGCTGACGGGCCGAGTGGATGCCGCCGGCGAGAATCCGCGTCTTGGTCGGGGTGTGATAGCCCGCCGATGTGACGAGCCCGGCCTTGACGACTCTCCGGGACAAGCTCCGGCTCAGCCGGCGCCCGACATCGTCGGCGCCGATCATCCCCACGAGACGCGCCACGGCACCGAGAGAGGCCACGTTGTTCGCGGCGTTGCCGGCGCCACCGGGGGTGACCTCGGTCGAGTCGTACTTGAGGATCAGCACCGGAGCCTCGCGCGAGACCCGGTCCAGCCGCCCGTAGATGAACTCGTCCGCGATGAGGTCGCCGACCACCGCGATGCGAGGCCGCCCGAAGCTTTCGACCAACCGGGTCAGCCGTGTGCGCAGCGCATGCTCGCCAGGGCCGGGATGGATCGACGGAGGAATCATGGGAAGCTGCTGCCTCGAGACCTGCCGGTCCTGTGGTTTAGGCCTTCTGGCCTGCGTGGCAAGGCTGAAGCCCTGCCCCCACGCATGTCCATACACGGGCGATCCAGACGGGCCTGACGGCCCGTGCGACGACGGGTGCTCATCGTGCGGTCCGGCTACTCACGAGCATCCTGCCGCTGCTCGAGAATCCGGACGGTCGCCGCCATCAGGTCGGCGGTCACGATAGCGTCGCGCGGGCGGTCGGGTTGCTGCGCCTGCGTGGCGCCATAGCCGGTCTGCACCAGAATCCCGGTCGCCCCGACGGTGCCCGCGAGCGCGACATCGCTCCACTTGTCGCCGACCACGAACGAGCGCGTGAGGTCGATCCCCAGATCGTCGGCCGCCTGCAGGACCAGGCCCGGCTGTGGTTTCCGACAAGTACAGTCTCGTCGGTACTGCTCGATCGCTGCATGGGGATCGTGTGGACAATAGTAGAACCGCTCGATGCGTGCGCCGCCCCTGCGGAACCGTTCACGGAGGACGTCGTGCACCGTGTGGAGGAACGTCTCGGAAATCAGGCCGGTCGCCACGCCACGCTGATTCGTCACCACCACCACGCAGAACCCGGCGCCATTGAGTAGCCGGACGGCATCGATGCTCCACGGGAACAGCGTCAGCCGTTCCAGCCTGTCGAGATAGCCAACGTCCTCGTTGATCGTACCGTCCCGGTCGAGAAACACCGCTGGCCTCACGCGTCCCCCTCCGTGTTCGACCGCACTAGGCATCTCCTAGATCGCCTCGCCAGAAGCAAGTGTTTCGCCGCCCACCGGAGATGTCTAGCCCCCGCGTAGCGGAGCTGTGAGAAACGCTGCGCGAGCGATGCGACGCCGACCGTCTTATCCGGGCGGTGTGAGGCGTCGCGTCGCTAGCTGCCCGGCCACAGCCTGAAACACCCGGTCGTCGGAAGTGCGGGTCATACAGCGGTGGTCGATCGGACAGTCTCGAAAGAGACAGGGCCGGCACCAGACCGGCTGGGTCAAGACCTCGTGCGACCCGACGGGACCGGTCACACGCTCGTCGGTCGGACCAAAGATGGCGGTGACCGGCACTCCCAGCGCCGCGGCCAGATGCATCGCGCCGGAGTCACTGGAGATGAATGCCCGGCACGACGCGACCACGCCAATCAACTGGGAGAGATCGGTACGACCGATCAGGTTCACGACGCCAGGGCCCGGTCCGGCCCGGTCCGCCGCCGTGAGCGAGGATTCTATCGCATGGCCCGCGTCGCGGTCATGGGCGTTGCCGAGCAGCACCACCGACGCCCCGAGCTCGCGGCAGAGACGGTCGGCCACGCGTCCGTAGCGCCCAGGCACCCACCGCCTGGCATAACCGTAGGCGGCGCCTGGCGCGATGCCGACGATCGGCCGGTCCTGGCCGCAACCTGCCGCATCGAGCAGGCTCCGGGCGCGCGCGATCATGTGTGGTGGGGCCGCCAGCCGCGGCTCCGGCGTCACCGGGTCGATCTCGAGACCACGCACGAGCTCCTGGTAGTAGGCAACCCGGTGCAACGGCGCCGTCCGCCGCCCTGGACGCGGCACCGCCCGTGTCAGCAACCCTCGGCGCCACTGGGCCGCGAACCCCCACCGCTCCGGGATACCGGCACGCCGGGCGGCCCAGGCGGCGCCGAAGGAGTTGGGCAGCAGCACCGCCAGGTCGAAGCCGCCGCGCCGCAGCGCATCGGCCTCGGCAGCGACCGCTCGCCAGCCACGCCGGCCGGCCCGGTGCAGCGGCACCACCTGGTCGACCGCCGGCACGGCCGACAGCAGCGGCGCGAAGGCGCGTGGCACCCCGGCCGCCAGGACGTCGCCGGCGAAGTGGGCGCGCAGCGCCGCGAACACCGGCAGCGCCATCACGATATCGCCAAGCCAGTTTGGCGTCCGCACCAGAACGCGCATCAGGTCACTGTCCTACGAGAGAGTGCCCTTGGCCCTCTCCCCGGGGGAACGAGGGCGATACCGGAGCGCTCGTCTCAGTCGCCATCCGTCGCGAGGGCGCCGGTAACCGGGTGGTGGGTGCCAGACGACGTGCGGTCTCCGGTGCCGCCCACCGCGTCAGCCACCCGCCAGCGGCGATGCATCCAGAGCCAGAGCTCCGGGTAGCGGCGCACGTACATCTCCAACACGTCGGTGCACCGCTGAGTCAGCGTCTGGACCGCATCGGGGCTCTCCGGGTCCGGCGCGTCTACCGGCGTCTCGTAGATCATCCGGTAGCGGCCGCCCGCCAACGGGAGCGCGAAGACCGGAATCACCGGCACACCGGCGCGCAACGCCAGCGCCGCAATGGACGAGGTCGTGGCGGCCGGCCGGTTGAAGAACTCGACGGTGACCGCGCTCCGATCCTGCATGTGCTGGTCGATCATCATCCCGACCGACCGGTGCTCGAGCAATTCCCGCAGCAGACCCCGCACCGCGCCCTGCCGGGGAATGATGCGGGTGCCGACACGGGTGCGCACACGCTCGATCATCGCGTCGAGCAGCGGGTTGTTCAGGGTGCGCGCAACCATGAGGATCGGCTCGAACCGGACCGCATGCACCATGATCTGCAGCTCCCAGAACCCGAAGTGACCGGTGTAGAACATCACCCCGCGGCCCAATGCCAGTGCGTGCTCGACCCGCTCCAGCCCTTCGAACTCCACCAGATCCAACATCTGCTCGGCGCTCATCGTGTCGAACCGGAGCAGCTCGAACACGTGACGCCCGAGATTCGCGAAGGCGCCGCGAACAATCGCCCGGCACTCGTCGTCGGTACGCACCGGGAACGCGGCCCGGACGTTGGCCACGGCGGTCCCCCGCCGCCGCGGGTCCAGACGATAGAACAGCGCGCCCAGCCAGGCACCCGTCGAGACCAGCCACCGCCGCGGCATCAGACGCGCCGCCAACCGAATGCCCAGTACCGCCAGATACTCCAGCCGGTGGCGGACCGACCGGGATCGCCTCACCGGCGCCACGGGTCGCGCCGGCAGCGTCGTCATGCCGCGGAGCTCCGCTCGGCGGCGAGCCGGTCGGCAAGAAACGCCTGGAACTCGTCGGCTGGTTCGACATGGAGGGTCAGCGGCACCGTCGCCAGCGGGGGCTCGAACGGGAGCCACGCCTGCAAGCGGACGCCGTCTTTCTCGGTCGTGAGGATCGCCTGTGCCCGGGCTGTCCGGGCCTCCGCCTGCATCCGCGCAGCGTCACGGGACGAGTACCGATGGTGATCGTGAAAGACCAGGGTGCGCACGACATCGAACCCCGCGTCGCGGACATCGTCGAAGAACTGCTCCGGACGGGCAATCCCCGCCACCGCGAGCACCCGTGCACCGGGGCCGAGCTCTGCCGGCCCCGGGTGCGGCAGCGCCACCGCGGCTGCCCCGACGTGGCGGCGCACGTCGAAGCAGCGGGACAGCCCCAGACGCTCCGCGACCCAGGCCCGTCGGTCGTCCGAGCCGTCGACGACGAGCACGGCATCGGCGTATCGCGCGGTTGCCAGCCGCTCTCGCAGGCG
>SMUZ01043854.1_pt1 | contig 14800 bp, 10 predicted proteins | sample 2456421 | NCBI WGS metagenome assembly SMUZ01 (sample SAMN11095932, study PRJNA526329) | marine sediment metagenome | biome: Marine sediment; feature: Surficial sediment; material: Deep marine sediment; isolation source: Hadal surficial sediment | place: Pacific Ocean | collected 2014-11 | depth... | reverse complement strand
GTGCTCCTCGAGGCTCGACCCCGCTTCGAGCAGCGCCTGCACCACGTCGATCTGCCCCTCGCGCGCCGCGAACAGCAGCGCCGTGAAACCGCGTTTCGACGTCGCCCCAACGTCCGCGCCGTGTGCGACCAGCGTCGGGATCATCGCCACGTGCCCCTCGGCCGCGGCCCACATCAACGCGGTCTGGCCGCGCCAGGTCTCCTGCACCGTCACATCCGCGCCGGCGTCGAGCAGGAGCTCCACCGCCTCGACGCTGCCGGACCGCGCCGCGGTCATCAGCACCGTCTCGCCTTCCATCAGCGTCGTGTTCGGGTTGGCGCCCGCATCCAGCAACGCCGCGATCATCGGGGCGTTGCCGTTGATGGCGGCCAGCGAGAGCGGCCGCACACCGTAGCGGTTGCCGACGTTCACGCCGGCACCGGCCGCCAGGAGCAGCCGGACCATCTCCACATCCGGCCCGTGCGACGCCCAGTGGAGCGGGGTCGTCCCGTCGACCTCGGCCGCATTCACGTCGCCGCCCTGTTCGATCAGGGCGCGCACGTCCGCCACAGTGCCTGCCTTGACCGCGTCCACCAGCGGCACATCGGCTGCCGGGCCCGCCGCGGCCGGCACACCATTCAGCAGCGCTCCCAGCACCGTCACACCGATGAGCCGTGTCACGCGGGTCATGCCGTGTCTCCCGAAACGTCCCCGATCGGAACTCGGTCCTGCGGACATCCGTGGGGCCAGGCTGCAGCCGTGCCACGCAGGCTTGAAGGCCTGCGTCACGAGCTGCCGGTGTCAGTCTGCCGGCCGTGTGGTGCCGCAGCCAGGTCAGAGCGTGAGCGGCTCTAGCACTTCGCCGGCCCGGCCGGTGCTATCGACGAAGCTGTCGAGATGCACACCCACGTCGTCGAGCAAGGCGAGGTGCAGGTTTGCCAGCGGCGTCGGCTGTGCGTACTGGATATGCCGGCCGCCCCACGCCTTGTCGCCGCCGCCGCGCGCCACGATGATCGGCAGATTGGTGTGGTTGTGCACATCCGGGTTGCCCATGCCGCTGCCGAGTACATACGTCGAGTGGTCGAGCAACGACCCGTCGCCGTCCTCGGTCGACCGCAGCCTGCCCACCATGTAGGCGAAGAGCGACACGTGATACGCGTTGATCTTGGCCAGCTTGGCGAGCTTCTCCGGGTCGTTCACGTGGTGCGAGACCGGATGGTGCGGCTCGGGCACCCCGATCTGCGGGTAGGTCCGCGTGCTGGCTTCCCGCGCCAGCTGGAACGTGATCACCCGCGTCAGATCGGCCTGCAGCGCCAGCACCTGGAGGTCGAACATCAGCTTGACGTGGTCTTCCCAGTCGGCCGGCACGCTGGTCGGTCGGGTCAGATCCGGCAGCGGCGAGCTGCGCGTCTGCCGCTCGGCCGTCTGAATGCGGCGCTCGACCTCGCGCACGGTGCTCAGATACTCGTCGACCTTGGTCCGGTCGACGCTCCCGAGCGTGCGCTGGAGGTGCGCCATATCGTCGAGCACCCAGTCGAGAATGCTGGTGTTCTTGCGCATCTCGGCGCGGCGCTCCTCCGGGGTGCCGCCATCGCCGAAGAGCCGCTCGAAGACCACCCGCGGGTCGGCCTCGGTCGGCAGCGGCGAGGTCGGGGACGCCCACGACAGATTGTTCTGGTAGACGCAGGCATACCCGTTGTCGCAGTTCCCGACCTGTGCGATCAGGTCGGTGCCGAGCTCCAGCGACGGGATCGGGGTATCGCCGCCGATCTGCTTCGCCGCGATCTGGTCCACCGTTGTGCCCAGCTCGTAGTCACTGCCCTCGGTGCGCTTCGCCTTCAGACAGCTCAGGAACGCACAGTTCGATGAGGCGTGGTTGCCGGTCGTGTAGGCGTTGCGCAGCTCGAGGTTGGTGACGACGGTCACATCATCGAGATACGGCGTCAGTGACGCCAGGGAGGGCGACAGCGCCGTGATCCGGCCGACCTCCGTGGGGGTCCAGGGCACCGGGTTCATCCCCATCGGGATGTAGACGTACCCCAGCCGGCGCGGCGCGTTGGCCACGGTGGTCGCCTGGGCCGACAGCGCCGGCACCATCGAGTCGAGCAACGGGAGCGCCAGGGATGCGCCCAGGCCCCTCAGGAACGTGCGGCGCGGCAGCGCCATCTTGGTGATGATCATTGGGTTCTCCGCATCTGAAACGGGGTGCTCTCGACGATACCGAGCACGAGAGACGAAAACCGGTAGTCGTTGCCGGCGGCGCGCCGCACGATCCGCCGTACGGCCGGCCCGTCGTGGTAGTCGAGACCGCGGCCGAGGGCGTAGGTCAGGAGCTTCTCGGTCATCGTCCCGACGAACACCTCCGGGCGGGCGAGCACCGCCTCGCGCAGCCCGGTGACGCCATCGAAGCTGCCACCGCCCGGCACGCTGCCCGACGCGTCGATCGGGACCCAGTCGTCGCCCCGGTCCCGCCACCGGCCGATGGCATCGAAGTTCTCCATCGACAGCCCGGCCGGGTCCATCAGCTGGTGACACACGGCGCAGGCCGGGTTCACACGGTGCTGCTCCATCCGCTCGCGCATCGAGCGCGCCGCGATGCCAGGCTCCGGCTCCTCGAGGGGCGGCACGTTCGGTGGCGGTGGCGGCGGCGGCATGCCGAGCAGGTTGTCCAGGATCCACTTGCCACGCAGCACCGGCGACGTGCGGGTGGCGTAGGAGGTCACCGTCAAGATGCTGCCATGGCCCAGCAGGCCCCGGCGCGGACTGTCCTCCGGTAGCTCGACCCGTCGGAAGTGGTCGCCGTAGACATTGGGGATGTCGTAGTGCCGCGCGAGCCGCTCGTTCAGAAACGTGTAGTCGGCCCGCAGCAGGTCGAGGACGTTCCGGTCCTCGCTGACGATACTCCCGAACAGCATCTCGGTTTCGCGCCGGAACGCCCGGCGCAGGTTGTCGTCGAAGTCCGGGAACAGCCGGAGGTTGGGGTTCACGGCGTCCAGGTTGCGCAGATACAGCCACTGGCTCGCGAAGTTCGTCGTCAGCGCCTCGACCCGCGGATCGGACATCATCCGGCGCACCTGGGTCTCGAGCACCGCCGGGTCAGAGAGGCTGCCCTGTTCCGCCAGGTCGATCAGCTCGTCGTCCGGGAGACTGCTCCAGAGGAAGAACGACAGCCGGGAGGCCAGCTCCACGTCGCTGATCTGGTAGACGCTCCCGGGCGCCGCGTCCGCCGGGTCGCGTTCGATCCGGAACAGGAACTGCGGGCTCGTGAGCAGCGCCCGCAACGCCATCTCGACACCGGCCTCGAACCCACCCTCGGCGCGTCCCTGCTCGTAGAACGCCAGCGGCATTGCCAGATCCCGGTCGGACACCGGCCGCCGGTAGGCGCGACGCGTCAGCGTCGAGATGATCGAGGCGGCGCAGTCCGACTCGTCGGCCGCCGTCGCGGGGCGGCAGCTGAAGACCCGGTCCCGGCTCGGTGTATCGCCGGCGCCGGTCGGGTCGAAGGGCCCGGCCACCGACACCGAGTACACGGCCGGCTGTTGCCGTGGGTGCCGGTCCTGGTTGAAATGCGCCCGGTAGGGTTGTCGCTCGGTCTCGATGAGCGCCGAATTCTTTTGCAGAAACGCCACACCCAGCACATGCGGTCCGGCGGTCACCGGAATCCTCAGGTTCAGATGCTTGTCGACCCCCTCGTCGGCGTAGTAGCTCCCGAACCGGTTCCGGTTCGGCGTGACGGTGAACAGCGTGAGCCGCTCGCCGTCCAGCGTCACCTCCATCACGTGCGGTTCGCTCAGCCCCTCGACGTTCTCGTTCCGGTTCCGCGCCAATCGCACCTCGATCTCGTACTCGCCGTCGAGGGGAAAGGTGTGCTCCACCGCCGTGCCGCCGCGTGTGCCGAACGGCAGCCCGTCGAAGTGCGTCTCCTGCGTGAGATCGGCCCGCAGCACCACCAGGCGGGTACCCGGCGCGCTCGTCATGCCGCCCACCGCGAGACGGCTGATCTTCTGCGCGGCCGACAGGTAGCGCTCCATGAGCGTCGGTGACACACCGCCCAGGCTGACGTTGTCGAAGCCGAAGCTCGCGTCGTCGCGGGGCAGCAGTGCCGCGACGTCCACGTCGAGCGCGAGCAGATCGCGGATGGCGTTGCGATACTCGGTGCGGTTCAGCCGGCGGAAGGTCTCGGTCCGGCCCGGGTGCGGCGTCGCGACGGCGATGCTGTCGAGCTCGGTCTCGAGATAGGTGAGCAGCTGGGCGTAGCCGGTCTCGTCCGGATGTGGTGCCCCCGCCGGAGGCATGGCCCTGGCGCGCAGCTTGCGCACGGCGCGTTCCCACACCTCGACGTGGTCGGCCACCGCGTCGAGGGCGATCCCGTCGAGCGACAGCCCGCCCCGCAGGGCGCGGTCGTTGTGGCACCGCAGACAATACTGGTCGACGAGGGCCTGCTCGGTGGCGGCGGTCGCCGGCGCGCCCTGCTGTGCAGCGCTGGCGGCCCTGAGATACGGGACCCAGAGGACCCCCACGGCCAGTCCGGCCGCAGACCACGCCAGCCAACGTCTTCGCATCCGAGCCTCCCGTGTTGGCACACACATCCAGGAGATATCCTATCTATGGCCTACGCGAAAGTCACGTGTACAGTCGGTTTCCCCTGGCTTTGCCGGGGGAGACTGACGTGGCGTTTCTCACAACCCCGCTACGCGGGGGCTAGACTTCGTCCCGGCGCGACCCAATACTTGTTGCGATTGTCGCGATGTCGCCCATGGACGATGTCTGTCTGGTCACGGTAGGTCCCTTCCCCTCCGTGGCTACCCATTTTTCCTGCTCGTCACGAGTGTGAACTTCGACACCGGTATGCACAGACGCACAGCTGGACTTCGCAAGGCTCGCTGGTGCTCCCGGGGTGGCCCGGTGTGGCTCGCCGTGGCCATCATCGGTGCGATGGCGGGCTCTGGGTTCGCACAGAGCGCCGATGCGGAACCCACACCGTGGTACGAACGGATCGAGTTCGGCGGCGATTTTCGTTCCCGCTACGAGGGGTTCTATCAGGACGGCCGGACGACGCGGCACCGGAGCCGGTTGCGCCTCCGCCTGCGCATCGACAGCGACATCAACGATGACACCCACCTGCAGATCCAGATCGCCAGCGGCGACCCGGGCACACCGGTGTCCACCAACCAGACGTTCTCCAGTTTCTTCCGGCCCAAGCCGTTCAACCTCGACCGGGCCAACATCGCCTACAACCCCGCCGGTGCGCGGGCGCTGACGTTCGGGATGGGGAAATTCGGGTTCCCGATCAGTCGCACCCAGATGACCTGGGATGACGACGTCAACGTCGAGGGCGGGTACGAGCAGGTGGCCTGGAGCCCGACCGAGACGGTCGGTGTGAAGCTGGTGGCGCTGCAGACGGTGGTCAACGAGGTGAGCAGCGACCAGGACTCGTATATGCTCGCCGGCTACGGGGAGGTGCGCGTGGCGGTCGGGCGCCACTCGTTCCGGCTCTCGGTGGCCGACTACGGGTTCAGCAACGTCGACCAGGTAGCGGTCGGGCGCGCCACCGGACCGCTCAACAGCATTCTCACCAACCAGCTCGAGCTGGACGCCAACGGCGTGATCATCGGGCTCGTTTCCGACTTCAATATGGTCGACGTCATCGCCCAGGCCGAGTTCGACACCGGGCGCGATCGGTACCCGTTCCGCGTGCTAGCCGACGTCGTGCGCAACACCAGGGCGGCGTCGGACCTCGACACAGGCATCTGGTTCGAGGCGGAGTACGGCGGATCACGCCTGCCGCGAAGCTACACCGTGGGGTACACCTTCGGGTGGATCGAGCAGGACGCCGTCCTGTCCCCGTTCATGTTCAGCGACATCCCGGGCACCAACGTACAGCTGCACATGATCAACCTGGCCTATGTGCCGCTGTCGAACCTGACCCTCGACCTGACGTTACACATCTCCAAACGGCTCGCGGTGCCGGCCGGGATGCCCAACAGCTACCTGACCCGACCGCACGTGGCCGTCATCGTCCGGTTCTAGTACCTAGCTGCCCGTGGTGCAAGCCCCGCTGCATTCGCACGACGCTGCATCCCGGCTGCCGGCGTTGCGTCTCGGTCGAATACAGACCGCGGTATGCTCCCTCGGCGCGCCGTGTACCGGCCGTGCGCGGCATTGCCACGACGGTTCTCGGTGCGACGCGGGGGTTCATCACGGACTGCGAGACGGGGCTGCGCCCCGAGCCCCACGCGGCCGCTCGGGGCCCCATTGGTCCACTCTTCGTCCGCAGGGCACGCAGGTGCGCGCCCCTGGGGTTAGGTGGTGAGATAGGCACGGAGCGCGCGGAACGCCTGTCCGCGGTGGCTCACGGCCGCCTTCTCGTCGACGGTGACTTCCGCGAGCGTCCGGCCGTATGGCGGGTAGTAGAAGATCGGGTCGTAGCCAAAGCCGGCGTCCCCGCGTGACGGCAACCGCAGGCGGCCTTCGACGACACCGGTCGTTTCCCAGAGGGCCCCATCCGTGCGCGCGAGCGCCAGCGCGCAGACGAACCGTGCAGGGCTCGAGTCGGTCCCACACTCGGCGAGCATCCGCTGAATCGTCGCGAACTTCTCCGCGTAGGACGCGCCGTTGAACCGCGCCGAGTGCACTCCGGGCGCACCGTCCAGCACGTCGATCTCGAGACCGGAATCCTCCGCGACCGTGACCTCGCCGGTCGCGTCGGCGTAGTAGCGCGCCTTCAGCCGCGCGTTCTCGGCGAACGTCGACCCCGTTTCCTCCGGCTCCGGAACCGGGGGATGGTCGGCGAGGGTGACGATGGTGAGGGGCAACGCGCCGAGGATGTCGCGGATCTCGTCGAGCTTGGCCGGATTCGTGGTGGCGACCAGTAAGCGGGACGTGCGCGAATCGGTCACGGCTGCGTCGACACCATGGAGCACGGCCTGCGGTGTTCTGGTCGTGTCGTCACGAGCGCTGGATCGGGGGGAGACTGCCCAGCGTGCCTGCAGCCCGACGCCTGCAGGGCGAAGCCGGTGGAGAGGCGACCGTCTCGCATCGCCGGCTAGAGAAACTCTCCCACCAGCTCGCGTTGCAGCGTGACCAGATGACCGATGCCGGTCTCGGCCAGCGCCAACAGCGTATCGTGCGAGGCGCGCGAGAACGGCGCCCCTTCGGCGGTGCCCTGGACTTCGATGAATCGGCCGTCGCCGGTCATCACGACGTTCATGTCGACCTCGGCCTTCGAGTCCTCGTCGTAGGCGAGGTCGAGCAGGGGGGTGCCGTTGACGATGCCCACGCTGGTGGCCGCGACATAGTCGGCGATCGGAATCCGTTTGAGGACGCCCCCCTCCTTCAGATGCTGGAGCGCGAAGACGAGCGCCACGAACGCGCCGCTGATCGCGGCCGTGCGTGTTCCGCCATCGGCCTGGATCACGTCACAGTCGATCCAGATTGTCCGCTCGCCCAGCGCCTCGAGCTGCGTGACCGCCCGGAGGGACCGACCGATCAACCGCTGGATCTCCTGCGTGCGTCCACCCACCTTGCCTCGGCTGGCCTCGCGGACAGTGCGCGTGGAGGTCGCGCGGGGCAGCATGCCATACTCGGCGGTCACCCATCCCTTCCCGGTACCGCGGAGGAAGTGCGGCACCTTGTCCTCGACACTCGCCGTGCAGATGACGCGTGTCCGCCCCGCCTCGATCAGCACCGATCCCTCGGCGTACTCGAGATAGTGGGGCGTGAGCACGGTCTGTCGGAGCTGGTCCGCCGGGCGTCCGTCGCTGCGTAGCTGCTGTGTCATATCGTCGGCTCGGGTGCCGGCTCCGCCTCGGGGTCGGCGACCCACTGCATGTTCCGTTCGAGCGGGCGCTGCAGATCCACATGGCCGACCAGGGTATCGACCTCACGGCCATTGATCAGGATCTGGACGGCGTCGATCGCCGGGAGATTGGTGGTCAGCGCGTTCACGATCGCATACACCGTGAACAGCTCCTCGAGCGAGCCGCCCGAGTGACCCAGCGCGACCTCCTCGCTGAGGTCGACGAAGGCATCGCCGCGCTCGGTGAGATACAGGGCGAGCAGCCGCGTGCCGGGCGGAATCGGTGACAACAGCGGGGCCGGTGGGTCGGAGAGCTGTGCCTCGAGGATGACCCGCGCTTGCGCGGCCGGTTCCGCCCGCCGCTCCAGCCGTCGCTCGAATCCGACCAGCCGCATCCCGTCGTCGGAGATGTAGAAGAGCGTCGCGTCGACGAGCTCACCCTCCGTCGGTGTGCTGGGTGTCGCCCCGGTCGCAGTCGGAGGGGGATCGGGTGGATACCAGCGGGGCAACCCCACAAACAGCACCCAGGCGCCCAGCACGGCGGCGGCGCCCAGAGCCCCGTAATTCCAGTAATCGCGTTGCACCGGTGTCACCCCGGGGTCACGCTCGACCCGTCGGGCGGCGCAATCGTTGCCGGCCCGGGCGGTGGCACCCCGCGCGCCGCCTCGTCCCGATACCGGATGATGCTGCGCAGCAAGCCGCTCACGATGGCGTTCTGAAACGTCGTCGATGTCAGCTGCGCCTCCTGGTCCGGGTTGGAGATGAACCCCATCTCCACCAGCACTGCCGGCATGTTGGCGCCGACCAGTACCCGGAACGGCGCCTGCTGAAGCCCGCGCGGGCTCATGGGTACCCGGAGGCTGAGCTCGTCGGCCACGGTCCAGGCCCAGCGGGCCGACTGGTCCACGTAGGCGAGCTGCGCCAGCTCCCACGGCACGATGTCGATCGTCCGCGAGCCGCCGCCGACCACCGGGACCGATTGGCCGGTGAATCCGGATGCTTCGCGCGCCTCCTCGTCGTACTCGGCGAGGCTCAGATAGAAGACCTCGGCGCCGGTGGCCGATGCGCGGACCGACGCGTTCGCGTGCAGGCTGATGAACAGATCGGCCCGGTTGTTGTTGGCAATCGCCGCCCGCTCGTCGAGCGCCACGGTGGTGTCGGCGTTCCGGGTCAGCACGACCCGGATCCCTAGCTGGCTCTCGATCCTGTTGCGCAGCCGGCGCGCGACGGCGAGGGTGATGTCTTTCTCCAAGGTGCCATTGGGTCCACGGGTGCCGGTGTCGTCGCCACCGTGACCAGGGTCGATCGCAATCGTGCGAATGGTCCGCGGCGGCGCAAGCGCGGACAACGTCGGCAGGTCGGGGTCCGCGGCGGCGTCGACCGGGGTCGGCGCGGTCAGGGCCGGCGGCGGGACGACGCGGGTCGAGGTCGCCGAGGTCGGCTGCAGGTCGATGACCAGCTCGACACCGCCGCCCATCGCCGGCTCGCTCCTCGACGTATAAGTGCCGAACGCGTCGCCCAGGTCGATCGTCAGCGCGGGGCGCGTGTCGACACCGCGCAGACCGGTCACCAGGTCGTCCGGCGCGATGTCCGGGAGCACCAAGTCGAGGGCGTCGGCCTCGAACGTGATCACGAGCCGGCCGGTCGCCTGCTCGATGACGTGGTCCGTCGCCGGTGTGATCATGAGGCGCAGCCGCGACTGCGGGCCGATGCGCTGATACCGGGCGACCACCTGGGGCACGCGGATGTCGCCGAGGACCACCAGACCCGAGCGGCGTCTCAGCTCGACCGTGCGGTCGTGGACCAATGCGAGCACCCGTCCGATGAAGTCGATCGGCACATACCAGACACCTGAGCGCTCGACGGGTGGAAAGGGCAGCGACACCAGCCGACCCGTGACCGACACCAGACCCTGATCCGCGGTCAGGACGATCACCTGGTCGCCGGCCAGCACCGTCAGGCGACCGGGCTGCCGGTCCTCGGCGATCGTGAGGCCGAACGGCGCCGCCAGCTCCCTCAGGTCGATCATCCGGCGACCGTCGAACGCCACCGTCGGCAGCGGTCGTCGGCCTTCCGAAGAGAGCAGCGTGAGCGGTTCGTCTGGGGTCTGGCTCCCTCCCGGTCCCGCTGTCAACAGCACGAGACAGACCGTCAGTGAGAGCGAACGCAGCATGGTGCGGATGGAGATGTGACCGCCGGTCGAGACGTGCACCCAGGTGGTCTGGTGCGTCATGACGGTGACGTACCACGGACGTCAAGGCGCCCACGAACGCGAACGTGTTCTCGACCGGACCCTGGGCAGCATCATAGCGTACGGGGCGGGCTCGACCGGCCCGCCGCCGCCCGGGTGCGCGCGTGCGCCGTGGCGCCCGCCCGGCAGCACGGACGAGCTCGAGAGGCATACCGGCTCGACGAGCGTCACGCGAACCATTCGTGATAGAAGATCGGCGTGCCGCCGTCGGTCGAGTCGCTGGAGGAGAGCGCCTACGCTGCGCTCCTGACGCCGATCTGGGACTTTCTGGCCCTGACGCACGACCCGGTGCCCAGCGACGTCATCTTCGTGTTCGGCAGCCGTGACCTCGGCGTCGCGCGCCGCGCGGCCGCGCTCTACGCGGCCGGCCTGTCGTCACGGGTGCTTGTCTCCGGGCGGCTGGGCCCGATGACCGAGCGGGTGTTCGACAAGCCGGAGGCGCTCGTGTTCTCGAACGAGCTGACGAGGCTCGACGTGCCCGCCAGCGCCATCACGACCGAAGTGCACGCCGGCAACACCCTGGAGAACGTGCGGTTCGGGATGTCGGCGGTGCACGCGGCCGGGCAGACGCCGCGTTCGGCGCTGCTGGTGGCCAAGGCGTTCGTCATGCGCCGGTGTGTAGCGACCTTTGCTCGGCAGCATCCGGAGGTCGACGTGCGGGGCTGTCCGCCGGCCGGCTCGCTGGCGACGCACCGAGACCGTCCCCGTGCGGCATTCGCCGCCCGTCTCGTGGCCGAGCTGGATCGGATCGACGCGTATGGGGCGACGGGCGACATCGAGCCGCAGGTGATCCCGGAGAACGTCCGCGAGGCGGCGCGCCGGGTGGAGGTACTGCTCTCGGCCATCTGACCCCGTAGAATGGCGACACCAGACCACGACCGACATATCCGCCGGTGCGGCCGCGCGGCCGTTCCGCCGGAGTCCGGAGTGAGGAGCGGATCAATGACCAGGCGGTTCAGTCCTTTGCTCATCGCGATGACCGTGCTCTCGTGCGCTGGTCTCGGCGCCCAGGAGCCGGTCGACCGGGAGATGGTCGAGCGGATCACAGCCGAAGGCAGCCAGCGGTCGCGGGTCGCTGAGTTGTTCAACCATTTCACGAACGTCATTGGCGGTCGGCTCACCGCGTCGCCGGCGCATCGCGAGGCGGTGGAGTACGCCCGCGGCAGGCTCGAGGATTGGGGGCTCGACAACGTGCATCTCGAAGCCTGGGAGTTCGGTCGCGGGTGGACGCTGGAGCGCTTCTCGGTCGAGATGCTCGAGCCCCGGTACATGCCGATGATCGGCTACCCGCTCGGATGGTCACCGTCGACCAACGGCCGTCTGGTCGCGCGGCCCGTGTTCCTGGGCGACGCCACACCGGAGACGCTCGCCGAGCGCGCCGGTACGCTGGGCGGCGCGATCGTGTTGACCCGGCCGATCCAGAGCGAGTTCGTCCGGGAAGACCGGCCGGCACCTCGCGCCGACTACCGGCCGTCGTCGCCGCCTCAGCGCAGCGCCGAGGCGGAGGCGGCGCGCGCCGAGCGCGCCCGGCTGCGTGCGGCCCGCAATGAGTTGACGGCGATGCTGCGCCGCGAGCGCGTGGGAGTCATGCTCGAGCCGAACATCGGCGAACACGGCACACTGTTCGTCACCGGGCGCGACCAGGGCGACGCGGCGGTGCCATCCGTCGTGCTGTCGGCCGAGCACTACAACCTGGTGGCGCGGCTGCTCGAGCAGGGGATACCGGTGACGCTGGCGATCGAGGTGCGGGCCCGGTTCACCGACGACGACCTGAACACCCACAACATCATCGCCGAGATCACCGGCATCGACCCGGAGGTCGGCGACGAGGTGGTGATGGTCGGCGCGCACCTCGATTCGTGGCACTCCGCCACCGGGGCCACCGACAACGCCGACGGCGCATCGGTGGCGATGGAGGCGCTCCGGATTCTCGAGGCGCTGGACGTACGACCGCGGCGGACGATCCGGCTGGCGCTCTGGAGCGGCGAGGAGCAGGGGCTCCTCGGGTCACGCGCGTATGTCCGGCGACACCTCGAAGGCGATGCCAACCGGACGGCGCGCGACCGGTTCTCGGTCTACTTCAACCTGGACAACGGGAAAGTGCCGATCTACGGTTTCTATCTGGAAGGTAACGAGGCGATGCGCCCGATCATGGACGCCTATCTGCGTCCGTTTGAGGACATGACCCCGATATACAACACCCAGCAGGGGATCGGCGCCACCGACCACCTGTCCTTTCTCCGGGCGGGCGTGCCCGGCTATCAGGCGATCCACGACTACACCGACTACGACGTCCGGACCCACCATACCAATATGGATACGTTCGACCGGATCGACCGGGAGAATCTCGAGCACGCGGCCGTCGTGATGGCGTCCATCCTCTACCACGCCGCGATGCGTGACGAGAAGATGCCGCGTGATCCGACATGGAGGCCGGGCCGGTAACGAAGCGGACCCTGACCACCTGCAGGCTGCGGGGCTGTGAAACAAGGTCGTCTAGCGAGGCGGAGCCTCGCTAGACGAGGGATAGCCACGCCGCCAGGGCAGCACCGAGGAGCGGGCCGACCACCGGGACGGCGGCGTAGCCCCAGTCGCTGTCCCGTTTACCCGCGATCGGCAGGACGGCGTGCGCGAGACGCGGGCCCAGATCCCGGGCCGGATTGATCGCGTAGCCGGTGGTGCCACCGAGCGAGAGACCGATGGCGAAGACGACGAGCCCGACGCGCACCGCGCCGATCGATCCCAGTCCCACGGGCACCGACGCCGCGGCCCCGGTCGCGGCCCACGCGAACGAGGGATCGCTGATCAACAGGACGGCGTACACCAGCACGAAGGTGGCCACCACCTCACACAAGAGGTTCAGCCCGATGTGCCGGATGCTCGGGCTGGTGCTGAAGGTCGCCAGCTTGCCGTCGGCGTCCACCGTCACGTCGTAGTGTGTCATGTAGAACAGGTAGACGAGGACCGCCCCGACGAACGCCCCGACCATCTGCGCGGCGATGTACCCGGGGACCTGGCTCCACTCGAACCGATCGGCCAGCGCGAGACCGAGGGTAACGGCCGGGTTGATGTGCGCGCCGCTCGTCTCGCCCACACACAGCACGGCGGTGTAGACGGCGAATCCCCAGCCGGCGCAGATGACGATCCAGCCGGCGCCGTGTCCCTTGGTGCGGTCGAGCACCACGTTGGCCACGACGCCGTTGCCCAGGAGGATCAGAATGGCCGTCCCCAGCAGCTCCGCGAGATAGACGTTCATCGTATTTTTCACCGACAGCGCCGCGCGGGACGCCGTCGGTGGCCTCATTATAAGTGGCCGCGAGAAGATGGCGGTCCGGGATCAGCCGAGCCGCGCGCGCCTCCGCGTCTCGACCTCGGCCCGGGCATTCCGAGGACGGTCACCAATGTTCTTGCTCACATCCGATCAGGCGGCGTACCCTAGTCGCCTTCGCCGAAGCTCGCCGTCCGTGGAGCAGCCAGAGCGCCATTCTCGACATCCTGCTCGCGTGTCACACGGCGGCGACGCACATGCACGGCTCGTGGTAAGCGAAGCATCGTCACCGGTCGTCCCCACAACGTGTCTGCCACCCTGGTAGCGCCCGCGATGGAGCCCTCGCGCGACTCGCGCGCTCGGAGCGGCGCCCTGCTGTTCCTGTTTCTCGGCAGCGGATGCGCCGCGCTGATCTACGAGCTCGTCTGGTTTCACGTCTTGCAGCTCGTCATCGGGTCCTCGTCGATCTCGATTGCCGCCCTGCTGGTGAGCTTCATGGGCGGGATGGGGCTGGGGAGCGTCGCGCTGCCGAGGCTCGTGCCCCGGTCCTGGCACCCGCTGCGGGTCTACGCCGGCCTGGAGCTCTCGATCGGCGTCGTCGGGCTCATTCTGCTCGTCGCCCTGCCCCGGGTCCAGACGGTCTATCTCGCGGCGGTCGGCTACGGTCTGGGCGGCGTGCTGCTCCGGGCCGTCGTCTGCATCGCCTGTCTGCTGCCGCCGACCATGCTCATGGGCGCGACCCTGCCCGCGGTGGCGCGCTGGACCGGCGCGACACGCACCGGGGTGGCGCAGACCGGGCGGCTGTATGCCGCGAACACCATCGGCGCGGTCGCCGGGGTGCTCACCGCCAGCTTCTATCTCCTGCGCCTGCACGACACGGTCGTGACGACACTGGTGGCGGTCGGTCTGAACGTCGCGGTGGCGCTGGCGGCGCTGTGGCTCGCGGCCCGTAGCGGACCTCGACCCGATGCCGCCGCAGCTGACGTGTCCGAGCCGGAGCCGGTGGCCGCCCGACCGGTGATCCTGGGCGCTATCGCGCTCTCCGGCGTTGCCTCTCTCGGCGCCGAGGTGGTGTGGACGCGTCAACTGTCGCTGCTGTTCGGCGCCACCGTGTACAACTTCTCGCTGATCCTGGCGGTGTTCCTGGCCGGGATCGGCGCCGGCAGTCTGGGCGGCGCATGGCTGGCGAAGCGCACCGGCCGCGCCGACCTGGCGCTGGCGTGGTGTCAGCTCGCCCTGCTGGCGGCCCTGCCATATGGCGCCTACATGATCGGCTATCAGATCCCGTTCTGGCAGGTCGGCGAGCATGTGCTGCCGTGGGTCTACGCGTCGCGGCCGCTCCTGTTCGTCTATGACATCGCCCGTTGCGCGGTGTCGATGGGTCCGGCGACGCTGTGCTGGGGGGCGAGCTTCCCGCTGGCGCTGGCAGCGGCCAACACGGGAGAGTCCGACGCGGGCCGATTGGTGGCACGGGTGTCGGTGGTCAACACCCTCGGGGCGTTGG
>SMUZ01042224.1_pt1 | contig 14831 bp, 11 predicted proteins | sample 2456421 | NCBI WGS metagenome assembly SMUZ01 (sample SAMN11095932, study PRJNA526329) | marine sediment metagenome | biome: Marine sediment; feature: Surficial sediment; material: Deep marine sediment; isolation source: Hadal surficial sediment | place: Pacific Ocean | collected 2014-11 | depth... | reverse complement strand
GCCCGCGGCGGCCGAATGACGCGATGACCTCGAGCGAGTCGCGTGAGAGCGTGTGGACGGCGTGGCCTCCGCCATCGACCACGAACAGCAAGCGTTGCTCCGGATCGCGTGAGAACGCCAGGTCCCACGGGGTGCCCCCGACCTGCCCGGCGCCGAGTCGCGCTTCGATCAGCCGCTCGGAGACGAAGGTGCCATCCGTGTTGAACACCTGGATGCGCTGATTCCCACGGTCGCAGACATACACGAGCCCGTCGGTGGCACCCGCGACGCAGTGCGGTGTGCTGAACTGCTGTGGCAGCTCGGCGTCCCGGCTGAATCTCGGCATCGGCCCGTCATCCGGCGCGTTTCCATATGCCCCCCAGAGCCGCTTGTGCTCGCCCGTGGTCGCGTCAAAGACGATGACACGACGATTCGTATACCCGTCGGTGATGTAGACCTCGTCGGCCTCCGAGTCGACAAAGATGTCGGTCGGCTGGCCGAGGAACTCGGTGCTGCTACTGCCCTCCGTTCCCCGCCCGAAGTCACCGATCTGCAAAAGGAATTCTCCGTCGGGCGTGAACTTCAGCACCAGGGCGTTGTCGGTCGTGGTCGGGGACGTCGGGTCGTAGGGCAGGCCGCCACCGAACCCGACCCAGACGTTGTCCTGGCGGTCGACGTGGATGCCGTGCGTCTGCGTGCCCCAGTCGTACCCGTCGCCCGGTCCGCCCCAGCTCTGCACCACATTGCCCGCCGGATCGAAGGCGATCACCGGGGGGGTCTCCCCGGCCCCAGCCTGGCTGCCCGGGCGATGGATGATCCACACATTGTCGCCGGAGTCGGTCGCCACGCCGACGACGTTGCCCAGCAGCCAGCCCTCGGGAAGCGGCTTCGGCCAGTACGGGTCGACCTGAAACCCGGCCTCCGATGAGCCTGACGCCGCGCCGGGCATTCCGGTGTCTTCTGTCGTATCGGCCGGCGTTGCGGTCTCACCGCAGGCCGCCACGCCGATCGCCAACACGATCACGCGGGCATAGCCCGCGCATCCGACCGCGGTCCTACACCGGCTCCAACGACCCCACGCTGGCGTCACGTCATTGCGCATGCAGGCTCTGCCTTTCTCCGACCCTGTCGTGCGGTCGGACCGATGATACACGCCGCGCGCGCGAGGCACCGAAACCGGTGACACGTCGCAGGCGGCACCGCGCTGTCGTTAGATATCGGCGACGGCCTGATGCTACCGTGTGCGATACCGATTGACAACATGCACGCATCCCCGACAAACTGTCTTGCTTTCTTGCCCTAATCCAGGCACGGAGACAGACGCGATGCGCGCGCTGAATATCCTCGAGACTGTGTGCACGACCCGCCAATCTGGTGCGACCCGGCACCCTCGCCACCGATTGCTAGCCATCGGCCTCGGCCTCCTGGCGCTAGCCGGTGGTGGAGGCGAGGCGGTCGCGCAGGACCATGCCGGCCAGTACGAGCAGGCCGACATCGAATTCGGCGTGCGGCTCTACAACGCGAACTGTACGCGGTGTCACGCCGAATCGGGCGACGAGGTCGCCGGCGTCGACCTCCGGAGCGGGCAGTACAGCCGCGCGGGGTCGGACGGCGAGCTGATGCGGCTGCTCCGGACCGGCGTCCCAGGCACGGCGATGCCCCCGAACGACTTCACCCGGTCCGAGCTGACCGGCCTCGTCGCGTACCTGCGCACGATGCGGGATTTCGACGTCGGCTCGGTGCGGCTGGGTGACGTCACGCGTGGTCGTGGCCTGTTCAGGGGGGCTGGCGCCTGCGCGACCTGTCATCGCGTGCACGGCAACGGTCCGCGCACCGCGCCGGACCTGAGCGACATCGGTGCGATCCGCACCGCCGCGACGCTCCAGCGCACGCTGCTCGATCCGACCGGCACGATGCTGCCCGTCAACCGGCCCGTGCGCGCGGTGACGAGCGATGGCACCGTCATCAACGGGCGACGTCTGAACGAGGACACGTACACGGTGCAACTGATCGACGAACAGGAACGGCTGCGGTCGCTCGTCAAGGCGGAGCTGCGCGAATACACCGTGCTGACGACCTCGCCGATGCCACCCGCTACAGACGTACTCGACGAGCAGGAACTGGCCGACGTGCTCGCGTATCTGCTCTCGCTGAAGGGGCTCGAGCAACCATGACACGACATGCCCTGATCGCCGTGCTGCTCGTGGCCCTGCTCCCGACCGGCGCCGCCGCACAGGTCTCATTCGAACGATTATTGCGGGCCGATGAGGAGCCCCAGAACTGGCTGACCTACTCCGGGACCTACGCCAGCAACCGTCACAGCCGGCTCGACCAGATCACGCCGGCCAACGTCGACGACCTCGAGTTGCGGTGGGTCTTCCAGGCGCAGTCGCTCGAACCGTTCCAGGCGACCCCGCTCGTGGTCGACGGCATCATGTATCTCACGCAGGCGCCAAACGACGTCGTCGCGCTCGACGCCAAACTCGGGCGGGTCTTCTGGACCTACGAGTACACGCCGTCGCGCGCGTCGCGACCGTGCTGCGGCTCCGTCAACCGCGGACTCGCCATTCTCGACAACACGCTCTTCCTGGCGACGCTCGACGCCAACCTGATTGCCCTCGATGCCACGACCGGCGGTCCCCTGTGGATCACCGACGTCGGCGACCCGGCTGCCGGCTACGCCATGACGCTGGCGCCGCTCGTGATCAAAGACAAGGTGGTGGTCGGGGTCGCCGGCGGGGAGTACGGGATCCGTGGCTTCATCGCGGCCTATGACGCCGCGACCGGTGAGGAAGCGTGGCGCTTCTACACCATCCCTGGACCGGGGGAACCGGGACACGAGACCTGGGAGGGCGACGACTGGGAGCATGGCGGCGCGCCGGCGTGGCTGACCGGGTCCTATGACCCCGACCTCAACCTGACCTACTGGGGCATCGGCAATCCCGGACCCGACTGGAACCCGTCCCAGCGTCCCGGCGACAACCTCTATTCCGATTCGGTGGTCGCGCTCGACGCCGACACCGGCGAGCTCCAGTGGTATTTCCAGTTCACACCGAACGATCCCTATGATTTCGACTCGGTACAAATTCCGGTGCTGATCGACGCCCCAGACGGCCGCGGCGGCACCCTGAAGCTGATGCTCTGGGGCAATCGCAACGGTTTCTTCTACGTCCTGGACCGTGAAAACGGGCGATTCCTCTCGGGGAGGCCGTTTGTCGACGTGAACTGGGCCAGCGGACTCGACGACAGCGGCCGACCGGTGTTGACCCCGCAGCCGCCCGGCGCGACCACCTTCCCCGGCGTGCAGGGCGGCACCAACTGGTATTCACCGTCCTATAGCCCCAACACGGGGCTCTTCTACGTCTCTGCCTGGGAAAGCTATGGCGCGGTATTCCAGCCGCAGGAGCAGGAGTATCGGGAGGGTCGTATCTTCCTGGGCGGCCGCCCGGCCAGCCCGATCCCGGGTGGGGCGAACGTGCCCGGTCTGCAACGGGGTCCGGTCAACAACTGGACCGAGGCGGCAGGCAGCGGCGCCGTGGTGGCGATCGACCCGCGTACCGGCGAAGCCAAGTGGAAGTTCGAGATGACCGACGTGACCAGTAGCGGCATCCTCACCACCGCCTCCGACCTGCTGTTCACCGGTGGCCGGGAAGGCTACTTCCACGCGCTGAACGCCGCGACGGGTGACCTGCTGTGGAAGACCACGCTGGGCGGGATGATCGCCAACGGCCCGATCAGCTATCAGGTGGACGACACGCAGTTTGTCGCTGTCGCCTCCGGGCACTCCCTGTTCGTCTTCGCGCTCCGGCACTGACGGCGGCTGGCGCCGGCAGCGCGATCAGCGCGATGTAGAGCCAGCGGTTCCCCACATCATCGAGGCGTGCAACGGCTCTAACGCACGTCGGCCAGACACGCAGGAGCTCGACGTATCGCTGCGCACCGCCAACAACTGCGGCGACGCTCTTCTTGCGATGTTGTCGGACGGCGATGGGATCCGTCCCGACTGCGTCGTCTGTCTCGGTGCGACGCGGGACTTTCACCACGGACTGCTAGGGGAAGAGACCCGTTTGGCGAGTCCCTACCTCGAGAGCACTCCTCTGAGCGCATCCCAGATCGCGGGTGGCGCAGCGACCAGTCGGGGCGGCCCTGGTGGGGTGGAGAGATACTCGAGGCGGATTCCTGATTCCTGCATGATGATCCGGCCGGCGGCGAGATCTTGAGGTTTGACGTATCCGGTGAGGTCGATGTACGCGTCGAGCGCTCCGGTCGCGAGCCAGCAGGCGGCGAGAGAGCCGACGCCCAGCGCGCGGACCCGGTACACGCGTCTGCTCAGCTCAACGAACGTCCGCTCGAACCAGGCGCGTTCGTCGGGCGCCAGCCGGTGCGTGGCCGGCGTGTCGACGTTCACGATGACCCTCGACAGCTCGTCCACCTGGGACCCGTGAAGCGGCTGCCCGTCGAGCAAGGCGCCCCCACCCGCGAACGCCGAAAAACACTGCCCGGAGGGCGGCAAGTGCACCACGCCCAGCACCGGCTCGCCGTCGTGCAATAGAGCGACGGAGATCGAGAAGAGACTCGAACGCGCGGCGTACCACTTCGTGCCATCGATCGGATCGATTAGCCACTGATACGGCGACTCGGCGTTTTCCTCGTCGGTCTCTTCTCCCTGCAACCCATGGGTGGGAAAGCGGGAACGGAGCGTATTCTTGATGCTCGTTTCGATGTCGAGATCGACCTGTGACGCGAAATCGCGAGCATCCTTGAAGGACACCGTCCCGACCGAGGACCATCGGTCCAGGGAGGTCCGTGCCTCCTGGTCGAGCAGCTCTCGTAAGAAGTCGGTCGTCTTCTCGAGGTCGACCGTCATCGCGATGCCTCTGTCGTTGGCCAGTGACCTCTGCGCCGCGCCTCCGCACCGGGTGTAAGCGTCCCTCGACTCGGGTCAGTGTGCTGTCTTGGATCCGCGGATGTGACATCGGCGACGTGGCCGGTCGCACCCATCACCCGCGGCATGGAAGCGCTCCATGATCGCCACCTCGTACCCCATGTCTTGCAGGGCATCACAGACCTCGTGTCGCGCATGGGTCAGGTCGGTCGAGGTCGCCCCGAGGTAGATTCGGACCATGCACTTCCGGAGGGACAGTCCGCGGCACCAGCTTCGGTGCGCGCCACCGGTCTTGTCAAGCCAAGAGCGCCACCGGGACTCAGTCCGTCCGATGTGGCGATCGCTCCATCCTCAGGTGACCGTCGTTGCATTGGCCGATCGACACATATAGAAGATGATAAGAATAGTGGCATTCCTCGTGGACAGGACCACATAGAGACAGAGGAGTGCGTCCAACGGCAGCACGATGGCTGCGGTCGGATGTCCTGGGCACATGACATGGTCGACATCGGTGACCCGCACCGGGAACAGCGGCAGCGACGTCAGCAGCAGCAGCCAGAGGAACGGCAAGCGCGGACCGTCTCGCGATTCAAGGCACTCTTCGCTCGCACGGTCAACCTCGGGCCACTCGAGAACGCCACACAGATCGTTCGTCGGACGGCCGACGCACACAAAGCAGACATCTCGACGCTCTTCGTCGTCCAGCAGGACCGGCTGACACTCGCCGGGGCCTACGCCCGCGACGCTCGCCAACCTCTCGTGCTCCCGCGTCAGCAGTCCTATCCGCTGCCGTGGGATGAGGCCAGCACTCCCCCAGAGGGCATCGGGCTGACGCCGCTCGTCGCGATGACGGGCAGACCGCTCTTCATTGAGTCGTTCGAAGACCTGCGGACACAGCCTGACTCAACCGGGTCGTGGGACCAGAGCCTCTATCCAGACGGCCTCGATCACCCCACGACCGGGTTCGGCTGTTCATACGCGGTCCCGTTGCGCGCCAGTGCCACGGGGTCACCAAGAGACACGGTCTTCGGGGTGTTCACGATTGCACGGCGGCGAAACCGAGTCCCATTCACCTCACTCGAGCGCGAGGCCTTCGACATCGTCGCCTCGCACCTGAGCGACGTCCTGCTCCTCTTGCTCGAGCCGAAGGAGGGAAACGCTGGCGGCCAGGACCGCGGTCGGCATGCGACGCGCCTCGACGCCTCTCCGGACAACCTGTTCTATCCGATTCTGGAGATACAGGTTTCGCCACTGGCCCCGTCGAGCGGCACGAAAGGGAGTAGCGCGGCGGGCGTGCCCCATGCCTATCGAGATCTGATCCACGAGGTCGGTGCCGGATTCAAGTGCCTCCGCGTGGCACAGCATCACAAGGTGACCGCACTGAAGAACCTGGGGGTGTGGCTCGAGGCCAACATGGAGACACGCCCGCACATCGAGTGGATGGTCGAGCAAGGGAAGTGGAGTCTGCTGCTCGACAGCTTCTATCGGTGGATTCCGTTCGGCACAGGCGGGCGGCGCGGACCGGTGGGACTCGGGACCAATCGTTTCAACAAATATACCCTTGCCGGGTCGGTGCAGGGACACATCGATTTCCTCCGGGAGGCAGATCCCAGAGAACACCTGTCGGTCGTCGTCGTCTACGACGTCCGTGAGTTCCACGACCTGCGCGGGACTTATCGGCGGGACGACTCGCTGATCGGCGTCAGCTCCCGTGATTTCGCACGCGTGGCCGCCGAGGTCTACACCGGGAACGGCGTCCAGGTCTACATGCCGCGGGACGGTGTCCCACACGTCTCGACACCCGAGCTCTCCTACGCGATTCGGACCGTCGAGGCGTCAGGTGGGCTGAACGTCTCCGCGTCACACAACTTTCCGGATGACAACGGCGGGAAGTTCTACAACCGACATGGCGGGCAGGCAGTACCGCCCAACGACCAGGAGATGGCCGATCGTGTGGCAACCGCCGCATTCGTGCGGCGGCTGCCATTCGACCGTGCGCTCGATCTCAACCGCGTCACATATCTCGATCCGCAGATTCACGAAGCCTACCTTTCCGAAAGCCTCCGCCAGTCCCTTCGCCCCGAGGCGCGCCGGGCGTCCATCGTGTTGACGCCGCTGCATGGCTCGGGCGACTCGACTGCTGGCGAGGTGATGAGAAGGGCGGGCTTCGACGTATCGCTCGTCCTCGAGCAGTCGACCCCTGATGGGCGCTTCCCGGCGGTGCCATTTCGGGCTCCGAATCCGGAAGTGCCGGAGTCGATGGCGCTTGGCATTGAGCACGCGTGCACGCTCGGGGCCGATCTCGTGATGTCGTGCGATCCGGATGCCGACCGGATCGGGGTCTGCGCCAGAACCGCCGAGAACGACTACCAGTTCCTGAATGGCAACGAGATCGCCGTCATCGTAACCCACTACAAGCTCGACCAACTACGCCGCCACCGACGCCTGCCCGCCACTCCGTTGATCATCAAGACGGAAGTCACGACCGAGCTCTTGCGCCCGATCGTCGAGGAATTCGGGGGGACGCTGCTTGGCAACCTCCTCGTCGGTTTCAAATACCACGCGGAGATCCTGGAGCAGTTGGAGCACCCGCTCCCCCCGGAGAGCGCGCGTCGTCAGATGCTCGACGGCCTCGATCGCGAAGCCAACCTCCAGGACTTCGTCATCGCCGTCGAGGAGAGTCACGGCGTGTTGGTGACGAGCGCGATTCGCGACAAGGACGCCGCGGGCGCGGCCATGCTGCTGGCCGAGCTGGCAGCCGTGCAGCGCGCACGCTCCCGGACCGTCGTCGACTACCTGGAGGAGATCTACCTGCGGTACGGCTACTACTCGAACCAGCTCTGCTCCATGATCATGAAGGGGGCGGAAGGCCTCGAGGCCATCGAGAAGATCCAGCACGCGATGCGGCGGAGCCCACCGGACCGAATTGCGGGCTGGCGGGTCACCACGACCACCGACCACCACGACACGACAGGACGATTCGGCAGAATCTTGTCCGACACCGACAGGGCCTCGCGTGACGTGCTGGTCTACAATCTCGAGAACGGCGCCCGCGTCATTTTGCGACCCTCCGGCACGGAGCCGAAAAACAAGGTGTACGTCGAGGTGCCATCGAGCGATGTTCTCGGGGCTGGGGCGGATCACGAGGCGTTCCTGCGTCAGAAGGCGGACACCGACGCGGTCGCTCAACAGATTGCCGACGCGTTCACGCTCCAGATGCTCGACATTCTCGGGATCCTCCTCCCGCGCTATGCGCTCCGGATCTCCGGGTTGGTGCCACTGGACCAGCGGACGGACTTCGCGTTCCAGTTCATCCCCGCACTCGAAAAACGCGCCACGGCGATGATGGCGAACCCGGCCTGGATGGACGAGACGTCCGCCTGGATCGATGAGCGCCTGGCGTCCTACGGACCGGATGCGCGCGGCTTGGTCGGCAAGGCGTTTCAGCAGTACCTCGACGACGAGCGCCGGATGTTGACGACGCTGTCGCCGGCAGACGCCGCGGCCGAACGCAGACGCCTCGACGTGATGGAACAGGCCTTCGCCTCCCGCTAAGTGCCGGCTCGCTGGTATCGATGCGGGTGCGATCCGCCACAATGCGCTGATGCTATTACGGCAGTTGAACATAGGGTGTTTCGGTGGGGGCACCGGGCTTCCGAGTCTGATCGGCGGTCTCAAGCACAACCCATGGCTCCGGGTGAACGCGGTCGTCACCATGTTCGACAGCGGTGGCAGTTCCGGCGCGTTGCGGGACCAGCTAGGCGTGTTGCCGCCGGGCGACGTCCTCAGATGCGCACTGGCCCTGGCGCGCAACGAGACCGAGGCACGACGGATTCTCCTGACCCGCCTCCCAGGCCTCGCGCACAACCGGCTCGGTGGACACACCGGTGGCAACCTGCTGTTGTCGATGATGGAGCAATACAGCGGCGACTTTCTCGCCGCGGTCGATGGCCTGCGCACGCTGCTGGACTGTGTCGGACGTATCTGGCCGATCAGCGTCGAGCAGGCGACCATCTGCGCCGAATACGAGGACGGGACGACGACCCGCGGCGAAGTCGAGGTGGACGTCGGGCAGAACCAGGGCCGCCGGGTCAGCCGCATCTGGCTGGCGCCGGAGGTGAGCATTCACCCGGCGGCCGCTGCCGACATCCCCACGTTCGACGCCGTCATCATCGGACCGGGCAGCTTCTTCACGAGCCTGGTCCCTATCTTCTTGCCAAAGGGCGTGCGCGAGGCGCTCGCCGCGGTGGACGGTCCGATTGTGCTCGTGACCAACCTGCTGACCGAGGGGCGCGGCATGAAGGGCTTCACGGCCGGCGCGGCCGTCTCACGCATCAGCGAGGCGATCGGCCGCCCGGTCGACGTCGTCATCGTGAACACCGGCCACCCCGGCGAGGAGGCGCTCGCCCGCTACGCTGAAGAGCACAAGGAACCGCTCCAAATCGGTGACGTGCCCGACGGCTGCGAGGTGGTCACTGGCGAGTTCTGGGAGGGTGAGTTCGCGCGTCATGCCAGACGCCGGCTCGCGTACGCCGTGTGGGGTGTCCTGTCCCAACGGCTGTTACGGGCATCGAACACCTGATCGTAGAGGCCTGTCAACCCGTGTCGGCTCGGGCCCTCGAACGGATCGACGAATGCCATGAGCGCAACCCCGACCGTTTCCTCCGATCTGTCCACCGCAGCCACGGCGATCGCATCCGAGCGCGGGCTCCGGCCGAACATGGTCCGCGACGCAAGCAAGCTCTTGTCCGACGGCAACACGATCCCCTGCATCGCGCGCTACTGCAAGGGAAACACCGGCGGGCTCGACGACGTCCAGATCGGGATCGTCGATGACGCAACAGGGTGCGACGTGGGACGTTCACCACCGACGGCTATGGCAACCCCAGCGCGATCCACTCACCTGGGCTCTCCAGCGAGCCGATCGGTAGCACGATGTACTGCATGCCGTCGTGCATGTACGTGATCGGCGACCCGGTGTTGCCGGCCGGGAGGGTCATCTCCCAGACGACCTCTCCAGACGCCTTGTCGAAGGCGCGGAATTTCTTCCCGGCATCGGGCCCGGCGCCGGGTGGCGTTCTGACCATGATCGGGTCGCCCTCGCTGACGAACAGCAGGCTCTGTGTCAGCAACGTCATCGCACGGCCGGGTTGACCTAGTGGCGGCAGGTCGAGGTGCGCGATCGCCGGGTGGTCTCGTGGTCCGTCGCCGTTGGGCACCATCCACACGTGCTCGCCGGTGTTCATGTCGATCGCGGTGATCCGCCCGTAGGGCGGCTTGAGCAACGGCAACCCCTGCGGTCCCAGCGGAAACGCCCGGGTCCCCCGCGTGTATCGCACGTTCATCCGGTCCGGGTTGCCCGGCGTCAGGTCGGCCGCAAACGTGCCGGTCACCGATGGGACGTAGAGCATCCCGGTCTCCGGGTCGAACCCGGCGCCGCCCCACTCCGCCCCCCCCACAGAGCCGGGCAACTGCAAGGTGCCCTTCCGGTCGCCGTCACCATCGCCTCGGATCGAGGGCGGCGTGAAGATCTCTCCAAGCACGTACGGCGCCGCGATCTCCATCGCCTCTTCACGCAGCTCCGGCGTCAGGTCGATCAGCGTGTCGACCGAGATGCCGTGCACGTCGAACGGCGCCGGCTTGGTCGGAAACGGCTGTGTGGGTGAGATCCACTCCCCCGGCGTCTCCGACCCCGGCACCGGGCGTTCCACGATCGGCCAGACCGGCTCGCCGGTCACCCGGTCGAACACATACGCGACCGCCTGCTTGGTCAGCTGCACCACCGCCTTGATCTCGCGGCCGTCGACCGTGATGTCCATCAAGATCGGCGCCACGTTGTTGTCGTAGTCCCACAGGTCGTGATGAACCATCTGGAAGTGCCAGACCCGCTCTCCGGTCTCGGCACGGACACAGACGAGACTGTTCGCAAACAGGTTGTTCCCCGGCCGGTGCCCACCATACATGTCGTTGGTCGGCGCGCCGGTCGGCAGATAGACGAGCCCGAGCTCCTCGTCGGCGCTCATCATGGTCCACACGTTCGCCATCCCGGAGTATTCCCACGAGTTGTCGAGCCAGGTCTCGACACCCGGCTCGCCAGCCTGCGGGATCGGATTCCAGGTCCAGCGGAGCTCGCCGGTGCGTACGTCATAAGCGCGCACGTACCCGGGACGCTGCTCCTTGGTGAGTGGATGGTCGGCCATCGCCGAGCCGACGATCACGACGTCGCGCACCACCAGCGGCGGCGAGCTCCAACTGTAGTCGACGAGCTCGGGCGTGTCGGCGTAGACCCGCAGATCCACCATCCCGGCGTCGCCAAAGTCCTGGATCAGCCGGCCCGTCTCGACATCGATGGCGAGCAGATACGGCGGGCGCACCGACAGGATGCGCCGGGCCGCCCCGCTCTCGTCCTCCCAGTAGCCGACCCCTCGATTGGCGGCGCCGCGTGGGGTCTCGTCGCCAAGAAACGGCGTCTCCTGTACCCAGATGGTCTCCCCGGTTGCCGGGTCGAACGCCTCGACGATCCCGATGCCGTTCGAGGCATACAACACGCCGCCGACCATCACCGGCGTCGAGCGGAGGTTGTTCGAGTACCGGAGGTCGGGCCACCGGGTGTGCAACGTGGCATCGACGGCAGGCCGACGCCAGACGATCCCGAGGTCGTGTACGGTGTCGGCATTGATCTGGTCGAGCGATGCGTAGCGGGTGAAGCCGCTGTCGCCGCCGTGTACCCGCCAGTCGCCACTGGTCCCGTCCTGGGCACTCGACGGCCCCGCCAGCATCGACGCGAGCAGCGCCATCGCCAGCAGCGCGCGACCGCCACGCCGCCTCGTCCTCGTGGTTCTCCCCATGACCCCTGTCCTTTCCGCTCGCGCAGCTGCGCCGCACGCCGCTCCGGCGTTGTTCCTCGGTCGAATACTGCCGGTGTGCTCCCGTGTCTCGCCGTGCCAAGCCGGCGCGTCGCCACCCGCGATGCGACGCGGGACGTTCGCCACCGACTGCCAGACATCTTCGCGTGTCAGGAACCTGCCTGCGACTGTCACGATATCACTCTCAGGAGCTGTCTACCTGAGCGGCGAAAACGAAGTTGGTACCATCAATCGCGCGTCGATCGTCTCCACCAGCTTCCGCTCCTCCGAACGCTCAGCCGACGCGATCAGCCGCTGGAAGTCCGGGTCGGCACCCAGCGTCCGCCACATCTCGTCACGCGCCTCCCGCGATGGATAGGCCAGCATGTAGATGAACGAGTCCTCGGTACTGTCTCCGGTCACCGCCGTCCAGTAGCCGATGTTCGTCATCCCGGCCTGCTCGAACATCGCCATCGTGTGATCCCGAAAACGTGCCGCCAGCGCGTCGCGTTTGCCCGGCATCGCCTTGTAGATACGCAGCTCGAAGACTCTCGGGTCCGACCGTTGCTCGGCCAGCGCCCAGGCGGTGCTCAGCACACCGAACGTGAATCCGACGACCGTCAGCACTTTCCATATCCTCATCGTCCCCTCCCGAACCCGTGCGACGGCTGTCACCGCCGGTCGCGCTCCAGTGATAGGCGCATTGCAGACGGTCGCGGACTAGATGTCAAGAGCCGGCAAAACGGAAAAGAGTAAGATCGCGCCGGCATGACCGGCAGCTCAGCTCCGCCTCGAACCGCCCGGGCGACGGTCGGCTCCGCGTCGCGGCCAAGGCTTGTCTGACAGTTGGCAGATGTCTAGTCCCGTGATCCGCGTCTCCGGCATCAGGAAGACCTACGGCACAACCGTCGCGGTCGACGACGTGTCGTTCGAGGTGCAGCCGGGTGAGATCTTCGGACTGATCGGTCCGAACGGCGCCGGCAAAACCACGACGATGGAATGCGTCGAGGGGTTGCGACAACCGGAGCGCGGCCGCATCGAGGTCTTCGGGCTCGACCCGACGCGGGATGCCCGCGCCTTGCAGGACCGGATCGGTGTCCAGCTCCAGGAGGCGCAGCTCCAGAAACGGATCAAGGTCTGGGAAGCGGTCGACCTCTGGGCATCGCTCTATCCCACGACGGTCGACGGCGACCGGCTCCTCGACCAACTGGGGCTCACCGAGAAGCGAGACGCCTGGTTCATGACCCTCTCGGGCGGCCAGAAGCAGCGGCTGTTCATCGCGCTGGCGCTGATCAACGACCCGGAACTGGTCTTCCTCGATGAGCTGACCACCGGACTCGACCCGCAGGCCAGACGGGCGATCTGGGACCTGGTCCGCGACATTCGCGAACGCGGCACGACTGTCTTTCTCACGACGCACTTGATGGAGGAAGCCGAACGGCTGTGTGACCATGTCGCGATCATCGAGCACGGCCGGATCATCGACCACGACACGCCGGCCGGGCTCGTCCGGCGGCACTGTCCCGAGCGCACCGTCGTGGTGGCCACGGCGCACGACGACGCCGCGTCGCGCTTTCGGGCGCTGCCCTCGGTGGACACCGTGACCAGCGAGGACACCCGGCTGAGGGTCCGTGGGTGCGGCGACGATCTGGTCACCGAGGTGATTCACTGTCTCTCGGAGCACCGGATGCGGGTGACCGAGTTCCGCACCGAGGAGCCGACGCTGGAGGACGTGTTCCTCAAACTGACCGGTCGCTCCATCCGGGACTGATGGCATGACACGTACGCGAGCGCACGCGCTGCTTCCGACATCTGACGTCTGACGCCTCATGGATGTCTTCCGTCCCCTGCGCGGCCTCTGCAAGCTGACCTGGCTCGAGATCAAGATCTTTGTCCGTGAGCCGATGGGCTTCATCGGCTCCGTCGCGATCCCGGTGCTGATGTTCGTCGTGCTCAGCCGGATGCTCGGCCGGAGGCTCGGCGAGGGGACGTCAGAGATCTTCATCCAGCTGCGGGTCGGTCTGCCGGTGGTCGCCGCGGTGTTCATCGCGATCAACACGGTGTTGTCGCTCGTGGCCATCATCTCGATCTATCGTGAGGGCGGCATCCTGAAACGGCTGCGCGCGACACCGCTCGGGCCGGTGACGATCCTGGTGACACACGTCCTGGTCAAGCTGATTCTTACCGCCGTCACCGTCATCCTGATGCTTCTCGCCGGCCGGCGCTTCTACCCCGCCGGCGCAGACGTCCCGGTGATCGCCTTCACCCTCGCGTTGCTCCTCAGCACCTGGAGCATCCTGTCGATCGGCTTCATCATCGCCAGCGTGATCCGGACGGCGCGGTTCGCCCGACCGCTCGGCAGCCTCCTGCTGTCGGGCATGATGCCATACGCCTTTGCGGGGCTCCTGCCAATCGAGTTGCCCGCCTGGGTGCAGGTGGTGTCCCGGTTCATCCCCCTCACCTACGCGGTGTCCCTCCTCTCCGGCATCTGGCAGGGCGACCCGTGGTCAGCCCACATCGGCAACATCGCGGCCCTGGTCGTGGTGTTCGCCGTCTGCACGCTAATCGCCTCCCGCGTGTTCCGGTGGGAATGAGGTCCCTAAGGACCCGATCAGAAGTAAGTCAGCGTTCCCGCGGAGACGCGGTCGGAGATGGCACGTGAACACGTGACGCCGGGCTCTGGCCGCCGCGGAGGCTCTCGCCACCGGCTCAGTGCGACCCGTGTATACCGTCGAGCAACTGCTTGGTCACGAACTCGAATCGCCAACCCCGAAACTCTGGCGGAATGTCGTCGTTCCCGAGCACGCTGATCAACAGCGCCTCCAGCCCCCGCCGACTGGCGAGCAACGCCGGAGGCAACCTGAGGGCGTCGGCCACTCGTCGGACAATCTGTCTGAGACCGTCCAAGGTGCCGGCGTGGGGCCGTAGGTTGAGGGGTGCGTCGAGGGCACCGGGGCCCTGGCCCCGCGCCGTCTCAATCGTCGCAAGGAGACTCTGCCCGTAACGCGCCGCAGCGCGTTCCGGCATTCCCCGGACGCATCGCAACGCCGTCGCGTCATTTGGGGGCGCCTTCGCCAGGGCCATCAAGACCTCATCCGACAGCAGATGTCGGCGGGGGATAT
>SMUZ01018081.1_pt1 | contig 14882 bp, 12 predicted proteins | sample 2456421 | NCBI WGS metagenome assembly SMUZ01 (sample SAMN11095932, study PRJNA526329) | marine sediment metagenome | biome: Marine sediment; feature: Surficial sediment; material: Deep marine sediment; isolation source: Hadal surficial sediment | place: Pacific Ocean | collected 2014-11 | depth... | reverse complement strand
GCACCTTCGTGATTTCGAACACAGTGTGCTGCGCCTGGGCAACGGCCATGCCGTAGCCGGGAATGATCATGACTTCTTTCGCGCCACTTAGCAGTAATGCCGTTTCGATTGCATCAACAGCAACAACCTCGCCCTGCAACTCGGCGCCGCCACTTACCGGCGTTCCACCGCCAGTGCCGAAACCGCCAGCGATGACACTCAGGAATTTGCGATTCATCGCGCGACACATGATGTAGCTCAGAATGGCACCACTCGATCCAACCAGCGCGCCGACGACAATTAGCAGGTCGTTATTCAACATGAATCCTGTGGCTGCCGCTGCCCAGCCTGAATAACTGTTGAGCATCGAAACAACCACTGGCATATCCGCGCCACCGATTGCCAAAACCATATGCATGCCGAACAGCAACGCGATCACCGTCATGACGACAAGGGCTTGCATACCGCCGCCAGCCGCGGACTGAACGACAAATTCGTAGCCAAACCAGATCGCGCCAATCAACAAGCCAAGATTAAACAAATGGCGTCCGGGAAGGGTTAGCGGCTTGCCGCCTAGCCGACCAGACAACTTTCCGAACGCAATGACCGAGCCAGAGAATGTCACTGCGCCGATAAGAACACCCAGGTAAGTCTCAATATCGTGAATCGTTAACTCGACACCTGCGAGATGCGACGCTCCCATGAAATTGGCGTAGCCCACGGCGATGGCAGCAAGTCCAACCAGGCTGTGCAGGATCGCAACCAGCTCGGGCATCTGTGTCATCTGCACTCGCCGCGCCAGAACGATACCGATACCGCCGCCAACGACCAGGGCCGCCAGGAGTATTTCGTAATGACTATTGACGACCCCAAGTATTGTCGCAACCAGCGCAATCACCATACCGATTACGCCGTACCAGTTGCCGCGCCGCGCCGTCTCCTGATCTGACAATCCGCCGAGGGCGAGGATGAACAAGACCATCGCAGCAATATAAGATACGGTTACGATTCCTTCGCTAATCATCTCGACCTCACTTTCTGAACATTTCGAGCATGCGCCGGGTGACGGCAAATCCGCCGGCGATATTGATACTTGTGATCAACACCGTTGCCGCGGCGACCCACATGATCAGGCTGTCGGACGAACTGATTTGTATCAACGCGCCGATTACAATGATGCTCGATATCGCGTTGGTAACGCTCATGAGTGGCGTATGCAGTGCAGGCGAGACATTCCAGATCACCATATAGCCCACGAAACAGGCCAGCACGAACACCGTGAAGTGCGCCATGAACTCACGTGGCGCGACGGCGCCCAGCCCGAGCAGCGCCAGGCTGGCAACAACTATCATGATGATCGGCCCTGCTACAGACGGTTTTTTTGCAACTGCCTCGGGCATCGGTTTTGGCTCAGCCTGCGGCGGCGCCGCGGATAACTTCGGCGCAGGTGGCGGCCAGGTCGTCGCGCCTTCTTTACAAACCGTAGCGCCGCGGATGACTTCGTCATCCATATTGACAACGATATTGCCGTCCTTCTCCGGCGTTAGTTCGGTGACCAGGTGGCGCAGGTTGGTTGCGTAGAGTTGGCTGGCTTGTGTGGCCAGCCTGCTCGGCAGATCTGTGTAGCCAATTATTGAGACACCATGGCGAACGACGACCTGATCTCTTTCCGTTAACTCACAGTTTCCACCCTGCTCAGCCGCGAGGTCGACGATAACACTGCCATCCTTCATCGAACGAACCATCTCGGCTGTAATCAGCCGCGGCGCCGGTTTGCCAGGAATCAACGCCGTCGTGACGATGATGTCGACGTCTTCGGCCTGTTCAGCGAACAACGCCATTTCGGCCTTGATGAATTCTTCGCTCATGGTCTTGGCATAGCCGCCTTCGCCCGCACCATCCTCATCGTCATCGAAGTCGAGCATGAGGAACTCCGCGTCCATGCTTTCGACCTGTTCTTTCACTTCCGGTCGAGTATCGAAGGCCCGCACGATCGCACCCATGCTCTTGGCTGCACCAATTGCCGCAAGGCCGGCGACGCCAGCGCCTATAACGAGCACCTTGGCAGGCGGGATCTTGCCTGCTGCCGTGATCTGTCCGGTGAAGAAACGGCCGAAGTGCTGTGCTGCTTCGACGATCGCCCGATAGCCGCCAATATTCGCCATCGAGCTGAGCGCGTCCATCTTCTGCGCACGTGATATGCGCGGCACACTGTCCATCGCAATCACGTTCGCACCACTGTTCGTCAGCTGCTGCAGCAGCTCAGGATTTTGAGCTGGCCAGATAAAGCTGATCAGCGTCTGGCCAGCGCGGAGCCTGCCGACCTCATCGCCCTCAGGCGCTCGTACTTTCAAAATCAGGTCGGATTGCGACCACAGGTGTTCGCTTGATGCGACAATCTCACAGCCAGCTTCCTCGTAGGACTCATTCGAGAAGCTCGCTGCAATTCCGGCGTCTTTTTCGACCACCACACTAAAACCCAGCTTTATCAGCTCTGCGGCAACGACCGGCGTCGTCGCGACGCGCCGTTCATCTACATGGATTTCTTTCGGCACACCGATTTTCATACCTACCCCTCCGTTCGGACAGCGCAGTCTAACGAAGGTGGTGCGCTTAAACAAAGCAATAAGTGGCTTTGTTTGTGCCCCGCAAGATACCTAGTCGCGGCTGGCAGGCCTCGGCCGATCCCTCATGTGGTCACGGACTCGCTGGCGTTGTTCGGGCGTCATGTCACGGAAACGATCCCGCATTTGTTGTCGGTGATCGCGGTTCATGCGGTTGAAGCGACGAAAATTATCCCGAATACGTCGCTGTTCGTCGGGCGACAGGCTCTTGTAGGTCTCGTAGCGCTCGCGAATCAACTCGCGGCGCTCATCAGTCAATCCACGCCAGTCCGTAAAGCGTACCCGCGCCGCCTCGCGTTGCTTGGGCGTCATGCCTGCATAGTGATTCGCTCCCACGGCCAGGCGTTCCTGGCGCTGCGGCGGCAAGCTGTCCCACTCACCCGAGAAACGGCCAAGCACGGATTGCTGGTCAGCATTCAAGCTGTCCCAGGTTATGCCGTGTTCGTCGGCAGGCGCTGTGCCGGCAAACAACAACAGAGCGACTATGATGATATGTCTAGCTTTCATCTTCATTCTCCGTCGATTCTTCACCATCCAGTACCGGATCGTTCTGCTCTTCGTTTTCGGCCATTACCGTTTCGTCAAGCAGCAGCCAATCTTCATCCGATTCTTCCCACATGCCGAGATACTCAAGAAATTCAGTATCCGGAGCCTCTGCCTCCGCCGCGAGTAACAAGCTGCTGGCGCACAACGCAAGACCGCACAGGAAAGTCCGTAATCGCCGCTCAGCTGACATCACCATCTTCGCTTTCGACTGTATCCAGCCAGCTGTAGAACTCGAGGTGTTCCAGCATGTCGATGCTCTCCTCACCAAGTAGAATTTCCATGTCTGTCATCGCTACGGGCAAATCGAATCCATCGACGTTCGTCGGTCCGCGCGTCACCATCACCGCTATCAGAACAGCCGCGGCTATACCCGTCGCCGGCGCCCATCGCAGCAAGCCCGTGTGCGCCTGGTGCACCTCAGCAAGCGCCAACTGGCGACTCCGATTCAGGCGCGACAAAGTCGACGCATCAAGGCTTTCGACCGAGCGATCAAACAGCTTCCTGGTCTCCCGCTCAAATTTCTCGTCTGGCTCATTCATTGCGCTTTTCCTCCCGCCCAATGTTCTTGCAAACGTTCCCGCAACGCATGTACCGCACGGAAATAATGCGTTTTGACGCTGCCCTGACTGCAGCCCATCGCTACAGCAGTGCCCGCAACATCGAGGCCTTCAAATGTTCTCAACATGAACGCCTCACGCTGGCGCGTTGGCAAATCATGTATGGCGGCTTCCAGGCCTTGCATCGCCTCAGCGTTCTGTAATTCCTCTTCGGGCGATCGCCCGGCGAGATCCGGGGCCGCCGCTACTACATCATAGTCATTATCGTCCGTTGTAGGACGACGAAACCAGACCATGACCCGGTTGCGCACAAACTGGCGCCGATGCCAGTCACGAATACCATTTTGCAGTATTCGATAGAACAGTGGCGCCCACTCGTCAGTGCCGCGATCTGCGTAGTTGCGCACTAGCTTGATCATCGCGTCTTGCACGAGATCCAGCGCCTCATCACGATCCCGCACGCCAATTTCGGCAATACGTAACGCCCGGCGCTCCACCTCAGCCAGAAACTGGTTAAGTTGCCGTTCCTTTTGCAGTGTCCGTGCCCCTTTCGATTCTGCCTCGCACGATACCGCATAAATTGCCACGCCTGCGGTCATATCCCTTGACTCCACCACGAGGTGATCTAACTTGTCTCCCCCCTCTAACGTCTGAACAATACGGGGGTTGACAGATTTCCAGCTTGTTCTCCGGGATTATGTAAAGTTTGTGAGCACTGACGTCATACTCAAAATCGCGGTCAATGTGCCGCTGTCCCGCGAATTCGACTATCGGCCGCCTGCGAATGGCCCATTGCCGATCGCCGGATGCCGTGTGCGGATTCCGTTCGGTCGTAGCCAGCGCATCGGAATGGTGCTCGCACACGCGTCCGAGTCTGTTTTGCCTGCGGAAAAACTGCGCGCAGTCACCACTGTGCTGGACGAAGCTCCACTTCTTTCGGCGGCTGACCTTTGGCTGATCCGTTTCACGAGCGACTACTATCACCACCCCATCGGTGAGGTCGTTGCGGCTGCGCTGCCGGCATTGCTACGCCAAGGCAAATCGTTACAGCCAACAGTTGCTTCAGTCGCCGTTTCGGCGGCCGGTGCAGCCGCGGACGTTGCGGCTGTTGCCAAACGTGCGCCACGACAAGCTGAGTTGCTTGAGATACTGCTGGACGCCGGCAGTAACGGACTCGACACCGGGCAACTCACCGCAATATTACCGACATGGCGAAGAGCGGCAGTGGGTCTGCTCAAGAAAGGATTGATCGCGAAACGCAATATGCGAGCCGCCAACTTCGATGAATCACTCAGCGCAGGCGCACAACATGGGCTGACACCAAACAAGGAGCAGCAAGAAGCACTTGCCTGCCTGCGCCGCAGCGACAAATTCGGCGCCTACCTGCTCGATGGCGTAACAGGCAGCGGCAAGACCGAGGTTTACCTGCAGAGGATGCGCGACATCATCGATCAGGGCAGGCAGGTGCTCGTGCTCGTTCCGGAAATAGGGCTGACACCCCAGCTTATCAGGCGCTTCAGAGAACGCCTTGGAATCGAACCTGCGCTGCTGCACTCAGGGTTAACCGATAGCGCACGATTAGCCGCGTGGCGAGCTGCGCGTTCGGCGTCAGCCAGCCTGATCGTTGGCACTCGCTCCGCCATTTTCACGCCGCTCAAAAACGCGGGTTTGATTATTGTCGATGAAGAACACGATCACTCCTTCAAGCAGCAGGAGGGCTTACGTTACTCGGCACGCGACCTTGCCATCGCCAGGGCCAAGCACCTGGACATTCCGGTCATACTCGGCACCGCAACACCGACCCTCGAGATGTTGCAGCATTGCCGCAGCGGTGCCTACGAGCACATCGTGTTATCAAGCCGGGCTGGCGGCGCGAAACCACCCACAATCCGACTCGTCGACACCGTACGCTCACCAGTAACCGATGGTATTAGCGAGCCGTTGGCCGAGGCAATCGGCACACACCTTCGCGCAAACGGCCAGGTGCTGCTTTTCCTGAACAGGCGTGGCTTCGCGCCGACTCTGATTTGGGCCAGCTGCGGACATATAGCAGGTTGCGAGAGATGCAATTCAAGGTTGACCGTGCATGCGCGCAGCAAGCAACTGCGCTGCCACCACTGCGGTGCCTGTCATCCGCTAGTTGAGCATTGCAGCGAGTGCGGCCAGGCGGTCACACCCCTGGGCGAGGGCACAGAGCGGCTAGAGGATTCTTTACGGCTGCGCTTTCCTCACCATAGCGTGCAACGTATCGATAGCGACAGCACCCAGCGCAAGGGCGCGATGGACGAAGCATTGCGCAGTGCAACTGCGGGCGATGCCGATATCCTTGTCGGTACGCAGATGCTCTCCAAGGGCCACCATTTCCCTAAATTGACGCTGGTGGGCATCATCAATGCCGACCAGGGACTGTTCGGCAGCGACTTTCGCAGCAGCGAACGCCTGGCCCAGTCCGTCGTGCAGGTCGCCGGACGTGCCGGCCGGGAAAGTCGTGCCGGCGAAGTACTGATTCAGACGGCGTTTCCTGACAACGCTTTCTGGGCCACGCTAATCCATGGCGGCTATCGGCAAGTATCGGCTGACGCGCTGGCGGAACGAGAGCTAACGCGCTGGCCGCCGTTTACACGCCTCGCGCTGCTGCGTTCAGCAGCGCACAAACAAGCCGATGCGCATCACTTCCTCGATGTTGCACGACGACACATCGAGTCGCAATCCGCCGCAGCATTGCGCATTCTGGGTCCTGTCGACGCGCCCATGGCGCGTAAAGCGGGTCGCTATCGTGCGCAATTGCTGCTGCAGAGCAGTGACCGGGCGACACTGCACAACACGCTTCGCTATCTCAGGCCGGCCCTTGAAGTCGACCCTGCCGCCCGTAAGGTACGCTGGTCCATAGACGTCGATCCAATAGAACTATTCTGAGCGAGCTCTTTTCAGACCTATACAGGTATTAATATCCGGGTAGAATTGCCGGCTCGCCAAAACGGACTGCACAAGGGCAGGCTAGACAGCGCATGAAACACATTGTAGCGACACTCGTTCAAGATGCGCTTGCCGAGCTACCGGAGCTCGCCGAGGCTGCAGGCAAACTTGCGATCGAGACTACGGTCGAGCGTACGCGAGATGCCAGTCACGGTGACTTTGCGAGCAATATCGCCATGCGACTTGCCAAGGCCGCACGAAAGAACCCGCGAGAGATCGCCGCGAGTATTGTCGCCGCACTGGGCGATAGTCATGAGATCGACAAAGTCGAGATCGCAGGGCCCGGGTTCATTAACTTTTACCTCAGTCCAACAGCTTTCCATGTCGAGTTGGAAACCGCTCTCCGCAAGGGCGCAGACTATGGTCGGCAGCCACTTAAGGAAGGGCCGAAGATATTGCTGGAATTCGTCTCGGCAAACCCTACCGGGCCGTTGCATGTCGGCCACGGCCGGCTCGCCGCATTCGGTGCAACCGTCGGCAATCTGCTTGCCGCCGCCGGGTACCCGGTGATTCGCGAGTACTACGTCAATGACGCTGGCCGCCAGATGGATATTCTTGGCGTGAGCGTCTGGTTGCGATGGCTGCAAATCAATGGCGTCGACGTTCCCTTTCCGCAAGGCGGCTATCGCGGCGACTACATTCGCGACATGGCGGGCATTATCGATACCGTAGATTTAGTGGTTCCCAGCGCCGCGGATGTACTCGATGGCCTGCCACCCGATGCACCGGACGGCGACAAGGAAACTTACATCGATGCGCTCATAGCCACAGCCAAAAAATTGCAGGGCAGCGACGGTTTCGATCACATTCGCCAGCAATCGCTCGAGTCCATTCGTGTGGATATCGAGGATGACCTAAAGGAATTTGGCGTTACGTTCGACAACTGGTACTCGGAACAAAGCCTGGCGAAGTCCGGCCGCATCGACGAGGCCCTGGCCGTGCTCGAAAAACGCGGCATACTTTACAAGAAAGATGGCGCGACCTGGTTTCGCGCGACCGACTACGGCGATGAGAAAGATCGTGTTGTTGTCCGTGAGAACGGCGCCAAGACCTATTTCGCATCGGACATCGCGTATCACTTCGACAAGCGCGAACGTGGCTTCGACTACCTGATCGACATACTCGGTGCCGATCATCACGGTTACATGGCCCGCGTCCGTGCCGGCCTCGATGCAATGGGATATGAGAGCGACGATATGGAGATCGAGCTCGTACAGTTTGTAATCCTGTACCGCGGCGGCAAGAAAGTGCAAATGTCCACTCGCTCGGGTGAGTTCGATACCTTGCGCCAGCTGCGTGCCGAAGTCGGCAACGATGCCGCTCGTTTCTACTATGTATCGCGCTCCAATGACCAACACCTGGATTTCGATCTCGACGTTGCCAAATCCCAGTCCAGCGACAACCCGGTTTACTATATTCAATACGCACACGCGCGCATCGCGAGTGTGTTCCGCCAACTGGCAGAGAAATCGCTGCAATGGAATCAGAGTAATGGCCGAGCACAGCTTGAGCTGCTGGTTCAGGCACAGGAAAAGGCACTAATGACCTCGTTGAGCCGTTATCCCGAGGTGCTTGAGCTATCCGCGAACAACCGAGCGCCGCAGCACCTCGTACACTACCTGCGTGATTTGGCGAATGACTTTCATACCTATTACAACGCCCACGCGTTCATAGTTGATGACGCCGACCTCCGTGATGCCCGTTTGTATCTGATTGCTGCCGCGCAAGTTATTGTCGCAAACGGTCTCACCATACTCGGCGTCTCTGCCCCGGAAAAAATGTAATGGCCAAACGCAGGAGAAGGCGCTCCAGCCGCAGCAAGAAACGCGACGATTACCCGGGGTGGGTTTGGCTGTGCTTTGGCCTGGCTATCGGCCTTTCAGTGGCGTTCGCCGTCTACGTCAAAGACCGTACGCCGGCGCAAGAGCCTGAATTGCAAACGTCACTGGATGACAACGGCGAGTTCACTGCGAAACAACCTGCAACGACTGACACTATAGAACTTCCCAAGAGTCGCTTCGACTTTTACGACATGCTCCCCGCCTTCGAAATTATCATTGCCGACGACGAGCCTGACGTCAATGCCGACGTTGAGCCGCAGGCCATCGTAGAATCTGGTGTATATATTTTGCAGGCCGGATCTTTTTCCACTCATGGCGACGCCGATCGACGACGCGCGGAGCTCGCCTTACATGGCATCGTATCGCGCGTGCAGCAAGCGCGAGTTAACGAGCGGGATTATTACCGCGTGTATATCGGGCCCATCGAAGAACTGGACGAATTGAACATGTTACGCAGCCGTTTGCGTGCAGCCAAGATCGACGTCCTTCGTATTCGCCTCGGTGACTAGTGGACCAACAAGGTTCCCGCAGTTTTTTTTCGCAGTGGCGATGCTGCAAATTGCAGCCTGTGCGACGCCACCGCAACAAGAAGCAATGCCGGAAGCGGCGCCTGCGCCAGTCGTAACTCCCGCACCCGTACCACCGCCAGGCCCGACCAAATCGGCCATGCGCATCAGCATCGCTGCGGTTGGCGATATGATGCTCGGCACGGACTACCCGGAGAATCACCTCCCGGATGATGACGGCGTCAGTTTTCTTGCGGAGGTAACACCGTTCCTGTCTTCCGCCGACATTACCTTCGGTAACCTCGAAGGCGTTCTTGTCGATGGGGGTACCCCCGGTAAGGCTTGCAGCAACCCGAGTGCCTGTTTCTTGTTCCGCTCGCCGACACGTTACGCCGAACACTATCGCGCGGCAGGTTTCGACATTCTCAGTCTCGCCAACAATCACGCACGCGACTTCGACGAAGATGGTCGCACAAGCAGCATGGTAGCAATCGCAAACGCGGGTATGAATCATTCCGGTCGCGTCGACGACTTCGCAAGCATTGCGCGCAACGACCTGCGGGTTGCGTTTCTCGCTTATGCCGTCACGAAGAACTCGAACTTGTTGCTCGACTACGAACTCGCATTCGAAACCGTGGCAAGATTTGCCGATTCACACGACATCGTTGTCGTTTCGTTTCATGGTGGCGCTGAAGGCGTGGACGCCACAAGAATTCCATTTGCCGAGGAAGAATATTACGAAGAACCACGTGGCGACGTGGTCTGGTTCGCGCGCGGCGTTGTCGACGCCGGCGCCGACCTGGTTATCGGCCATGGCCCACATGTGGTGCGCGGTATTGAGCGCTACAAGGATCGTCTGATCGCCTATAGTCTTGGCAATTTCGCGACTTATTACGGTATTAGCGTGGCGGGCATCAGGGGTATCGCCCCTATCCTGTCAGTAATACTCGACGGCAACGGCGCTTTCATCGCAGGCGAAATAATATCGACTGTTCAAATTCGACCGGCGGGACCCAGTATCGATGCCGAACAGCGCGCGTTGAAGCTGATACGCGGCCTGAGTATCAGGGACTTCGGTGAGCCAGGAGTTCAGTTTCTTCCTGACGGTCGATTACTGCCTGTAGCACGACCGCCGGTAACTCCACACGAATTGGTAATCCCCCTACCGTAGGAGCGGGCCTTGCCCGCGAATATACGGACGGGAGTTAGGGGGACAGTGACCCTAACTTAAGGGGCGGGGACCTTCATCGGTAGTTAGGGTCACTGTCCCCCTAACCTGATCGCGCGTTTATGCCCGTCTGGGTGCAAGGCGCGTTAATGCCCTTGTGGGTGCTCCTACTTGTCATCAGAACCGATTGACCTGAAATCGACACCCAGCGATCTGAGTTTACGGTACAAGTGTGTCCTCTCCATGCCAACACGTTTTGCCAGCTGACCCACCTTGCCATCGCACAATACGAGCTGCTGTTGCAAGTAGGCGCGTTCGAATTGCTCGCGAGCTTCACGCAGCGGCAGAGCCAGCAAGTCCTGCTTGACGAGCGGCTCGTTAACCGGTGCAGCGGCGCTTATCTCTGCTTCAACTTCGGCAAGCGCGATGTCCTCGCTGCTGCCGGCTAACAGCAACCGGCGCACCAGACTTTTTAGCTCACGGACATTATCCGGCCAAGGGTAATTGCGCAGGCGATTCTGCGCCGCAACGCTGAATCGGCGGAACGTCAAGCCCTCGGAGTCTACGAGCTTATCTACATAATAGGCAATGAGTTCGGGCACATCCTCCGAGTACTCGCGCAGTGGCGGCACACGCAGGCTGAGCACACTGAGATGCGACACCAGGTCACGGCGTAACTTCCCTTTCTCGATTAGTGCCTCGTAGTCTGCGCTGACGGTCGCCACTATGCGTGCGTCAATCTTCACCGGCGCGGCTGCGCCGACGCGCGTGAATTCTCCATCCTGGATCGCACCCAACAGCACTTTCTGGGCAGCCTCAGTTAAATCCGATAACTCGTCGACGACCAGCGTGCCTCCGGACGCCCGCTCAAATGCACCCATAATGACCTCGCCGTTCTTCTCGCTCCCGAGTATCTGTTCCTCGAAATTGCTTTCGGTTATGGATGCTGCAGTAAGGTTGATCAGCGGCTCGTCAGCGCGACCGCTGAGTGCGTGCAAATAACGCGCGAACGCACCGCGCCCAGTACCCGTCTCACCGCTGAGCAATACCGAGCCATCGTGACGAGCATACTGCTGCACACGTTCGCGCAGCGCTTTCATGAGGTCACTACGTCCAACTGGCGCGAGCAAAGATGGTAGCAAGCTACGGGCCGCCCTGGTCTGCCTGCCGGCTGACTCAAGCGCCGCCTCGACAGTGCGCAGCAACTTCGCGAGTGACAACGGCTTTTCGATGAAATCGAATGCGCCGAGTCGCGTTGCCTCCACCGCAGCATCAACAGTACCGTGACCAGACATAATGACCACGGGACAGTTCAGGTCGCCACTATCCGACCACTCACGCAACAAAGTTATGCCATCCGTATCCGGCATCCAGATATCGAGCAATATGAGTTCAAACTTGGCCGCCGCTCGTGCGGCGCGGGCTTCTTCGGCATTCGCCGCCGCTGTCACACCGTATCCTTCATCTGCCAGGATATCCTGAATCAGCACCCGGATATCTGCTTCGTCGTCAACTACTAAAACATGAGGATTGCTCATGCCTCTTCCCTCCTGTTATCGCCTCTTCCCAACGCCTTGGCGATCATCGCTTCCCTGGCTGCCTCGTTAATCGGCATACGGATGCTAATCATTGCTCCGCCGTCGGTGCGATTACTGGCACGAATTGTGCCCACGTGTTCTTCCACAAGTTTCTTAACAATCGCGAGACCCAGGCCAGTTCCCTTGGGTTTCGTCGTTACATACGGATCGAAGACTTGACTGACCGAACCGGTCTTGAATCCCGGTCCGTTATCTTCGACCCTGATCTGAATCATTTGAACGCCGTCAATTTCGGCGCCGCCAACTTGCACGTCGATGCGCCCGCCTTGCGAATTTTCCAGCGCCTCGACAGCATTCCTGATTAGGTTGTGCAGTATCTGGCGCACGCGACCCATGTCGGCTTCGAACATGGCCATAGTCGGGTCGGAGGTCAGTACGATCTCGACATCGCTTTCCTGCGCGCGATACAGATCGATGACTTCATGCGCGAGTTTATCGAGATCAAAATGACTAATATCCATGTCCGGCGCTCTTGCGTAGTCGCTGAACGCGTTGACCATTTCCTTCATAGCCTCCACCTGCTGCACAATGGTGTGCGTCGCACGATCGAGAATCTGCGCCTCGTCCTTGTCCATTGTTTTTAGGTATTTTCGGCGCATCCGCTCAGCCGAGAGCTGAATAGGCGTAAGTGGATTCTTGATTTCGTGCGCAAGACGTCTCGCAACCTCGCCCCAGGCAGCATCTCGCTGTGCCTGCAACAACGCCGTAATGTCGTCGAAAACCATGACGTAGCCGGCCGCATGATCCTCATCGCCGGGCAGCGTCGTACAAGCGCAACTCAATACCCTGCGACCGACATCACCGCGCAACACAATTTGTTCACGCCATTCGGTTTCACCCGCATCGAGATGCACGCAGGCAACATCGACGAACTGCTGCAGCAAAGGCATGCCGCTCGCCACGTCGTGTAATGATTCACCGACGCGACTTTCGAGATCCACGCCAAGGATCGCGCCCGACGCCTGGTTTGCAGTGCGTATCCTGAGGTCGGCTTCCAGTGCCAGCACACCAGTCGACAAGCGCGCAAGAATTACCTCCAGGTTCCTGCGCTCAGACTCAACCAGTGCCTGGTTGAGACTGGCTTCGCGCCGCGCAGTCGCAAGGCGCTGTGTCATGTCGTTGAACGAGCTGACCAGGAAACCAATTTCGTCCCGTGATGGCGTCGGCAACAGAGTATCGAAGTCACCTTCGGCAACCGCGAGCGTGCCGGCCACGAGATCCTGGATCGGGGCAACCAGCCGGCGTGATAACACAAACGCCCCGTAGATAGCAGCGAGCAAGCTGAGAAGTAATACGAATCCCAGAGTAAGCGTCAATAAATCCTTCAGGTCTTCTCGAAAAAATAATAACTGTTGGTACTCGGAATAAGAATTCTCGACGCTACTGACCATTCGACCCAGACGCTCGGTAACCGGAAAGTGCGCCTGAATCACCCTGGCCTCTTGAGTCCGCGCGTGACGATGAATGAACACGATAGCCGTGCGAATCTCGGCATTGCCTGTACTCAATGTCTCAAAACTTACCAATGGCCGATCTTGCTGCATCAGCAGCGCGATTTCTTCGGTCATCGGCACTGGCATAGTTCCCGCGGAACTGTCGGAGCTGGTCGCGAGAATCGTGTTGTTGGCGCCGTACAGTGTCATTTCACTTGCACCGCTCTCTCGTCGCAACAAGCTGAGTTCGAAAACCAACTGCCGGTCGCTCACGAGCGCCAGCCGCTTCGCGACTTGCGTGGTGGCATATAGACTTTGCCGTTTCTGCTGCTCGATTGCCGCGCGGCTCAGCGCCAGTGCGTTCTCGAGACCCTCTTCCACCTGCACGTTAAACCAGCTATCAATGCCACGATTAATAAACTGCGTGGAGAAATAGAACACGACAAGCAGAGGCAGCACCGCCAGGCCGACAAACATGCCAACCATTCGTGCTTTAAGCTTGGCGCCAGGAACATTTTGTCGGTAGTCGCGTAGCAGGCGCGAGAGGTTGCCAATGAGCAATGCGATGAGCAAAACACTGCCCGCAATATTGATAGCGAGAATGATGTCTTGCAGGCGGTCAAAGTCATCGGACTTCTGCACCGTCTCCGTGAGTAAAAATAATGCGACAAGCGTCAAGATGACGCCGAGCGCGCCCATCATCGAGTAGATCGTGCGTTTTATCGTTCGAGTGACCATTCGAACCATTCGCTCTGTAACTGCCACTGGCCACGCCAAAAAAACAGCATGCGCAAAATCAGCGGATATTCCTGCGTATTGAGCATCGCCCGCAAGCGCAAACGATAGGGTCTGTCTGGCGAGAGCAAGGCATCATCGATGACGGGCAATCCCTGGATACGACCCAGATTGTTTAGCGCGGAGTAGAGCGTTGCGAAGGAATCTTGATTGCCGCTGTTCAGGTTTCTGACGATGTAGCGCTGACTGAGGGGTCGGTACTGCAGTTGGTAGCGGATAGCGAGTTCAGCCTCAACGTCATCTATCAGGAAGCGGCGTACGCGAATGACCTGCATCTGCAGCTCAATGGACAACGTCACACCGCTTGCCAGTGCTGCAAGTGCTTCGCTGCTCAGTACGAGTTGCAAGCGGGCATCGAGCGTGTGCACGCCATTGATCGGCCGTGTAGACGCAGAGCGGACCTCAAAATAGCCCTCCCGTTCGATACTTTCCTGTGCCAGTCCCGTGCTGAGCGCGAGCACAGCCAAAATCACGAGCAAAGCGCGGCCCGGCAGACTCAAGCGTTCCATTTCAGATGGTGCGGACATCGTTTTCCCAAGAGTCCTTTGTCAGATCTTTTTCTTTTCCAAGCATGCGTAATAAAAACCGTCCATATCTGCCGATCCAGGCAATATCTGGTAACCACACACCTTTCTCCGCATTAGATCGCGGATGTTGTTATTTGGCAACACACTGTTCTCCAGCGCATCGCCGTGGTCCCTTAGAAATCGTCCAACCAACTCTTCGTTCTCCGCTGCAATGACTGAGCAAGTGACGTAAAGCAGCCTTCCGCCCGGAGCGAGAAGGAGCCAGAGAGCCCGTAGCAGGATTTCCTGCAGAGCAGACAGTCCTTCAAGGTCACTCTCCCGGCGCAGCAATT
>SMUZ01026711.1_pt1 | contig 14945 bp, 12 predicted proteins | sample 2456421 | NCBI WGS metagenome assembly SMUZ01 (sample SAMN11095932, study PRJNA526329) | marine sediment metagenome | biome: Marine sediment; feature: Surficial sediment; material: Deep marine sediment; isolation source: Hadal surficial sediment | place: Pacific Ocean | collected 2014-11 | depth... | reverse complement strand
CAATTACTGTGAAACGGGTTTGGAACGCGGGGGTTGCGCTTTCGTCCTATTTTCTCTCGGGTATTTTAAAAAAGCGTTTCGTTTGGGGGCGACCGTTTATTCTCACTGTCGAGCCGACAAATATTTGCAACCTGAAATGCCCGTTGTGCGTCACCGGGAATGGCCAAATGTCCCGCAAAGCGGGTCTGCTGGATTTTAAAACATTTAAGAAAATCATGGATGAGGCCGGATATTATCTTTTCTATTTATTGCTCTACCAGCAGGGAGAGCCTTATTTAAACAGAGATTTCTTAAGGTTCGTTGAGTACGCCAAAAGTAAACGGATCTTCGTGACGACCAGCACAAACGCGCACTTCCTTAATCCGGAGACCTCTGAACGTACGGTTAATTCCGGGCTTGATTCAATCATTATCTCGATTGACGGCTCCGACCAAAAAAGTTATGAAACCTACCGGGTGGGCGGGAACTTAGAAGAAGTTAAAAAAGATGTTCAAAATCTGGTACGGGAAAAAATCAAGCAAAAAGGCACAACGCCATTAATATACATCCAATTTATTGTGATGCGTCACAACGAACACCAAATCGCAGAGATGGAAAAGTTAACAAAAGACTTAGGCGCCGACAAATTGCTCATAAAAACCGTCCAAGTGGAGACTCTAAAAGAAGCTGGCGAATGGCTGCCCGGGGAAACAAATCTCAGAAGATACAACCTTGAAGGCGATTTACTGAAACCAAAACGAGTTGGATCAGGGCCGTGTCCGCGTCCCTGGACGAGCAGCCTCGTTAATTGGGACGGCTCGGTGGTGCCGTGCTGCTTTGCTAAAAACGGAGAACATACATTCGGTTCAATTCAACTGGAAAACGACTTTGATAAAATTTGGCACTCAGAGAAATATGCAAATTTCAGAACAAAAATGCTCACAGATCGGAGCTCCATCGATATCTGCTCGAACTGCACGCAAGGACTCGGGCTTTACCTTTAAATCACGACTGATCTTTTGGGCGAAAATCTTAGTCGCATTCCTGACGCTTTCTTTTTTAATAGCGGCGGTTAAAGTAGAAATATTAATTAACGTCTTCAAAACGGCTAACTGGGGTTACCTTGGCATCGCATTTTTGATAATCATCCCCAATATTTTGGTTCAGGTTTGGAAATGGCTTTACATTTTGAAATTGGCAAATCCCTCTGTTTCCTTTATGACGGCTTTAAAATCTTTGCTTGTCGGCTATCCACTTGGATTTGTGACGCCCGGAAGGCTAGGCGAAATCGGCCGGGCTTTGTACGTGAAAGAAATCAGTCAGGGCAAAACACTGAGATTATTTATTTTGGATAAATTGACTAACCTGGTTATCACACTATTATTCGGTTCGTTTGGAATTCTAATTTTGTTGCAGACTCAGTTAACACCGGCCGTTAAAACAACGATTTGGGTAACTCTTGCTTTGATACTTGGCACACTTTTGTATTCTATTTTCTTTACTTCAACAGTGAATTTGATTGGTCGGCTCACGAAAATAAATCATTTTACTAGAATGAATCAGCTCGTCTTGTTAGCGTTTTCGATTTTGTTCTATTTTATTTTCGTTGCCCAATATCTTTTACTCGTAATTAATTTTGACAGGATCAATATATTTCCTGCTTTCGAGGCGGCAGCTTCCGTATTCCTTACCAAGACACTCCTGCCAATTTCATTCAGCGATCTTGGAATCAGGGAGGGAGCCGCTGTCTACTTCTTTGGTAAAGTCGGGGTCAATGCAGCGGCCGCTTTGAATGCTTCGCTGCTTCTTTTTTTACTTAATATCGCAGTTCCAGCGATTGCAGGTCTGCCAATTCTGCTAAAAACCAAACGCAGATTATGAGTCTTTTCCCTAAAATTATTTGGCGATTGTCTGATGAAAATATTTATCTTACTTTTGATGACGGGCCGGATAAAAATATCACGCCGCGCCTTTTAAATTTATTAAACAAGCATGAAATTAAAGCGACATTTTTTGTGGTTGGCCAAAAAGCAGAACGTCATCCTGAGACTGTTTTGCAAATTCATCAGAACAATCATGTAATCGGAAATCACTCTTATACGCATCCGCATTTGATTTTCAAATCGAAAGGGATAATCAAAGAAGAAATTCAACGAACAGATAAGATACTTCTTGAAATTACCGGAAAGCATCCAACGCTCTTTAGACCACCGTATGGACAATTCGGGTTAGCTGTGCTTAGCGTTTTAAAATCTACAAACCATAGGATGGTTCTTTGGAACGCTTCCCCTCAGGATTATAAAGCAGATGCATCGATACAGAGAATTCAGGCACGAATGAAAAAACATTTACGGCCTGGAAAAATTATTCTAATGCATGATGGACATTCCCATAGCCCACACATGTTGGGAGCTTTGGAAAATATTCTAGAAAAAATCAAAGAACAGGGTTTGAAATTTTCAGCTCTACTAAATTAGAAATATCACGCAAAGGTGCAGGGCGAAATCATGCTTTTCTATTCTTCACTGTTTATTTTTCTAACCAGCCTTTACGCTGTTGCCTTACTTAAATTACAAGGAGGATTTAAGAATGTAAAAGCCGGTCAAAATAAAACACGACCCAACGTTTCTGTCGTCATTGCAGCAAGAAATGAAGAAGACACGATCAAACACTGTCTCGCGGCCGTACTTAACCAAAGTTATCCTAAAGACAAATTGGAAATTATTGTGGTTGATGATCGATCCGACGACAAGACCTTTGATGTTGTTGAAAGATTAGCAGAAGCAAACAAGCGAATCAAACTACTTCAAATTAAGAACCGGTTAACTGATTTAGCTCCCAAAAAACGCGCAATCAACTTAGGGGTTCAAAATGCTTCCGGAGAAATTATCATAACAACAGATGCCGATTGTCAACCCGGCCCCGACTGGATTTCTGAACTTATCAAATACTTTGAACCTGATGTTGGCATGGTAGCAGGGTTTAATCCCTACAAGGTCGGGGACGGCTCACTTTTTCACCAAATGCTGGCCCTGGATTATTTTGCCATGGCGAGTATCGCAGCAGCCAGCGCCGGACTCAATTACCCCCTAAGCTGTACCGGCGGCAATCTTGCCTATCGAAAAATAGTCTTTCAAGAAATGGGTGGGTTTAAGAAATTTAGCAACTGGGTTTCCGGAGACGATGACTTTTTTCTCGAACAAATCAGAGAAAACAGTCATTGGAAAATTCGTTATGCCACCAATCTCAAAACATTCGTACCGACAGCCCCTCCGAAAGCCTTTAAGGATTTTGTGCAGCAAAGAATTCGGTACGCGTCAAAGGGACGGCACTACGCACCCAAGGTGACCCTGGGCTTGAGCGGGGTTTACTTGATGAATTTGCTGCTTTTTGCAGGACCGTTGCTCTCTATCTTTCAACCTCAGACATTGCCTTTTTGGTTGACCGGTTGGGTTATCAAAATCTTTTCTGAGTTTATTTTTCTGAAGAATGGACAAAAAACATTTCAAATGATATTTAGGCCAAACGTCTTTTTGTTGACGACAATTTTTCATCCAATTTATATTGTCCTGGCTGGTTTGATGGGGCAGTTTTCAAACTTCAATTGGAAAGGTGACCGCTACTCGGGCAAAATGTCCAAGTTAATTGAAAAAACTATAAATTAAAAAACTAAGATTTCATAAATTGTGCAAATCCTTCTCCTACTACTTTTGTTAGGTATTTCATTATACCTGCTCCAAACTCTATTTATTTACCTTGGCACTCACCGATTAAATTATCCAAAAACAAACCATCTTCCCAAAATCTCAATTTTAGTCGCTTTACGGGACGAAGAGCAAACCCTTAAGCCCTGTGTGGAATCTCTGTTGCAATTAGATTATCCGAAAGAGTCATTTGAAATTTTGCTTATCAATGACCGGTCAAGCGACCGGACTCCTGAGTTGATTGAAGAACTGAAAAAAAAGTCTGATCAGATTAAGACGCTTCATATAAAAGCAGGCATCCCCGGCCTTTCGGGAAAAGCAAACGCAATTGCACAAGGCATGGAAAATTGTTCAGGAGAACTTATCCTGGTGACGGATGGCGACTGCCGAGTCCCGCCAAGCTGGGCAAAAGAACACGCCGCTTACTATCAACAAAATGTGGGGATGGTCGGTGGGTTTACTTTATTAGACGAAAAAAATGATGGTGCCGCTCTGTTTGGAAAAATCCAATCACTGGACTGGGCCTATTTGCTTTCCGTGGGCACCGGATTCATGGGTTTCGGTATTCCGCTCAGCGTGCTGGGTAACAACTTCTCCTTTCGCAGGGAAGCCTATGAAGAGGTTGGCGGATATCGCAACATGGGTTTCACAATAATCGAAGATTTCGCGTTGATGAAAACGCTGGTAAAGAAAACTTCATGGAAAGTCCTCTACCCCATCGATTCGAAAATGCTTGTTTACAGCCACCCGATGTCAACCATAATTAAGTTTTATCGTCAACGCAAACGCTGGTCCGCAGGGGGCAAAGAGGTCGGGTTTTATGGCAAATTTTTAATGCTGATTTCAGTCATGGTTCACCTGTTAATCCCGATTTCATTTTTTATCTTTAATTTCCAGCTTTCATTTTTAGCACTGCTGGGTGTTTTGTTAGCAGATTTCAGTTTACTCTTCAGAACTATCGGATTAGTGCGGCGACGGGATTTGCTGAAATATTTTCTGCTCTGGGAGGGGTTTTATTTTCTTTACACAATTTTGTTTACGCCGGTTCTTTTATTTCCGACCACTGTTAAGTGGAAAAATATTTCGTACCAGTGGAAATTTAATTGGAAACTAAAAAAGATGTCCGGGTAGGGAAACCATATATGCGTTCTTACATAAGATTGAAAAATGAATCAATATCTAGTCGATTTTAACTTCCCTTTTCTTAAGTTGGGATTGTTGTTTCTTCTTTACGCCGAAACTCACTACTCTTTCAAAGGCATTTATAGCCGCCTGAAAAAGAAAGAGCCGGAAATTATTGCCGACGTACCGCATCGCATTAAACAGGGACAACCGATTCCAGTCTTATTGTTGATTAAAGACGCTGATCAACATTCGATTGAACTGAATAGCGTCCACATAAACTTATTTTCAAAAGAGAAAAAAGAATGCTTCCCATTCGAATTCAATGCTTTAAAAATAACTGAGAAGTTCTGGCATAAAACAGTTGAGATTCAATCAACCGACAATCTCAGCGGCAAATACCGGATCGACGTAACGATTAAGTTCTCAATAAACGGCAAAAAACGCGAAGTAAAAAACGACAATTATACTTGTTCAAGCCACGCCCCTTTGGAGATCTACATCTCTGAATCAGGCTTGCCAAAAACCAACGGCTGGCACTTTGGAGAATTTCACTGTCACACTAGTTACACCGATGACCAGGTTGAATTTGGCGCACCGTTAAATGCTTCACGGCAGTTAGCCGAGGCAATGGGGTTAACCTTTTTCTGCGCCACAGACCACTCTTACGACCTGGATGATGATCCGGATAACTATCTTAAAAACGACCCCTCGCTAAAAAAATGGCACAGTTTTCAGGATGACGTTCGAAGGCTCAATCAGTCCAATTCTTCATTCATTATTATTCCGGGAGAAGAGGTCTCTGTCGGCAATAGCAAAAACCGCAATGTTCATTTTCTAGTTTTGAATCACCCTGAGCTTTTACCGGGAGACGGGGACAGCGCAGAGAAATGGCTTAGAACAAAGCCCAATCTTTCAATAAAGGAGATTTTGAGAAGAATCAACTCGAATTCATTAGCATTTGCTGCTCACCCTGGAGTCCAACCGCCTTTTCTTGAGTGGCTGCTTGTCCGGCGCGGTAAGTGGAATCTACAGGATTGCTCTAACTCTGGCCTGCATGGTTTGCAAATCTGGAATGGCACGGACGAAGGCCTGAACGAAGGCAAATCGCTCTGGATTAAACGGCTCTTACAGGGTAAGCGCATTTTCATTTCCGGCGGCAACGACGCCCACGGCAATTTCAACCGGTTTCGGCAAGTCGGTCTGCCATTTTTTACTTTGCGCGAAAATTACGAACATTTATTTGGCAAGGTTCGGACGGGCGTTTTTTTGGAGGACAAGCTTTCGCTGCCGACTCTTTTGAAGGCCTTTGAAAACGGCAGAATGTTAATTACCAACGGACCGTTCGTAGAGTTGCTCGTTAAGAATAACCGAAATGAATCAGCTAAATCCGGGGATTGTATCTCGGGAAAGAATTTCAAAATAGATTTAAACTGTTTGTCGTCACCCGAATTCGGAAAACTCTCAGAGTTACGAATTTATACAGGCAATTTAATAACAAGAAAGGAACAGTTGTTCAAAAGCGTCTTGAATTTCAGTGAATTATTTAAACATCACGAAGAACTAAATATGAGGAAGAACAGCACTCCTTCTTACTTAAGAGTAGAGTTGTTCTCTGAAAATAAAAATGAGGTTTTAAAATGTTTTACGAATCCAATTTGGCTCAATTGGACACTCGGTTGATCTGATAAATGAATTTCCATTTTACGACCTCACAGCCTACCCGAGTCTGTCGAAGGGCGGCCTGCTTGAAAATTCAAGTAGTTCAAAACAACTTGATCCTCTTCACAATTTTCTTTAACCCCCGGCCAAATCTTTTTTTTGAGCTAATTTGTACATGCCGCTCAGGTCCTTCTCCCTGACTTGCTGTTTCAACGCCTGAAATATCCTGCACGGCTGCATGGACAATGTAACGTTCGTAGCTGCCCATTGGTGGCAAGTCGCAGGTTTCTGTCCCGGTATCAAGCAATTCTTGAGATTTATCTTTGGCAAATTTTTTAATATTTTCGACCGGATAAATACTCAGAGTAAATTTGTCTCCGTTTCTATAGGTTCTGGTTTCAAAATCCGGATTGTGATCAAAGTGCCGATGCACCATTTTTCTTTCAAAAGAGTTTAAGCCTTCCAGCGACTCAGCCTTAATTGACTCATGTAACCTCTCTTCCACTCCTGAGATCAATTTGCGTATGTTTTGCTCATCTGCTCCACTGCCGGAATATCCTGATTCTTCAAATCGTGGTTTTCTTTCTTCGCTCATGTCTTTTTTCCGATATTTTATATTTGTTTTATTAAATTAGCCGGTATTTGATTAAAATCACCGTTGCTCATAAACAATACGACATCCTTCGCTCTTAAGTTTTCTTTTAAAAATGAGATCATACCCTCATCAGCAGGTAGAACTCTGCTGGGTATATTTTGATTTATGAGGAGTTCACAAATCTTTTCTACAGAAAGTCGTTCTTCCTCTGGTACTTTTTCAGGAATATACAAAGGAGTTAGAATGACATTATCTGCAACGGCTAAGGCTTCCACAAACCTACTTTGAAACATTTTGCGTTTGCTTGTAGCTGTACGCGGTTCGAAAACTGCCCATAATCTTTGACTTGGAAAACGAGTTCGCAGGCCTTCAAGAGTTGTTTTAATTTCCGTTGGGTGGTGCGCAAAATCATCGAATACTTTTATCCCCTTTGCCTCACCGTGAAATTGCAACCTGCGCCGCACACTTTTAAAGGAGGCAAACCCCTCTCGCATCTCTTCTGCCTGCAAACCCAAAACATGACATGCGGCAATTACTCCAAGACAATTTTTGACCATATGTAAACCGAACAGTGGGGTTGTAAAATTTGCAAACTTTTCTTTTTTAATAAGAACATCAAAGCTCGTGTTATTTTCATCTGACGAAATATTTTCAGCTCGCCAGTCGGCATCTTCATTGAATCCGAAAGTGATCAGGTTGGAAAATGTTTTAGAACTCAGTTTCTTCACAACGGGATCATCCCAGCATGAAAGCAGATGGCCGTTTCGCGGAATTAGATTTATCAACCTGCTGAATGCAACTTCGATCTCTTCAAGGCTCTTAAATATATCTGCATGATCAAATTCAACATTATTCAGGATCACCAAGTCAGGCCGATAGTGTAAAAACTTAGACCCTTTATCAAAGAAAGCGGAGTCGTATTCGTCTCCCTCCGAAACAAACACTTCACCCCTGCCCAGCTTCGAACCTTTGCCAAAATTTTCAGGAATGCCGCCAATAAAAAAACTCGGATCCTTCCCGGCTCTTTCCAGCACCCAGGCCAGCAAAGAGCTGGTTGTAGTTTTACCATGCGTCCCGGAAACAACGCAGGAGTAGTGTCCGCTGATAAAGAATTCACTCAGCGCCATTGGCAATGAAATATAAGGTAACTTTTTCTCGAGAACGATTTCGACTTCCGGGTTGCCACGGGACATGGAATTTCCGATGACCACTAGATCTGGCGGCGGATTTAAATGAGCTTCATCAAAGTTATCGAAAACAGCGATGTCCATTTTTTTCAGGAACGTGCTCATCGGGGGGTAAACATTTTGATCAGAGCCCCTGACCTGGTATCCCTGCTCCTTTAGCATTCCCGCAAGTGCAGTCATCCCGGTGCCGCAAATTGCAACAAGGTAGATAGATTTAATGGATTGTGGATTAAGATTCATTTATTGGTTTCGCAAACGCAACGCTTGTCTTAAGTCAGATGGAATTCTTCATTTTGGGGACCCCGATTACTCTCGTGAATGCTAGAAAACTCCTTATCTTTTGCTTCTATTTCTAATTCAAGAGATGGTCCGCCATGACCATTCTGTACTGAAACTCACCTCTTGCATACCGAGCTCCGCCAGTGCATTCTCCTTTTTTAAAAAATTCTGCAAAGGTTCGGCCGGCGGCGCATTTGTTTGAGATTTGAACTGAAAATAGACAAGGATAAGACTTATGAGCAAAACAACAGTCCCTAGTCCAAGAGCCCATTCAATTGCTTTCTGTTTAGACGAGGACACTCTGGTTTCAATTTTAACTTCTTCATATTCCAGGCTGTGTCTCTTTTTTTCCTCTTGTTTTTGCGCGTAGGAATCTACTAATTCATCGCCATCAAGCCCAAGTGTAATGGCATAATTTTTTATAAAAGACTTAACATAAGTCTCCGGCAAAAACGAGTAATCATTTTTTTCCAATAAATTTAAATGCTCGAGACTAATTTTAGTCTGCTCATTTATTTCTTCCAGAGTCTTGCCTTGCGCTTTTCGACTCTTTTTAAGTATATTTCCAATGTTTTCCATCTAATCACCTGATTTTCCAGCGGCTGATCAAAGTTGCCTAAATATTGTCAATCGCGGACTAGCTTAGTCTCTAACAAACTTCTCGAGCGCCTGATACAACTTCGTAACCGGCAAACCCATCACATTGTAAAAACACCCATCAATTTTCTGCACGAAAAGAGCCCCCTGATCCTGTATGCCATAGCCGCCGGCCTTGTCAAAAGGGCTCCCGGATTGAATATATCGATCAATTTCTTCATCTGCAAGCTTCCGAAAGCTGACGAGAGTTTTTACAAATTCGCTCAACATCTCACCGGAAGGTTTCTCAACTATTGCGAAGCCGGTATAAACCTCATGTGTTTTTCCACTTAACTGTTGCAAGATTTCTTTGGCTTGTTTGGCATCTTTTGGTTTGCCCAATATTTGATTGTTCAGTACAACTACCGTATCCGCCCCGATAATCAAACCACCGTCTATTTTTTCGGCAACCTTTAAGGCTTTTTTTTGTGCAAGTTCAAGAACATGCACCTCAGGGATTGTATAAACTTCGCTCTGCTCGTCTACCTGACTATTGACCACCTCGAAATCGAAGCCGATCATTCGGAGCAAGTTTTCCCTGCGAGGTGAGATAGAAGCTAAAATCAGTTTTTTACCATACACATTTGAAAATGGGATCTCGTTCAATTTCCCTTACTTTCTACCATTAAAGTAACCGGTCCATCGTTGTGAATTTCAACTTTCATCATTGCGCCAAACACGCCTTCTTCAACTTTTAAATTCATTTCCTTCAATTTTTCGATAAATTTTCGATACAAAGGCTCAGAGATTTCAGGAGGTGCAGCCTGGATAAAACTCGGCCTTCTGCCTTTACGAGTATCACCGTAAAGCGTAAATTGTGAAACCACCAAAATCTGGCCTTTTTCTTCAAAACAAGATAAATTGAACTTTCCGTCGCTATCTGAAAAAATTCGGAGATTTGCACATTTCTCGGCCAAAAATCTAGCGCTTTCTTCCGTGTCATTATTGGTTATTCCAAGAAGAATGACCAACCCTTTGCCAATCTCTCCTGTGACCTCACCTCTGACACTTACACAAGCCTCTGTTACTCTCTGAACCAAAGCTCTCAAAGCACACTCAATCTATAATCGCGAAATCAATTTGGAAGACCAAGATAAATTGCAAGTAACCCGACGGGCATATCCGCTTTTAATACTGCGGAAATTCGTCTTAAATTTTGCGTGGAGGGATGTTTCCACATAAATCCCAGGGAGGACACAATCACTAAATCGACGCCGACCAGCACAACCCAGAAATACAATTCTCCGTAAATACCAAAAATATAAGGAATAAATGTGAATAGGATTAAGCTCGAAAAAACGACGGTTGTGACTTTTAGCGCTGTTTTCGTTCCAAACCTGAGTGGAAGCGTCTCTGCAGAGACCGTTTTATCTGCACTTTGGTCTTCTATATCTTTAATAATTTCCCGGCCCAAATGAAACAGAAAAGCAAAACCCGCCGGAACTAACGCTTCCTGCCAACGACCGACCGCGATCCCTCCGTAAATAAAGGCCAAAGCTGAAAACAGGCTTACTGCAATATTTCCAAAAAAAACAGTTTGTTTTAATTTTGCACTATAAAAAAAAAGTCCGATGGATGTAATGACTGCCACAAAAACTGCAAGCGGAAAAATAAATATACTAAGAAAAACACCTAAAGCAAACAAAATAATTGCGAAACTCAATACGCCTTTAGCGGTTACAATATTGGAAGGGAGTGGCCGAAACGGCTTGTTCACACGATCGATTTCCAAATCAAAATAATCATTGATAACATTCCCGCCTGCCATAATCAGGCTCCCGGAAATACAAGCGAGTACAACTTTTTCCAGAGGATGAATTGTTCCAGTTATGACAGCACCCACAAAAACAGTTAGGGCACCTATGAAAATATTGACAGGCCTAACGAGAATAAAATAGCCCTTGAGATTAAAATTCATTTTTCAAGCCTATGTGAACCTTACCATTTGACAGTCGGTCGCCTTCCCCAAGACCGTAGTCAATTCCAAAAAGTCCGAGACGAGTATCCATTCTCAGACCAATTCCGTAGCCCATTTTCCACTTCTGAATCCTGGCCACTGAATTATTTTCAACGGTCTCCCGGAAAAAATAACCCGTATCAATAAAAGCAAAAAATCGTGAGTATCTTCCCAAAAGATAGCGATATTCGAAATTTGCCCAGGCAATACGTGAACCATTAAATTGCTCTTCACGGTAACCGCGCAGAGTCCGGGCGCCGCCCAATCTGTAGTGCTCGGTTATCGGGATGACCGGCTCATCGCTGGTCACTTGTCGTCCGTGAATTGCTAGCGCGAGTACCTGCCACCTAAACAAAGGAAAATAAGTTTCAAAGTCAATCAATAGGCGCTTTTGGTTTGACGAGTTGTCAAGAGTTTCGCTTTCGTTTGAACTTTTTTCCACGGTTTTTCTTCCCCATTCAAAGGCAGATGTGTAGTGCAATCCTCTGCTTGGATTCAGCAAATTATCAAGAGTGTTGTAGGAGAGACCTACTTCTAAATTCAGTGAATTACTTTTTGGAATACCAAACGGAATACTTCCCAACGAATTCGGTGAAATATCCCGTTTTGAAACTTGTGTAAAAAACGATAACTTCTCACTAAATTGAAAGCGGAAATCGAGTCCAAGATTTCTCTGGACGTAGCTGGTATCCTGAATAAGCTGCTCAAAACTAAATCCCGCATTCAGTGGAAGGCCACCGACCCAGGGTTCTAAATACCGAATACGCAGATTCTGAGTCTCTTCTGTCCTGCGCTGCCAATGTACCTCAATTTGCCGTCCGGTTCCGAAAAGATTTCCAAAGGATATATCGATAAGTCCGGTCACGAAACCTTGGCTCGATTGAGTTGCCGGATTATACCCAATGACACCATCAAATCGGTTGTAGTGACCCTCAGCAAGTTCAATAATCAGTTTGCCAGAATTGTCATTAAGCAATTCAAGCTGCGGCGGATTGATCCATTTAAAATAGCCAAGCCTTTGCAACTTCGATTCGATTCTGTTAATATTTCGCTGGTTGTAAATATCGCCAATTTCCAGAGGTAGCTCTCGAAGAATGACGGATTCTTTGGTTTGCTCGTTGCCGACTATTTCGATCTCCTCGATGGTTAATTCTTGACCCGGATCCACCTTTAATTTTATATTTATTCTTGACTCATTCTTGCTTGAGTTGTCAAGGCTTAGATCTGAGACAGTTACCTTACAATAGGGGTAACCTTTATTTTCATAATAATAGATAATGGATTCAATATCTTCTTGCAGGATCTTTTCGTTGAAATCTCTTCCGGGTTGGGTTCCTAAGTCCCTTACCAATTTCTGAGCCTCGTCAATTCCGCTAATTGAAATTAGATCTACTTTGATCTTCTGTCCCTGATTTATGTAGATAGAAACATTCGCCCGCGTAGAATCCGGGTTGTACTGAAAAACGACAGAATCAAACTTGGCAAAGTAAAAACCATCTTCTACAAATTTTTCTAAAACTCCCTGGCCGCGTTTTTTTATGATTTCTTTAGAAACGGCATCGCCTTTACTAAGTTTAAACCAGTTTTGAATTTTGTCTCGACTGATTATTTTATCGCCGAATATTTTGAGTTGATAGAGTCTCGGATTTGGGGAGTGCTCATTTTCAGATGGTAATAAGGAATTAAAGTTAAACAGAAATGAGCACAGAAAAAAAGCGTAGATCAAAAATGTTCGCAGGATTTTTTGACAACCAACTCCTATGAGACCCACCCCAAATACGCTCGTTCCAAAGCTGCTACTTTGGAACACATCGCTTGCGCCCCAGATAGGCGAAGCAGAGCTTCGCATCCAATTGCTTGCCCAAACTTGAGTTTGGGTACGAGGGTAATCGGTATTGTGTTTATCCATAAAAAATACTCCTAAAAAAACGCTCGCATTTCAACCCTCGCGATGTGCTGAGTTTTCGGCCGGTCCGGTTCCTTGCGGCCCAAATAGCTCATCGATGCCTGCACATTAATGGATATGCGGTAATCAAAACTGAAATTCCATCTCAAAGTCGTTCCAGCTCTGCGGCCGTTCGTAAGCTCAAAAGGGATGAGCCGATTGTTTGGTGAAACATCGACTCTGACCCATTCAATTTCACCTCTAAGTCGGCCTTTTTTGCTCAGCGAGTAATTGGACCTTGGTTTCAAGGAAATGAGGTTGGCCCTTGTCTGCGGCTTGAGTACGATATCCCGGTTCCGGCTGACCTGACTGCGCAACCCAAGTTCCAGGCGCCTCTGCGGACGGTAAACGAAATCCAACTCCAATTTATCCGAACGTACTTTTCTATCCTGCCGTGACAAGGATTGAAAAATCCTATCCTCCAAAGCATTAGTGTATTCAACTTGTATGCTTATTTGGTTTGAAAAGCGGTGGAGTACTCTGAATCTTCTTTCAAGCACCTGACGCCGCTGCCCGCCACCGATAAATTGATTGTTTAGTTCCAAGCGATTTCTATAACGATAACGCAATGAAAATTTCCTGCTCTTTTCCCAAAGAAAAACGTCTTGGCGAAATTCCCAACTTCCGAAAAGCGTGCTGTCTTGGCGGAAATGCTCTAATTGCAGCAAATAGATTTTGGTGACATCTTTTTCTTTCGTCCTTTCATCGATTCTCAAAAACGTTGCCGTTGAAACCGGTGAAAAAACCTTTTGAAGAAACCCCTTGTTTTTCAAATTGAAGAATCTCTTTGGGGTAAATCGTAAATCAGCTCTCACCTTTAGGCCGATCACCGGGCTGAAGTTTTTAGTTGTGAAAAGCCGTCTTACAAAATCGCCAAAAGGGTCCGGTTCAAACTCATTCAATTCTTCATTAAATCTGAAATTGCCTTCGCCTTCCTTGACTCTTATAAAAACCTCTTCCTGCAGAGCGACTTGCGTGTTTGAAGCCTGGTAATAAAAATTGCTTCTAATGCCACCATGACGAGGTGAAAAGCTAATTCGAATGTCGGCAAGATCAGTGCGGGTACCTTGAATGCTGTCGTCAGCAAACTCCCGCTCACGATGAGTGTAGGAAGCGGACACATTGAAAGCACGCCAGTTCCTCAATGAGAGATCATAGCTCTGCGTTTTTGCGATTGACTTCGGTGAAAATGTTTGGTCCAGCCGAGCTTTGTCATCGCGAACGTTATATTTAGCCGAGGTGGTTAAAAATTTGAACGGTGAAAAAACCAGGCCAGCCGTGTAAGAATCAAACCGAAAACCTGAGTCAAGCGAGTCTGTTTGCGAATCTTTTCTGATCTCACCTTCATATTCAAAAATCGGTTTGATCCTTTTCAGATCGTACTCGGCGCCTATCTTCTGTCTAAGCCAGGTGCTTTCTTGTTTGATATTTCGATCATTGCGATCGATAAATTCGATAAAGTAATTTGTTCTGGGTAAATTCTTTTTATGCAAGCTTGTTTGAAATTCCCAGCGGTTCGACTTAAACAAAGAAGATTTCGACAACCTTCCGACTCCGCCCCGAAAGGTCAGCCCGCTAAGCGGCACGTAACTGCCGCGAAACTCAGCAATGTTTTCCTGCGCACTTGAAACAGAATTTGAAATATTCCAGCGCCGGTTAAATTCGGCAATGGTGGTTCGGTCAATATCTTGAAAATTCTCAGATTTGTTACGCAGTTTTCCGGAAAAGCTAAGTTTTCCTAAATTTTTACCCCAAAAAACAATGTTCTCCGGTTGAAAATTTAGATTCACAGAGTAGGCTGTTCCCTGATTGTTAGCGTTATCCCTTGTCGAATAAACATTGCCATCAAAGTCACTCATTACCAACTCGCTCTTAATAT
>SMUZ01042143.1_pt1 | contig 14966 bp, 11 predicted proteins | sample 2456421 | NCBI WGS metagenome assembly SMUZ01 (sample SAMN11095932, study PRJNA526329) | marine sediment metagenome | biome: Marine sediment; feature: Surficial sediment; material: Deep marine sediment; isolation source: Hadal surficial sediment | place: Pacific Ocean | collected 2014-11 | depth... | reverse complement strand
GTCGCTCTCTCGGGCAATGTTTTGCCCGGGGCGTTGTTAGTACTCGGTTTTACTTTGGGTGCGGTCGGGCCGGGATTTGTCATGGGCACCCTCGGTGCCCGTATCGTGGTGTCTGTGGGTGCTGGCGGGTTGTTCAGTGCTGCAACGTTGACCGGTCTATTACTTGGCATCCGTTATCTGCTAGACACGGCGCTCGCACCTTGGCTTGGTGGAGCAACCGACAGATATGGTGTTCGTCGTGCATCCATGGTTTATCTATGTATCGGTGGACTTGCCCTCGTGATGGCGTCGATGCGACCACCGCTTGCGGTGTTCGTGGTGGCGATCATCGTTTTTTTCGTTTGTGGCACCGGCTTGCAGGCGGGTGTTGCAGGTACCGCGAGCCGCCAGGGCTCCGCAGCTTTTGCGCGTTATGTGACAGCTTCAGATTTCGGCTCGGCTTGTGGTCCGCTGCTGGGTTGGCTGGTGGTGGCGTGGCTCAGTGACCCCGGGCTGTCTCTCGGTTTGGGTGGGATCCTCTACCTGCTGGCAATAGCCCCAGCTATAAGGCTTCGTCTTTAGATCCCGGACAATAAAAGTGCGGCAGGGTTTGAAATCTAAGATCTCCAACCCTGCCCGCTAAGTTTAGGAGGGGATGATACGGAGGGATACCCGAGGAAGGGGAGGGGAGGGAATTTCGGGTACCCCTCAACGATCATGGTGCTATGTTACTTTACGTAACACAAATTGCAACCTTAGGTAACGCAACGGCTTGTTGCGTTAATGCAACACTATTATCATCCAGGGATGGATTGGGACGACTTCAAGTACTTTACGGCCGTCGCCCACTCGGGATCTGTTCGTAAAGCCGCCGGGCAGCTTGGGGTGCACGCGTCAACCGTGACCCGCCGCCTGGATCAGTTCGAGCGTCGTTTAGGCGTCAGGCTTTTCACTCGCACATACAGTGGCTTGCAGATTACCCCTGAAGGCGCAGAAGTCATTCAGCAGGTTGATGAGGTTGCAGCGGAGCTCAGCGAAATTCAACGGCGCCTGCAATATCGCGATGCCGACATGGCCGGCACTCTGCGAATAACAATCGCGGATGTCTTTGCGGAGAATCTCCTCACTCACGATTTTGCAGAGTTCATCGCTCGATATCCGGAGGTGCAGCTGGAGTTCATACCGGCATATCGGGACCCTGATCTGGATAGGCACGAGGTAGACCTCGTCATTCGGGCAACGGACAACCCGCCGGATCACCTGATCGGACGCCGGCTCGGAAAGGTACTTGCTGCCGTATATGGCAGTCGCCACTATCTGGTCGAACACGACCCCTGGACCAAACCCCGGAATTGTGTATGGATAGAGACTAATCTGGTCACGGGTGTAGTCACGAGCGTAGTCACGGGTCCGGGCACGGACGCAGGGGCCACGCGCGAAACCTCGGTGAAGATGCAGCACTTTGCGACGCTGCCCGATGGCCCTCGTGCCAGCAGCTTGATGTTGCAACTTGCCGCTATCCGAGGAGACATGGGCATCGGAATACTACCCTGCGCGCTGGGTGACCCGGATCCAGAGTTGATGCGGCTACCCGGTATCGGTCCGCTCGAATTGGCGGATGTGTGGATGTTCATCCACCCGGACCTGCGTAATCTCAAGCGCTTGCAGGCGTTGCTGGAATTTCTTCAACAGACCTTCCGCGATAATCAGGTACGCCTGCTGGGCGAGGTGGTGAAATCAGATATAAAGACGACATGAAGCAAAAGAATCCGACATCTCACAGTTTTTACTCACAGCGATTGCGACTGCATTACCTGGACTGGGGCAACGTTGCCGCACCGAACATGTTACTGGTGCATGGTGTGCAGGATCATTGCCACACCTGGGACTGGTATGCGCGCGCCTTCTTCGATGACTATCACATCATTGCTCCGGACATGCGGGGGCACGGGGATTCCGAGTGGGCCCGTGGTTCGAGCTATCACCAGATCGATTACGTGTACGATCTCGCGCAACTCATCAAGCAAGCGCAACTGGCACCCACCGTGCTGGTCGCTCATTCGATGGGAGGCACCCTGGCGGCACTGTACGCGGGTGTTTATCCAGAAACGGTCACCGCACTTGTGATCATTGAGGGCGTAGGAATGTGGCCAGGGAGATTCTCAGGCGCCCCTGCCCATGAGCGTGTCCGCCAGTGGATCGATAACAACCGCCACCTGGCGGGACGACAGCCGCGCCGCTACCCGGCGCTGGAAGAGGCGTATGAGAGGATGCACCGCGCAAATGCCCACCTGACCCAAGCGCAAGCGCGGCACCTGACGATTCACGGCAGCCATCAGAACGAAGACGGTAGCTACAGTTGGAAATATGACAATTATACGCACGCGTATGCAGCGTATGGTATTCCGGAAGAGGAAGTTGTCGCTTTGTGGGAACGCATCACCTGCCCGGTTCTCATCATCAACGCGAGTGAAGGTTTCCCCCATCGTATTGGCCAAAATGGCACTGTGCGGCACTTCGCCAACGTTCGGCTCGTGGATATCCCCGGGGCCGGACATTGGGCCCACCACGATCAGCTTGACGAGGTGGTCAGGCTTTCGCGTGAGTTACTGTCAGACTTGACGACTTGATAAGAGCGCTCGCGCCGCGCAGGCGGTTGCGCGGAAATCTATCTCGGGGCAGACTTAGAGCCGGCTCGACGGAGAAAAGCTTCCGATGAATATGGAGCAGCAATGCTTGGGGCGCCTGTAAGGCTTCGCTGCGAATATCTCACCAACCCGCTTGGTATAGACGAACTTCGGCCCAGACTGTCCTGGTGGGTTAACGATAAGCGTCCGGCCGAAATCCAAACTGCCTATCGTATTCTGGCGAGCAGCGATTGCGACAAGCTGCTGGCCAATGAAGCCGATCTATGGGATAGCGGCAAGATCGACAGTGGGCAGGTCCACGGTATCGAATACGCGGGTGCGTCGCTCGGGTCGAGCAGGTCGGTGTGGTGGAAGGTGCGCACGTTCGATAGTGATGGATTGCCGAGCCCATGGAGTGAAGCGGCGCTGTTCGAAACAGGATTGATCGACGACGAAGATTGGCGTGCACGGTGGGTCGGTGCACCACTCATGGGCAGTCGAGCGAGCGGTGCACACGTGCCCATACTGCGCCGGGCGTTCGAAGTGCAAGCGGACGTTCGTACGGCACGGTTGTATATAACCGCCCTTGGTGTCTATACCGCCGAGATCAACGGCCAGCGGGTATCGCAAGACACACTCGCCCCTGGCTGGAGCGATTACCGCCAGCGGGTCTACTACCAGACCTACGATGTAACCGGGCTGTTGCTTCCGGGTGACAATGTATTGGGTGTGATTCTTGGCGATGGTTGGTATTGCGGTGCGCTTGCCCTTGCGGACCGTGAGAATTATGGAAACCGGCCATTGCTCATCGCACAGCTCCACGTCACAACCAAATCCGGTGCTACGTTGGTCATTGGCACCGATCACCAATGGAAGTGGCAGCGTTCCTGGATCCTGCACTCGGATTTACAACAGGGTGAAAGCGTTGATGGTCGGCAATACTTACCGGGCTGGAGCACCCCGGAATTTACCGACAAAGGCTGGTATCCGGTTGTTGTTGCGGATCCGCCGCCATTACAACTGGTGGCCAGCATGAGCCCTCCGATACGGCCTGTGCGAAAACTTCAACCCCTAACAGAGCCGCTACGCCGCGTTGGGTCGTTGGGTGAGGAGCGCTTGATATACGATTTCGGGCAGAATTTACTAGGCAGAGTAAGCGTTTCGCTGTCGCTCCCGAGCGGCAGTCATATCAAGTTGCGGTATGCACAAAACATCAACGACGGGAGGGAACTCGCTCCACCATTTGATGCCGGAGTCGACAACTACACCGTGCGCGGTGATGAAAACGGAGAGTTATTTGAGCCGGAGTTCACGCTCCACGGATTTCGCTATTTGGAGATATCCGGAGAGTTCGCAAGGGATGGAATACTCGCGGTGCAAGCCATAGCGGTCGCGACGGCGCTTGCAACCACCGGTGAATTTCACTGCGATCATCCGTTGTTGAACAAACTGCAAAACAACATCACTTGGACTCAGCGCTCGAGTTTTGTCGACGTTGCGTTGGTCGGCATCGGCAGCGATGAGCGGTTTTCGCAAACTGGACCTGCCCAGACGTTCCTGCCGGCGGCTGCCTTCAACATGGATATCAGCGCGTTTGTCGCCAAATGGTTGCGCGATCTGCAAGATGCACAGCTCGAAAACGGAGGTTTTCCGCCTGCCGTTCCGGCGTTACCGCGAACTCCCATACTCGCCGGTGACGGTGGCGCAGGTTGGTCGGATGCCATTATCCATGGCGTTTGGAATCTCTATCGAATATTTGGCGATCGGCGTGCGCTGGAATTGCACTACCCGGTTGTTGTCGACTTCATCGCTGGATTGCGGGACCGTTACCCGGATCTGATTCGCCAATCCACCGACAATCCTCTCGTCCGGCCGTACGACGATTCGGCTGAAGATCTGTTGGCGACGGCAGTTTTCTATGCAAGTGCGAAGTTGACGGCTCGTATTGCCGGGGTGCTGGGCAAGCTGAGTGACCTGGAGATCTACGATGAGCTTGCCGGCATGATTCGATCGGCTTTCCGCAAGCGCTTCGTGACCCATGACGGGCGGCTGGTGGGTGATACCCAGACGGGATACGTACTGGCCTTGTTTCATGGGCTTGTCGAGGGAAACGAGCGGAAGTTGGCATTGGACATGCTCGTACGCAAGATCCAAGGTGATGGCTATCATCAGTCTATAGATCCCGTTGTCGCCCCGTTCCTGCTGGATGTACTGACGCGCGAAGGCCGGCTGGATCTCGCTTACCAGCTCGTCTTGCAGACGAGTTCGCCAAGCTGGTTGCACCCGGTCATGGATGGCGCAACGCTCTTATCTGGTGATCGGGGCGATGAACCCAACTGCGGAATTGCGGCGGGTGCGATGACCGAGTGGTTGTACACCACTATGGCTGGTATCGATTTGCACACCGATCTAGCAGTCGACACCAACGCTTATCGCAAAGTACGGATTCATCCGCGCCCTCCTATCGGGGTTGGTTTTGCGGAAGGCCCTTCCATTTGCTCCACCGAGGCATCTTTCGATAGCGTCAACGGCCGGTTCGAGGTTCGCTGGAATATCGATACAGAATATTTCGAGCTTCAGGTGGTGATACCGTGTAACGCCAGCGCCCAAGTCATCATGCCCGATGGGGTCGAGCATGAAGTGGTCGCGGGAAGCCACCGATTCATGATGGTTTTGGGCGATGCGGGTGACGGCATCCCGGTATTGAGAGAAGTTTCAGGCGGATAGGGTTAGGCGTACTCACAGTGGACGGCATTCACGATCTCGGTGGCAAACAGGGTTTTGGTCGCGTGTTGCGCGAAGATAACGAGCCGGTGTTCCACGACCGTTGGGAAGCAAAGGTGTTTGCGCTGGTGCGTGCCACAGGGTCGGCTGGTGCGCTCATGAACACCGATCAGTTTCGCCACGCCATAGAGCGTATTGATCCTGTTGGCTATTTGAGTCACGGCTATTATGGGCGCTGGCTCGGGGGAGTGGAAAACCTGCTTGTCGAGGCGGGTGTGTTGAGTCAGAAAGAGATCGCCACGAGAGCACTCGAGCTTGGCGCCGACCCAACCTGGCCAGTGGCAGCACGACCGGTTGCACAACCCGATGTGGTTGGCTACGAGAGCGAAGCGTCCGACTCGATCCGTCCGCTTGATACGAAACCCGTCTTTCGGGTCGGTGATTTGGTGCAGGCTCGCGGGGTAAGCACGACTGGACACACTCGCTTACCCGCATACATCCGAGGCCGCAAAGGTTCGATCACGGCCTGGCACAATGGCTGGGTATTGCCAGACAGCAATGCCCACGGTCGGGGAGAGAACCCGGAACATCTGTATACGGTGGCGTTTACAGGTTTGGAGCTGTGGGGAGAGGACTCGGAGCCAGGGCTTGTGGTGCATATCGATCTCTTCGAGAGTTACCTCATACAAAACTTAAGCAAGTCGTGAAAAGATGGAGGACGAGGTGAGCGAACACGAAAATCATCCGGCTTCGCAACAGTCAATCCGTGCGGAGGCTATCGAATCTCTGTTGATCGAAAAGGGGTTGCTGAGTGAAGACGCGGTGGACGAAGTCATCGTTCAGTACAATGAGCGGGTCGGCCCCATGAACGGTGCGAAAGTCGTTGCCCGGGCCTGGAAGGATCCTGCTTTCAAGTTACGGCTGCTTACCGACGGAACGCGTGCCGTGGAAGAATTCGAGTTTACCGGCGGCCAGGTTGAAAAGTTGGTAGTGGTCGAAAACACGCCAGCCGTGCACAACGTTGTCGTCTGCACGTTGTGCTCGTGTTACCCCTGGGCCGTGCTGGGGTTGCCGCCAAAGTGGTACAAAGATCCCGCGTACCGCTCCCGCATAGTGCGGGAACCGCGTCGTGTGCTGGCAGAGTTCGGCGTGCAAATTTCTTCCTCCAAAGAACTGCGCGTATGGGATTCGAGCGCTGAGATCCGTTACATGGTGCTGCCTGAGATGCCTTCGGACAGCGAGAGCACAAGTGAAGAGGAATTGGCGGCGCGGGTTACCCGGGATGCCATGATTGGGGTTGCGCTGTTGTGAGCACCGAACTCAGCGGCATTACTCAGCCGCCGATGGCCAACGGTGAACTCATTTTCGAAGCGCCGTGGCAGGGCAGGGTGTTTGGCATGGCACGGGCACTCTCGGAGGCGGGACTATTCAGCTGGAATGAGTTCCGTGAGTACCTGATCAAAGCTATCGCCGCAAGGGATCGTGAAGCCGAAGGCGACTATGCCTACTACGATCACTTCCTGGCAGCTCTGGAAACGTTACTGGCCGATAGGGGACTTGTGGCGCCAGAGCCGCTGGAGACTCGATGTGCAGAATTTCGCGCAAGACCTCATGGCCACGATCACGGCAGCGAATAATTCCCTGAATTAACGCATTACCAACAAAATAACTAAGGCTTGCACCCAGAACTGCTCCGAAGCCAACTAGCAAGCTACAACCCGCATCAGATTACCGGAAAAACCTTCGCGGACTGATCGAACGCATATAGATCAATCGACGATTTCCAGGGTCACGCGATTGAAACTTTTCTCCAGGTGCGGTGTACAGGCTATTTATGGATACTGCGAAATGGGTTCGAACGAGAGTTCCAATGAACCGCGACCGTAAAGGGCACGGACTGCGGGTGGTGAATCTGGAGGAACTCCAATGGCTACCGCGCCACGCGCGGGGTGACAGCGACGCATTTCCAGCGCTGATGAACGCCTACCGGGCACCGGTCTGGAACTACCTGGCGCGTTGCGGCGTTAATCTGCAGTTGCGCGAAGACCTGTTCCAGGACATCTTTTTGAAGATCCACCAGTCGGCACCCAGCTACCGGGCCGCATGGCCGTTACGTCCCTGGATATTCACCATTGCCGCCAATACCTTACGCAATCACGTGCGGGATCGGCAGCGCCACCGGCAGGTCTTTGCGCCGGACGAACTGCCTGATCCACCGGACCCCAGACCCCGGGTAGACGAAAGTGCGGTGATTGTCGAAACCAAAGCCTGGCTGGACAAAGCGATCATGCTGTTACCGTTTTCCCAGCGCGAAGTGCTGGTGCTTGTGACGCTCGAAAGCCTGCCGCTCAAGGAGGTGGCCGCCATCCTCAAGGTCTCCCAGAACACGGTAAAGACACGCCTGCGCCGTGCCCGCTTGAAACTCGCCGATATGCTCACAGCGCGCGAAACAACAGGACGCAGCGACGGAGGCACCGATGACTGAACACAGAGAAAACCTGGAACGCATTGACAAGGCGTTGGAAGATCTCGGACGTACCGATGCACCGGAACGCCTGGTGCAGGAAACGCTTAAAAACGTCCGCGACATACAAATCACCGAGCACGTGCCGAATCGTTATCGCGACCAACGCTGGGCCGGCGGAATAGCGGCAGCGGTGGTGGCTGTCTCCGCCCTGGGGATCGTCTTCCAAGAGTTCGGTTCCTACCAGAACATCATGTCGTTGCGGTTGGCTGAAAACGCTGAGGTTTCCCAATCCGGCAGAATTCAGGGCACCGCTGGTGAAGGCCTGTCGGAGGCAGACAAAGAGCGGCGCCTGCGCGGGGCTCGTTCCTCTGAAAGAGGCGCTGGCACGGGCTTTGGCGGCACTTTGGACCCTAAACTCGTCAACGATGAGCAGTTCGGTGACGAGAGTGATTTGCTGATGAGGGGTCAGGCAGATGATTTCGAAGCAGAGGAAGAGCGGGAGCTGAAGCGGTTTGGCAACGCCGTCGTCGTGGGTGGGCGGCTGAAAACAGCACAGGCAGCGGAGCCCCCGCTCGTTTGGGATTATCGCCGTTACCCAAGCAAACAAGAAATCGCCAAGCTGAATGACGGCGACCGCATGCGCAAACAACGGCCGCAATCAGCGGCGGAACCGAACGCCCCAGACGTATCTGATCGAAAGGCTGGGTTGGCGACTTCGGCCCTCAGCACGCCCACGTCAGAAATCATCGCCGCAAAAACCAAAAGCCGCGACGGGAACGAGATCGTCGACAATTTCAAGAAGGCAGAGCAAAGACAGTCGGCGGCAAAAGCCATTAACAAAGATGATATTCCCGCTACGACTCCCGCCATCCGCGCTACGGTGGAGGATTTGTTGTTCAACTTTGAGAGCGGACCGGTGAACGGGTCCAGGTCCACGACTGAACTTCATTTGGACGGCATTGCGGTGGGAAATCTCAATGCTCGTTTGACACCTGACGGCCGGATCGCCGAACGCTTTCTTGCCCAATACCGACTTCTGGATGACCTGGACTACCAGCAACCCACGGGTTACTGGGCAAACCGCTACGTCCCGGGAGATCCGGCAATGCACCGGCTCGAAGCCCAGTTGCGGTCGCAATATCCGCAGGCACTCGCAACGACTCTCGAACGTAATGCACAACCTTTCGACGCGCCGGGCACGGCGGCACTCGGGGTATACCTGCATGCAACGCAGACCGCCGTGGATGGCCCGTCCCGGGTGCAGGTGCAGGTGGGATTGCGGACGGCGGAGCGCCAGGGCGGACTTCGCTTACCCATGAATGTTGCCGTCGTGCTGGATCTTCCTGAGACGGTGAACGTCGCCATCGCTCAGCAGGCGCGTGCGCTGCTCATCGCCTTGAACGAACAACGTCAGACCGGCGATCATTTCTCGATTACTGTAGCAGGCGTGCCAGGAGGGCTCGTCGTTCAGCCGGATGACTACCGCCACGGCACGGTGGTGTCTTTTATCGAACGTCTGGTTGACGATCAACTTCCAGGCGACGCTTTGGATCTCGTTGACGCCTTTGTTACAGCAGTTGATCGATTAGCCGCAAACGATGACCCCAATGCGGTGCTGGGTTCCAGCCTGGTATTACTGGTGACCGCGGATGGCATCGATTCACAAACGCGGGAAAGTCTCGAAATTCTGGCGCACCAGAGTGCGGTGGCTGGCATGTCGGTGAGCGTGATCACGTTGGCCGGCGTGAATGGTTCGGATCTGGATGCCATCGTTTTGGCAGGCCAAGGCAGGCTGCGAGCGTTGGGCTCACCGGCTGACGCAGCACCGCTCATCGACAGGGAACTACATTCCGCCAGTCGCACCGTCGCCCGGGCGATACGTCTGCGAATTCGACTCACCCCCGGCGTTCGACTCGTTGATGTCATCGGCTCGGTTCGCCTGGACGAACTCGATGCCGAGCGCGTTCGCGAAGCCGAACGGATCATCGATACCCGGCTGTCGCGCAACTGGGGCATCGAAGCGGATCGCGGGGAGGATGAAGACGGCATCCAGATCGTGATTCCCGGCATGGCGGCCGGTGAAAGTTATGTGGTGTTGCTGGACGTGGTTGTGGACGGCCCAGGCACCGTGGCAGACGTACGCGTTCGCTACAAGGACCTCATTCAGATGAGCAACGGCGTTGCCCGCGCCAGCCTGTCACTGGGCGACGCCAATGCTACCCGCCACGTGCAGGGTCCGTTGGAGCGCAATGTGCTCAAGAACCTGGTGGCCTATGAAACTGCCGAAGCCGCACGGCGTGGTGGCCGTCTCCTCGCGAACGGTGAAACGGCGGCGGCCCGCGCCGAGCTCACTAACGCGCTGACTCTGATCAGCGGGCTGCGCGAGAGCGTAGTGGGTTGGGAAAACGATGCAGAACTACAGGCCGATGAGCAACGCCTGGCGCAGTTCGTCAGCGAACTGGATGCCGGGCGGATCAACATGCTCGTGGCTTCTCTGGAGTACGCGGCGTACAGGAAACTCCTGCCCGCCACGATAAACGAGGACTAACCAATGAAAGCAGTATGGTTTTTGGCCGGCTTGTTGCTGGCGTTGGAAGGCTTTGCGCAGGAAACCCCGGATCTCATGCAAACGCTGCCCAAGGTGGACACGGGCGGGGAAGTCCGGGTGCCACTGGCGGTGTATCAACAGATGTGGCAGTTGCTGCGTGAAGACCCGCGACCCGCGCCGGTCTCCCACGCCGTCGGCACCTCCAGCATCCGCGTTGAGGTCATCGATTTTGATGATCGCTCGTCGGCACGCATCCACGTCACGCTCGCCATCGAAGTATTTGAAAATGAGTGGACGCTTATTCCCGTGCTGCCGACCGGCGCGGCTCTGCAGTCGGCCGCGGTGGACGGTCAACCGGTACAGCTGGTACAGACGCCGGACGGTCTGGCCTGGAGCACGTCTAAAGCGGGCCGTTACACCATGCAGTTACGCTACGGGGTGGACGCACAACGCTCCGAAGCCGGTTATGTGCTGCCGTTGCCGGTTCCGGTTGCGGCCGCGACGGATCTCATTTTGAGCTTTCCCGCCACGGGACTGGATCTGGCCATCGTCCCAGCCGCGAACATGCAAACGACACAGGTCGACGGCCGCACCACCGTAACTGCGAGCGTGCCTGCAACGAGCGCCATCCTCGTGTCCTGGCGGGTACCCTCACTGCGAGATTACGCCATCTCCCGCGCACGTTACACGGGAAAGCTCGTCAATAAGGCGGTGATCTGGGAAGGCGAGTTGCAGGTGGAAGTTTTCTCCGGAAGTCAGCTCACCATCCCCTTGCTGCCCGTATCAGTAACTCTCGCTGATGTTGGTGTCGATGGTGAATCCGCGACGGTTCTCGAGCTAGACGGACGTTTTGCCACGGTGCTGCAAGGTCGTGGTTCGCACGTGGTGACCGTGCGCTTCCAGACTCCGGTGATCCAGACCGACGGCCCACCGCGTGTGGAGCTGTTCATTCCCAAGGTACCCGTGTCCCAGTTCGAACTGACGTTACCGGGACGCAAGGAAGTCACCGTTTCACCAAACGCCAATGTCATGACGAACGAAAGCAATGACACGACACTGGCGAGTGTGTTTGTCCCCTTGACGGAACATGTTTCGCTGCGTTGGGTAGACGCCGTGCCGGAGGACCTGCGCACGGCAGTTCGAGCCAATGCCGTCCTGTATCACGCGGTTTATGCGGAAGAGGGCGTGTTGCAGGTGGCCGGTACCGCTGTTTATGACATCACCCACGGGGAAACCAACACCCTGACCCTGGAGCTACCAGCGCGCGCCGAAGTAAACCGCATCGTCGCACCCAGTGGTGGCGTATCCGATTGGACGGAGGTCACGAGCGATGACGGCACACGCAAGACCATCACCGTGTTCCTGGACCGGGAAGTACGCGGTGAGTTCACGCTCAATATTTTCTATGAACAACTGTTGGGCACGGACACCACCGGCATCGAGATACCACTGCTCACAGGCCGGGACCTGCATCGGCAGCGTGGTATGGTGGTGCTACTGATCGGCAACGAGTTGAGCCTGAATCCCACCGTTGAGACCGATATCACCCGGGTGGGCGAGAACCAGTTACCGGCCTTCATCCGCAACGCGCTGACCATGCGTGTCGCGCATACCTACAAATATGTCAGTCAATCACCGGTACTCACCGTGGAAGCCGTAGCCCCGGAACGCGCCCAGGGCAAGTTCGACGCCCAGGTCGACACACTGTTATCAATTGGCGAGGTCACCCTAAAAGGCGCGGCGAGCGTCGAGATCGACGTCAAGTCCGGCGCGATCATGGCGCTGAACCTGCTGCTGCCGGAGAACCTGAACATCCTGGGTGTGTCGGGTCCGTCCCTGCGATCTCAAGTCGTGACCGAAACCGAGAACGGGGCTGGACAGCGCATCGCCCTGGAGTTCACCCAGGAAATGACCGGGCAGTTCCGCATTGAAGTGAACTACGAACGAATCCTGACCGACACGGAAGCGGATCCTATCGTTCCAACCCTGCACGTGGAAGGCGCCGAAGTGGAACGTGGACGCATCGCAATCGAAGCTTTGACTGCGGTAGAGGTACAGGCAGTTGTCGCGGAGCAACTCTCAGCGCTGGAGGTTAGCGAGCTACCGCAGCAGATGATTCTGAAGACCACCAATCCGATTCTGCTGGCCTTCAAGTACGTGCAGGCCAACCCACCCGCGCGGCTGCAGTTGCGCATCACGCGGCACGAGCAGATCGACGTGCAGGTCGCTGCTATAGAGAGTGCGGCCTACACCACGCTTTTCACTCGGGACGGCTTGGCGGTGACGACAGCCCACCTTGCAGTCCGCAACAGCCGCCGGCAGTTTCTCCGCCTGCAGTTGCCAGCCGATTCAGATATCTGGTCGGTTTTCGTAGACGGTAAACCGGCCAAACCCGCGCGCGCCGACTCGCAGCCGGAGGAGGACGGCAATACGGTGCTGATTCGAATGATCAACTCCGCCAATGCTTTCCCGGTAGAGATTGTTTATGCCACACCAGTGGATGCATTGAGCTTTTTCGGTGCAGTAGATCTGAGTCTACCCCGGCCAGACATGGTGGTTACCCATACGCGCTGGGACCTGTTTCTCCCCCAGGGCCCCGATTATCGTGGGCCGGATTCCAACATGGATATCCTCCACCCGGGACGCCTGGTGAATCCAGAAGTGGCAGCCAAGCTCGCGCTGTCGCGCACCGCTGACGCGCTGGCAATATACGGCCAACCGCTGCGCATCAACGTGCCGCAACGGGGGGTCCATTTCGCCTTCGAGAAACTCTACGCCACCCAGGCACCGCTTGACCCCTATGTGCGAATCGGCTACACGTCGGCGTCCGGGTACCGGTTGGGAGAACTGCTGGGTCTCGTCGGCATCGTGCTGATGTGGGCCGGAATATTCGCGTTGGGTGCAACGCAGATTCCCGTGCCGCGGCAAGCGGCAATCGCTGCCATCGGCGCCGGTGGTCTAATGGTGCTGATCGCGATCGGACCGCTTAGCGCATCGGTTACGCTGGTTGCATTGGTGGCCATAATGCTTGCGGCAGGCTTCGGAATATATCGTTCTCTGCCGCGTTTCCGCGCCTGGCGCGCCACCCACGCAACAAGCTAGTTCCTGTCCAGAATAGACGGGCACTAGTGTGATGGGCATGGATGCCCACTGCGTAGGCACCACGTAGGTGTCCTTTTGTGAAGGAAACTGCGGGTCTTACGGAATATCGGTTAACGCGTGAATTGACTCGGTTGTCCTATATGTTTTACAGTGTAGAGTATATGGGACGTCCAACTCTAGGCGACAAGCTCGAACTGATTGCCCTGAGTTCTGTAGCAAATCTACAGACTCAGGCTTACGGGTCGGAGATCAGGCAACTTGTGAACTCACTGCGCGGGTACGACTATTCGGTCGGCGCAATTTACACGACGCTGTCGCGTTTGGAGAAAAAAGGATTTGTTGTTTCAGAAATGACTGAACCGCTTCCTGTTCGAGGTGGTCGGTCTCGACGGCTTTTTCGGATCACCGGTCTCGGAGAAGAGTCGCTCAGGGAAGCACAGGCGCTGGCCCAAAGGGTCTGGAATATCGGATTAGGCGTGCCATCATGAACGCGAAACCACCGCGTTTGGCAGAAATAATCCTGACAAGCTTCATCACGGATAAGCGAATGGCGGATTCTGTTCTTGGCGATCTGGCCGAAGAGTGGCAAGAGCGCACCTCACGTCGAGGTTGTGCTGCGGCCCGAATCTGGTACTGGCGACAATGTGTTAGATCAGCACCTTATCTTGTAGCCGAATGGTGGCGTAGTGCGTCCGCTGGGGAGCTCGCGAGAAAAGTCAGTTCTTCGTTAGTGGTTTTCGGACTCGTGGGGCTTGCGTGTCTTTACGCTCATCTGGCCAGCATTGCGATAGCCGACTTCATAATTGGGATGCTGAGTGCTTCTTCAGAAGGAGGCGATCCACTCGTGAAGAACTGGGATTCTATCGCACGTCTTGCCGTGGTACAGAGCACGGGCTGGGGGCTGCTTGGTGGTTTTGGGTTAGCCTTGGTCGTCCGTAATGCACGCATGGTGGGGGTCGTGTTGCTGGCAAGCCTTTGGTTTCCTGCCACGGCGATGCTGATGGCGGTGTTGCCGGCACAATGGCCTGCGTGGGCACTTATTGCATTTCCGGTTCTGTTGGCGGGTGCGTCGATTGTTGGCGGTCTCGCCGCGACCTCGCTGCGCGGCCTTTTTTCGAAAAGGTACGATTCGACTGGTAATCCCTGAAGCGATTCTTAAGGTGCCTTTGAGACACGCAGCTTTTCAATTCTTAGCCCTTGCCGCTTCCCACAGCCTTGTTACCACTTTTGTCCCGATGGGAACCAGTTTCAACAAATTGACCTCTTGATACTTGCGCTCGATACGAAGTATTTACCTTCCCATTAGACTTGAGTTCGATCCTGGGCGATTCATGCCCTGGCTTGTGATCGCTGCAAGACTTTGACCAGGGGCTGCTTGCTATCCACCCCATCGCCCCTAAAACCAGTGAACGACCCACTCGGTTAGTGCTCACCTCTATCGACGTACTCGGACATTTTCTCGAACAGTACTTTTAAAATCACTTGTATCTTTCTCTTTGCAGCATTTCGGAAGCTAGAG
>SMUZ01039004.1_pt1 | contig 14982 bp, 17 predicted proteins | sample 2456421 | NCBI WGS metagenome assembly SMUZ01 (sample SAMN11095932, study PRJNA526329) | marine sediment metagenome | biome: Marine sediment; feature: Surficial sediment; material: Deep marine sediment; isolation source: Hadal surficial sediment | place: Pacific Ocean | collected 2014-11 | depth... | reverse complement strand
CATTATTCGATCTTGCTGCCAATTCGGTCCCAACGGGGCCAGTTCCAGCCATCCACATGCATCCAGATCCGTACCGCCTCACCGACGAGATGGGACTCCGGAATCGCATCGATGAAGCGACTGTCACGACTGTTGTCACGGTTATCGCCCATCACGAAATAATGTCCAATCGGCACCTCGAATGTACCATCCTCACGTTCATTAGCCGCATTTGTAATGAGTATCTGGTGTTGACGCTCGCCGAGCTGTTCAACGAATCGCGGATCGTCCACGGACGCGTGCGGGTGTTTTTCTAGGTCAATGCGCTGACCATTAATCGTCAGCACATGGCGCTCGTAAGTAATAGCATCGCCCGGCAGGCCAACGACTCGCTTGATGTAGTTGATGCTCGGATCGGACGGCAAACGAAAAACGATGACGTCGCCACGCTTCGGTTCACCGGTCTCCAGGATTTTCGATTCAGTGACAGGCAGACGCAGCCCATAGGCATACTTTTTGACAAATATGAAATCCCCCTGCAACAGCGTCGGCATCATCGATCCGGAAGGAATTCGAAATGGCTCGAACACGAACGATCGAATTACCAAAACAAAAAGCAGCACCGGAAAAAACGATCGCGAATACTCGACCAGGGTCAGCAATGCAATCGAGCCACCCTTTTTGTGTCTGCTACGCCAGACAAACTTGTCCAGAGCAACAACAAGGCCAGAAAGCAATGTCAGAACGGTCAGTATTAATGCTAGATTCATGCTCAAAATAGAGTTCTCATTTGTCCATTTTTAGAACGGCCAAGAATGCCTCCTGCGGAATTTGGACCGATCCTACCTGTTTCATCCGGCGCTTGCCGGCCTTTTGTTTTTCAAGCAATTTGCGCTTGCGAGACACGTCACCCCCATAACACTTGGCTGTCACGTTCTTTCGCAAGGCCTTGACCGTGCTACGTGCAATAATCTGGCTGCCGATCCCGGCCTGGATGGCAACTTCGAACATTTGTCGTGGAATTAGTTCTCGCATTTTCTCGACCAATTCCCGACCGCGTTGTTGTGCGCTCGCACGATGCACGATGATTGACAGTGCATCAACACGTTCTTTGTTAATCAGGACATCAAGCCGCACGAGATTCGCAGGCTCAAATCGCTCGAAATGATAATCGAACGATGCGAATCCACGGCTGACCGACTTGAGTCGATCGAAAAAGTCGAGCACAACTTCCACGAGCGGCAATTCGTACTCAATCGAAACCTGGCTGCCCAGGTATCGAATGTGTTTCTGAACGCCGCGCTTCTCGACACACAACTTAATGACCGAACCAACGTGTTTTTCTGGAACCAGGATATTCGCGGTGATGATCGGCTCACGCAACTCGTCGATCTCGTTTGCGGGCGGAAGTCTGGATGGGTTATCGACGTGCACGATATTGCCGGCGGTGTCGACAACCTCGAAGACAACGGTCGGCGCAGTCGTTATCAATTCCAGGTTGTACTCGCGCTCCAACCGTTCCTGCACAATTTCCATGTGTAACAGGCCCAGAAATCCACAACGAAAACCGAAACCAAGTGCGACCGACGTTTCGGGTTCGAAATGCAATGCTGCATCGTTCAGGCGCAGCTTTTTCAGCGCCTCACGAAAATTTTCGTAATCTTCGGATTGAAGGGGAAACAGGCCAGCGAATACGCGTGGCTGAACTTGCTGGAAGCCGGGCAACGGTTCTTTACAGGGATCGCGAGTTAAAGTGAGTGTATCGCCCACGGGCGCGCCGTAAATATCCTTGATGCCGGCGATTACAAAACCGACCGCTCCGGTCGACAGTACGTCACGATCCTCCATTTTCGGTGTGAAGCAGCCCACACGGTCGGCCTGATATGACGTACCGGTCGACATAACGGTGATCTTGCTGCGCTTCGGCAGCTTGCCATTCATCACGCGCACCAAAGATACGACACCAACGTAGTTGTCGAACCATGAATCGATGATCAGCGCTTGCAACGGACCGTCGGGATTGCCCTTGGGTGCCGGAATTCGGTCAACAATGGCTTCGAGCAGCTCCGGGACTCCCTCACCAGTCTTGGCACTTACCATTACAGCATCGGACGCATCGATGCCAATGATGTCTTCTATCTCGGCAATGACCTTATCGGGTTCTGCCGCCGGCAGATCGATCTTGTTCAATACGGGAAGGACTTCGAGGCCCTGATCGATGGCTGTGTTGCAATTCGCCACGCTTTGCGCCTCGACTCCCTGCGCGGCATCGACGACCAGCAATGCCCCGTCGCAGGCCGCGAGTGAGCGTGAAACCTCATAGGAAAAATCGACGTGGCCGGGCGTATCAATAAAGTTGAGTTGATACACCTCACCGTTCTTGGCCGTGTAGTCCAGCGATACGCTCTGTGCCTTGATCGTAATGCCACGCTCGCGCTCCAGGTCCATTGAATCGAGGACCTGTTCTTCCATTTCGCGCTCCGACAGACCACCACACAGCTGAATAAACCGATCGGCAAGCGTGGACTTGCCGTGATCGATGTGGGCAATGATTGAGAAATTACGGGTTCGGTTCATGTCGAGGTGTTGCTCAAAATCCTTGTGAGCGCGTCGCGATCGAGATGATACTGGCAGATGAAGTCCCCGTCATATTTAACCACCGGTACCCGGGTATCGAATTCATTGCGCCAGTCTTCGCGAGTATCGATATCGCAGACGGCTAGCTCGAGGCGCCCACGGATCAGCGGCAATAGTTCCTCGATCAATTGTTCACATAAGTGACAGCCGCGACGACTGAATACCTGCAGTTTTGGCACCTAGAGACCGGCCTGCGCGCGACGCAGCCTCTTTGCGACCCTTGGTACGAAGTTACCGAGGCAAGCCGCGTGCTGTAGCCGCCACCTGCTGACGACCAGCCCGCTCAGAAGACCGACTATTGCGGCGCTCGCCGCCGCCGCATCGCCGAGCGCCATCACATACGCGAAACCTGCAGCCGTCACCGCGCCGAGCATCGGCAAGCCATAAACAATCAGCGCCGCTTGCAGTAAATTGTTCGGCATCAACGCAATCTCGACATTATCGCCCTCGGCCAAATCCAGACTGGCGCTGAATGAGGCTTCAACCTGCCTAACTCGACTGTTGCCCACCAGCAACCCTGCACCGCAGCCCTTGCCAGTTGCGCAGCGTGGACACGCAGTGCTGACGTCGACGTCGACGATGGCCCGCGTACCGCTAGCGTCTGTTACAAGGGCTCGAATGATACCGGTGGGGTTGTCCATGCGGGATAATATCCCCTTTTGGGGAACAGAGCGTACTTACCTTGGCTGCATGGACCTCGCGATCTGCTCCACGGTCGCGGCTGGCACTTCACCGACAGCGGTCACGTGGAAATCTCCTGACGCGACGCTGAACGCATTGGAAGCGCCAACGCGCGAGCGGCCCGCAGCTTTCTTGTCTTTTCCTGACTCGATGAATACCGACACACTGGCAAGCCCGTCACTCAACATCATGTGTGTGACGGGATTATCCGTACCCGATATTCGCTCGCCGCGCGTAGACGTAACTCGAAATCCGGGTGGTAAATCGTCGCTAAACCATTCAGTAACGACCTCCGGCGCAGCCGTTCTCTGCGGCTTCGTGAACCAACGAAAACCGTGGATGTCGATCGATGGCTGAATATCGCTGACATCAATTTCTGCGTCGAACGTGATGTCGGCGAATTTTACCTGCTCGATTGTTTCGCCGTGTTCGTCCAGGAGCTTGGTCTGCAGTGGAAATCCCGTCGCGACATCCAGCCAGATTCGATGGCCGTAGCGAAAACTATCGTGTGGCCGAATGGCGATCATGATGGTCTTGCGGCCGGCAACTCGCTCCTTGCGAACAATCGAGACATCGTATTCGTTGCCAAAACGAATATCACTCGATGGCAACGTCGAGAACAACGTGCTCTTGTCATCCCACTTTTCGACCACCACGGACTTCCGCTCGGGCATGATGAAATGTACTTCGTTGCCGTTCCGAATGATCTCCAGACCTTTGCCCTCCTGGTTTATCACTTTCTCGCACACGACACCATCAGAGACAACGTGCATGACCTTGAGCACGTCGACTGTTCCCTCCTGAATTCGAATCACCGTGCCTTCGTAGTTAGCCGTCTGAACCGCGCTGGTCATTTTCTTCAACCAATCTCGCGGACCCAGGTCTTGCGCATAAGCCAGTTGCCCAGCCAGCACGAAGCCGACGAACGCGACCCTAATCGCCGCAATCGTCTTTTCTTGAGTAATTCTCATTGCGCTGTCGGTGTTACGGCGTTTGCCGTTGCTCGATCGGGTCGTCCGGCGGGTCTATTTCTTCAAGGTCTGTATCGAGCATTTCATCTTCATGCATTCGTACGGTGACAAGCCGCACAGCAAAATTGTTGTTGCCCGATTCCGACGACAGGCGGTTGTGCTGTTCGAAATACTTGAGCGCGGGTACCGTGTAGGATCCGCTGTCAGCCTCTGCCGCAGGCGCCTGCGCGACAGGATCGCTCTCGACACCCGGAACCTCGGCCAATTGCCGCAAACCAAGGATAGCGACCAGCGCTACGCTCGCAGCTATCGCGAAACCAGCAAGCGGCCGAACATAGCGGCCCGTAGCGACCTCGATACGACCAGTATCTTCGTGGATCGATCTGTCATCGATTTCCGCAGAAATGCGTCCACGCAAGGCATCAAGTCCGGCCACGTTACGTTGCCCGCGCAGCGCACGACCAATGGCGAAATACTCGGCCGCTCGCTGTCTGAGTTCCAGATCCTGGCTCATTCTGCGCAGCAGCAATTCCGCTTCGTTCTCCGGCAATTCGCCATCCACAAATGCAGAAATCTGCATCTCTATTCCTTCGTTCATTTCTACCCGCCTGTTTAACGTATCAGCGTCCCGACTTTCTTGCCTATGGCATCCCGGGCCCTAAAAATCCTCGATCGCACCGTTCCGACTGGACAATCCATGGTCTGTGCGATTTCCTCGTAACTCATCCCATCCAACTCTCGCAAGATGATGGCCGTCTGCAGATCATCCGGCAGAGCCTGGATGGCACGCTCCAATGTTTCCTGCAACTCCAGACTCAATGCAATTCCTTCCGGAGTATCCGTCTCCTTCAGATTGGCATGCAGTCCGTACTGTTCCGGTTCCTGTAAGTCGAGCTCAATGTCCGCCGGCCGCCGCCGCTGCGCTGCAAGATAGTTCTTCGCAGTGTTCACGGCGATGCGATAAAGCCACGTGTAAAACGCGCTGTCGCCGCGAAATCGCGGCAATGCCCGGTAGGCCTTAATAAAGGCTTCCTGACTGATATCCAATGCCAGTTCCGGGTCGCGCACATATCGCATCACCAGGTTGACGATCTTGTGCTCGTACTTGAGCACCAATAGATCAAACGCGCCTTTATCGCCTTTCTGGACCCGTTTGACCAGCTCCTTGTCCGTCGACTCATTCGACATGCGGCTGTATCCCACCGTCCTCGAGGCACAGCCGCCCGACACCCGGATAGACCGGCGAGACTATCGAAAGTTCTTCTGGCAAGGTGCTATGAATTCGCATTATGTGACGCAGTTTTGGGGCCGCCGCTGCGGGCATCGAAACGGAGGCATGTTAGCAGCTTCAGCTGGCTGCCCCCAAGTGTCGCCATATCACCTGCAAACGGCGCCATTGCTCGCTTTGCAGTGAATTTCGGCGCAGCAGCACATTATAGCGACCACCACTCGCCGGCTTTATTCTCAACCACGCCAGTTTTGGCAGCACGATGGATCCGTTGCCGATCGTCGCGGCTTGCCAATGCCCGTCATTGTCGTGCAGCTCGACCTGGCCGTCAGAGTGCATCCGAATGCGACCGAATCGTTTATGCGCAGACGATATAACGATCAATTCCCTGCCCATCGCAGTCAACCAGACACTGCATCCGGCAGCGCGCAGCAAGCCGTCGATCGGCAAGCTGATAATGGTGATGAGTCCAAGTGACATTGCCGCCCAAGCCGCGGCTACCACGATCTGACGCATCGCGGTGTCAGGGGTCAGATCTGTCGAGTAGCTTCTGGATGACAACGGTCAGTTCCGGCGGAGGTGACTGCTGTTGCAATAGGTAGCCTACGAGGTCCGGATCTGGAAGCGCCAAAAGCGACTGAAATGCCGCTTTTTCGGTGTTGCCGGCCGCATCAAAACGCTGCTCCAGGTAGCCAAGCAACAATTCATCGAGTTCGCGCATCCCTCGTCGACACTGCCACTTAATTTTAGACTGCTGCAATTTTCTGCCTGTGAGACCGACACTGCCACTTAAGATGGGATTGGTTCATTTACCTGCTGTTGGAGCGCTCTTCGGAGCGCGACCGGGCATTATCGCGCCTCAAGAGGCGCTCCTACCCATTACGCCTCGCGGCAAGCATTTTCTTGGTTGCGGCGATGGCCTGCGCCGGATTGAGCCCTTTGGGGCAGGTTTGGGTGCAGTTCATGATCGTGTGGCAACGATACAGCTTGAACGAGTCGTCAAGGTCATCAAGGCGTTCGTCGGTCGCCTCATCACGGCTGTCGACCAACCAGCGATACGCGGCGAGCAATGCCGCCGGACCCAGGAACCGATCGCTGTTCCACCAGTAGCTCGGACAAGCCGTCGAACAACAGGCACACAATATGCAGGCCGCAGGTTCGTCGATTTTCTCCTGATCTGCCTTGCTTTGCAGTCGTTCGCGATCGGCTGGTGGCGGGCTCTTTGTCTGCAGCCACGGTTTGATCGCCGCGTATTGCGCATAGAAATTGCTCAGGTCGGGTACGAGGTCTTTGACCACCGGCATGTGCGGTAGCGGGTATATCTTTACGTCACCCTTCACATCCTCAATGGCCCACGTGCAAGCCAGCAAATTTTGACCGGCGATGTTCATGGCGCAGGAACCGCAAATACCTTCACGGCAGGAGCGGCGAAATGTCAGGGTTGGGTCGATCTCATTCTTAATTTTGATCAGGGCATCAAGCACCATTGGGCCACAGCTGTCGAGGTCGACATCATAAGTGTCCATACGTGGATTTTCGCCGCTGTCCGGATCATATCGATAAACGGCGAATTGCCGGGTGTTTGTCGCTCCGGCGCGCGCCGCGAAGTGCTTGCCTTTGCGAATCCTTGAATTGGGCGGCAGTCTGAAATCAGCCAAGTCTCAACTCCTAATAAACGCGCGCTTTCGGCGGAATTGCATCGACCTCATCGGTCAACGTCTGTTGGTGAACCGGTCGATAGTCGAATGACACCTCGCAATTGTCATTCACCCAGGTCAACGTGTGTTTCATCCAGTTCTCATCGTCCCGATCAGGGTAATCTTCGCGAGCATGTGCTCCGCGGCTTTCGAGCCGATTTGCTGCCGACTCAATCGTTGCAATCGCGTTGAACATCAGGTTCTCGAGTTCCATGGTTTCGATCAGGTCGGTATTCCAGACCAGCGACCGATCCGACACCCTAACATCGGCAAGCGTCGCAAAGCTCTTCCGCAACAGCTGCAAGCCTTCCTCGAGGGTTTCCCCGGTACGGAAGACCGCCGCGTGATTCTGCATGATTTTCTGCATTTCGAGCCGGATCTCAGCGGTCGGTCGTGCGCCGTCGGCATTGCGCAACCGATCAATGCGTTCGACGCTGTTGCGACCGGCATGCTCCGCAAAGGGCGCGTGCGCTGCATGCGGTGTCATCGTCTGCGCACAAAATCGTGCTGCCGCGCGGCCAAAAACGACCAGGTCCAACAGCGAATTCGAGCCCAGGCGGTTGGCACCGTGAACCGATACGCAGGCCGCTTCACCCACAGCCATCAAGCCCGGCACGACCGTCTCGGCATCGCCGTCTTTGCTGGTGAGGACTTCTCCATTGTAATTGGCGGGCACTCCGCCCATATTGTAGTGCACGGTCGGCAGGACCGGAATCGGCGCCTTCGTGACATCGACACCGGCGAAGATTTTCGCGGACTCGGCGATTCCCGGCAGTTGCTCATCGATGACCTCAGGCCCGAGATGTTCCAGATGCAGATAGATGTGGTCGCTGTTGTCGCCGACGCCGCGACCTTCACGAATCTCAACGGTCATTGCGCGACTGACAATATCTCGAGACGCAAGATCCTTTGCGTTCGGTGCGTAGCGTTCCATGAATCGTTCCCCATCGGAATTGGTCAGATAACCGCCCTCCCCGCGCACGCCCTCTGTAATCAGCATGCCAGCGCCGTAGATACCGGTCGGGTGGAACTGCACAAACTCCATATCCTGAACTGGCAAGCCTGCGCGCAGCACCATAGCGCTGCCGTCGCCGGTGCAGGTGTGCGCCGATGTGCATGAAAAATACGCGCGGCCGTAGCCACCGGTCGCGAGGATAACCTGGTGCGAACGAAAACGATGCAAACGGCCCGTCGCAAGATCAATGGCAACAACGCCTCGACACGCACCGTCTTCCATGATCAGGTCGACGGCGAAATACTCGATGCAGAATTCCGCATCGTGCTTGAGCGATTGCTGATATAGCGTGTGCAACATGGCATGGCCGGTTCGATCAGCCGCAGCGCAAGTTCGTTGCGCGGTGCCTTCGCCAAAGTGGGTAGTCATGCCGCCAAACGGTCTTTGGTAGATCCGACCATCCTCGGTGCGAGAAAAAGGTACGCCGTAATGCTCAAGCTCGATCACCGCTTCGGCCGCTTCCTTGCACATGTATTCGATCGCGTCCTGATCACCGAGCCAATCTGAGCCTTTGACGGTGTCGTACATATGCCAGCGCCAGTCGTCCTCGCCCATATTGCCGAGTGCGGCGCTGATACCTCCCTGGGCAGCAACCGTGTGGCTCCGGGTCGGAAACACCTTGGTGATGCACGCAGTGCTGAAGCCGGATTCCGCCAGCCCGAAGGTCGCCCTCAGCCCGGCGCCGCCGGCACCGATCACGACCACATCGTGGCTATGGTCGATGAACTCGTAGTCGCTCACGCGACCAGCCCAATTCGAATAATCGCGTAAATTGCCGCGATAGCAAACAAGACATGTGCAAGTCTTGATGCAATATGCGATGCCACCGTGATGCGCTTTGCGTGCACGTAGTCATCGATCACGACTTGCACACCGAGATAGGAATGGTAAGCCAACGTCACGGTCAACAAAGTCAACAGGAAAACGTTGAGTGGATCTGCAATGAATGCAACGACGACTCCATGTGCGAGTACATCAAGGCCTTTGATCGATCCTGCAAACCAGAGCCCGAGAAATACCAGAATGATCGCGGTCACGCGTTGTGCCACAAAATGAAAGGTACCGGCTTTCACAGCAACGTCCAAAACGCAGCCGTCATTCCACTCGCCAACAGCAGCACGAACCATGCCGACGCATTCGCCTGGTATTTTTCGAAGCCGTAGCCAACGTCCCAGAACAGGTGTCGGACGCCGTTCGCCAAGTGAAAGAAAAACGCAAAACTAAAACCGACAAGCATTAGCCGGCCGATCACCGTCGACAGCAGACTTGCAACACGTTCGTAATCGGCGGTGCCTGCGGCCGCACTCACGAGCCACGCACAGAGAACGACCAGCCCGACGGACATCGCAACACCGGTGACCCGGTGCAGGATGGAAAGTGTCATCGTAATCGGCCAGCGATAGATCGAGAGATGGGGTGATAAAGGACTTTTAGTATTACTCATAACATGTTGTTATTTAACATTTTAAATCATCAAAAATCAATGCAACGACCGGCCTTTTCCCAATCACCGTAGCGTGTCGGGTCAGGGCCCTCCCGACCGCCGCTTTCTTTCGGCTTTTCGGGTTCGCACTGCTCTTCGACGGCATCTTTTTCTGTATCCTTTGCGTGCATGGCGAAAGTATGCCAGACACAGGATTAAGATGTCAGACACCCCCTATTCATCGATTATTGTTAGCGGCCCGGATTCTTTCGAATTTCTGCAGGCGCAGTTGACCATCGACTTGCGCTCGCTCACAAGCAAAACCTTGATTCGGTCCGCTTGGTGCAACCCCAAGGGCAGGGTCATATGCATGCCCTATTTGACAGAAATTACAGATGGCTACTTCCTGACGATACCAACCGAGCTTGTCGATCTCGTCATGCAACGAATGACCCTGTTTCGATTTCGCTCAAAGGTGGAATTTGACGCACGAACCGCAACGCAGAAAGATCTCGGCATCGAGACAACGGTAGACGATTGGTTACTCGAAAACCTGCGTGCCGGCTTGCCCGAAATCTGGCTTTCGCAGTCCGAGAAATTCACACCGCACATGCTCAATCTCGACATGCTTGACATTGTCAGCCTGGACAAAGGCTGTTATCCCGGACAGGAAATCGTCGCACGCACACATTTCCGTGGCTCGAGTAAGCGACGCTGCCTGCGATTCGAAAGCACGGAACCATTATCTCCAGGTGACAAGATCTCCGACGGCCAACGTGATATTGGTGAGATCGTCAACGCGATCGGCAATGACCTGCTCGCTATCGTTCCGATCGACAAAAAAGATGTTCCACTCGACGTCAATGGCATTGCGTTGCACTACGTGGCGCTTCCGTATATCGGCTAGCCCTTGAATGGGATGTTATTCGACCGAAGTAAAGCGCAGCGCAGCGAGCCATGAGGGAGAAGAATCTCCCATTTGAGGGCTAGTCAAATACTTCCGGTCGCATGTGCGGAAAGAGTAGAACATCTCGAATGGATGCTGAGTCTGTGAAGAGCATGACGAGCCGATCGATGCCGACGCCAATGCCGGCCGTCGGCGGCATACCGTACTCGAGCGCCCGGATGTAATCGTGATCGAAGGCCATGGCCTCATCGTCGCCGGCTTCACGATTGGCAACCTGCGCACGAAATCGATCCGCTTGTTCTTCGGGATCATTGAGCTCTGAGAATCCATTGGCGATTTCGCGGCCGGCAACGAAAAATTCGAAGCGGTCCGTGACGAACGGATCATCATCGTTGCAGCGCGACAATGGGGAGACTTCTGTTGGGTATTGCGTGACAAACGTTGGATTGCGCAGTTTGTCTTCGCCGGTTTTCTCAAATATTTCGATCTGCAACTTGCCCGGCCCGTAACTTTCCTCGACGCGGACATCGAGCTTTTTACAAACACCAACCAGGTAGTCCCGATCGCGAATTTTGGACGCGTCGATGTCCGGATTGAAACGCAGGATAACTTCCTCAACGGTCATCCGGGCGAATGCTTCGCCGAGATCAAATTCTTCGCCCTGGTAGGTCAGACTCGATACGCCCAGTATTGCCTCCGCCATGCCATGCATCAGCGCTTCGACCATGTCGATCAGGTCTTCATAATCCGCATAGGCGCGATACAGCTCGAGCATCGTAAACTCGGGGTTGTGTTGTGTTGAAACACCTTCATTGCGGAAATTTCGATTGATCTCGTACACGCGCTCGAATCCACCCACGATCAGACGCTTGAGATTCAGTTCCGGCGCGATACGCAGGTATAGCGACATGTCGAGTGCGTTGTGGTGCGTCGTAAATGGACGGGCAATAGCACCACCCGGCGTTGTTTGCATCATCGGCGTCTCGACTTCGAGGTAGTCCTGAGCGTCGAGGAATGCCCGAATGTACGCGACGATCGCCGAACGCGTCCTGAAGACCTTGCGGCTCGCCTCGTTCATGATCAGATCCACATAGCGCTGCCGGTAACGCGTCTCCGTGTCCGCCAGTCCGTGGAATTTTTCGGGCAGTGGCCGCAAGGACTTGGTGAGCAATCGAACCTCGTCCGCCCTCACAGTCAGCTCACCCGTTTTGGTCCGAAACAACACGCCGATTGCGGCAACTATGTCGCCAACATCCCACTTCTTGAAGCCCTGGTAGACACCCTCCGCCAAGCGGTCACGTTCCAACCGGACCTGGATCTGTCCCGACCGATCCTGCAGCTTGATAAAGCTCGCCTTGCCCATGACGCGCTTCACCATCATGCGGCCAGCCACTGAAACCACGACATTCTCCTCTTTGAGAGCGTCGTCATCGTGATCGGCAAAGGTCTCCAGAAGCTCGTTCGCAATCGCGTTACGCCGAAAATCGTTCGGATAGGCACCACCTGCCTCGCGTATCGCATCGAGCTTGCGTCGCCGCTCGGCAATGAGCCTGCTTTCTTCGGGTTTGGCTTCTTCGGTCACTTGCTTACAGTCCTTGTTTGAGGCTGGCCTCGATAAAATCGTCCAGCCCACCGTCCAAAACAGCCTGAGTGTTACTGGTTTCCACGCCGGTACGCAAATCCTTGATGCGGCTTTGATCGAGGACATAAGAGCGTATCTGACTGCCCCAGCCCACGTCCGCTTTGCTTTCTTCCACAACCAACGCCTTGGCCCGACGTTCTTGCATCTCGAGTTCGTACAACTTGGCCTTAAGCTGTTTCATGGCCTGGGCCTTATTTTTGTGCTGGGAACGATCGTTCTGGCACTGCACCACAGTATTCGTCGGCAAGTGCGTAATCCGCACGGCAGATTCGGTTCGGTTAACGTGCTGACCACCTGCGCCGCTGGCGCGATACACATCAATGCGAAGCTCCGATGGGTTGATCTCAATATCGATGTCGTCGTCCACCTCGGGCGCTACGAAAACCGACGCAAATGACGTATGCCGGCGACTGCCCGAATCAAAAGGTGACTTGCGCACGAGCCGGTGCACGCCCGTCTCGGTTCGTAACCAGCCATAAGCGTATTCGCCAACGATGTGCACGGTCGCGCTCTTGATTCCCGCGACCTCCCCGGCCGACGCTTCGATGACCTCGGACTTAAACTCATGCGCTTCGGCCCAACGAAGATACATGCGCAATATCATCTCAGCCCAGTCCTGAGCCTCGGTGCCGCCGGCGCCGGACTGAATATCGAGATACGCGTTATTGGCGTCCATGTCGCCTGAGAACATGCGGCGAAATTCCAGCTCGGCAAGCTGTTGTTCAAATTTCTGAAGATCGCTCACCAGTTCGTCAGCAGTGGCCTCGTCGTCTTCCTCTATAGCTATTCCAAGCAGCTGACCGGCATCATCGAGACCGGACGTCAGTTCATCGATTGTGATAACGACCTGCTCGAGCGCCGCGCGCTCCTGGCCAAGGGCCTGCGCACGCGACGGTTCATCCCATACATCGGACTGTTCAAGTTCGCGCTGAACTTCGGTTAGACGCTCCGATTTTCCGTCGTAGTCAAAGATACCCCCTCAACGCGGCGACGCGTTCAGTCAGGTCGACAATCGTGTGTTTGATCGAGCTCGTTTCCATGGCGATAAACGGTTGTTCCGGCGCGGACGACGCGCGATCTTATCACGCGTTGCCGTCGTGCAACGCGGTGATTTGCTCGACGACGAGTTGTGCCGTCTCAACACCTCGAAATTCGTTAACATCGAGCCGAAACGCGAGCTTCACGACGCCGCGATAGGTGGTCCCGGCCTGGTTAAACGCAATGGCGTCTATCACATTTCCACCCTCCGCCGGATGCACGCGCAGTTTGAGATGTTTCTCTCCGACCGTGCGTTGTTCGACGACCGCAAAGTCACCACTCCACATCGGTTCGGGAAAGCCCGACCCCCAGGGACCCGCGTCGCGCAAAGATTTTGCAAATTTCAGGTCGAAGGAGTCTTCGGGAAGTACGCCATCGCTGACGATCGCACCACTGAAGTCGGCATCCGGGTACAAGCGATCAAGCTGCTTGGCTACCGCATCGGCGAATGATTGATAGTCCCGCTCGGCAATAGTCAGGCCAGCCGCCATTGCGTGGCCGCCGAACCGCACGATCATGTCTGGATGCATCGCCGACACGGCCTCAAGCAAGTCACGAGCATGCACGCCGGGAATCGATCGAGCGGACCCTTTGAGTAAACTGTCTGATTCTCGCGCAAACGCGATCACTGGCCGGTGACAGCGTTCGCGTACACGCGCCGCAACCAATCCCACAATGCCCTGGTGCCAGCTCGGCTCGTAGAGGCAGACGCAAGACGGCCATTGCCGGTCTGCAAGCGAATTGACGTACGAGAATGCCTGTTCCTGCATCGCAGCCTCGATGTCGCGGCGTTCACTGTTGATACGGTCAAGCGACTGCGCATGTCGTTGCGCCGTGTCGTCGTCGTCAGTCAGCAGGCACTCAATTCCAATCGATATATCCTGCAGTCGACCGGCTGCGTTAATGCGCGGTCCAGCAACGAAACCCAGATCGGTGCTAACCGTGCGCGAGAGTTGCCGGCCAGACTGAGTGAGTAGCGCACGAATTCCGGCCACAGTCTTACCTTTGCGCATGCGGTTGAGGCCTTGCTGAACCAGGATCCGATTGTTGTGATCAAGCGGCACAACATCCGCTACGGTTCCGAGTGCCACAAGATCAAGAAATTTCGCCGGAATTTTCGCGGCACCGTCCTGACCATTGTCTTCGAGATGGCGACCTAACGCCGCCATCAGGTAAAAAGCGACACCGACCCCGGCCAGGTTGCGACTCGGGAACGTACTGCCATCGAGGTTTGGATTAACGATGACATTTGCGTCGGGGAGCTCATTGCCGGGCAAATGATGATCGGTGATCAGCACGGATATGCCAAGTGCCCGCGCTTCTCGAACACCGGCGATGCTCGATACACCATTGTCGACCGTCACGATCAGGGACGGATCGCGCTCGGCAGCGACTCGAACGATTTCCGGTGTCAGGCCGTAGCCGTACTCGAAGCGATTGGGAACGATGTAGCTGACGTTTTCAAACGCATATGCCTGAAAGCACCGCATCAGCAACGCGGTGCTGGTTGCACCGTCCACATCAAAATCACCAACAATAACAATGCGTTCATTGCGATGCTCCATCAGGAGTTCAACAGCATCGTCTATATGCTCGAGCGAGCCCACCGGGGCGAGGCCGCCGAGGCCGTAGTCGAGTTCATCCGGGGTGGTCACACCGCGCGCCGCATACAGGCGCGCATGCACAGGATTGAGCATCGTAAGATCGGACAAGACGATCGGATCCGGTGCTTTTCTGAAAACAATCGGGCGCGGTTTTTTCAAT
>SMUZ01079601.1_pt1 | contig 15060 bp, 12 predicted proteins | sample 2456421 | NCBI WGS metagenome assembly SMUZ01 (sample SAMN11095932, study PRJNA526329) | marine sediment metagenome | biome: Marine sediment; feature: Surficial sediment; material: Deep marine sediment; isolation source: Hadal surficial sediment | place: Pacific Ocean | collected 2014-11 | depth... | reverse complement strand
GTCGCACCGAGATGGGCGATGCGCCCGACTGACAAGGCGCGCCGAGGGAGCATACCGGCAGTATTCGACCGAGACGCAACGCTGTCAGACGGGATGCAGCGCCCGTCGAATGCAGCGCCCGTCGAATGCAGCGGGGCTTTCACCACGGGCTGCTAGCCCCGAACCTCACCTGGGTTGCCGATATGGCGCAGGCCTGCAGGCCTGCATGGCACGGCTGAAGCCTTGCCCCACTGATGTCTCCACACGTGCCTTCCGGTCTCGTGACACATATGGGAACACGAGCGACGCTCCGCAGCACGATCGGCCACACGTGGTGTACCATCGCGCCGGAGGTTCCGCGATGCGCCACGCACTGGTCACCGTCGTCGTCGCTCTCGCGTGCGCGGCATCTGCCGTCCACGCCCAGCCAGTCCGCTCCACCGGGCCCTGGCAGACCTACGACACCGCGAACGGCGAGTGGCGAAGCTACGCGGGTGATATCGCCGGCACCAAGTACTCGCCGCTCGAGCAAATCAACGCCAGCAACTTCGGCGACCTCGAGCTCGCCTGGGAGTGGATGTCGGTCGACAACTTCGTCAGCAGGACGATGCCCGACGGCAGCGAGTGGTGGGCGCCACTTGACGCCATCGTCGAGACGCTCGTCGCAGACACCCCCAACCTCTACCGGATCGGCCACCCGCCCAACCCCTCCGGGTTCCAGGCGACGCCGCTCATGGTGGGCGGCGTCCTCTACTTCAACACGCCGCTGTCGCAGGGGGTTGGGGTCGACGCCACCACCGGCGAGACCCTCTGGGTGTTCAACCCGAAGAGCTACGAGGAAGGGACGACGACGATGACCGGCACGTGGCGCCAGCGCGGCGTCGCGTACTGGACCGACGGCGAGGACGACGAGCGGATCTTCTGGGGCACCGGCAACGGCTACCTCGTCTGCGTCGACGCCAACACCGGGCAGCCGTGCCCCGACTTCGGGCCGGACGGCAGCGGCATGGTCGACGCCATGGTCGGCATCCCCCGGGCGAATCGGGACGAACGCGACTATCTCAACGCGATGCTCTACGGCATCCATTCCCCCCCGATCGTGGTTCGCGACACGGTGATTCACGGCTCCCAGGTTGCCGACCGGCGGATCACCAAAGAGGCGGTGCCGGGATGGGTGCGCGCCTGGAATGTCCGCACGGGCGAGCATGCGTGGGACTTCCACACGGTGCCGAACAGCGCCGACGAGTTCGGGGTCGACACGTGGCAGAACGAGTCGTGGCGCTATTCCGGGAATGCCAACGTCTGGTCGATGCTGGCCGGCGACAACGAGCTGGGCTACGTCTATCTGCCGACCGGGACGGCCACCAACGACTACTACGGCGCGGATCGTCTCGGGGACAACCTGTTCGCCGAGTCAATCATCGCCGTCGATGTCGAGACCGGCCAGCGGGTCTGGCACTTCCAGGCGGTGCATCACGGGCTGTGGGACTACGACTTCCCCACACATCCGAACCTGGTGGACCTGACGGTCGACGGCCGGGAAATCAAGGCGCTGGCGCAGGTGAGCAAGCAGGGCTTCGTCTACGTCTTCGACCGGGTGACGGGGGAGCCGGTCTGGCCGATCGTCGAGCGACCGGTGCCGCAAGAGACGAACCTGCCGGGCGAGGTGCCCTCGCCGACCCAGCCGTTTCCCACCAAGCCGGCGCCCTTCGACTACCAGGGTGTAGAAATTGACGACTTGATCGACTTCACGCCCCAGATTCGTGCAATGGCGGTCGAGGCGGTCAGCAACTTCACGATCGGGCCGTTGTTCACGCCGCTGAGACGACCGATCGAGGGGGGGACGCAGGGGACCATCATGCGCCCGTCTCCCGGCGGCGCGACCGGGTGGGGCGGCGCCGCGCTCGATCCCCAGACCGGGATGCTGTATGTCCCGTCGCGCAACCGCCCCGGGTTCATCCAGCTCTATGCACCGGATCCCGCAATCGGCTCGACGATGCGCTACACCCACGGCGCACCCGAGGCCCAGCGGATGGCCAACCAGCGCGCCGGTGTGCGGACCGGCCCACAGATGCCGCAGGGGCTGCCGTTGTTCAAGCCGCCCTACTCGCGCATCACGGCGATCGACCTGAACACCGGCGAGCACGAGTGGATGGTGCCGACGGGTGCGGGAGACCGATACCGGCGGCATCCGCAGCTGCGCGACCTCGACCTGCCGCCGCTCGGGGGAGACAACGCCAACAACGGCCCGCTCCTGACCAGGACGCTCCTCATCTACTGCTTGACCGCCGGCGGGACAAGCAACGGACCGCGGCTGGTTGCCTACGACAAGACCTCGGGGGCGGAGCTCGCGTCGGTCGATCTCCCGGCCGGCGCGATCGGCACGCCGATGACCTACATGGTGGACGGCAGGCAGTACATCGCCCTCACGGTGGGACGTGGGCCGCGGCTCGTGGCCTTCGCGCTGCCACGCTGACAGACCAGGTACAGGAACACGGTGATGCCGGCGGGCAGCCGATACAGGTCTCTGGTGTGGCTGGTATGCGGCGTGCTCGTCTGGCTTGCGCCCGCCGAGCTCGCGGCCCAGGCGATCCCGGACCTGCCGGGCAGCACCCCACCCGTTCGGTTGACCGCCCCGCGGATCCCACCGCTGCCAGAGGCACAGTGGACCGACGAGCACCGCGCGATCGTGGCGACCTACGGACCTGAGGTCCGCATCGGCAACGCCTTCAGGACGCTGCTCAACGTCCCCGCCCTGGTGGAGGCGGTCATGCCGTTCCTCATCTACATCACGAGCGACTCGACGCTGTCGGCGCGGCACCGCGAGCTGCTGATCCTGCGCACGGCCTGGCTGTCCCAGAACGCCTACCTGTGGGCGGACCACGCGCCGGTCGCCAGGACCGCCGGCGTGACCCCCACCGACAGGCATCGGATCGCCGAGGGCCCTGACGCCACCGGCTGGGACCCGTTCGAGGCGACGCTGCTCCGTCTGGCCGACGAGCTGTTCCGGAACTCGTCTGTGAGCGACGCGACCTGGAGCGCGCTCGACGCGCGCTACGACCTCTATCACATGGTCGACGCCATCATGACGGTGAACGAGTTCACGCTGCTGTCGATGCTCTTCAACTCGATGGGCGTCCAGCCCGACGACGGCGCGACGGCCCGCTTCCCGGCCGATGTCCCCTACCGAGTAGCGGTGCCCGCACGGGAGCGCCCGCTCGACGCGCCGCGCGTCGACCCGATCGAGGGCCCGGGTCTCCGGGTCGGTCGCACCTTCGCGCGGCACCCGAGAGTGGCCGAGACGCGGCGGGGCAACTCCAACTATGTCAACCGCGTCTCGCCGCTGACGCCCCACTATCGCGAGCTGCTCATCCTCCGGATCGGATGGAACTGCCAGTCGGTATACGAGTGGGCCAAGCATGTCGGCAGCGTCGGCCGCGCCCGCGACCACGGCCTGGAACCGGCACTGATTGCCGCCGGGCCCGACGCGCCCGGCTGGGACGCGTTCGAGATCGCGCACCTCGACGCCGCCGACGAGATCTATCGCGACGGGATCGTGTCCGACGCCACGTGGACCGCGCTGGCTCGGCGCTATGACACGCGCGAGATGATGAGCGTGCTGATGACCGTCGCCAACTATCGCCTGGTGTCGATGTCGCTCAACGCGTTCGGCGTGCAGCCACAACCGACGGACGAGCTGTTCCCGACGCTGCCCCGCCCGTGACGCGGCGGGCAGCGGCTGCGGGCCCTTGGGAGATGACAGGTGCTCAAGAAGTGTGTCGCGACGTTCTTCGCCTTCACCAGACCGATCATCAGGTTTGTCATGCAGCCGGTGCGGGAGGTCCTGCGCAGCGACGCCGTCGTGTATACCACCCCGACTGACGCCTTCGTTCTCTACGTAAAGCCCGACTGACGCCTTCGTTGTCTACGTAAAGATCGTGGCCCTCGCTGGTCTCGTGCTGGCGATGCCCGTAATCTTCTACCAGCTGTGGTGGGCCGCAACAGGTCGCTCTGCGCACAAGAGATGGCTCGCCATGCGGTTCGGGTTCCTTGCCACCGGCTGCTTCATAGGCGGCGCACTGTTCTCACATGTCGTGCTGTTCCCCTGGGCCTGGCGACTCTTGGCCGGATTCGTGCCGGACGGCATACAGCTCGCGCCAAGCCTGTCGATGGCCTTCTCGTTCTACGCGAAACTGGTGCTGAACTGCGGGCTGGCATGTCAAATCCCGGCAACGGTCTTCTTACTTGCACGGGTCGGGGCTGTGACACCAGATTTCTTTGTGCGCAACATCGCGTACGCGGCTGTGGTGATAGTTAGCATCGCAGCCTACGTGACTCAGACCGGCGACCCGATCACCCTCATGTTGGCAGCAGCACCGCTATTCACCGTCTACGGTCTCAGCGTGCTGATCGCCCGGAGGTTCGCGAGGCAACCGCTGACAGATCCGGCTGACCCGTCCCCGTTTTCACCGTGAGGCGGCGCCACCCGAATCCTGTTATCAGATGACCCTTCCTCGGTACGACGCCACATCCCGGCAGGGCGTCAGCCTGGACGCCCCACAGGCGTACGCGCGGGTCGATAGCCGCAGGGTCAACGCCCCAGAGACGCCAACACGAGGAACGCGACTTTGGCGGCGACAGTTCGGGCCAGACCTCGGCCTCGGTATAATTGGCCAGTTCTTCCAGGCAAGCATGTCCCTGAGCCCAGGCACCCGGTTGGGGCCGTGTGAGATCGCCGCCGAGACTGGTCGAGGCGGCGTGGGGCGGGCTGTAGCTGGTGGCTCATTTAGTGGTCAAGGAGGTGTGCACATGAGCTGGACACGGCAAGCCGGATTCCCAGTGCTGGCATTGCTGGTGACGGCATGCGGAGGGCAGCCGACGGTCGCGGAACATGGCGGCGAGGAGCCGACGGTCGCGGAACATCCCGCTGTGCCGACGTTCGCGGTCGACCCGTCGTGGCCCACGATGCCGAACGACTGGGTCCTGGGTCAGGTCTCGTCGGTGACGGTGGATGGTCAGGACAATGTTTGGGTGTTGCACCGGCCGCGCACCGTGGAGGACGGGCAAGGCACCGCCGCACCGCCCGTGCTGGAATTCGATGACGCCGGCACGTTCATCCGGGCCTGGGGTGGTCCGGGGACGGGCTACGAGTGGCCGGCGAATGAGCATGGCATCCACGTGGATTACCAGGGGCACGTCTGGATTGGCGGCAACAGCGGGCAGCCGGAGTCGGACGACATGCTGCTGAAGTTCACGACCGAGGGTGAGCTGCTGCTGCAGATCGGACACCGTGGCCAGAGCGGCGGCAACACGGATACGGAGAACGTGCGGCGACCGGCGGAGGCGTTCGTGTATCAGGACACGAACGAGGTCTTCGTGGCCGACGGATACGGAAACCGTCGGGTGATCGTGCTGGATGCGGACACCGGCGCGTTCAAGCGCATGTGGGGCGCTTTCGGGAACGAGGCACTCGATTCGCCACCGGAGACCGGCGCTCCAGACCAGACCCGGGGGCCTGAACACTTCGGCATCGTGCACGGCATCGAAGTGTCGAACGACGGGCTCGTGTACGTCGCCGACCGGGGCAACAGCCGCATTCAGGTCTTTACCATTGACGGGGCATACACGACGCAGGGCTTTGTCAACCAGAACGCGGACAGCGCATCGACAACGGCCGGTCTGGCGTTCTCGCCTGACCCGGAGCAGCAGTTCATATATGTGGCGGATCAGGGGAATTCGCGCATCCACGTGGTGGACCGCACAACGCTCGAGGTGCTCGACTCGTTCGGACGCAACGGGGCGCAGCCGGGCGACTTCCAGGCACTGCACCATATCGCCAGCGACAGCAACGGCAACCTGTACACGGCGGAAGCCCAGCAAGGCCGCCGGGTGCAGAAGTTCGTGTTCCAGGGCATGGCGCCGGCGAGCCGATAACACATTTAGTTGGTAACGCGCGGACGGACATCGGGCTGAGCACGGACCGTGGTGTCAGCCCACAGACGCGATGGCCGTGAGATATCTTCAGGGCCCAAGGAGGTACCGATGCTCCGATCAACGATTCTGGCAACCGTCGCGCTTGCGATCGGCACGGCTGCGGTGCTCGGCGCGAGTCAGCTCCGCCGCGGCACCCAGCAGAGCCAGCCCGACTTCGAGACCGGTACGGTGACGGTCACCATTGCCAACGAACCGACGGTGATGGCGCAACAGGCCGGGCCCTGGACAGTCAGCCTGGCCGACCAACCCCTCCCGATCTGGACGGCGCCCGCCTTCCTGCAGGCCGGCACCACCTACATCTTCAACTGGCCGGGCGGCGAGTCGGAGGAGCACCGGGTCCTGGCGGTCGGCAGCACCGGCTGGGTGCGGGTCGACACCGAAGACAACCGGGCAAAGTGGCTCAATGCGTCTGTGGCGGTCAGCATCGAAGCATCCGTGCGGCAGCGCTAGCAGCGTCCGGACGGCGCCAGCCGCCGGTCGGTTTGCCCTTTACTCTGCCGGCGTTTTGTCAGATGCTTCGACATCGGTAAAAGAGTGCCCTCGGTCGGCGTCGAGCATCGCTTCGCTCTCCGACCTGTCCATCGACGACGCTCGGGCCGTAGCAGACACAGGGAGTGAACGTCATGCCCAAGTACGTGATTGAGCGAGAAATACCAGGCGCCGGCCGGATGACACCCGAAGAGCTGACCGGCGTTGCCGACACGTCGCGCGAGGTGCTGCGGCAACTTGGCACCCAGATCCAGTGGGTGCACAGCTATGTGACCGGCGACAAGATCTACTGTGTGTACATCGCGCCCAACGAAGAGCTGATTCGGGAGCATGCCCGACTCGGCAAGTTCCCCGCGAATCGCATCTCGGAAGTCACCGCGATCATCGATCCGACGACGGCGGAGCGGACCCACGGCTAACGCGACAGAGCGCCAAAGGACCCGACCATGCCGAACTACTCAGACGCGGACGGCCTGGAGAAGTCCTATCGAATCAACTGGACCATCGACTCGGACAGATGGATGCTGCGGAACGGGACACGGCGATCGACGATCTCATCGAATTGGTTGTCGCAGTCGATGGGCTGCTCCAGAAGCAGACCGCCTTGGATGTGCGAAATTTCGCGACATCCACTGGTCGAGCCCTGACCGATGATGAGAACCAAACGCTGCACGACAGCGTCCAGAAGGCGAAGCGCTACACGTTCATCGAGAGCGGCGTGACACATCCGAACTTCCTGGAGCTGTGTGGCGAGGTCCATACGTCGGCGCAACAGGAACGAGTGCAGACCGCCTCGGCGACGGTGCTCTAGCAGAAGGAGAATGTCATGCCAACGCAAGCACAGCCGACCCCGGCGCCAATCGATCTTGATGTCGACGCGCTGAGGGACGCGATCCGTGACGAGTATGCGGCGGTCGCCGACGAGCCGACGCGCGGGTTTCATTTCCATACCGGTCGTCCCCTGACGCGTATTGTCGGCTATCGATCCGAATGGCTCGACGGTATTCCGGAGACGGCGGTGGCGTCTTTCGCCGGGACCGGCAACCCGTTCAGCATCGGGGTGCTGCAGGCGGGCGAGCGGGTCGTCGACGTCGGGTGCGGCGCCGGCATCGATAGCCTGATCGCGGCCCGGATGGTCGGCCCGGACGGTCAGGTCGTCGGCGTTGACATGACAGCCGAAATGCTCGCGCGCGCACGGCGTGCGGCAGACGAGGCCGGTGCCTCCAACGTCGAGTTCCGTGACGGGTACATGGAGGCGCTGCCGGTGCCGGATGGCTGGGCCGACGTCGTCGTCTCCAACGGCGTACTCAACCTCACCCCGGACAAGTTGAAGGCGCTGGGCGAGATGGCGCGGGTGCTCAGACCGGCCGGTCGACTGCAGATCGGCGACATCACGATCGACACACCGGTGCCGGAGGGTTCGAAACAACAGATCGAGCTGTGGACCGGTTGAATCGCCGGTGCTCTGCTGGAAGCAGAGCTCGCCGCGGTGGTCGAGGCTGCCGGGTTCGTCGACTTCGAGATTACCTGGCGCGCCGAGGTGTTCGCGGGGGCGCCGCAGGCGTCGTCGGCCGCGACCTTCGGCACCAAAGGGGTCAATTTTCGCGCGCGGAAAGCGTGACCGGTGACCGATGCCACTTGCTCCAGGACGTAGGCTCGGCCCCTACGAGATCCAGGCGTCCATCGGCGCCGGCGGCATGGGCGAGGTCTACAAGGCGATCGACACCCGCCTCGGCCGCACGGTGGCCATCAAAGTGCTACCGGAACATGTCAGCGCAGATGCCGACCTGCGCCAGCGGCTCGAGCGCGAAGCCAAGTCGATCTCCAAACTGAACCATCCCAACATCTGCACCCTGCACGACATCGGCACCCAGGACGGGACCGACTTCCTGGTGATGGAGTACCTGGAAGGCGAGACGCTCGGCGAGCGGATCGGGCGTGAGGCGCTGCCGCTTGCCGAGGCGGTGCAGCATGGGTTGGTGCTCCTCGGAACGCTGGAAGCGCTCCACGGCCTCGGCCTGGTGCACCGCGATCTGAAGCCGTCCAACATTTTTCTCACGCCGAACGGGCTCAAGCTGCTCGACTTCGGGCTGGCCCGCTCCGTGTGCAAGGACAGCGAGTCGATCGAAGGAGCCGACCTGCCGCAGTTGACGCAGACCGGCATGTTGATGGGAACGCCGCGGTACATGGCGCCCGAAGCGTTGCAGGGGCAGTCGGTCGATGCGCGGGCCGATCTCTTCGCGATGGGCGCGATACTCTACGAAATGTTGAGCGGCAAGCACGCGTTCGACGGCCCGTCGGTGGTGGACATCGCGCATGCCGTACTCCACGACAAGCCGCCGCTCTTGACCGGATCGGCCGCCATTGTCGCAGCCGACCGCGTGATTCATCGGGCGCTCGAGAAGCGAGCCGACGATCGATATCAGAGCGCCGCGGCGATGGCACGCCACCTGCGTGACGTCCTCACGACCACCGACGCCGTCGCCGCGACGCCGGCCCATCAGGTGCCACGGCTCATCGTGCTGCCGTTTCGGATGTTGCGTCCCGACCCCGACGCCGAATTCCTGGCGTTCAGCCTGCCCGACGCGATCACGACCTCGCTCGCGGGACTGCACTCGCTCGTCGTACGGTCGCCACTGGCCGGCGGTCAGTTCGCGACTGACACCCCCGACCTCAGAGCGATCGCGACACAGGCCGATGTCGATCTCGTGCTGGTCGGCACGCTGCTCCGCGGGGGCGACCGGCTGCAGGTCAACGCGCAACTGCTTGAAGCACCGGCCGGCACGGTTGTCTGGTCGCAGCGATCGCAGCTCGCGTGGCAGGACATTTTCCAGCTGCAGGACGAGCTGACCCGACGCATCGTCGACTCGTTGGCGGTCCCCCTCAGCGCCGGGGAGGCACAGCAACTGGGGCACGACGTGCCGGCCAGCGCCCCGGCGTACGAGCACTACTTGCGCGCCAATCAGCTGGCGCACGCCCCGGCCGAGTGGCAGCTTGCCCGCGACCTCTATCTGCGGTGCGTGGACGAGGACCCGAAGTACGCGCCGGCGTGGGCCAAGCTGGGACGCATGCATCGAGTGATCGCCAAATACGCGGACGACCTGAACGAGCAGCGCCATGCAGAGGGATATCGGCAGGCGGAGGCGGCGTTCGAGCGAGCCTTGGCGCTCAACCCCGACTTGCCGGTCGCGCATAACCTGTATACGGCGCTCGAGCTCGAACGCGGGCGGTCGAAACAGGCCATGCTCCGGCTGCTCGCGCGGGCACAGGGGACCTCGGCCGATGCGAACCTGTTTGCGGGGCTCGTTCCCGCGTGCCGCTACTGCGGGCTGATGGACGCCTCGCTTGCGGCGCACAGCCGCGCCCGCCAGATCGATCCGAGCATATCGACCGCCGTCATGTTCACGCTCGTCTATGCGGGACGCTACGACGAGGCGGTCGAACGGGCCGAAGAATCGCTCGACCTCGGGGTCAAGGCCGAGTGCTTGATCCGCCTGGGTCGACACGCCGAGGCGATCGCCGTCATTGACCAGGCGGCCGGCACCGCCGGGCCGGCCGCACCCTGGTTCGTGCTGCTACGCGCGTTGGCCAAACCGGACGCCGACCGGGCCGCCGTGGCGTCGCAGGTGACCTGGCCCCTCGTACAGCGAGGCTTCGACCCGGAGGGGCACTATTTGTGGGCACTCTACATGTCGCAGCTGGGTGACCACGACGCCGCGCTCGCCATGCTGACCCGAGCCGTCGAGGGCGGGTATGTCTGCTTCCCTGCGATAGCCCAGGACCCGTGGCTCGACCCGCTGCGGACCAACGCCGCGTTCCGTCGGCTGCTGGGTCTTGCCGAAACCGGCCACCGGGAGGCGGTCGCCGCCTTCACCGAGGCTGGAGGCGACCGGCTGCTGGGCATCAGCCTCTCATAATTCGTGAGCCTCCAGCCAGGTCAGTCGATCGGTCCGTACCGAGTGGTGACCCTCATCGGCCAGGGCGGCATGGGCGAGGTGTATCAGGCCCGCGACACCACGCTGGACCGGGACGTGGCGCTCAAGGTGCTGCCAGAGGCGTTCACGTCCGATCCTGACCGCCTGGCCCGCTTCGAGCGGGAAGCCAAGGTCCTGGCCTCGCTGAACCATCCCAACATCGCACAGATTCACGGGCTGGAAGACGCAGACGGCGTCAGGGCACTGGTCCTGGAGTTGGTCGAGGGACCCACGCTGGCCGAGCGCATCGCTCGAGGTCCGCTCCCGCTGGAGGAAGCGCTGCCGATCGCGAAACAGATCGCGGCAGCGTTGGAGGCCGCGCACGAGGCCGGAGTGATCCATCGGGACCTGAAACCCGCGAACATCAAGGTGCGTTCAGACGGGACCGTCAAGGTGTTGGATTTCGGGTTGGCGAAGGCGCTCGGCGACGCACGACGCGCCGATCCGGATAGGGCGCCGACAGTCGTGGCGGTGGAGACTCGGGCAGGTGTGATTTTGGGGACACCGGGCTACATGTCGCCCGAGCAGGCGCGTGGGAGGTCGGTGGACAAACGGACAGACATCTGGGCCTTCGGGTGTGTCCTGTACGAGATGCTCACGGCGGCTGGGCCATTCGGCGCCGAGACCGCGTCTGATGTCGCCGCACGGATCCTGCGTGACGAACCAGACTGGACGCGCCTCCCCACAACGGTTGGACCTGACCTCCGTCGGTTGCTGCGCCGCTGCCTGGAGAAGGAGCAGACCCATCGACTCCGTGACATCGGCGACGCGCGGCTCGATCTCCGCGAAGCGCTGTTGGCGACCCGTGGTGACGGCGACGCCCGCTCGCCGAAGTCGGCTGACAACCTGACGCGTCATCCCCAGGTCATACGGCTGGTCGTGCCACTCAGCGTGCCGCTCGCTGCCAGTGGACAGAAGTCGATCGCGGTCTCGCCGCGCGGCACGCATATCGTGTACGTGGCCCAGGAGCAGGACACCACGCGGCTGTATCTGCGAGCACTCGATCGACTGGCGATAGAGCCGCTCGTGCAGTCCGAAGGGGCAACGGCCCCGGTGTTCTCGCCCGACGGAGAGTGGGTGGCGTTCTTTGCCGATCAGAGACTCTGCAAGATCTCGGTGTCGACCGGGACGAAAGTAGCGATCTGCGATGCGGCAGGGGAGAGTCGAGGCGCCAGTTGGGCCGGAGACGATACGATCATCTTTGCGCCGACGCCGGCCGGGGGACTGTGTCGCGTATCGGCCGGCGGGGGCGACCCTGAGCCGATCTCGGTCGTGGACTTCGAGAGAGGTGAGCGGACGCACCGATGGCCGCACGTCCTCCCGGGCGCACAGGCGGTCGTGTTTACGGTCGGGACCTCAGGGATGACCTCCTTCGATTCTGCGGCCATCGTGGCCCAGTCGCTTGGGAGTGGAGAACGGACGCAGTTGACCATCGGCACCGACCCTCAATACGTCCCGACCGGCCACCTGGTGTATGCGCGCGGCGGGTCGCTGATGGCGGTGCCGTTTGACTGTCGAACGTTGACCATTCGTGGATCGGCCAGACCGATCCTCACTGACGTGTGGACCGAAGCGACAGGTGTGGCACAGTGGGACTTTGCTCAGACAGGGCTGCTCGCCCATGCGCCGGGCGGGGTTCGCGGCATGCAGCGGCGCCTCGTCTGGCTCACTCCCGATGGCGCGCCGGAAGAGGCCACGTCCCAGCAGCAGCCGTTCGAGGAGCCGCGGCTGTCGCCGGATGGCGACCGCGTGGTGGTGGGCATCCGCAAGGGCAAGAGCGACCTCTGGATGCTCGATCTCACGCGTGGCACACTGACTCGCTTGACCTTCGATGGGGACAATTTCGCCCCCATCTGGAGTCCCGATGGGCGATGGATCACGTTCAGCTCCAACAGGGAGGGGCCGAGCAACGTGTGGCGCGTCGCCGCCGATGGCAGCGCCGAAGACGAGCAGCTCATCGTGAGCCCGTTCGAGCAGGTGCCGGGTTCCTGGTCGCCCGATGGTCAGACCCTCGCGTTCACGGAGTATCATCCTGACACCGGGGCCGACATCTGGGTGCTGTCGTTCAGCGGGGACCCGACGCCTCGACCGGCGGTGCGGACGCCGTTCAACGAGTACGGACCGATGTTCTCTCCCGACGGAGCCTGGATTGCCTATACCTCGGACGAGTCAGGTCAGAACGAGGTGTATGTCGTCTCGGCCGAGGGAACCGGTAGAAAGTGGCAAGTATCGCCCGATGGAGGAGCCGAACCGATCTGGCATCGGGATGGGAGCACACTCTTCTACCGGAACGGTGCGCGCGTGATGTGTGCTCCGGTGACTGTAGCCCAGAGCTTCATGGCAGAGACCCCTCGGGCACGATTCGAGGGTCCGTTCGAGGGTGGACTCCCCACAGGTCTTCCCAACTACGACGTGGCGTCCGATGGACGCGTGCTTGCCGTCATGAGCGCAGCCGCTCTCCCGTCCCCATCCGAACTCGTCGTAACACTCGGCTGGTTTCACCAGGTACAAGAAGGAGGAGCATGATGCCCGTCTACATGGTTGAACGCGATTTACCCGGAATTACGATGGAGCAGCTCGCCGCGGCGCAGAAGGCTGCAATCGACACCGGGAAGCAGTTTACGGCCGCCGGGAAGAACGTCCGGTATATTCGCAGCACCTACATCCCCGGCGAGTCTCGCTGTCTGTGTCTGTTCGAGGCACCGAACTCCGAGCTGGTGAAAGAGGTCAATGAAGCAGCGAAGATCCCATTCACGCGCATCGTCGAGGCCGCCGACCTGACACCCAAGACTGACTAGCGAGGGTGATCCGCACACGTCAGCGTAGGACCAGCAAGACCCGAACGCACGAGCCCGCGCCGCGTGCACCTGCCGCAACCGCGTCAGGTGCGGGACGACTCCTAGGAGGCCTTGGGCCACCATCAGTTGACCCCGGTGGTGCATGTGTTGCTCTGTGACAGACAGCAGCCTCTCAAAACGGCTCTTGTGACGGGCGTTGCACCGGGTGGCATCGCGGAGGGCTCGGCCAGACATTCCTCCGCACCCTTGCCAAGCATTCGGCCCATAGGTTGAGGACATCGAGGGACCAGGATGCCCTACGACCTGCTCTGGGAGATGCGGTCCGCGGTGCGAAGCCTCGGCAAGAGTCGCGGGTTCACCGTCATTGCAATCCTGACCGTCGCGCTGGGTGTCGGCGCCAACACCGCGGTCTTCAGCGTGGTCAACGCCGTCCTGTTCCAGCCCTTGCCCTACGAACAACCGGACCGGCTGGTCGCGGTCTGGGAGTCGAAGACCGACAACCCGGGACGGAAGTCTCGTCCCACCGCGGCCAACTACGCCGACTGGGCGGACCAGAACGGCGTCTTCGATGCGATGGCGCTCTTCGGCGCGGCCGGTCTGAACTGGACAGGCAACGGCGAACCCGAACAGTTGCTCGGGAGCCGGGTCAGCGAGAGCTACTTCCGCGTGTTGGGTGTCATCCCGCTCCTAGGACGGGCGTTTCGCACAGGTGACGACCGGCGCGGCGCCGACCCCGTGGTCATCCTGGGTCACGGGTTGTGGCAGCGTCGGTTCGGCGGACGGCCGGAGGTCATCGGCGACACGATGCGGCTCGACGACCGGCTCGTCACCATCGTCGGCGTGATGCCGCCCGGCCTCTACCCCACGTGGCCCGCCACACAAGGTTCTTTCGCCTTCCTGCCACGCTATCAGCAGCTCTGGGTGCCGTTGGCGCTGCCGGCCGAGCAGCGCGAGGACCGGGTGAGCCATGTCTATGGCGTCATCGGCCGGCTCCGGGACGGCGTGTCGCTCTCTGTCGCGCAGACCGAGATGGACGCACTCGTCGGCCGCCTGGCGGTGCAATACCCGGCGGCGAATCGCGATGAGGCGGTCATCGTGAACCCGCTGACCGACGAGGTGGTCGGCCAGGTGCGCGTGGCGTTGCTGATCGTGCTGGGTGCGGTGGGTCTCGTCCTCCTGGTGGCCTGCGCCAATGTGGCCAGCCTGGCGATGGCACGGAGTGTCGCGCGACGGAAGGAGATCGCGATCCGGGTCGCGCTCGGCGCCTCGCGCTGGCGGATCACACGGCCCCTCCTGCTCGAAGGCGTCATGCTGGCAACGGCGGGCGGGCTGACCGGGGCGCTGCTCGCGGTCTGGGGTATCGACCTGCTCTCGCAGGTGCTGCCCGCCGATGTTCCCCGGCGGGCCGAGATCCACGTGGACGGCGCGGTGCTGGGCTTCGCGGCCGTGGTCGCCGGGCTCGCCGGCACCCTGTTCAGTCTCGCGCCCGCCCTCCACACGGCGAGTGGTCACACGGGCGCGGCGCTGGCTGATGGTGGTCGCAGCGGCGGCGGGTCGGGCGGCCTCAGCGCGCGTGGGTGGCTGGTCACCGCGCAGGTGACGTTGGCGGTGGTGCTCATGGTCAACTCCGGGCTGCTGCTCGGGCTGTTCGGCGGACTGGCGCTGGGACTGGCCGCCCTCGGGGTGTATGGGGTGCTGGCCTACTACGTGGCGCAACGATCGCACGAAATCGGGGTGCATGTCGCGATCGGGGCACAGGTCCAGGATGTGGTCAGCCTGGCGGTCATTCGCGGGGCGCGGCTGACGCTGCTCGGGCTGGTCCTGGG
>SMUZ01066805.1_pt1 | contig 15091 bp, 12 predicted proteins | sample 2456421 | NCBI WGS metagenome assembly SMUZ01 (sample SAMN11095932, study PRJNA526329) | marine sediment metagenome | biome: Marine sediment; feature: Surficial sediment; material: Deep marine sediment; isolation source: Hadal surficial sediment | place: Pacific Ocean | collected 2014-11 | depth... | reverse complement strand
GATGTCCTTGCAGGTGGCGCAAATCGTCACGAAGCCACTGAGCACTCGGGTGAGCGCATTCTCGAGCTTTTCCCGCGTTTCCTTGAGCTAGCTCGGTAATATCGATGCTAGTGACCAGGATCTTCTCGACTGCGCCAGACTCCCCAAATATCGGGGTAAAGGTATTCTGTACCCAGGTACTGGGACCATCATCCTGCTCGTACTTGGCCTCCGAGGTGAACGGGAAACGACTCTCCACGCAGCGTCGGAACTCGCCGATTGCACCTTTGAGTAAGCGGATGTTGTCCTTGGATACGCCGCCAAAATCGGCCAGCTCGCGGTCTAGCACCTGCCCTTGGGTAGGATCCATGTGCTGTGCCGAAAGCTCGTTAAAGGCTTCCCAATAAAACCTGCCGTCCGGTGTCACCTTGATGATGGTAATCGGTGCACCGATGGCATTTATATCCACCACAAATCCTTGTTCAGGTTCAGTTTTCATTTCGGCCTCTTCCCTGACTAACAGTCTGCATATCCTAAACACCGAAAGGTTAATGACTTACATACTGCCCTTTGGAAATGATAGATGATTTAAATCGGAAGGCGCTGCATCTGTGTCAATAGGTGTGGCCGAAATCGCTATCCTGCTGCGCCAACGAGTGTGGAAACCTTTCCCACATTGAACCGGCGCCGAGGCTGAGAAGCACGCAGCTTGCGAAGGGTTTGCTCCTTCGGACGAAACCCACGCGATGGCCTCTTCCCGATCTTGAAAAACCCTCATGTTGGAGTTCAGTTCTTCGTTGAGTGTGGTCGCCATTCGCGAAAATCCTTAGTCGAGATCTCCGTTAACAAGCATTGCGATTGAGAGCTGGAGCATATCTGTATTAGTTCGCCGCCTCAGATCTACGATCTTTCGGACAGCGCCCGTCAGCTGCTTGAAAACTGCAAAGCCATGATCTTACAGCTCGTTGTGCGTGAATCTGTAGTCAGTAAAGCTCGTCTATTCCGAATAAGGAAATCATTAAAGATTTATCCGTTGCGGCCGATCAAGAGGTACGTAATGTTGAAAGTGTCGCGGCAAAGGGCAGCGAGCCTACCTTTCGTGCTAGTTATTCAAGGAGGAGTAATCTCATGAACAAGACACTACGGTTTGTCGTTGCAACGCTCATGCTGTGCAGCGGCAGTGCTTTTTCCGGTGTTGAAGACAACATCAAGATCGGCGGATTTGCTTCGGCTGCGTACGCTGTTAGTGATTCGGTGGATCCCTACAGCGAAAGGATCGATGAAGACGGAAGCTGGGATGAAACGCGTCTTGCCTTGAACATTTCCGCAAAAATTTCAAACAAACTCTCGTTTGCAGGCCAGATACTAATGGCAGGCAGGGAAAATAACTTCGATGCGCACGCGGATTGGGCATTTGGGCGCTACAAGTTCAGCGATACCACTTCTGTCTTGTTCGGTAAAATAAAATACCCAAGTACGCTGTTTTCCGAGTTTTACGATGTCGGCTACCTCTATCCATGGTCGTCCACACCACAGGAACTCTACAATTTAGAAGTTGGCGGCTCTGGGGCGGTGTACGAGTCGGTCAAAGGCGCCAGTCTTTTGTTCACGATGATGCCCGATGAGATCGAGTATGTTTTTCAGCCCTTCGTCGGCAATGCCGATATGGAAGACGGCACAATGAAAAAGTTGGTTGGCTTCATGGTGAGTGCGAATGGAGATAACTTTCAGGTCAAAGTGGGGTACAACCAGGGTGAGTTCCACCCAGGCGGCGGTCATGGTGACGGCGGCGAAGAGGGCGAGGAAGGTGTTTTTCACGATTTTGACGACGAAACCCCCGACAAGGAAACCTGGAATTTTGGCGCTAGCGGTGAATTGGGAAATCTGGTCGGTTACGTCGAATACGCCCGCATAAAGTACGACGGCTTTAGTGGGTTGGATACCGATGCAGGGTACGCGACACTGGGTTATAGGATAAATAAATTTCTGCCACACATAACTTTTGCCAGCTTCGAGCAGGATAATGGCCGTGAGCAGGAAAGCGTCACCCTCGGGGTGAAATACGCGTTGACGGACAACGCTTCCTTGAAAGTTGACTGGAGTGTTATTGATACGCAGCCCCCGGAGGAAGATGACGGTGAAGGCTGGCATGGAATAGAGGCTACTGGACTATTTTTTGACGGTACCGACGATGAGGTCAATATCGTATATCTCACGTTAGATGTCCTGTTTTGAGAGGTGGCGAAGATGTTTAACCAATTCAAGAAGATCAGTTTTACGGTGCTCCTCAGCGCACTATGCACCTCGGCGATGGCGGACGTGGTGGTCGTTGCTCATCCAAGTGCATCAGACGCTTCCATCATTAAGCCGGTGATAAAGAAAATTTACCTGGGCCGGATGAACACTTTCCCCAGCGGGAGTCCTTTGGTAGCTGTTGAGCAGCCCTCCGATAGTCCAACGATGCAGGAGTTTCACAGCAAGGTAACCAAAAAGACACCCGACCAACTGCGTTCTTATTGGGCCAAGATGGTGTTGTCCGGTAAGGGTATCAAACTGGATGTCCTGCAGGGTAATGCCGCGGTTAAAGCATGGGTGGCCAGTCATCCTGATGGCTTGGGTTACATTGACGCGAGTCAGGTAGATGATTCGGTTAAGGTTGTCTACACACTGAAATAGCGTCTGTTCCCAATCAGGCTGGATGTGTTGTAGCGAAATACCTGGACGGTCGAGCTTCCAAACAAACACGTGCTCAACGTCCTCCATCGCGAACGACGACGTGAGCGCGCTTTGGTTGGCCATCGGCGTTGTCAGCAGTAACTGCGAGTGAGTCGTTCACGATGCTGTAAGGATGGCCAGCAGTCTGAGGAATCCCAGCCCGATGCGTTGTAGAAGATCGTCCCGTCATCGGGAAAATGTGCGGCCAAGCACTGAAGCACCAACACTCGATTGTGATGTGGTGCAAGTCATATCAACGAACTGCGGTTGGAGCACCCGCGTCAATGGGGAGGCTGTTGGTTAGTGCTGTGTCTGCCGTAGAAGCGGTCAGGTCAAACCTGACCTCTTTTGCTTCAGCCGGTCAGCGCTTGGTAGACTTTGCTCAGCGCTTCCGGCAGATCCTCGATCTCCTCGATGACCATGTAACGACTTTCCTGGCACATCCTTTTCAGGTAGTCGTTACCTGAGCGGTCCACGGTGACACAGAAAGTTTCGATACCTTTCTCATGGGCTTCGCTCAACGCCTTGGCGGTGTCCTGCACACCATACTCGTGTTCGCCACGCTCGGGCCCATAATCGGAATCCTGAGGAAACCCATCGCTGATGATGAGTAAGACTTTGAGGGCGTTGCCGGAGTTGACAAGTTTGGTCGTCGCATGCCGGATGGCTGGACCCATGCGAGTGCTGCGTTTCGGTTTCATTCCGGCAATGGCTGCGAGCGTTCGCTGGGTGAACGGTTCATTTGGCTCCTTAGCGACAAAAAACTCCACGCAGTCTCTCCCGTAACCGGAAAAACCGTAAATACCGTAGCTGTCGCCAAGCTGCTCGAGGGCGGCTGACATTACCAGCATGGATTCGCGTTGCACGTCGATGATGCGGCGCCGTGGTTCTTCCTCGGTGTTGTAGTCTGGAGAGTAAACATCGTCGTCATCGGAGAACGGATCTCTCAAATTCGGAACCTTGCCATCGTCGAGGGGTGTTGTCGGTGGCTCTGGCGGCTCGATCGGGTCATCGGTAGATGCTGACAGATCCACAAGAAACGCTGCGCAGACATCGCGGTGCATGCGTTCGCGACGGCTGTAAACACGATCGTCGGGTGTTTTCCCGGCACGCACATCCTGGCGTGCCTGGATCAACGCGTTGAAGTCGAGCTCGTCGCCGTCTGCAACTCGGTACATGCGTTGAAACGCCAGGGGTTTGATATGTTCCAGCTGGTGCTGGACCCGATGGCGGTGCGTATCCACCACCTTTTTCAACGCGCCCAGGTCCGCCTCCTCAGCAGGTGCCAACCGTTCTTCGAAGAGTCGACACCAGCGTGGCAGATAGCGATGCGTCAGATAGTCCCACTCGTCATAGCGGTAGCTGCGGGTGCCGGTGCGGTTTTCGCCCAGCGCATCACGAATGGCGGAACGTTCCATGTCGATGCGCCGCGACTGCATGTCACGTTCGTTCTTGAGCGACCTCAAATCGATCGCTTCTTCGCGAATGTCACCCTCGCCCATGTTGTCACGCTGTAGTGCATCAACGCCCTCGTCTTCCAGCATCTCTACCGTCAGGATCATTCCATCCATGTCGGTAAGCTCTTCCTTCCAGTTCTCCAGCCGTGCTTCACGTTGCAGCCAGTTGACAGGTGAGTCGACGGGCTCCATGAGTGGTTCGTTTTCAATCCACTGAGGCAGGAGTCCAGAACAGTGTTCATAAACATGAATAGCTGCTGCCGCTGCATCGTAAACGTCTGTGTCCGGCTCGCGGATGCGACCGAGAAGATCGATCATTTCTGATAATGAACCACTCGCGTCCAAGCCCTCGAGACTTGACCTGCTTGCACCCTGGAGATAACACCCGCCGGCATCGATAAGTGCTGAAAAAGTATCTACCAGTCGGGGGGGATGAGCTTGCAGCAGCCGCGCGCGGTAGTCGGCGAAGTGTTTAGCCATGCCGGGGTAGTGGCGCAGTACTTGAGCATCGATGCGAGCGCCCTCGAAGAGTTCGAAGAGCGCAGCGATAGCGCCAGGATGCTCGAAGTGCCTGAACATCAGCTCGAAGTCACCCACACGAATACCAGGTTCTGGTGAAGGAACTGCGAGTGCGGGGATTCGTTTGCGGGCGACGGCGATGGAGAAGTGCAATGTGCCGAATTCACGAACGCCGAGCTGTTGCATCACTAGCACCCGGTAGGCGCTTCGTTCGCCCTGTAGAACGTCCGGCAGGTAGAGAGTGTCGTTGGTTAATGCGGCACCATCTTCTGGCACCTGCAAGCGACGACTCGTAAATTCGCTGGAGGGTTTTAAGTGGAAGTATCGCCCCGCGATGCCTTCGGCGAACAATCCCAGGCTAACCTCTACCTCATCCAGCGCAATCACGGGAGGAGAACAATCATGGAAGAACTGCGTCAACGATGTCGGCGATTGCCTGCTGCACGTGACCGTCGTCGGATACCGCGTTGACGATGGCGATGTCTGCTGCGCGCCGCGGGGCGATGCCGTTGTTGATGAGTTCGCCGGTATAGGCCAACAGGCGCGTGCTTACTCCCTCCTCAAAGCCGTGTTCGCGAAGGTGCCTGACCTTCTCGCCGATCACGGCCAGGCGTTCGGCGATTTCCGAATCCACTCCGGACTCGTGAGCGATGATGATGGCCTCCTGCTTTCGATCGGGGTAGTCGAAAGTCAAACTCACGAAACGCTGCCGCGTACTCGGTTTCAGGTCTTTGAGCACGCTCTGGTAACCGGGGTTGTAAGAGATCACTAACAGGAAATCTTCGTGGGCCGTCACGAGTTCTCCAGTTTTATCGATGGGCAGAAAGCGACGGTGATCGGTTAGCGAATGGATAAGCACGGTTGTGTCTTTGCGAGCTTCAACTATCTCATCCAGGTAACAGATTGCGCCGGTGCGCACAGCCGTGGTCAATGGGCCGTCGCTCCACACGGTCTCGTCTCCCTTAAGCAGGAATCGTCCAACCATGTCGGTGGCCGTCAGATCCTCGTGGCACGAAATCGTCACCAGTGGCAATTTGATATCGACCTGTTTCTCCTCGCGATATAAGCGCCAGGTCATGTACTCGATGAATCGAGTTTTACCACAGCCGGTTGGTCCTTTGAGTAACACAGGCAGTCGGGCTTCATAAGCCGCCCGGAACAACTCGACTTCGTCGCCCAGTGGAAGGTAGTAGGGTTCCAGTGCCAGATAAGCGGGGCTGATCGATTCGCGGTTAGCAGACATAGGTACAACCAATAATGTCAGTTTGGACTTTCATGCAGTGCTAAAACGCTCGTTGCCCTTCTTGTAGGTGAAGAAGTTAACCGCGGGATTGCGGTTGACCAGCGGCCGGCCGCGCATGGCGTGGCTCATGGAGCGTACCTCATGCTCTAATTCCGTTAGGATCGTTCCGGTTTGCGGATCCACAATGTACTGGAAGCGGTACTGGTGCTGGTCTGACTCTTCGGAGATCAGTTGCCGTTCGGCCAGGTACTTGTGCGGTCCCGAGAAGTTCGAAACGTAAACCGCAATATGATGACCGTCATAGTCGGCGATTGCCTCATCGGTTTCGCTGAATATCAGTTCCTGGTTGTAACCCATCTGTACGCGGACCTTGGCTTCCTCGTAGACAACACTGCAGCCCATCACCTGCTCGTAGAATCGGGCGATTCCCGGTGTCGTATCGGGTGGCACCTGCATGTCGATGTAGGGTATGCCCAGGTCCATGTTGGAAAACTTACCGGCACCGTAGGCCCGGATCTGATTACCCCAGGGGCACGTCACGGCGATATAATCGTCTCGCTCTTCCCAGGCGAACAAGGTGTCCGCCATTGGCTTTGCGATAAATTTGAAACGCTTTTTTAAATCGTCGAGGTCGGGCAGTACGATGGCGATGTGGCCTCGGAAAATCTGTGCTTTGGCCTTTGGCAGATGAAACTGCTGTTCACCAGCGTTGACCCACATGTTAAACGTACCGAAGTCGATGTACGGATCACGGGTGAACCCAAGCCCGGTTACATAAAACAGAGCAGCGAGACCCTGATCTGGTACGGTAAGATTGACGTGCTCGAGCAGTTGCACATTACCCACATCCTCGGTTCTACGGTCGTAGTCGCCCATAATGGTTCCCCGGTGACCTAAGCGCGTGACCGACCACTTTAATCAAAGTGTGCAATCGATACAAAGCGCTTCGTGAGGTCGCCGGGCCGCTGCTATCGGCAAACCCGTTATAGTGCCGGCCTATGAGCCAGGAAGATGAAACCGAAGCGCTGCTGAACGCGACCACGGCACTGGTGCCGCCACTGTTGAACGCGCTGGATGCCTTGAGCCATGCGGGGCGCCACCTGCATCCTCCGCACCTTGCCACCGTCGTTGCGAGCGTCATGCAGTTTCAGGAGCCGTTACGAGTCGGGCTCGAGGCTTTTGCTGAAATCTCCTGGCCAGATCACCTGCAACGATTCCGTGAGCATTTGACGCTTTCAGCAAGTGAAGCGCTAAAGGCGTTCGACGGGCTCGCCAAGTGCACAACACAGAGCAGTCCTGCGATGGGCGCTTACCGGGCGATGAGTTACAACACCCGTGCGGTAGATGCTCTGTATCCCGTGTCGTTGATGTTGCCGCCTGTGAGCCGATTCTTCCTCAATGAAAGCTACCGTGAAGATCAGAGTTTGCTGGAAAAACTCGCGGCTGCCGAGGTGACGCGGGAAGAAGTTGGCATTATGCACGCGGCCAACGATTACCCGGAACGGGGTGGCTTCTCGCTCTACGTGCCGGAGTATTACGATGCCTCAGAGATGATGCCGCTGGTGGTCGCCCTGCACGGCGGCAGCGGACATGGACGAAGCTTTTTGTGGACGTGGCTGCGCGATGCACGCACCCGCGGGGTGATCCTTGTCAGCCCCACATCGCGTGAGGGTACCTGGTCGCTCATGGGTCCTGACGTGGACAGTGCGAACCTGGAAGCCGTGGTCGCTCATGTCTGCGCGCAGTGGCGCATCGATGAGAGCAGGATTTTGCTTACCGGCATGTCCGATGGCGGTACCTACTCTTATGTGCTTGGGTTATGCGAAGACAGCGTATATACACATCTCGCGCCCATCTCGGCGAGCTTTCACCCGCTCCTGTTGGAGGGTACCAGCAGCGCGCGGCTGAAGAACCTGCCCGTGTATCTGGTACATGGTGTGTTGGATTGGATGTTCGATGTGGATATAGCGCGAGTTGCCGAGCAGGCGCTGACAGCCGCGGGAGCGGCAGTCACCTACCGGGAAATCGCAGATCTCTCCCACACCTATCCTCGTGAGGAAAACGCCCGCATCCTCGATTGGTTGATTGACGGTTGACTACCGCAGACGTCGACTCGATGGATTCACGCACCGGGGCTGATGGAGAAGTTCAACTTGCTCGCACTTTGAAATGGCGGACGCTGATGGATGCGGTCGCGGTAGGACTGAAACGTCTCGGCAAGTGTGATGCCATAGATATCTGCCCAGTCTAGACAAGTCAGAAGTAATAAATCCGCGGCTGTGAACGTATCCCCAAGGAGATAGGGTCGTTCCGTCAAGCGGCTCTCTGCCACGGTAACCTGCTTGTTGAATCCGGCGATGGCCGTCTCGATGGCTGCGGGTGCTGCGCCATAGAGTTCGGCAAGATCGCGATGTTTGCGAATGATGTACAGCGTGTGAGCGTCCAACTCCATCTGGATGAACGAAGCCCACTCGTTGTAGTGGGCACGCGCAATCGTGTAAGGCTTAGGCACAAGCCCAGTTTCAACGCCGTAGGTGTCAGCTAGATAGGTGACGATTGCAACGCTCTCAGTGAGCACCAGATCGTCATCCACCAGGACGGGAATCTTCTCCTTCGGGTTGAGCGCACGAAATTCTTTGGTTTGAGTGGCACCGGTGCGCGAACCGATCAGCTCGGGCGTGTATTCGAGACCCAGTTCGTGGATCATCCAATGCGCCCGCAACGTACGCGAGGTAGCGCCTCCCCAGATAGTAATCATGGTGTTTCTCCTGAAGGCGCCGTTTCCCGAGAGCGTGTGAATGTACGCATCGCGTAAGTTACCCGATCTGAAACACTGGGTGAAAATTCTTCCAGGTTCTCGACGTGCCTGAGGCGGGGCAGCAGTCCCTGATTGTTCGCGATCTGTATGCTCAAGCCGGGCCTTGCATTCAGTTCGAGCAACAGGGGGCCCTTGTGTTCATCGATGACGATGTCGCAGCCGAGATAACCAAGCTGAGTGACCTCATAACAACGGGCGGCGAGGCTCAGCAGCTGTTGCCAGTTCGGAATGACGATATCCCGTAGAGGGACACCGGTATCTGGATGCACCTTGACGATACGGTTGTATTGTACCGCCGCAATGCTCTCGCCCGTTCCTATGTCGATTCCAACACCGACGGCGCCTTGATGCAGGTTGGCTTTGCCGTCTGATGACTTGGTAGCCAGGCGCAACATACCCATTACCGGATAACCTTTGAATACGATCAATCGGATATCGGGAACACCTTCGTGACTGATGTGCTCAAAAAGGGGAGATATTCGAACTAACGATTCTACTATGGCGACGTCTGCGCGTCCCCCCAGAGAGTGTAAACCGCTGAGGATGTTGCTGAGATGACGTTTGATGATGTTCAGCTCAATCGTTACGCCGTTACTTTTTACAAACCCGTCTTCCATCAGCGCCTCGATCACAAGAATCCCCTTGCCTCCGCTGCCTTGAGCGGGCTTGATCACGAACTCGGTATGTTTGACCAATTCCTGTTCGATGGATTCGATTTCGTATTGGGTGCTGACGACGTTGAGCAGTTCAGGTACGGGTAAGTTCGCTTTCTGCGCGATGAGTTTGGTTTTGAGCTTGTCGTCGACCAGGGGAAACCGGTCGCGACTGTTGTAACGGGCGATGTATCCGATGTTGCGGCGGTTCATGCCGAGAATGCCCCGAGCGCGCAACCGGCCAGGTTCGATCCAGGCCTTCAATTTTCGGCTAGACCGGCAAATCGGTGTAGCTCGAGCAAGCGGTATCCGGTGTAGCGCCCGAGCAACAAAACCATCGCCAACACACACAGGTGCAGCTCGGGGAAGTTGAATGCGAGATGACGGACGATGTTCTGGTCCATGAGCAGAAAAGCGAGAACGGCCACCAGCAGGCTGCCGCTGCCCTGGATAAGCACCTCCTTGGGACCTTCCTCCTCCCAGATGATGGACATGCGCTCGATGGTCCACGCCAAGATGATCATCGGAAAGAACGAGATGGTGAGACCGCGCATCAGTCCAAGCCGATAGCTGACCACGCTGAACAGAGTAATGATGCCGATCACCAGGATCACCAGCGTGGCGATGCGCGCTACCAGCAACAGATTCAGCTCCGAGAGATAAAATCGGATTAGCAGTCCAATAGCCACCACCAGCACGAAGCTCGCCACTCCCGGCAGCAGTTCGGTCTGCAGAAAAGCGAGCGCGATCAGCACAGGCATGAAGGTCCCGGAGGTACGAACGCCAACAACCAGGCGCATGAATACCACCACCAACACGCCCACAGGGAGCAGCATGATGAGCTTGAATTTGCCCTGCTCGGCGATAGGCAAACTGTAAAATGAATACTCGAAGGCGGAAGTCTGCGCTTGGGACAATTCCAGCATCGAGCGAGTGTGGCTGATCATCGAGAACGACACCCGACTGCGGGTGCCGCCGATGATCTCCAATACCGCGGGTGTGCCCGCCTTCCATAACAGCAGCTTGCTTGTTGCGGCGAGTGGTCCTGTTACAGGATCCACCAGACGCCAGGCGTCTTCGTGCCACACCTGAATGAAATCGCGTAACCCCTGGCGTCTTCTGCCATCTTCGAGTTCCAGCACCTGCACCGTTCTTGCGGGCACCTCAGCGGTAGCCAGCAGGTTGGCCAGTAGCTCCGGTTTTTCATATTTGTCCAATAGCAAGCTGACATTCTGATCGATGGGCACGCGATTCATGCTGCGGATGATCTGCTGAGCGAGGGTGTAAGCGTCTACGGTAATCGGCAGAACGGAGTCGAGCAGTTGCGTAGCAGCGGTACGATAAGGCTCGTCCCAGCTCATCTTTCGCGCGTCCGCAGGGAGCGAGTCAGGGACCAGGTGATCATCGTCCTGGACGATTTCGAGCTTATAGAACAGCACCTGCGGTCCTTCGGCGTTGCGTTTGGTCCAGTGGGCGAGATGTTGGTCGGCGGGCGGTTCGATAAATCCGTATCCAGACGATATCGGGGTTTCGTCGACTACGCGAAAGCCGCTCTGCTCCGGCGGTAGCGTCAAAAAGACCTCTGTCGCACCACCCTGGGCGAAATACTCGACGCGGGCTTCTACCTGCCACACCGTTTGCTGTGCCCCCGGAAGCAATGGAATGCGATACTCCTGGTGGCGGAATGCCGCAGTCCCAATACCGGCGAGTATCAGCAAGGCCACCAGAAACAGGAAGGGCCCTCGCTGCGTCATGAATGATTATTCTCGTTGTGGTTGATATTGAGGCTGAACGAATTGTTTTCCAACGTCAACCAACGCCATGTTGGCAAGGAAGTTACGTCCCAGCATCATCTGCTGGTCCAGGTGTGAGCGATCCGCCAGGGTGAACTCGAACGTTTCCTGAACGTCGCCAAGACGAATTCTCATGGCCACGACCGGACGCCGGGTGCCTTCTCGATCCGCTTGTTGATAGACCCTGACATGGCGGGTGACCGGTCGCTCCAGGAAGGCTTTGTCGCCGTTCAGGGTGAGTTCGAATCGCACCCAGTCGTCACCATCGCGCTCGAATTCGACCAGGTTTTCGGCGTGCATGGAGCTGGAATTGGCACCGGTATCCACGCGAGCGATGAGAAATGAGCCTGGGGGCTCAATCCACACCCGCTCCAACTCTCCAACGACCATCTTGTCGCCGCTCATGACGACGGGCTGGATCGTCTGGTTGGCATCACATTCGTTGGACACGGTGCTGGCGGGCGCTGGGCATAGGGCTACCGCAGCTTGCGGAATGCTGGCAACTTCGATGCTGATGGTTTCGAGCGCTTCCAGTAGATGCTGTTGCGTGCTTTGTTGTTCGACCCTCAGGATTGCCAGCGAGGCCTGGGCCGTGGCGATGTTCGCTTGCAACGCCTCGAGCTGCAAGCTGAGCGCCGCCAGGCTCTGCTGCTGCCGGGCTTGCTGTTCCTTCTGCTGGGCTGTCGTGCAACCCAGCAGCACAACCAGTATGGTGCACAACGCCAGCAAGTTCGTTTGTTTTGCGAGCCGCTTGGAATCGTTCATCAGGTTGATAAACACCACATGACGAGTCGGGAATGCGCCGTAGTCTACTGACCGCTTTTGGGGCTTGATACTGTATATATATACAGTCTATAGTGGCTGACCTACAAACCTACTGGTAAAGATGAGTATTTACCCGTTGTCATGGTAGTCCACAAAGGCCGGGGTGCCACCGAGAATCCAGGCAGTCGCTTCATCGCCCGTACAAGCGTTCCTGAGGACGACGGTTGGAGTCTGGATCCCGAACCGGTAACCAGTCCCAAGACGGAGTTATTCGCGGATCGTACGATCACTCTCATCACAAAAAACCAGTCTCCCGACGTGCCATTCAACCAATCGATCAACCCCTACAAGGGGTGTGAACACGGCTGCGTGTACTGTTATGCCCGCCCAACCCATGCCTATCTGGATCTTTCTCCCGGTCTCGATTTCGAAACCAAAATTTTCTTTAAAACCGGCGTTCGTGAGCGTTTGCGTGCCGAACTTGGTAAGCGGAGTTACACGCCTCAGACGATAGCGATGGGGACCAACACGGATCCCTATCAACCCGCCGAAAAAAAATTGGGGGTAACTCGGGAGATACTGGAAACGTTGCTCGAGTATCGTCACCCGGTGAGCATCGTCACGAAGGGTCAGCTCATCCTGAGGGATCTCGACCTGCTCAAGGAGTTGGCAACACATGGTCTGGTATCCGTCATGATCAGCCTGACCACGTTGAGCCGTGAGCTAAAGACAAAAATGGAACCACGCACAGCGAGCCCGGCGGCGCGACTTAAGGTCATTCGAGAGCTTGATCAGGCCAGTGTGCCTGTGGGTGCTTTACTGGCACCGGTGATTCCGTTTGTGAATGACCATGAGATAGAGGCACTGGTTGCCGCGGGTGCTGCTGCCGGAGTGCGTTCCATGCACTACGTTCTGTTGCGCCTGCCATACGAAGTAAAGGAGTTGTTTGAGAAATGGCTGGATGTTCACTATCCACTCAAGGCGCAACGTGTCATGAACGCAATCAGGTCGACCCGGCGAGGCAAAGCCTACGATTCTACTTGGGGTAAACGCATGCGCGGTGAAGGCGCGATTGCGGAACTTATCGCACAACGTTTTAACAAGGCCTTGAAAGTCAACCATTTGCAAGATGGTAAAATGCCCGAACTCAGAACGGATTTATTCCGATCACCGGGTCACCAACAGATGGCGCTATTCTAGCTCGTCTGTTTGATTCGGTAGCGCAGGACTAACAGGCCGCCGAGTACTGCCCAGGTCAACAGCATAGCCCACTCGTAAGGCCAGATGAGTGCAGAGGGGCTCCAGGGCATATAGGCCGAAAGCAGTGCGAGGGCAAGTACTAACGCGCTGACCCCGACAATACGTGGATAACGAATGCGGAAGGGTCGCTCCATGTCGGGTTCCTTGCGGCGTAGCACGAGAAAGGCAAGCGGTACAAAAAAGTACGCCACCACAACGGCAAAACTCCCGGCGTCGATCAACCAGACGAGTACAGTGCGACCGAATAGTGGCGCCAGGCTGGATAACACACCGATCGCGATGACGCCGACATAGGGGGTGCGGTAACGGGGATGTATGCGGGCGAATATTTCGGGTACGAGCCCGGAATTGGCCAGTGCAAACAATACGCGGCTGCCACCGATCACGAATGCGTTCCAGCTGGTCACGATACCGGCCACCCCGCCGAGTACCAACAATGTACCTGCCAGTGGTGTCCCCCAAAGAGAGGTTGCGGCGTCTCCCGTTGCCATAGAGCTGGCAGCGAGCTCGGTTGAATTCAATCCAAACGCGACGGCGAACGAAATACACGCATACCAGGCGACAGCCATGAATACCGAAATAATCAGCAATCGGCCGATCCGCGCTGGTTCGAGATCGATTTCTTCTGCGGATTGCGGGATCACATCAAATCCCACGAGCATGGCGGGTACCATGATCAGTACACTCAAAATTCCGGTTGCGGGACTTGCGATCCAGGGTTCGGCGTTGCCTGCCTCACCAAATGCGATTGCCCCGGTAACAAGCAGCGCACCTGAGAAGAAGATGAGCCCTATGGCGAAGTTCTGCAGACGTGCAGCGGTTTTGATCCCCAACACGTTCACCCAGGTAACGATGATCGCGCTTACGGCACCGATCAACACAAATCCTAAATCGACGTCTGCATCGAGAACGTTCCAGAGTGTCCCCATGCGAATGGAGGGAACGAGATACTCTATTGCGGTGGGCAGCGCGACTGCTTCGAACAGACACACGTTCACATACGCAAATAGCAGCGCCCAGGTGCACACGAAAGACCAGGTCGAACCGAGTGCGCGATGTGTGTAGACGTGTTCCCCACCCGCTTTCGGCATCGCCGCAACCAGTTCGCTGTAGGTTAAACCGATGAGCAAGATGGCCAAGCCGCCAGCGCCGAAAGCGATCAACGTTCCGAGCGACCCAGCCGTCTGAACCCAGAACCCGGTCATCAATACCCAGCTCCAACCGATCATCGCGCCAAAGGCGAGCGTGATGACTTCGCCACCTTTCAGAACCCGGGCAAAACGGTGGGTAGTTTCAGATGTTGTTTGCATGCGTGTGGCGTCCGCGGGATGGGGTTGTCAGAATGACGAAGCATACCGGAATAGTGAATGATCAAGTGAGGTAGTTGCGGCGTGGGGCAATCAATGGAGTTTTGTCATAGGAACAAAAATTTTTCGATCAAATTGCCAGAAGATGGGGCGTTGGAGCTATATGTTGATGGCTGCCTGCGTAAGAGTCGCGCTCGTGGAAGACGGGAACCACAATATGTCTGGACTAATATAGAACTCGAGTGGGAGGAACATCAGTACATCGAAGCTCGTTACTGGTCGGGCTCGGGGCAGCTTGAAGTCAGGGTCAATGGGGAGATCCTGTTTGCAGGCCACGTGACAGACTGATGGACGACTGGGCGCAACAGCTTTTTGCCCGCTCCTGAAACTGCTTCCTGCAGTTTTCATCCCCAACGAATTACCAATCAGGATATGATGAAGGGCTCGAAGTTGAGGAGGAGAAAGCATGTCCAACGAAGAAACCAGCAAAGAACAGATGTCCGGGTTGTTGGAGCGACAACGTGAGGCATATTTACTTGAAGGTGTGGTCAGTGCAGCCACACGAAGGGATCGTCTGAAACG
>SMUZ01089476.1_pt1 | contig 15130 bp, 13 predicted proteins | sample 2456421 | NCBI WGS metagenome assembly SMUZ01 (sample SAMN11095932, study PRJNA526329) | marine sediment metagenome | biome: Marine sediment; feature: Surficial sediment; material: Deep marine sediment; isolation source: Hadal surficial sediment | place: Pacific Ocean | collected 2014-11 | depth... | reverse complement strand
GGTGACCGACTGCGTCTCGAGGTCACGATACGCCGGCGCCGGCGCCGGTTCGCGGTGGCGGCGTCCGTGGCGCGGGTCGGCGACCACGTGGTCGCCGAGGCCGAGCTCTTGATCGGTCTGGTGCTTGACGATGTCCGGATCGATCCGACCGCGCACGTGGCGCCCGGCGCCGAGATCGGTGCTGGCACGGTCGTCGGACCCAACGCAGTGATCGGTCCGAACGTGCGAATCGGACGCGGCTGCAATATCGGCGCCTCGGCGGTCGTCGAGGGGTGGACCCAGATTGGCGACGACAATCGGGTGTTTCCGTTCGCGTCGATCGGGCTCATTCCCCAGGATCTGAAGTTCAAGGGGGAGCGCACCAACCTCATCATCGGCCGGCGTAACATCTTCCGCGAGTTCGTCACGATCAACCGCGGCACTCGGGGGGGCGGCGGGGTGACGCGCATCGGCGATGACAACGTGTTCATGGCCTACACCCACGTGGCGCACGATTGTGTGGTGGGGAACCGGATTATCTTCGGCAACGGCGCGACGCTCGGCGGGCACGTGTCGGTCGAGGACGAGGCGATCATCAACGCGTTCTCGGGTGTGCATCAGTTTTGTCGCGTCGGCCGGCAGGCGTTCATCGGCGGGTACTCGGTGGCCACGCTCGACGCCCTGCCGTTTGCGCGCAGCGTCGGCAACCGCGCTCGGGTCTACGGGCTCAATACCATCGGGCTGGTGCGCCGCGGTATGCCGCAGGAGACGATCGCGCAGCTCAAGCGCGCGTTCCGGTATCTGCTGCGGTCCAAGCTGAACACCACACAGGCCCTGCGCAAGATCGAACAGGACCGGACGCTGCAGTGTCCCGAGGTCGCGTATCTCATCGAGTTCATTCGGTCATCTCGACGGGGTGTCAACCTCCGCCGTCCACCCAAGCGGCTCGAGGCGATGGTTGCCGACGAGTGATCGAACAGCTCAAGGAGTCAGAAGACAGAAGGCAGGAGGCAGGAGGCAGAAAGCAGCCGGACGGCTTCGCCAGTTTCTGATCGGAGACGGACCCTGCGCGATCGACGGCGTCGGCAATCGGAGGCAGCCATCTCCCGCAGCGTGCGGACCAGTCGCGCACACAGGCGCGTATGAGCGTGCAGAAGGTGTTGGCAACGCGATGCGAATCGGCTTGATTGCGGGGAACGGCCGGTTTCCGTTCTTGGCGCTGGAGGGGGCGCGCCGTCTCGGTCATGACGTGACCATCGTCGCGATCCGGGAGGAGACCAGCCCGGCGCTCGAGGCCGCGGCCGCCGGCGACCCGCCGGCCGATCTACACTGGATTTCACTGGGGCAGCTGGGCAAGTGCATCGCCATTCTGCGTGACGCCGGTGTCACCCGCGCGGTCATGGCCGGGCAGGTGAAGCACACCAAGCTCTTCGCCGGGATCATCCCAGATCGGACCTTACTGCAGGTGCTGCGGCGGCTCGACACCAAGAACACCGACGCGCTCATCACCGCGGTGGCGGACGTGCTCGCCGAGCACGGCATCGAGTTGGAGAACTCCACCGCATTCCTGCAGCCGCTTCTCGCCCGCGGAGGTGTCCTGACCGACCGGCCGCCAACCGAGGACGAGCGTGCCGATCTGGAGTTCGGGTACCGGATGGCGGACGCCATCGCCGGGCTCGACCTGGGCCAGACAATCGTCGTCAAGGACCGGGCGGTCGTGGCGGTCGAGGCGATGGAGGGCACCGACGCGGTCATCGCGCGGGCGGGACAGCTGGCGGGACCCGGCACGCGCGTCGTGAAGGTGGCGAAACCGGCGCAGGACATGCGGTTTGACGTGCCGGTGGTGGGGGTGCCGACGCTGTCCGCCATGCGCGCCGCCGGCGCGACGGTGCTGTCGGTGGACGCGGGACGGACGTTGGTGCTCGACGGGGAGGCTTTCTACCAGCGGGCCGATGCGCACGGGTTGACGGTGGTGGGCCGGGAGCGGCCAGACGATGATGGCGGCTAGCCGTCCTCGAGCGGTGAGCATGTGTACGAATCGGTTACATGTCGCTGGCACACCACGGCTGGCCGTCCCCCCGCCTAACGGGGCTGTGCAGAAAGCTGCCTAGTGACGCGGAGCCGCACTGCCATGTCTGATGCCCTTGACGGTTCGAGGCGGAGCTCCGATGGCACCAGGCCGCGGATCGCGGTCGTCGGAGTCGGGCATTTCGGGCGACACCACGCACGGATCCTCTCGACTCTGCCTGGCGCGCTGCTCGTGGCCGTGGTGGACATCGACGCAGACCGTGCGGCGGCCGCGGCGGCCGAGACCGGCGCCGCGCCGGAGACCGACGTGTCCGCGCTCGACGGTCGTGTCGACGCGGTGACGCTGGCGGTGCCCACCGAGTCGCATCACGCGGTCGCCCTGCCGTTGCTCGAGCGGGGGGTTTCCGTTCTCGTCGAGAAGCCGATGGCGCGATCGGTTGCGGAGGCTGACGCACTGATCGCCGCCGCCGAGGCGAGTGGGGCGGTGCTCGCCGTGGGGCACACCGAGCGGTACAATCCGGCCGTCACCGTAGCGCTACCGCTCGTCCGGGCACCGCGCTTCATCGAGGTGCACCGGATTGGCTCCTTTTCTGCGCGGAGCCTGGATGTCGACGTCGTGTTCGACGTGATGATTCACGATCTGGACATCATCCTGACGACGGTCGGGGCGGAGGTGGCGACGATAGAGGCGGTCGGGGTGCCGGTGTTGACCGATCGGGTGGATATCGCCAACGCCAGACTTCGGTTTACGTCAGGGTGCATCGCGAACCTCACCGCCAGCCGGATCAGCCGCGACCGCGTGCGCAAGCTACGGTTCTTTCAACAGGATGCCTACATCTCGGTCGACTGTGCCGAGCAGGAGGTCGAGGGGTGGCGCGTGACACGGACCCCCGGGTGTGAACCCACGATCGCGGGGGGCAAGCTCGACGTGCCGCAGGGCGAGCCGCTGGAGCGCGAGCTCGAGGACTTCGTCCGGGCGGTGGCCGGGGGAGGACCACCGCGTGTCGGTGGCGCCGACGGTCGCCGGGCCCTCGCATTGGCGCACCGGGTGGCCGACGCGATGGAGAGCGGACGTGACGAGATCCCGCAAGAGACAGGAGACAGGAGTCTCTTTGACCGGCTCAGGGTCGACGGGGCACAGGGTCGGCAGGACACAGGAGACGCATGAGGGCTGCGTCGGTGTTGCGCCCTGCCCTACACGTACGCACGAATCTACCCAGCGCGTGGGGCGGGGCGGTGTGCGGGTTCGCGACGAAGTTTGCCGATGAGTGACGACCTGACTGCGGTCACCGCCAAGATCGCCGATGGGGGCGCGCTCGATGAGCGGGACTGGCAGACGCTGACCGATACCCGTGACCTGATCGCCCTCGGAGTGGCGGCGGACGATGCGCGTCGACGCCGTCACGCCGACCGGGTCACCTTCGTCCAGGTCTTCGACGTGCCGGTGGACACCGCCGCTCATGCGGGGACGTTGCCGGATCAGGCCGGGGAGCTGCGGTTGACCGGTCGCCCGGTGAGCGTGGCGGCGGCGGTCGCGGCGGTGCGGGCGGTCGTGGCGCGGGCCGGGTCGGTGCCGGTGACCGGGTTTGCCCTCGAGGATCTGCAGGGGCTGTGCGGGCACGAGCTGGGGCGGCTTGGCGAGGTGCTCATCGAGTTGCGTGAGGCGGGGCTGGCGCTGGTGACCGAGGCTGCCGCCGATACGCTGACCGATCCGGAGCCGGTATTCGAGGTGCTGCGGACCAGCGGGCTGACGGTCGCGCGTCTCACGTTGGGTGACGCGGCCGGGCACGCGGTGTTTCCGCTTGTTCGCCGTGTCGCGACGTGGGACGGTGCCGGGAGGGTGTGTCGTGCGTTCGCACCGCTGCGGCCGGCCGAGTCGTCGTTGCCGACCACGGGGTACAGCGACCTGCGTCAGGTTGCACTTGCACGACTCCTGGTCGACAATATCGACTCAATCCAGGTCGACTGGTCGGGTGACGGCCACAAACTGGCTCAGGTGGCGCTGACCTTCGGAGCCGACGATGTGGATGCGGTGCCGGCTGTGGCGTCGGACGATCTGGGGTGGCGCCGCTCGCCACGCGAGGACATCCGGCGCAACATCGTCGCCGCGGGGTTCGCGGCGGTGCGGCGGAACGGTTGCTTCGAGGCGCTCGACGTGTGTGACCGGTCAGAACATGCATGAATTGGTCACGCTGCGCCGGCACGGCACGGCTCTCCCCCGCGTAGCGGGGCTAGCAAGGCTACGTAGCGGGATGCAGCGGCGGCCCGGTGCCACCAGAATGACGAACGGGACCACGTAGCTTCGCGAGCGTCATGAGTGCCATCAGAGTCAGCGCGGTCGAGTATTTGAACGCCAGGCCACTCGTGTACGGGCTGGAGGCTCGCGCCGACCTCTTCGATCTGCAGTTCGACATTCCAGCCCGCTGCGCGGTGCAGCTGCACGATCGGTCGGTCGATCTCGGCCTGATTCCCTCGATCGAATATCTGCAGGGCTCGGACTATCGGATCGTGCCTGACCTGGCGGTCGCATCAGAAGGCGCGGTGGCTTCGGTCGCCCTGTTTACGACACGACCCGCGACGTCGCTGCGGTCGATTGCGGTAGATAGCAGCTCGCGGACCGCCAGCGTGCTTCTGCGCGTCTTGTGCGCCGAATGGTGGGACATCGATCCAAAGCTCGTGAAGCTCAGACCGGAGCTGCCGGTCATGCTCAAGCGGTGTGACGCGGCGCTCGTGATCGGGGACGCTGCGCTGTTTTTCGACTACGAGAGCCAGGGGCTCGACAAGGTGGACCTCGGAGACGAGTGGACCGCCATGACGTCGCTGCCGTTTGTCTGGGCAATGTGGGTGGGGCGGGCCAATGCCCTGGGTCTGGACCACGTGGCGGCGCTGCAGGCGGCGCGTGCCAGCGGTGTTCAGGCGAGCGACGAGATCGTGGCGCGGTATTGCACTGACGACGAGGAGCAACTCGAGGTCGGGCGCCGGTATTTGCGTGAGAACGTGTCGTTCGGACTCGATGAGCGCGCCCTTGCCGGGCTCGAGAAGTTCTACGAATACGCCTACGATCTCCGGTTGGTGCCGACACGCACCGATATCCGCTTCTTCGAGTCTCCCCCGGAATGAGTGTCGAGTCGACCGCGGAAAAGCTGTTGGCCGGTGGTCGGCTCAGCGCCGAGGAGGCGCTCGAGCTGTATGTTTCCGCCCCCACCAGTCTGCTCGGCCGTCTGGCGGACACCATCCGGGCCCGGAAGCACCCCACCGGGCTGGTGACCTACATCATCGATCGCAACGTCAACTACACGAACGTTTGCGTCGCCAGATGCTCGTTCTGTGCCTTCTACCGTCCGGTCGGGGCCGACGACGGCTACGTGCTCGGTTTCGACGAGCTGTTTCAGAAGATCGACGAGACCCTGGCGGTCGGGGGTGTCCAACTGCTGCTGCAGGGCGGTCACAACCCGGACCTGCCACTCGAGTGGTATGAGGACCTCTTTGGCGCGGTGAAGGCGAGGTATCCAGACTTCAAGCTGCATGCCCTGTCTCCGCCGGAGTTGCTGCACCTGTCGCGGTTGTCGCAGCAGCCGGTGCCGGTCGTCGTCGACCGGCTCGTGCGGGCCGGTCTCGACAGCGTGCCGGGCGGTGGCGCCGAGATCCTCGTGGACCGTGTGCGGCGGCTCTTGCATTGCGATAGCAAGGCGACCGCCGACGAGTGGCTGTCGGTGATGCGCGCGGTGCACCGGGCGGGTCTCCGGTCGACCGCCACGATGATGTATGGCAGCGTGGAGCGGCTGGAGGAGCGGGTGGAACACCTGTGCCGGCTGCGGGAGCTCCAGGACGAGACTGGCGGCTTCACGGCGTTCATCACCTGGAGCTATCAGCCGTCGAACACCGAGCTGGGGGGTGCGGAGGCGACTGGGATTGACTACCTGCGCACCTTGGCGCTCTCACGCATCGTGCTGGACAACTTCGACAATCTCCAGGCCTCCTGGGTGACGCAGGGCGGCAAGGTGGGGCAGCTCAGTCTCGCATTCGGCGCGAACGACATGGGCAGCGTCATGATCGAGGAGAACGTGGTGCGTGCGGCCGGCGCGGAGTACTGCATGGACGAGGCGGAGATCGTCCGGAATATAGAGGACGCCGGCTTCGCGGCGAAGCGGCGCAATATGGGGTACGACCTGCTGGGTGACCCGCTCTTCCGGGAGCGGGCGATTCCGCGCCGCACCGAGCTCGCGATCGCCCGCCAGGCCGGTGACGCCACCGTGCCGGCTGAGCTGTCTCGCTATCCGGCTCGCAGCCGTCCTGGCAAAGCGCAACGGGCTGTCGACTCATAGCAGCCCGCTCTCAGGCTACAGGCTTCGTACTTCAGGCGTCCCCGGTGTCTCCCCGTGCCGTTCGTCTGGGCAGTCGCCCGCGCAGCCGACCGGTCCTCGCGCAGCACTCCGATGACGGGCGGCGGCCGCGAATTGAGTATCCTCTTCCGGAAAGGCCTCTGGGCCAGACAGATCACAGTTGGTGCACTCAGCAGCGTTGACGGTGGGAGCGCGTTTGCAGGGCGCGCACATGCGCGCCCCGCGGCCGCCCCGCGGGGCGAAGGGGCCCCCGCGAGCGGCCGCGTAGGGTTCGGGGCGCAGCCCCGTCTAGGTTTTCGGGGCGGGGCATCCCGGCTGGCGGCGTTGCGTCGTCGGTCACAGTCCGCCTGGCTGCTCCCTCCTCGTGCCTGGCCAGACGGTCGCTGCGCTCCGACAACCGCGATTGAACGCGGCCAGGGGCGCGCACATGCGCGCCCCGCGGCCGCGGGGCGGGGCCAAGGGGCCCCCGCGAGCGGCCGCGTAGGGTTCGGGGCGTAGCCCCGTCTAGACATGATCCGCTACAGTGCCGACTGGGTCCTGCCGATCACCGGCCCGCCACTGCGCTGTGGCCGCGTCGACGTGGATGACGGGCGCGTGGTCGAGGTGGGCACCCGCGACGCCGTCGCGCCGACCGGCGCGACCGTGGTCGAGCTGGGGGCGACGGCGGTCCTGCCGGCGCTGGTCAACGCGCACACCCATCTGGAGCTGTCGGGGTTGCGGGGGACGGTGCCGCCCGCCGCGTCGATGCCCGAGTGGGTGGAGGCGCTGCTGGCGCGTCGCGCCGAGTCGGGTCCCCCGGACGCGACCGCGATCCGGCAGGCAATCGACGCGGCGCGGGCGTCCGGAACCGGGCTCTTCGGCGACGTCGGCAACACCCTGGCTGCCGTGCCGGTCCTGGCAACTGCCGGCGTGGCGGCTCGGGTGTTCCGCGAGGTGCTGGCGTTTCCGGACGGCGGGGCGGTGGCGGTCGTGGAGGCGGCCGTCAAAGAGACCCGCGCGGTCGCCACGACGGAGCGGGTACGGGTCGGGTTGGCAGCGCACGCGCCGTTCTCAGTCGGTCGAGTCGGGTTTACGGCGCTCGACGCCGCCATCCGGGCGTCGTTCGATGGGCCTCGGTGCATCCATCTGGCGGAGTCGCGCGACGAGTTGGAGTTTCTGCTCACCGGCCGCGGGGCCTGGCGCGACCTACTCGAGCGCCTTGGCGCCTGGGATCCGGGGTGGGTGCCACCGGCCTGTGGGCCGGTCGAATACCTGGACCGAATGGGGTGGCTGCGTCCCGGGCTGATCGCCGTCCACGGTGTGCAGCTGACCGATGGAGAGCTGGCGCTGCTCGTGGCGCGGGGCGTGACCCTGGTGACCTGTCCGCGCAGCAACGTCTGGACGGGGGTCGGCCATCCCCCGATCGACCGGTTCCTTCGTTCGGGCGTGCGGCTGGCGCTTGGCACCGACAGTCTCGCCAGCGCGCCCGATCTCAACGTGTTCGCCGAACTCGAGCTGATGCGGCGGCTTGCGCCGTCGGTCTCCGCCCGCCGACTGCTTGCCTGCGCCACCATACGCGGCGCCGAGGCGCTCGGGTTCGCCGACGAGCTCGGCCAGATTGCGCCTGGCAGGCGCGCGGCTCTGATCGGGGTGCGTGTTCCTCGGGATGTGAGCGATGTGGAAGAATACCTTGTTGGCGGCATCGCCCCGGACCAGGTGACCTGGCTCGACGATCGGGCATCAGCAGGCCGCTGAACAAGCCAGCCCTGCGACTCACGTGTCAGGTCTCACGTCGGAGGGGAGACCTGAGGGAACGACCTACGACCTGAGACACCAGGGTGCACGAGTGCTACTGACACAAGGTCCGCTCATGTTGCGTCGTCTCCGCACCTACGCCTCCTTCGTGCGACTTGGGCACTCGGTGTTCGCCCTGCCGTTCGCCCTGGTGGGTGCCCTGCTTGCGGCCCGGCAGACACCGGTCACCCTGACGCGGGTCCTGTGGATCGTCGCGGCCATGGTGACCGCGCGCACCGCGGCGATGGGGTTCAACCGGGTGGTCGACGCCCGGTTCGACGCGTTGAATCCGCGCACGGCGAACCGCGAGTTGCCTCGCAGGGTCATGTCGTCCCGCGAGGCGGTGGCGCTGGTTGTCGGTGCCTCGATCGCCTTCGTCCTCGTGACCACCCAGCTTGGCTGGATCTGCCTGGCGCTGTCGCCCGTCGCGCTCGGCATCGTGTTCTGGTATTCGCTGGCCAAGCGCTTCACGACGTATACCCAGCTGTTTCTGGGGCTTGCCCTGGCGGTCGCGCCGGTCGGAGGATGGCTGGCGGCCGGCGGACGCGGCGGATGGGAGCCGTGGCTACTGGCGCTCGCGACGGGCGCGTGGGTCGCCGGATTCGATATCTTCTACGCCTGCCAGGACCTCGAGTTCGACTGCGCCCAGGGGCTGCGCTCGATACCGGCGCGGTTTGGTGTCCGGGTCTCGCTGAGGATCGCGCGCTGCCTGCATCTGTTCACCGTGGCGGCGCTGGCGGCGGTGGCGCTGGTCGCGCCGCTCGGCAGCTGGTATCTCGCCGGGGTGGCCGGTGTCGCGCTGCTGCTCGCATATGAGCAGTCGCTCGTGCGGCCAGACGATCTCTCCCGGGTGCAGCAGGCGTTCGATCTCAACGGCTACGTTGGGCTCTTCTATCTGACGGCCACTGCCGCAGCGATCTATGTCGGATGAGCCGGGACGTCGCATCGCGGTGGGGATTACCGGGGCGAGCGGCGCGCTCTATGCCGTGCGCACGGTCGCCGCGCTGTTGTCTCGCGGGTGCCAGGTCGAGCTGGTTGCGTCCGACTTCGGCCGCCGGCTGCTCCGGGACGAGCTGGGCGACACGGCGGTGCTCGACGGCCTGCTCGAGTATCTGGTGACCCGATATGGCGACAGTGTGCGGGCCGGAACGCTCACATTGCATCGCAATCGCGACGTCGGCGCCTCGATCGCGAGCGGCAGCTACCCATGCGAGGCGATGGTGATCGTGCCGTGCTCGATGAAGACGCTGGCCGGCGTGGCGCACGGTCTGTCTCGTACGCTCATCGAACGGGCCGCCGATGTCATGCTCAAGGAGCGTCGTGTGCTGGTGATCGTCCCGCGCGAGACCCCGATGAGCCTGCCGCAGTTGCGCAATATGGTGGCGTCGGCGGAGGCGGGCGCGCTGGTCCTGCCGGCGATGCCAGCCTTCTACCAGGGACCACGCACGCTCGACGATCTGGCCGATTTCATGGCCGGCAAGATTCTCGGCGGACTGGGCTTTTCCCACGAGTTGTATCCTCCGTGGACCGGATGAGCGCCGCGCCACCGGTGGGACCCGCCACCGGGCCCGGCGCACCGTCGCTCGACAAGGACCCCCGCCGGATCGCGGGGATGTTCGATGCCATCGCGCATCGATACGACCGGCTGAACCACCTGCTCAGCGCCGGGCTCGACCGTCGGTGGCGGCGCGTGGCGGTGGCGGCGCTCGACCTGCGCGCTGGTGCCCGTGTGCTCGACGTCTGCACCGGCACGGCCGATCTGGCGATGACCGCATGCCGCTATCAGCCGGCGCCTCGCGCCGTGCTCGGTGTCGACTTCGCCGGCGCGATGTTGGCGTTGGGCCAACGGAAGTTGCAGGCAGCCGGACTGGGCCGGGTCGTGCGGCTTGTGCGCGGTGACGCCTGCCGCCTGCCGTGCGCGTCGGAGACGATCGATGCCGTGACCGTTGGGTTCGGAATCCGCAACGTGGCGGAGACGGGGCGGGCCGTCGAGGAGATGTTCCGGGTGCTGAAGCCTGGTGGACGACTGGCGATCCTGGAGTTCGGAGAGCCCCGTGTGCCGATGATCCGGACGATCTACCTGTGGTATTTTCGACGGGTCCTGCCCCTGATCGGCCGTCTGCTGTCGAAACACACCGAGGCGTATGCCTATCTGCCGGCCTCGGTCAGCGCGTTTCTCACCCCCGACGCGCTCGCGGGCCTGCTGCGGGCGTCCGGTTTTTCCGAGGTGCGCGTAGACCGTTTGACCTACGGCGTCGTCTATCTCTATGTGGGTCGGAAGCCGGCCGAGTCGTGACCGGACGCGCCGATACCCGCGAAGACGTCTACCGAGGGCGCCATTGTGATGTGACACAGGTGCCGGCCGCCTTCGTGACGATGTGGCAGCCCGTGATAAGAGTCAGCATTCCGGCTGACCGCGTTGCTCCTCGGTCGAAGACGGTCGGTAGGCTCCCTCGTTGTGCCGTGTCCTGGCCGCGCGCAGCATCGATGACGACCGGGCTCGGGGCGACGCGGGACGGGGACGTCCGACTGCAAGGCGCCGCGGCGCCAGACGTCTGTTGGGGTGCCGTTGTGGGTCGCCTCTGGACGATGTCTGGCCCCGCGGGGCGGGGCCGTACGCAACGCCGCCTAGCGATGCTGTGCCGACCGTCGTGTGGGCGGTGTCAGGCACAGCGTCGCTAGAAACCGGCTGGTATACTGACCGCGGGGCGCACCATCCGCTCATGTATTTCGATTTTGAGGACCGCCGCTTCGATACCCCGACGATCGAGTCGGCCATGTCCTGGCGCGAGCGGAGCCTGCTGGCCCTGTTCGTCCATTTGCTGGCCGCGGTGGCGGTACTCGTGGTGCCACGGCTGCAGTTCGTGCAGGACGCGGCGGAGCGTCGCGCCGAGCGGTTGGCCGAGATGGTCGAGGAGCAGCAACTGGCGCTGCTGCAGCTGCAGGACGAGCCCGAATTCATCTTCGTGCAGCCTCTCGTCGACATGCCGGCACCGGCGCCGCCGCCACAGGCGGACCTCTCCGACAGTGACCGGCTCGCGCAGTCGCCATCGCAGGCCGAGACCCCCATCAACGATCTGCCAAACGCCGACGGGAATTCGTTCGAGCTCGTCGAGGCGGAGGATCCGTCCGACGGTCTGGACCCGGTGGCCGAGTCAGGCGAGGCGCTGGAGACGACCGAGGTCGAGGCGGCCGACGGCGCGGACGACGGTCTTGCCGATGCGCCCGAGCCGGAGGTGCCAGAGGCGATCCCGGGTGACGGCGACGGCCTGGCCAATCCCTTCCTGGCGGATCGGGGTGACCCGTTGCGGGAGAGGCCGCCCACCGAGCGCCCAGCCACGATCCTGAACCAGGCGTTACGCGGGCTTGACGGCGTTGCCCGCACTCGGACGTTTGACAACCCCAGGGGCCGGACCGACCAGTACGGTCCCGAGATCCAGTTCGATACGAAGGGAGTCGATTTCGGGTCCTGGATGCGACGCTTCCGCGCCCTGATCTATCGTAACTGGGCCCTCCCCTATGCCATCTGGTCGATGTCCGGCCACGTCGTCCTGACGTTCAACGTGCATACCGACGGGGCGATGACCGACCTGACGCTCATTGAACCCTCCACCGTCGACGGCTTCACGAACTCCGCGCACAACGCGCTCCGCCTGTCGAACCCGACGCCACCCCTGCCACCGGAGTATCCGGACGACGTGGTGTTCTTCACGGTGACCTTCTATTTCAACGAGCGGCCGCCCGGCCGGTAGGATCGTCCCCCGCCGCGTATGACCCGCATGCCGCTGCCGACACGGCGCCAGCAGATTGGGTTACTGCTCCTGTTGACGTTTGTGGTTGTCGTGGCCCTCTTTGGGTAACCTCGAGACCTGCCAGCGAGGCTCCGCCTCGATCGCAGAAGCTTGTCTCACAGCCCCGCTACCCGGGGGCTCGACAGCGCCGCGTGTCATGACAACTTGCTTCAAACGTTACTATGTCACCCTTAGTGGTCCCGATCATAATTACGGTCACGCACCGAGGATGGCGAGGCGCCCGGCTGGCAAGGCGCGACGAGGGAGCAAATTTGGGGGATGTGTGACCGAGGAGCAACGCCGTCCAGGCGGGATGCATCGCCAGCCGAATGCTACCGTAATTATGACCGGGGCCACTTAGTCGATGCGAACCGCGGATGGGCGTCCGATGCTGCTGGCGGTCGTGGGATCGACCGCGACCGGCAAAAGCGCCCTCGCGTTGTCGGTCGCGACGCAGGTTGGTGGGGAGATCATCAACTGTGACTCGACGGCCGTCTATCGCGGGTTCGACATCGGGACCGACAAGGTCCCGATGTCGGAACGACGCGGCATTCCGCATCATCTGATCGACGTCGCCGGACCGACCGAGGTCTATTCCGCCGCTCGCTACAGCCGCGATGCATCGCGTGTGGTGCGCGAGGTCACCGCCCGTGACCGCCTGCCGCTGGTCGTGGGCGGCACCGGGCTCTACTATCGGGCACTGACACGCGGTCTCTTTCCGGGGCCGGGTCGTGACCCGGCGTTGCGCGCCCGGCTTAGCCGGGTTGCCCGACGCCGCGGTGTCGAGACGTTGCATCGGCTGCTGGGTCGCCATGACCCAGATTCAGCACATCGGATCCAGCCGCGGGACGAGACACGGCTGATCCGGGCGCTCGAGGTGTATCTGCTGACCGGCCGGTCCCTGACCGACCACTTCGCCAGCACCCGGTCACCGATCGCCGATTATGTGGTGGTGACCGTCGGTCTCCAGCTGGGGCGTGACGAGCTCGAAGCCCGGATCGTGCGTCGTGTCGACCAGCAGTTTGCCGGCGGGTTGCTCGACGAGATCCGCGGGTTGCTGGTCGCCGGCGTGCCTCCCGATGTCGGCCCGTTCGGCGGGCTCGTCTACCGCCAGGCGCTGGAGCACCTGCGTGGCGTGCGGGACGAAGCGGCCACGCGAGCGTTAATCGTGCGCGGGAACCGCCGCTATGCGCGGCGGCAGTTGATCTGGTTTCGGAAAGAGCCTAATCTACAGTGGCTGCGCGTTCCCGGCGAGCGCCTCGGGGCCTGCCAGGCGGTCAGGCGGATGCTCGAAACCGCTCGTCACTCGTCCTGATCGACCCTGCACGATGTCAGCGCGTCGAGTGCCTCGCCGCCGGCAATCATCCGGACGGGCTGTTCCAGCTGGGGGCGTTGCTCCTCGGTCGACGACTGTCTCTTGGCTCCCGTGTCGCGCCGTGCAGTGGTCGGACGCGGCATGACGTACGACGCCGGCATCCCCGTCCGCGAGCTCGTGCGCGGAACACGAGCCATTCCGTGAGCATTCGAGCTGAGCTGGAGGAGCGCGAAGGGGAGCAGCTGGCCTCCTACGCCGCCAGGAGCCGCGACTCGAAGGGGCGGTTGCGTCCCGAGACCGATGACCCGATTCGCCCGGCGTTTCAACGCGACCGCGATCGGATCGTCCACAGCAAGGCGTTCCGCCGTCTCGAGCACAAGACACAGGTCTTCTTCGCACCAACCGGAGACCACTATCGGACCCGGCTGACCCACACGCTGGAGATGTCGCAAATCGCCCGGACGGTGGCGAAGGTGTTGCGTCTCAACGAGGAGCTCACCGAGGCGATCGCCCTCGGGCACGATCTGGGGCACACGCCGTTCGGGCACGCGGGTGAGCGGGTGCTGAACGACTTGATGCCGGGTGGGTTCAGTCACTACGAGCAGAGCCTGCGGGTCGTCGACGTCCTGGAGCAGGAGCGGCAGGGGTTGAACCTGACGTGGGAGGTCCGTGACGGCATTGCCAAGCACTCCAAGGGCAAGGACGGTGCGCCGCTCGGGATGGACCCATCGCGCCGGTCGGCGACGCTCGAAGGGCAGGTAGCCAGGGTCGCGGACATGATCGCCTACGTGAACCACGACATCGACGACGCCGTGCGGGCGGGGGTGCTGCACACCGCCGATCTGCCAGTCGAGGCGATCCGGGTGCTGGGCCGCTCCTCCTCGGCGCGGATTGGCACCCTCGTCTCTGACATCGTGGAACGGACACTGGAGACCAGACCGAAGGTCGAGTTGCGTATGAGCGACGGCGTGCTGAGCGCCCTCCTCGACCTGCGGGCGTTTCTGTTCGATGCGGTGTACGAGAACCGGGTGGCGATGTCGGAATTCAGGAAGGCGTCGGGCATCCTGGGCGGCCTCTGGGAGCGGGTGCGGCAGGAACCGGACGTGTTTCTCGATCCCCGTACGGTGCAGGATGAGGGGATCGACGCTGCCACCCGTGATTTCCTCGCCGGCATGACCGATCGGTTCGCCGTCGGTCTCTACGAGCGGCTGTTCATCCCCAAGCCGTGGGCGAGGCCAACCGAACTCTAGCACCGCTGCGTCTCACAGCGTCCGCCGACGGTCGGCGCACCATCGCAAGACTGCTGTTCTTACAGCCCCGCTACGCGGGGAGGCGACAGCGTGATCCGGCTATGTCAATAAATGTCAAAATAAGACGTAAATTGTCTAGAAATACGACATTTAATTGACCTAAGAATCTAATTGCTGTTTTTCCTTCATCAAGACGCTATAAATAAACATCTTCTCGTCAGGTATCGAAGTTGGCACCACACTTGCTTTATGAGTTGGCGTGAACACAGAACGCCACCCCGGAGGCATCACACTTCGCCGAACCGATTCGGCCACAAGGAAACAGACCATGCGGACCAACAACAAAGGTTTCACCCTCATCGAGCTGCTCATCGTCGTCGCCATCATCGGTATTATCGCGGCCATCGCCGTGCCGGGCCTGCTGCGTGCGCGCATGTCGGGCAACGAGGCGTCCGCGATCGGGTCGATGCGCGCCGTCAACTCGGCCCAGTCGACCTACGCGGCCAGCTGTGGCAGCGGGTTCTACGCGCCCAGCCTCGTCTCGCTCGGGACCCCCCCGACCGTGGGTGGCGGCGACGGCTTCATCGGGACCGACCTCAACACCGACCCGTCTGTCAAGAGCAGCTACACGATGACGCTGACCGCCGGCGC
>SMUZ01047494.1_pt1 | contig 15182 bp, 19 predicted proteins | sample 2456421 | NCBI WGS metagenome assembly SMUZ01 (sample SAMN11095932, study PRJNA526329) | marine sediment metagenome | biome: Marine sediment; feature: Surficial sediment; material: Deep marine sediment; isolation source: Hadal surficial sediment | place: Pacific Ocean | collected 2014-11 | depth... | reverse complement strand
CCATCTTTATGGATTCAAAGGTTGACAAAACTATCTCCTTTGATTCTGTTTGAGAAATTTCCATGAATGCATCAATCATACAGTTTGAGTCTCGGTAACATTTTGAAAAAATTTCCTTTGCACGTTGATCCTCCGAATAAATCAAATTGGTTTTTTCATCCTGTACTACTGACTCATTTTTCTCCTGGTTTTGTATGGTCTGGGGTATGTTGGTATCCTGTATTATTTCAAAAGTGTAAAATAACAATCCAGTAAAGGAAATACATACTATTGCAATAATTCCCAGTTTTACACTTTTTTTCATTGTTGTTAATTTATTTTAAATCGTTGATAAAAAATGTGGTGCAGGTAAGTAACAGAACATGGAGTGAATTTTGGTAATATTTTGTTTTTTTCATCCTTAAGGGAAGAGTGTCTTTTTACTGACAGTCGATGAACTCGTTAACACTTCAAAGTATTTTTAAGACACCCTTGAAACTGACCACTTTTTCTATTAAAATCACTTTGATTAATTCTTTGTAGTTGTTTTGAAGAGAACATTTGTCTTAAATGATAAAAGTGTATTTTAGTAACATTTTATCCTAATAAAAATATGATTTTCCAAAAATTTTTTTGGCCTTTATGGTTTTAGTCTGTCTGGATCTCGTGGATACAAAACTACTTCGCGTACATTATCAATCCCAATTAATGTAGTCATTAGTCTGTCTAGTCCCATCCCCCATCCAGAATGCGGCGGCATTCCCCAATCAAATGTCTGAAGGTGGTCTGCAAATTGAGCAGGGTCCAGGCCTTGCTCTTTTAGCTTTGCCTTTAGGATATCTGTATTGTGAAGTCTTGTTCCACCAGAGGATAGCTCCAGATACCCGTATTGTAAATCAAAAGAGCGTGAAAGTGTCGGGTCTTCATCTTTTTCTCTGATGTAAAACGGCTTTAGCTTCATTGGCCAATCCATTAAAAAGTAAAAGCCTGGATGTTGTTCACCAATAATTCTAAGATGAGAGTCAAGCAAGTCATCCCCAAATTCTACGTTTTTTCCAGCTTGTTTTAGCTCATCAATTACCTGTCTGTATGTAATTCTCTCAAATGGCGAGGATGGAACCTCTATTTTATGGCCAATTATCTCTTGTTCTTTTTTGCAGTTCTCTGCAGTATGCTTGTATACCTCCATCACCAAAGCTTCCAGTATATCCATCACATCATTGTAATCCATAAATGCCGCTTCAATGTCAATGCTGGTAAATTCACTCAAGTGACGACCAGTGTGTGATTTTTCTGCACGATAAAAATTAGCAATCTCATAGACTCGCTCAAGGCCCAGTGTCATTTGCTCTTTGTATAACTGCGGACTCTGGGCAAGATATGCTGTTTGTCCAAAATAGTCCAACGAAAACAGATTTGCTCCACCCTCGCTTGCACTACCAATAATTTTTGGAGTTGTAATTTCAATGAATTTTTTTTGTGATAATGTTTTTCGTAATATCTCTAAAACAGAATGTCGTAATTTGAAAATTGACGCAGTCTTTTGGTTTCGCATATCTAGTGCACGATGATTCAATCTTGTGTCAATATTGCTCTCTAGTCGTCCTATAGGATCTATTGGTAAGGGATGAATGGCTTTAGCCAATACCTCAATCTCTTCGGCTTTAATCTCAAAATCAAAATCATGGGCTTGCGTTTCTTGAACTATACCTTTTACGCAAAGTACACTTTGACGATTCAACTCCTCCAAATTTTCATGCAACTCACCTTTGACTATAATTTGTGAAATTCCTGAAACGTCTCGAAGTGTAATGAATGTCATTTTTCCTAGTTTACGGAGGTCCTCAATCCAGCCTCCAAGAACTACTTCTTTTCCAACCCACTGCTCATTTAGCTCTGAAATATCATGTGTCTTTACAAATCCCAATCAATTCACGCTCTTTTGTTCTCAAATTCTATCTCAATGTCAAGGTTTCGCGAATTTTTAACAATTTGAACTAGAGTCTCTGTATTTATCGGAAATCTCGGTGTCCATTTTCCTGATATCACTGCTTTAGTTTTTTGAGCACCACCTGGAGCCCAGACAGAATTTATTGATAAAATTTTGGTTGGAAAAAACAAATCCTCTATGAACTTGTGGTCATTTTCCTTTGCCTCTACTAGCCAAATCTTTCCTTGGAATTGTTCCTGAATAAGTCCGTAAAGAGTCCTGCTTCGTCTTATTATCATGATGTCGTCTTTAGAAAATGATAAGACAAAATTCCCATCAAACTCTTTGCAAGAATGCAGTGTGAATTTATCGATCTCTTGGTTTGATTTTGCTAATTGCGCTAATTTGATCGATGCATCTGCATCAGCTTTGGTCAGTTCGCCATTCTCCACTTTTTTTTCACATTGCATGCAAAGGACAGAATTTTTTGCATCAAAATTACATATTGGAAACTTCATTTGTGCCGACTTTTTACTTTTTAGCAAAGTCGCTTATATCCTTTAATGAAAAGAACAAATCCAAGGGCGATCCATGAAAGACATGACGTTGTCTGTAAAGAACCTTGTAGCACGATACTCTTCTGTGGATGGTCCAGTATATGCAGTAGAGGATGTCAACTTTGAATTGAATGAAGGTGAGTCTATTGGCATTGCAGGAGAAAGTGCATGTGGAAAGAGTACACTAGGACTATCCATTATCCGAATGCTTTCTGGAGGAACAATTCAAGGACAAATTAATTTGAACGGTGAATCTATTTTAGATCTATCTGAAGAAGAGTTTGATAAGAAATTTAGATGGAAAAAAATATCGATGATTTTTCAGGGTGCAATGAACTCCCTTGATCCTGTTTTTACAATAAAAGATCAATTCGAGGAGGTCTTGAAGCAACATAATTTTGCAGGAGATTTTAAGGAAATAATTATTGATGCCATTCATTCTGTCAGTCTTGATGAGTCTGTTTTGAAAACATATCCTCATGAGCTAAGTGGAGGAATGAAACAGAGAGTAGTAATTGCAATGGCACTACTACTAAAACCAAAATTTGTGATAGCTGACGAGCCTACAACTGCCTTGGATGTACTTATTCAGGCACAAATTGTAAATCTTTTGAAAAAACTCAAAAAAGACGGCATGGCATTTATGCTCATTACGCATGATTTGGCTGTATTGTCTGAAATTGCCGATAAAATCGGCATAATGTATGCCGGCCAAATGGTAGAGTTTGGCTCATCATTTGAAATTTACAAAAATCCAAAGCACCCATACACACAAGGACTCTTAAAATCAATTCCAACATTACATGGAGATGCTCCAACATTCATCAAAGGAATTCCACCCAGTTTACTGAACCCACCAACCGAATGCCGATTCATAGAACGATGCCCTCTTGCATTTGAAAAATGCAAAAAACTTCCACCTAAATTTAAAACAGAGACAGGTTATGTTCAGTGTTGGTTATATGAAGATGAAGCAATACCTACTTAGAATTTAAATGCAAAGTATAATTTTTTTAAAGAAAATTTTTTTAATCACTGAGACTTAAAAATAAATTTGATTGATAAAGGATTAGCTACATTTTATGAAAAGTGTAAAGTGTTTTTGGAAAATTTTAATCATATTTCAAAATCTAACTACAAGTTATGAGCAAGTTTACGGATTTAAATTAACGTAGAGTATAAAAAAGTGAAAACTAAGAATCTAGCGAATGGGAAAAAGAGTAACAATAATACTAGAGGATGATCTGATAAAGATGCTGCATGATATTCAAGCAAAACTCATCAAAGATTCTAAAGCAAATGTTAGCTTTTCTAGTGTTTTAAATGATACTTTACGAACAAGTCTAAAATCTAAATCAATTTCAAATAAGATACATTAAGAATTAGTTGTCCATGTTGTATTTTTTTACAATGGGAAGACAAGCATCAATGATTCTTAGCATCTCTGTTCGAATTACTTTTTTTTCAACTGAAATCCATACACGTAATTTCTCAATTGCAAATGAAATTATCTGAACTTTTCTTCTTTCCTCCCAGACAAACTCTATCTTTCCTAGGTTCTCATCAAAGAAACTCTCAAGGTCGGTTTTAATGGCAGTATGTGAGAATTGATATTTTGTGTTTTTGGCGTCTAGTAGTGGTTCCATGTCCTCTCTTCTTTTATACGCCAATAGTTCTCCATGCTCACTAATTACGCCTACAAACCTGATGTAGGGACTAATCAATTCAATATTGCTGCAAATAAGACCAAAATCTGTTTTGTTCAATTGATTTTGTTCCCAAAATATGTTATTTTAATGATTATAATTCTGACAAATCAATTTTTGATAAAAATAAAACCAAATTTCGCTTTTATTAAATAATCCCTAATATGAGTTTGAAGTGTGGATTTTTCCGCAATTTTTCCCTTTGCTCCTGAGGTAGGCTATATTGGATTAACACTTGTCAGCTTTTTTGGGTCTTTGATTCCGTTTGTCCCTTTACCATCATTTCTTTTGTTGGCTACAATGTCTGTTGGTGATCAGTTTGACTTGCATGTAATAGCATTAATTTCTGCATTCACTGCAACTGGTGCCAAAATAATTGTATTCTCAGTAAGTTATGGAGGGAGACGAATAATTGGAGAAAAATCAAGAAAACGGATGCGGCCATTTGAGAGATTAATAAAAAAATATGGTGCAGCTGCTGCATTTTTTGCTGCAGCAACACCGATGCCAGATGATTTAATCTATGTTCCTTTAGGTCTTGCAAAATATAATCCTAAACGATTTATCGTTGCGACGTTAGCTGGAAAAATTGTTTTAAGTTATATCATAGTTTTTATGTCTCATTATTTTGGATTGTCTTTGGTTGAACCATTCCTTGAAGATATAGAAAATGTAAGCACTATCTATATTGGAATTGCCGTCTTTGCTGCAATAATGACAGCTGTTGTAATTTTACTTCTCAAACTAGATTGGCAAAGGATTATGGGAAGATTCGCTCCGTGGACACTTGATGAGAACAATCCAGACGATGATTAATTTATTTGAATTTTAAAATTCCAAAGATTGTCTTGTGCGGTTTTAATTCCTATTCTTGGTGATGCAATTATTTTTCCTCGCTTTTGTAATCCTTCAGTAATGAATAACTCTGAATTTCTAGTCAAATCAACTCCGTACTGTTTTTTTGTAATTTCTAGTGCCTGAGTTAATTTTCCAGGACCGTCTGTTAGGTTTTTTTCATTGTTTTTACCTCTATTTTTTTTCATTATCTCAATCCCTTTTTCTGGATGAATAGAACGGATAAGAACCGCTCCTGCATCAACTTTGGAATTTCTTGCAACTACATTGAAACAAAAATACATTCCATAAGTAAAATAGACATAAGCTCGTCCCACCTCCTCAAACATTGCCTTGTTCCTTTCAGTTTTTCTCCTAAATGCGTGGCTTGAGGGGTCATCCCGGTGACGGTAAGCCTCAGTTTCAGTAATTATACCTGATATTCTTTGATTGCCAACTTTTCTTACCAATCTTTTACCTAGAAGCCCTTTGGCAACTGTCACTGTATCACGGGCGTAAAAAGATCTAGGAGGAGAATTCAATGTCTATTGAAATCTGTTTGCCACTTTTTAGTTCTTTGATTAATTCAAATAATTTTTTGATGTCTTTTTTTAGAACCTCGATTAGTCCCTGATTGTAAATTGTAGCTGCTGGATGAATTGTAATAAAATACAATTGATTCTCTTTTCTTCCAACTTTTCCACGAAATTTTGTAATCTCTGTGCCACCAAGAATGGAACCAAAGGCAGTATTTCCCAAGACACAAATAATTTTTGGTTTAATTATTTCAATCTCTTTTTGGATGTATTCTTGACATGACTCTTTTTCTATTTTACTGGGTACTCTGTTGTTTGGAGGTCTACACTTTACCGTGTTTGTAATGTATACGTCATCTCTTGATATTCCTGCATTCTCTAGCGCAAGCGATAGTTTTTTTCCAGCAAAACCAACAAAGGGCTCCCCCTGTAAATCCTCATTTCGTCCTGGTGCTTCTCCAATAAACATCACATCTGAATTAAAACTACCTTTTCCAGGAACTGCGTTTTTTCTAGTTTTACACAGATCACATTTTGTACACTCTATTACATTGTCCCTTATTGTTTCTAAACTGAAATCCATAATCTAGTTTACACTCTTCACTATTGCTTCTCCTCTGATGGATGGACCACCATTACCCATAATCATTGATTGCATTGGATCTCCTTTTCCACAATTGGTAATTGGTCTTACTGTAAAGTCATTCCCACAAGCATCAACTGATTTAAAAAATTCAGGCGCTGTTCCCATTACAATTACATCTCGTAGTAAATCAGTTACTATACCATTTTCAATTTTTTGAGCGTATTGACATGAGATACTCCAGTTGTATCTTTTCATGTCGATTGATGGAATCTTCATGTTTGAGATAAGATATCCACTTTTGACTTCTTTTATCATCTCATCTACTTTCCAATCTCCTGCTCCAATGCATGTGCAGGCCATTCTGATTAATGGCATGAATCTATAGTTTGTTGCTCTCATGTTTCCAGTTGACTGGGTCCCAAAAGCTATTGAAGTTTCTCTGTTTTGCATGTGGTTTTTTAGAATTCCATTTTCTATCAAAGTTGTTTTCTGTGTTTGTACCCCCTCATCATCAAAATAATACCATCCTAGACTTTGTTCTATAGTTGGGTCATCAAACACATTTAGCTGCTCTGAGCCAATTCTTTCTCCTAATTTATTTTTCCACCATGCTCCACCAGCCCATGCCATCTCTTTTCCAAGGACTCTGTCAGCTTCTGATGGATGACCCAAAATTTCGTGAGTCAATAAAGACACAAAGTCTGGGTTCATCACCACTGTCGCTTTTTCTTCTTTTGCAGGCTTGGCATCAAGAAGCTGTGAAGCCTTTTCAGAAATTTCGTTTGCACTGTTTTGTGCTTTGTTGTTCTTTGTTATTTGATCCATTCCTCCTCTACCGCCTTCTGTAATGTTTACTGATTGCGTTAATCCTGATTCATGAGCAGTTGCAGACATATCAATTACAACGTCAGTAAAATTTTGTAATATTTCAGAACCCTCACTACTAACAAAATATTTTGAATTTATTGTATACCATGGGTTGATTGCTGACTTTTTAATTCGTGGTTTTTCTAAAATAATTTTATCGCACTCTAGACCCACTTTAATTAAATCCTCTAAATTTGGTTTTTTAAAAACCGGAAAATCTTTTTTTGTTTTGTTAATGGTGATTGGAATTAATTCTGTTGGATTATTTTTTTTCTTTGAAAAATAACTGGCGTTTTTTATTGCCTGCTGAATTGATTCTTTAATTTCCTCAAAAGATTTTGGATTGGTAATAGCAAAAAATCCCCAAGCCCCGTTCTTCAAGAGTCTGATTCCAATTCCCTCATATGATATGTCTCTGACATATTCGATTTCTCCATTTTCTATTAGGAGTGATTTTCTTGTCTGCTTTTCTGCTCTGGCATCACAATATTGTGCACCATGGGATGTGGCATATTGTATGGCCTTTTCTGCAAGTTCATAAAGACTAGAGCCCATGAAATTTAAAGAATAGATGAGCTTCGTAAATCTTCTGCATGTTTATTTGCTTGATATTGCAGGCAAGGTAAAGTAGTACTCGTCCTCAAAATCATAGTCTGTATCATCTTTGTGGCGAAGAAATTCAAAATATGCTGTACAGTTGGAGTAAAATTCATTGTTTTTAGAGTGAACATTACCATCTTCCATGACAATTAATGCCAAAAAATCTATTTTTTTACTAGAGTAAGTGATTTTAGCTCTGAAAGTTTGTTTTCTTTAAGTAATTTTGTTGGTTGTTTTGGGATTGTAAAGGTAAATGTGGTCCCTTTGCCCTCTTGGCTTTCCACTGATATTTTGCCTCCGTGATTATCTACTATTCCCTTGCATATCGCTAAGCCTAATCCACTCCCTCCCCTTTCTCTAGTTAGAGTAGTGTCTACCTGATAGAATTTCTTGAAGAGATCTTTTTGTTTGTCTAGTGGTATTCCCAATCCGTTATCCTTTACGCTAATTTGGATCTCTGAGGGGCTTTCCTCCATCGTTACCTCTATTTTGCCTTTTTTGGGTTCTACTGCTATCATTGCATTTTTGATTAGATTGGTCAATACCTGTTTAATCCTTTCAGAGTCATGATAAACTACTAAATTTTTAGCATTTGATGTTAGCTGAATTTCATTTTTTTCAGCTTGTGGAGCCAGAGCGTTTACTGATTTTAGAATAGAGTCTTTGATGTCAGAATCATCTTTTTTCATTCGCAATTTACCGATCTCTAATTTTTGAACATCTAACAAATCTGAAATAATTCCCAAGAGTGTTTCTGAACTTGATTTAATTATTGAAAGTCTATCTTTTTGCTCTTGATTTAATTTTCCTAAATGTTCATGGAGTAAAATATCTGAATACCCTTGAATTGGAACCAGCGGAGTTTTTAGTTCATGTGTTATCATTGCCAAAAACTCGTCTTTTGCAATATCTGTTTTTTTTGCTTGTTCTTCTTTTTCTTTAATGGTGTCAGACATTATGTTAAATGAAGTAACTAACTCTCCAATTTCGTCTTTAGAATTATATTTTATCTTCTCGCCATACGCTCCTTCTTTTACTCTTGCTAGAGCTTTGTTGATTGTAGCTAACGGTGATAGTGATTGTCTGATAACTAATGGCACCAAGAAAAATGTTGCTATATCTACTGCCAACAATATTTGAATTATTGTTTGTTGATCAGACCCTGGACCGAATATTCCTGACTTTTCATCTTGATAAAGCAAAAACAAGTTAAAAGCAGCAGCTACAATTAAAACTCCAATTAACACATACAATTTACTTACTATTTTCACACTTTGAAAAGCTAGGCATGAAGTATAAAAATAGGAGATGTTATTTCTTGAACAGTCATGTCTGACGAATTCATGAAAGTTGCAACTCTGGAAATCAACAACGAGTTATCTAGCATTTCCACGATTTTAGATTTATGTCAGAATGATGTAGATGTCTCAAAAAATTCTGACAAAATTGAAGAACATATGCACAAAATCAAGGGATTAGCCCCCATGATGGGAAAGGAAAACATTGGAAGTTTGGCCAAAACCCTTGATTCTATCTTAAAGAAAATTGTTTCGGGGCAAAAAGTGGATGGATTCTTTGATGCTCTATCTATATCGATTGAACAGATGAAAATTACCATGAATAAGCCTAATGATCTAGGTGAGGTTCAGAAGCAGATTTCTGATATTGCTTCAAAAATTGTTGATTAACTATTTTTAATATTCCAAGTTTAGGTGTAAACTAAATGGCAAATATTATGATTGCAGATGATTCTGATGCAATTCGTCTAGTCTTAAAAGACATCTTGAGTATTGGAAAACACACAATTGTGGCCGAAGCTGTAAATGGGGACGAGGCTGTGGATTTATTTTTCAAGAAATCGCCTGACTTGTTATTACTGGATTTGGCAATGCCAAAAAAAGACGGTCTTACTGTTTTAAAGGAAATTATAGAAAAGGATTCCAAAGCCAAAATCGTCTTAATAACTGCAAGTGATGACCAAAAAATAATAAACCAATGTTTACAAATTGGTGCTTTGTCTTACATCTCAAAGCCATTTGATTTTAAGTATGTCCTGAAACAAATCGACGATTCTTTGAAGTAACAATTTAGGATTCAAGCAAACTAATTTAGGGCCAAGTTATTCTAAAAATTAGAGAAAGTTTTGTCAAAGATAGTTCTTGATACAAGTGTAATTATCAACGGGCTCTTAACGGCCCAAGTAGAGTCTGGAAATATTCGTAACTCTGAGATAATAATCCCTCAAGCTGTAGTTGATGAACTACAATCTCAGGCCTCACAGAAAAAGGAACAAGGTTTTGCAGGATTAAAAGAAATCAAAAACCTTAAAAATTTATCAAAAAATTTTGGTTTAGAAATTTCCATTCAAGGTAATCATCCTTCTTCAGAAGATATTCGTATGGCCGGAAAAGGAAGAATTGATTCCATCATTAAAGACATTGCAAAGCAAAATCAAGCCACACTATATACTTCTGATAATGTACAGTACTTGGTTGCACAAACTGAGGGAATTGCCTCGGTATTTTTACAACCCACTCTCAAAGAAGAAGATCTTAAATTTATAAAATATTTTGATTCTGAAACAATGAGTGTTCATCTCAAAGAAAATCTTGCCCCATTAGCAAAGAGAGGAAAACCAGGCTCTTTTGTATTGACAAAGATAAGTGATGAGATTCTAACCAGAGATGACCTCGAATTTATGGCAAAACAAATCTTAGATACTCCCAAGACTTCGGATTCAAGTAACTTGGAACTTTCTAAAGATGGTGCATCTGTAATTCAATACAAAGATTACAGAATTGCAATAACAAGACCACCATTTTCTGAATCCTTTGAAATTACTATAGTTCATCCCATTGTAAAATTATCCTTAGATGATTATTCAATCTCTGCAGAATTGATGGAACGTTTTACGGATAGAGCAGAGGGGATTGTTATTTCTGGCCCTCCAGGTTCGGGAAAAAGTACATTGGCCTCTGCACTGGCAAATTTTTATCACAATCAAGGAAAAATTGTCAAGACTTTTGAATCTCCGCGAGATTTGCAAGTTGATTTAGGAATTACTCAATACAGTAAGCTTGATGGCAGCTTTGACAATTCTGCAGATATCCTTTTGCTTGTAAGGCCAGACTATACAATTTTTGATGAGGTAAGACGCCGCGAGGACTTTTACACGTATGCTGATTTAAGACTAACAGGTGTTGGAATGGTCGGAGTAATTCATGCAAACTCCCCATTAGACGCAATCCAGAGATTCATTGGAAAAATTGAGCTTGGAATAATCCCAAACATCCTTGATACTGTAGTTTTTGTCAAAGATGGACATATTGAAAAGGTCTATGATTTGGAACTCAAAGTCAAAGTACCTACTGGAATGACCGAGTCAGACTTGGCAAGACCAGTAATAGAGATTAGGAATTTTGAAAACAATATCCTTGAGCATGAAATCTACACCTTTGGTGAAGAAAATGTCATCGTTCCTATAGGTAAAAAATCACAAAAGGTGGGAATAGAAAAACTTGCCGAAGACAAGATTCGGGACACCTTCAAAAGATATGATCCAAAATCTGAAGTGGAAATTTTATCTGATAATCGAGTAAGAGTGTTAGTTGACAAGCACGCCATACCATCCATTATAGGACGAGGAGGCTCAAACATTAAGGATATTGAAAAATCTCTAAACATTCACATTGATGTAGTAGAGCAAGATTCATCCTCTTACACTGTTTCTGGAGATTTACCATTTTCTTTTTCAGAGTCAAAGACATCCATTGTGTTAACCGTAAGTCGAGAGTATGACTCCATGCAAGCAGATATTTTTGTCAATGACAAGTATGTCACCACAGCTAGAATTGGCAAAAAAGGTCAAATCAAAATTCCTCGACGTTCTGATAGTGCAAGAAATCTAATGCAGCTTGCATCTTCTCAAAAAGAGATTCACATTTACCTTAAAGATTTTTAAAATTCTCTAAAATTTTTGGATTTGATTTTAGAAATGTTATGAATTTTCTTAGTTGTTTGATGGTCTTTGGATTAAGATGATGTTCTATTCCTTCGGCATCTTGATTTGCTGTTCCATATCCTACTCCAAGTATTTCAAAAAATTCTAGTAAAATCCCATGTTTTTGCCGAATGGTCTCAGCTACTTGATTTCCCTTACGAGTTAGATTAATCCCGTGATATTTTTCATATTCTAAAAACCCGTCCTCATCTAATCTTTGAAGCATTTTGGTAACACTCGGGGCACTCACGAGCATGTATCTGGAAATATCCAACGTAGTTGCATATCCTTTGAGTTCTACTAGTTCTGAAATGATTTCCAAATAATCCTCCATCCTGGTACTGAAATTAGTTCTCTCTGTTCTATGAGCTTCCTTTATCGACTCTAATCTCTTGGCATCCTTTTTCAATATTGTGTTTTTTCTGCCTCGCCTAGTATAATTGGATGTCTTATTGTAAAATTTGGTTATTTGAAATTGACTTGCAGGTATCTGGTTTTGATCTTTGAGTCTTATCTAATTTTTCTAAAATGCATCTATTGTATGGCAGATCCAATAAAGGCACGACTGGAAAAATTGCGTAAAATTCATGAAACCGCACATAGGAGAAATGGTCTTTATTCTGATATTGCAAAACTTGACCAAGCAGAGGCCTCAAAATCCCTTGGATGTCTGCAGAGGGCTCCTGCACCTGGAAAAAAACTCCAAAAATTTGGATTTCTAATGTGTTGGGTCCCTGAACCAACTGGTGTGACTTGTGCGATTGGAGGACCAATGATTCTAGCAGGAAGATATCTTGATAAAAAATATAATGGCGCTACTATTCACGATATTGGTCATGAGACAAAAAACACACTATCTTCATTGAGTGATTTTAAGAAATCGATACTCTAGTGTTTTGAAAGAATCAACGAAATATTTGTTGTTGGTTTTGAACATGCATTTTTTTAAGTAACTTCAAAAACAAATTAAATTCAGCAAGTTCACATCAAGAGCTCTAATTAATGCCACCCCTCTAGGCCTTGCGTGAACTACCATTATCAATATTCACTTCGATTCGTTTGAAATAGAACTAATTGAATACTAGTTTGTATATTAGAGATTATGACTGAGAAAAAAAATGAGATTGAAGAACTAATTGACAATATGATATCCGGTGGTGATGACCTGGTTGACAATCTCAAAAAAGTCTTGCCTGATACATTATCAGAAACTCTGGTAATGTTCCATGAATCTAATGTGGCCAATCTTAAAAAAATAAAAGAATTTGTTAGAACCAAATAACAGTTTAAATTTTAAATTTAACAATCGGATTAATTTCTACAAAAGACTATGCACTTTGCAGGTTTAGATATACTCTGAATGTATTTTTCTTCAAAATCCGAAAAATCTATTTTTTCGAAATTTTTCTAGAAATTGGTATGAATTTGGGTATTTTGATAAATACATTATCTTTGAATTTATTTTAGAAATCAGGTCTGTTCTTCTATTGCCCCCTGAATTAGGCTTGATTTCTTTTTTTACTTGATTCTAACGGATTAATTCAAGTTTAATCGAATTTGTACCATATTTTTACTCTGATTAAGATATTTTAAAAGGAAAAAAAATAGAATTTTGTGACCACTAGAACTCAGGCATTAATTCCAATTGCAGCAGCTGCTGTAATTATTGGAATTGCGGGAATGTTATCTATTCCTAGCGACACTAAATTAGAATTAGTAGAGTTTCCTCGGGGCACCATCAAGGTTGATGATATAGTCCTTGAGGTACAAATAGCTGATACAGGACCAAGACAGGTTCGCGGTTTGATGTTTCAAGATCAATTACCTTATGATCAAGGAATGATCTTTGTTTACAATGAGCCAGGAATTTACTCTTTATGGATGCTAAATATGCAGTTTCCACTTGACATGATATGGTTTGATGAGAATGGCAGTATCATTCACATTGAAAAAAATATTCCGCCCTGTAAGAAACCAATTGAAATTATGGCATGCCAAAGCATTGTCCCAAGTGGGGATGCCTTGTACATTTTAGAGTTAACTGCAGGATTTATTGATGAGTTCAACATTACAAAAGATTCCAAGCTTAGTATAATCTCAATTTAATATTGCAAAACCTTATCTTTGGAAGAAAGAATATAAAAAAAATGAACAAAAAGATTTTGATTCCTGTTATTTCTGGAATTGCAATCACTATTATTATTGCAGCTCTTATGATTCCAACCCCTGAGGAAATTGAATCTGAAACATTGTCAATCTCCTACACAAAAACAAACAAAGAACTTCAATCTACATTGGCAACGAATAATATTTCAATGTCTTCGGCATTGAAGCTAAATGGTTTTTCGATTGAAAAATATTGCACATTTTTTGCAGATGAGGCAACACAAAATGCAATTAAATATTGTACATCAACTGAACTTTTAGATTCGGATGGTCAATATTTGGGAAATATTCACATGGTTGGCACTTCTGGTTCGCCCCGATATGTGATTGGCGTAATCCAAGCAGACCCAAATGTATCTCAACTAGATGAAATCAAAATTATCTATCAAACCATGATAGAGTCTCTTGTATGTGAGTGCTGGAATGAGGAGAAACCTGGGGGATTTGAATCCGTTTCAGACTGGATTGATGCAGCTCATGCTCATCATTTAGAGGCAAAAAGAATTACAAGCAAATCTGAGATAAGTGGGCTGGCTCAAAAAGAACTCCTCTTGGAGATTACCACAAATACCGAAGGCTATCTGTGGAAATTTATCGTTCCAAACTAAATCCAAGATATAATATACAATAAGATTGTCTGATTGACGTTTAGGATGATTGATCAATTATGGCTCATTCCTTTAGGATTTGCAGCAGGAGTATTGGGTTCTATGATAGGATTAGGTGGTGGAATAATTGTAGTTCCAGTCTTGACATTTTTTGGATTTCCTCCAACACTTGCAGCAAGCAACAGTCTTTTTGCAGCATTTAGCAATGCAGTAGCATCTACCATTTCATATTCTAGACAAAAGCGAATAGAATTTTCACTTGGATTAAAGCTTGGTTTGTTAACAATTCCTGGAACAGTTTTAGGGGCTTACATTTCAAGTGATGTGGCACCTGAAATCTTTAAAATTTTATTTGGATTTGTGTTGATTGCATCAGCTGGTTACATTTTTTTAAGTAAAAAAATTGAAAGCAAAGAAAAAAATCTCTCAAAACAAATGATGGTATTTGCAGTTGGTGCAAGCTTTTTTGCAGGAATCATCTCTGCCTTTTTTGGAATCGGTGGGGGAATCATCTTTGTTCCTCTAATGGTTGTGGGAATGGGAATGGCGATGAAAAAGGCAGCACCTACATCTCAGTTAATTTTGTTGTTTGCATCCCTGTCTGGTGTTATAGTTCACACCATTCTGGGACATCCTGATTTTCTTCAAGCTGGCCTGCTGATGGTCGGATCATTTGCAGGAGGCCTAGTTGGTGCAAGACTCTCAGTTGACATTAAGGAAAGGTCCTTGCAGATTCTAGTATCAATTGTAATTGTAGCTGCTGCAATCAAAATGTTCTTTGATTCTCTAAGCGAGAAACTATTTTTGGTAAAT
>SMUZ01043266.1_pt1 | contig 15186 bp, 12 predicted proteins | sample 2456421 | NCBI WGS metagenome assembly SMUZ01 (sample SAMN11095932, study PRJNA526329) | marine sediment metagenome | biome: Marine sediment; feature: Surficial sediment; material: Deep marine sediment; isolation source: Hadal surficial sediment | place: Pacific Ocean | collected 2014-11 | depth... | reverse complement strand
CGCGTTCAGACGCGCCATCGAACTCAATCCCAGTTATGCCGAAGCGCACATGTTTTACTCGCACTACCTGACGCTCGTGGGACGGGTTGACGAGGGCACGGAGCATATGCGCCTTGCGCTGGAACTCGACCCATTGAATCCCTTCGTGCAGGGCCTGCACGGGGCGCAATGTTGCACGCGGCGAGCGTTCTGGAAAAGCATGCAGAAAACTCCCACGTTCCTCCAATGGATATTGGTTTTTTATATGCGCAAGCAAGCGACGTAGACAAAGCTATTGACTGGTTTGAGAAGGCCTACGAGGATCACGATCCCAACGCGCCCTACATGGCCGTCATGGTCAAGCCGGCTGCAGTTCTCTCAAACCCGCGCTTCATTGAATTACTACGGGAAATGAAGCTTGGCTACTGGGCCGATCGATATTCGTCGTCCGAGTGATAAATATTGGGACATTAATGCTGCGGAGCGTAGGAGCGGCTTCAGCCGCGACCCTCGCGGTTCACGCTGCGGCCCTTCGGGAAAAGCCGCTCCTACGGTTAATAGGCACCCCGCCAGCTCGCCGAATTTTGCTACAGTGGGTGTATGGGCAGGGCAATTATTCTGGTTCTGGATTCGTTTGGCATCGGTGCGACCGACGATGCCGAACGATTCGGCGATGTTGGCGCCAACACCTTCGCAAGCATTGCTCGTGTGCGTGCCGAATCCGATGAGGGGCCACTAAAACTTCCTAATCTCGCCAGGCTCGGCCTGTTCCACGCGGGCCAGGAAAGCTCTGGCGAGTTCGCTGCTGGCGCCGACCCTGACATCGAAATAACAGGCAGCTACGGCTACGCCGCGGAATTATCGAGTGGCAAGGACACGCCCAGCGGTCATTAGGAAATCGCGGGTGTTCCGGTCCTGTTCGAATGGGGCTACTTCAAGAAGCTGACCGATACCTTTCCGCAGGACTTGCTCGATAAACTGGTCGAGCGCGCAGATTTGCCAGGTTATCTCGGCAACTGCCACGCATCCGGCACGACGATTATTGCTGAGCTCGGTGACGAGCATGTCCGCAGCGGCAAGCCGATTTTCTATACGTCCGCCGACAGCGTGTTTCAGATCGCGTGTCACGAAGAGTCTTTTGGATTGCAGCGCTTGTACGATCTCTGCGACATCGCCCGCGAACTGGTTGATCAATACGACATCGGTCGCATCATCGCCCGGCCTTTTATTGGCGACGGACCCGATAGTTATGCTCGAACAGGAAACCGCCGCGATCTCACAACGCCGCCGCCGGCGCCGACTGTGCTCGACAAACTTGTCGAAGCGGGCGGGGAGGTCGTCAGCATTGGCAAGATCGCGGATATCTACGCGCATCAGGGCATCACGAAGAAGGTTAAGGCAAATGGCAATGCAGCATTATTCGACGCGACGCTGAAGGCCATCGATGAAACGCAGGACAACGCCATCATCTTCACGAACTTCGTCGACTTCGACATGTTGTACGGTCACCGACGTGACGTGCAGGGCTATGCGACTGCACTCGAGTACTTCGATCAGCGACTGCCGGAGATTTTGAACAAGCTGAAGTCGGACGACTTACTGATTATCACGGCCGACCACGGTTGCGATCCGACCTGGCCGGGCAGCGATCACACACGTGAGCACATACCTGTCATCGCCTTGGGTGCAGGACTCAAGCCCGGCTCACTGGGCAAGCGCGATACCTTCGCCGACATCGGGCAAAGTATTGCGACTCACTTCGGTTTGTCGCCGATGGATTACGGCACGAGTTTCTTGTAGGAGGGCCTTCAGGCCCGACCTCTCGGGCCTTCAGGCCCTCCTACAGCTGCAGTTCGGCTTCTTTGGCCCGCCTGCGTACGTCGCGCCGACGCTCGCCTTCCGACAGAAACTTCTTGCGCAGTCGAATACTCTTCGGCGTGATCTCGACCAATTCATCGTCGTCGATGAACTCAAGCGCGTTCTCCAGCGAAAACTTGATCGGTGGCGTGAGCTGAATGTTCTCGTCATTGCCTGCGGCCCGAATATTATTCAACTGCTTGGCTTTGGTCGGATTCACCGGCAGATCGTTGCTGCGAATGTGAATACCGACGAGCATGCCTTCATATACTTCGGCGCCGTGACCGAGAAACAGCTTGCCGCGGTTCTGCAGGTTATCCAGCGCATAGGCCAGCGCCTTGCCGGCAACGTTGGACACCATGACGCCGTTGTTGCGTTGACCGATTTCACCACCGGCTTTCTTCGCGTACTTTTCGAAGACGTGATAGAGCAGTCCCGTTCCTGAGGTGGTCGTCAGGTACTCGGTACGAAAGCCGATAAGGCCACGGGCCGGAATTCGGTACTCCAGGCGCACGCGCCCACGGTCGCCCGGCTCCATGTTGAGCAGCTCACCCTTGCGCTCGGCGATGCGGGTCATGACGCCGCCCTGAAATTCTTCAGCGAAGTCGAGTGTTACGAGTTCCCAGGGTTCGTGAATTTCGCCGTCGACCTCATGTTCGATGACCATTGGACGTGACACAGCCAATTCGAAACCCTCGCGTCGCATTGTCTCAATCAATATAGACAAGTGCAGCTCGCCGCGGCCGGAGACACGAAATTTATCCGGATCACTGGTCTCTGCAACGCGCAGCGCAACATTGTGTTTGAGCTCCTGCATGAGTCGTTCCTGGATCTGGCGACTGGTCAGAAACTTGCCTTCGCGACCGGCGAAGGGTGACTTGTTGACCTGGAAGGTCATGCTGATGGTCGGTTCGTCGACCTGCAGTGGCGGCAGGCCTTCGGGCTTATCGCGCGAGCACAGCGTATCGGAGATCCGTAGGTCATCAATGCCGCTGAAGATCACGATATCGCCTGCACCGGCTTCCTCGACCCGCACACGCTCCAGTCCGTGAAAAGCATAGAGATGCATGAGCCGTGCATTCTTCACGCTGCCATCGACACGCACGAGGCTAACGCCTTTGTTTGCCCTGGCGATGCCACGGCTGATTCGACCGATACCAAGAACGCCGACGTAGGAGTTGTAATCCAGGCTCGAGACCTGCAACTGCAGCGGACCGTCCTGGTTTGCATCGGGCGCAGGCACGTTGTTCACAATTGCGTCGAGCAGCGGCATGATGTCACCGCTTCTCACGTCCGTGTCCATACCAGCGTAACCGTGTAGAGCCGAGGCGTAGACGACGGGGAAGTCGAGTTGCTCATCGCTCGCGCCAAGGCGGTCAAATAACTCAAACGTCTGATCCAGCACCCAGTCGGGGCGGGCGCCGTCGCGGTCGATCTTGTTGATCACGACAATCGGCGTGAAGCCGTAGGAGAATGCTTTCTGCGTGACGAAGCGTGTTTGCGGCATCGGGCCGTCGACGGCATCGACGAGCAACAGCACGCCATCAACCATCGACAGGATGCGCTCAACCTCACCACCGAAGTCGGCGTGTCCGGGCGTGTCGACGATATTGATGTGCCAGTCGTTCCAGCTGATCGAGGTGTTCTTGGCGAGAATCGTAATGCCACGCTCACGCTCGAGATCGTTGGAGTCCATGACGCGATCGGGCACGTCGGCGCGCTCGCCCAGCGTTCCGGTCTGCCGGAGCAACTGGTCCACGAGCGTAGTCTTGCCGTGATCAACGTGAGCGATGATCGCGATATTTCGAATTTTGTCTGTAGGGAACACGGGAGGTCCGCCGCGAAAAGTCGCGCATTATATACAGTTTTTCAGGCGTAGGAGCGGTTTTAACTGCGTTCGGGCCTGAAGGCCCTCCTACACCAACGCGTTCGGGCCTGAAGGCCCTCCTACACCAACGCGTTCGGGCCTAAAGGCCCTCCTACCAATGCCTTCGGGCGGAGAAAGACCAGGAGACGAGCTAGGTTCCCTCGCGCCAGGAATCAGGAACGCGGATGGCAATCGCCGTCGACTCCGCGACGACAGTGTCGCCGGAATACATCGTACACGCGATTATCGTTTTCTTCCCGGATGACTCGGCGATCCTCGCGCGCAGCTCAACCGGCTGGTCGATCGGGACCGGTTTGAGGAAGCTTACGTTGAGGTTTGCGGTAACACACCAGATCGCATCACCGCTGCCAATGTCTCGGCCCTCGAGCTCGTATTGATGTGCCATGGCCGTGCACATACTGTGGCAGTCGAATAAGCTGGCGATCGTGCCGCCATAGAGAAACTGGGTTGGCCCGGCGCATTGTTCGGGTTGTGGGTGATAGGTGCACGTCGACACCTCGCCGTCCCAGTAGCTCTTGATCTGCATACCGTCGGGATTGTCCTTGCCGCAGCCGTAGCAGTGATTGTGTGGGATCTGATCCTGTATCGCGATCATTGCTCGCTGGTCCTTCGCGCGCGTAGCTTGCCGGCAAATATCATGGCCAACCACGCACTAAGCACGATGCCAATGAGGACGGCTGCTGCATACCAGTTCGGATGCCGGAACATCAGCAAATTGCTCGCCGTGGCCGCGATCATCAGCATGCCAATCAACAGCGCATAAAAGAACGGCTTTATTCGGCCGATCAGGCAGGCGGCTAATACGCCGTCGAACGTAGCAATGAGATTGCCGGCCAGTACCAACAAGAACGCCGTGATTGGTAAAGATCCGATGTGCGCATTCAGGGCTTCGGTATCGGTTATCTCCAGGCCATCGGGGAACGGGTACAGTGAATGGCTAAACCACTCCACAAACATCACTGTAAGCACTGCAACCGCAATACCGATAATCGCACCTGCAATATTACGCAGCATGTTTACTCCCGATTTCTCTGTTCGAGCGCGGCCTGAATCCGGGCTGCGAACTCAACCGCCTCTGCGGTGACGCGCTCTGTATCAATCGTCAATAACTCATGTTCGAGCATCAATACCTGCCCGTCGACAATAACAGATGCCACATCCTGCTCGTCGCTCACATATACAAGGTGTGAAACAACGTTAAAGGTCGGTACATGGTGTACGTCATCAAAAGCGACCTGGATGATGTCGGCCCGCTTACCGACTTCGAGTGAGCCTGTGATGTCGCCAAGCCCGATCGCAGTTGCACCGCCCGTCGTCGCCATCGATAAAACCGTGTCCGCCGGCAGCACCCGTGGATCCATACGGTCGACTTTTTGCAGAAACGCGGCGAGGCGCATTTCCTCCCACATATCGAGATCGTTGTTGCTGGCCGCGCCGTCCGTCCCGAGTCCGATACGAACGCCGGCTGCCAGCATCTCCGCAACGGGTGAAATACCCGACGCGATTTTCATGTTGGATGTCGGGTTGTGAATGACGCCGACTTTTCTGCTGACGAGGATTGGAATCTCGGCAGCTGTCGGCCAGACGACGTGCGCAGCAATCGTCGGGCCCTCGAAAAAGCCGATCGACTCGTACATTTCGATACTCGTCATCCCGAACGTATCCTGGGAATACTGCAGCTCGAACGGTGATTCCGACATATGAATACTGATCGGCACGCCCAGCTCAATCGCGGCCGCACGTGTAGCCGCCAGCTGCTCGGCATTCAGCGTGTAGTTGGCATGCGGGCCGAACATCGGTGTTATACGTGGATGGCGGTTTTTCCAGCGATTGATAAAGGCGCTGCCCTTCGCGATAGAGTCTGCCGCGCCTTCCGCGTCGGGACTGCGCTGGTCTATAACGGTTGCCGCGATCATCGCGCGCATGCCGCAATCAACGACAACCTCGGCAATCGTGTCGGGGAAGTAGTACATGTCGACGAAGGTCGTCGTGCCGCCGCGAATCATTTCCCAGCAGGCGAGCTCGGTGCCAATGCGCACGAATTCCGAATCGACAAATTCGACCTCGGCCGGGAAGATGTAATTGTTGAGCCAGTCCATCAGCTCGAGGTCGTCCGCGACGCCGCGCAACAGCGTCATTGCTGCGTGGCCATGACCATTCACGAGCCCTGGCATCACGACACGCTTGTCGCCTCCGAGCGTTTGGCGGGACGTAAACTCAGCTTCGATTTCGGCCTGCGTGCCGATCGCGATGATGATGCCCTCGTCAACTGCGACCGCGCCGTTAATGATGATCCTGCGGTTGTCGTCCATCGTGACGATATGATCGCCCTTGATAATTAGGTCGATTGCGTCGTCCGAGCTGATATCGGCTTGCCTGGATTCTCTATCGGCGGAGCAGCCGGCCAGGGCAACAAAGCACAGCAGCAGGATCAGGCCAAGGGTCGTTCTATTTGTATTGTTCATAAGCACAGGTTGCACGAAATGACGGGCGAAAAAAAGGGGCAGCGATTGCTGCCCCTCATTCTTACTCTTGTTGCTCAGCTTAGAAGCGGAATCTTACTCCTAACTGAATGCGATACACCGACGGCAATCGTGCAATCGCCGGTCGTGGCGTTACGCTTTGGGGCGTGCCATTGTAAGACGCATTCGGCGTATAGACATATTGATTGGCTACGATGGCGACCGTTGCAGGCGAAACATTGGACGGCGCCGTGTAGCTGTCGATACGTCCCCAATCGTCATTGATCAGGTTGCCGAAGTTTTCGATGTTAAGGAATACATCAAACTTCGTATCGCCAAAGCCCGAAATCTCCTGTTGCAGGTGCAGGCTTACGACGTTGACCCAGTCTGTCTCGCAAGCGTTGCGCGATGCAATTCCGCCACGTGAATCGTTAAGACAGCCTTCACCCGAAATGAAGGTATCGAGATCGGCGAGGAATCCAGGATCACCCGTTACAAGTGGATCGCCGACGCCTGTCGGTACGTAGAACAACATCGGGCCCGGGTTGTCACCTTCACTGCCGAAGTCGGCCAGGAAATTACCGCCAAAGGCTGCGTTGACGCTGCCAAGAACGTAACTGTAATGACGACCGGACCGGCCGGCATAGGCAAGGCCCACCGAAGTCGTGTTGTCCCCGAACAATTCCATCTGCCAGCGCAGGTTGGCCGTGATGCGGTGCTCGACCTCGTACTTGGATGGCGCAACTTGTCCGTTATTGAGGTCGGTCTGCGCATCAAACGCGAAGGTCTCGAAACCGACAAAACGGTTGTAAGAGCGCAGCTCGTCAACGTCCTGATGTGCATAACCAACGTTGACATCGAAAAAGCCGTAATTCGTGTCGAAAGACTTATCGAGGCTTACTGTAATGACTGTGCTTTTGCCCTGACTGGTGTTGGTAACGATGTAATCGGCCCCAGCCGGGAAGTTGTAGATCGGACGACCATCCGGTGCTGTACCAGCCTGCACCCGACGTCCCTCGAATATGTTGTAGCCGTCGTTGACGTCTGTAATCACGATGTCACCGCTGACAAACCAGTCGTCACCGAATACGTACTCGGCGCCGAGGCTGTACTTCCAGGTACTCAGCACTTCAAAGTTCGGCGCCATCGCGTCGACGTCAACATCGTCGAAGAAACCAATGTACTGCTGGAAGTTCCTAAACGCAGCGGTCGGATCAGGCAGGTCTGCAACCGCAGCGGCGATCGAGTCGCTGACCGGTGGCCCGAAGAACGGCGCGAGGAATGCAGCGAAGGTTCGCGTCACGCCATTACCCGAGTAGCTGTTGGACAGAATGATCAGGGGCACGCCGCCGCCGAACAGGCCCGCACCGCCGCGCAGTGTCAGGCGATCGGTAGCCGCCCAGTTGAAACCGAAGCGCGGCAATACCAGGTCCTTGCCGTCGAGGTTTTCCGTATTCGAGAATCCATTGCGGGCCGTGAATGCAGGGTTTTCCGTAACATTGTCGCTGTTGTCGTATTTGTCGAAACGGATACCAAATTTCAATGTTAACGCGTCGTTGACGGTCCATTCGTCCTGCAGGTAGAAGCTGTTTACGGCGAGGTCAAAGTTCGCTTCTGCGTCTGTCCCGACGCCGGAATTGGCGTTGCCGTAGAGTACAAAGTTAATAGTCCGGGTTTCCAGGTCATCGATTGAAGCGAACAAATACTGGCCTTTCGAGAACGGCAGGAACAGGTTGCGGACCGTATATTTTTCCTGCTCGAAGCCGGCCGTGATCAGGTGGTTGCCGAGATCGTAGTCGGCTTTCAGCTTGAATACGCGAGACTCGTTGTCGAGTTCGTTGGTATGACGGAAACGATCGCCACCGGCAGCAATCAGGCCCCCGGCTGCCGTGCTGATCGCGAAATCCGGATTTACGGTATCGACGCTGATCTGGCGATTCTCAACATCCTTGAAGCCGATCTTGAATTCGGTCGACAGGCGGTCGGTCCAGTTTGAAAACACCTGGCCTGAAAATGCCGTGAGCTTCTCATTGATGTTGTATCGATTGGATTGCAGTACAGCGACTTCGGGGAAATCATCGAACAACACGTCGCCGTCGGCTACCTGGTAGGTCGCAACTGCGCGATGACTGTCATTGATATGCCAGTCGAGCTTTATAAGGATCTTCTCATCCTGATCCTTGTCGCTTGCTGCGAACGCTCCTGGATCAAAGCCGTACTCGGTCTGCATGATCTGACGAACTCGGTCGACGTCAGCCTGGGTAACGCCGGCAATGTTGTCAATCGTCTGCGTATTTGACGGTACCGTCGTTTCAAACTTTTCATAGTTGACAAAAAAGAACAATTTATCGGGAACTATCGGACCGCCGAGCGTGAAGCCGTAGACGTCTTCCTCGAAATCACCGATACCTAAATTAACACCGTCTGACTTGTTGCCGGTCATGCCATCGCCAGTCGAAGCGTAGAACGCGCTGCCTTGAAATTCATTGGTACCAGACTTCGTAACAATATTGATGTTGCCGCCGATAAAGTTGCCATAGGTCACGTCGTATGGCGCGATGTTGACGTTAATTGCTTCAATCGCATCGATCGAAATCGGCGTGCGTTGTGTTGCTGAAGCATTTTTTGACAGGCCGAAATTATCGTTCTGTGCAACCCCGTCAATCGTTACGCTGTTAAAGCGGAAGTTTTGGCCGGCCATTGATATGGCAGGGCCGCGAGCCACACTGTTATCGACAAGAATCTTGGGTTCCGTTGCGAGAACGCTTGCGAAATCACGCGCAATAGAGGGTGTTGCCGCAATTTCGCGGGCCCCAAAGTCACGTCCCACGCCGGTTCTGAGCTCCTGGATCATCTGCGTCGCGACCACTATGATCTCTTCAATCTCCTCGGTCCTGACGTTCAAATTGACGACTTCGGTCTCGTCCAGCTTAAGAATAATGTCGTCCGTACCATCGGCTGTATAGCCCGACCCGCTGGCGACATTGACTGAATATGGACCACCGACCGCGAGACCACGCGAAGTGACAATACCTGACGTGGTGGATGTCGTAATTTGCGTTCGCCCTGTTGGCACATGTGTAATTGTTACCGGGACTCCGCCAACGGCGTTGCCGGCACTATCCGTTACGATGACCCTGATAGATGATGATGTGCTTTGCGCGTGTACGGGCGCCATCGCGAGTAACAGTGTTACCGCTGTGCTTGCCAATACCGCGATAATTGACTTGAAAAGCCTCTTACTTCTCATGATTTTCCCCTGATATTCGTTTTTTTCTAATGTGGAAAGTATAGCTCAGTATAGTCCGTAGGCACACTGAAAAAGCCTCCATGACGACGATATTTTGATGCCTGATTATAGTATCTTTGGCCTATGACCACTCCTCGCCTGGAATCATTTGCCGCGCCGCACGACGGCCGATTGACGCAAGCCATGCTCGATGCTTTCGATCGTGACGGCGTCATAATTATGCGTGACTTTGTGCCCGCGTCTGATTGCGAGCGCCTGCGCGAGCGTGCGCTCAAGCTTGTCGATGAATTTGACGAGGAGTCGGTGCGCAGCATTTTTTCCGTTACCGAGCAAACGCAGCTCAACGACGATTACTTCAACGATTCAGGCGACAAGATTCGCTTCTTTTTCGAGCACGGCGCTTTCGATGAATCAGGGTCGCTGCTGCAGGAGAAGGAGCACAGCCTCAATAAGATGGGTCATGCAATGCACGATCTGGATCCGGTGTTCAAGGAGTTCTCGCGCACGCCCAAACTCGCAGCGCTTGTTGAAAGCCTGGGCTATGCTGACCCGGGTTTACTGCAGTCCATGTACATCTTCAAGCCGCCGAGAATCGGCGGTGAAGTAACCTGCCATCAGGATTCAACGTTTTTGTACACGGAGCCGGACTCCTGCATTGGGTTCTGGTTTGCGCTCGAAGATGCCACGCTCGAGAATGGCTGCATGCACTTCATCCCCGGTGTCCACAAGGCGCCGCTGAAACAACGAAACCTTCGACAGGACAATGGAAAATTCGTGATTGAAATACTGGATGACACGCCGTGGCCTGAGAACGCAACGGCGCCGGCCGAAGCCGCGGTCGGCACACTGGTCATATTCAAAGGCCGCGCGCCGCACATGAGTGGCCCCAATCTCTCGGAGAAATCGCGCCATGCCTATACCTTGCATATCATCGACAAGGCTAGCCATTATCCGGCGAATAACTGGCTGCAGCGCGGTCCCGATATGCCACTCAAAGGATTCGAGCTCAACTAATGCTTTTTACCGATATTATTCGCGCCAAGCGCGACGGCCTCGAGTTGTCCGATGATCAAATCTCTTTTTTTGTAGACGGCCTGGCCGACAGCTCTATTCCTGCCGAGCAGGTCTCTGCACTGGCGATGGCGGTCTGCCTTAATTCGATGAGCGCTGACGAAACGGCGAAGCTGACAATGGCGATGGCGTCGTCAGGAACGGTGCTCGAATGGCAGGACATGCACCTCGACCGGCCGATCGTCGACAAGCACTCGACGGGTGGTGTTGGCGACAAGGTCAGTTTCATGCTGGCACCGATTGTGGCCGCATGCGGTTGCCATGTGCCCATGATTTCGGGGCGCGGACTGGGCCATACGGGCGGCACGACAGACAAGATTGAATCAATTCCCGGCTACAACACGGCGCCGGATTTCGCGACCTTCAGAAAGGTCGTCAAAAAAGTTGGTTGCGCGATTATTGGCCAGACGGCCGATCTTGCACCGGCGGACAGGCGTTTCTACGCAATTCGCGACGTGACAGGGACCGTCGAATCTGTGCCGCTGATTACGGCTTCTATTCTGTCAAAGAAAATTGCAGCGGGCCTCGATGCGCTGGTTATGGATGTAAAAGTCGGCACGGGCGCGTTCATGCCAACGCCGGAACGCGCTCGCAAACTGTCTGAAAGCATTATTTCGACCGCAGCATCTGCCGGTCTGAAAACACACGTGTTGATTACCGACATGAACGAGGTCCTCGGCCGAACGGCAGGTAATGCCCTGGAGATTGATGAGGCGCTGCGCTTTCTTCGCGACGAAGACCGCGAGCGTCGCCTCAATGCTGTCACGCTCGGTCTGTGTGCCGAGATGCTGTTGGCGACGAACGTCGAGTCGGATCGTGATGTCGCGCTACAACGATGCGATGACGCCGTCACGAGTGGTCGTGCCCTGGAAATATTCGGCCATATGGTTGCGGCCCTGGGCGGCCCGCCCGACTTCATCGACAACAGTTCAAAATACTTTGCAGAAGCGCCGGTTGTTAGATCCGTCCACTCGACGGGTTATTTAACGACAATCGACACGCGTGGCGTCGGCAACGCCATCATCGAGCTCGGCGGCGGACGTCACACAGTTGGTGAAGCGCTCGATCTGTCCGTCGGTTTTAGCGACATCGCGTCGATCGGCACACTGCTCGACGGGCATACGCCGCTGGCCGTGGTACACGCGGCATCGGATGACGATGCAGAGTTGGCAGCGCAGCTGTTGCTGGAAGCCTGCAAGACGAGCAACGAGGCGCCGGCGGAAGCGCCCGTAATCAGTGACATTCTGACGGGAAAGACCTGAACAATACGGTATCCTTGCTGTCTGAAGGATCAATAAGAACAACACCAATGGGGGGCCAGCATGGGTAATTACATCGGTATTCTTGGCATCATCGTGATTCTCGCAATCGCGGTTGCGTTCTCGAGCAATCGCAAGGCAATCAACCTGCGTATTGTCGGCGCCGCATTCGCATTGCAGACGGCGATTGCCGCGATTGTCCTGTACTGGACTGGCGGCCAGAACGCCATCCGGGCTCTGAGTGAGGGCGTGCTCGCGATAATCGGATTCGCAAATGTCGGCATCGACATGGTGTTCGGTCCGCTGGCCGATAAAGGGGGAATTGGCTTCAGTTTCGCGTTCAACGTGCTGCCGATCATCGTCTTCTTCGCGGCCCTGATGTCGGTGTTGTACCACCTGCGTATCATGGAGCTGCTCGTCAAATTCGTCGGCGGTGCGTTACACAAGATTATTGGAACCGGTGCGATTGAATCGATGAATGCGGCGGCCAATATATTCGTGGGCCAGACCGAGGCGCCGCTGGTCGTCAAGCCCTACCTCAGAAATCTGACAGAGGAGCAGTTTTTCGCCGTCATGGTTTCGGGCCTTGCCTCCATCGCGGGCACGGTTCTCGCGGGCTATGTACTCCTGGGTGCCAATATCAATTACCTGTTGGCTGCGGCCTTCATGGCGGCACCGGGTGGCTTGCTGATGGCCAAGATAATCATGCCCGACACCGAGGCGGTTCCCGCGGGCGGGCCCGAGAAACTCGAAATGGAGCGCAGTACGCACGGCAACCTGATTCTCGCGGCAGCTTCGGGTACCTCCGATGGCCTGCGTCTTGCCGTTAACATCGGCGCCATGCTGGTCGCCTTCGTTGCCCTGATTGCGTTGTTCAACGGTCTTGTTGGTTGGGTGTTCGGCATGTTTGGCATCGATGGTGTCACCATGCAAATGATACTCGGTAAAATTTTTAAGCCGCTGATGTATCTGCTGAGCGTGCCCTGGGCCGAGGCCGAGGCCGCGGGTGCATTATTCGGTGAAAAAATCATACTCAACGAGTTTGTCGCGTTTTCGCACCTGCAAGAAACTCTGGCCGGTATGAGTCCGCGAACGATTGCAATCACAACGTTCTCACTCTGTGGCTTCGCAAATCTTTCATCCATCGCGATATTGCTTGGCGGCCTGGGCGTGCTCGTACCCGAGAAAAGAGAGTTGATCGGAAAATTTGGCATGAAGTGTGTGTTGGCAGCATCGCTGTCTAATCTCATGAGCGCCGCGCTTGCGGGGTTGATGCTGCCGTTTTGACGCCGCGCAAAGTCATATTTGACTGCGATCCAGGTCAGGACGACGCGGTCGCATTGTTCCTGGCGATGTCGTCGCCGAGTGAGCTCGACATACTCGGCATTACAACAGTGGCCGGCAATGTGCCGCTTGAATTGACGCAGCGCAACGCGCGCATGATATGCGACATTGCCGGGCAATCGAATCTTGCCGTGTATGCGGGATGTGCCAGGCCGATGCGGCGTGATCCGATCACGGCCGAAGCCATCCATGGCAAAACGGGCATCGACGGCATCGACGTGTTTGAGCCACAAACAAGACTGCAGGAACAGCACGCGGTCGACTTCATCATCGCATCCTTGCTGGCAGCAGACGCGAACTCCGTTACGCTTGTACCAACCGGTCCGCTGACCAACATAGGCACTGCTATTCGGCAACAGCCCTCGATTCTCGACAGCGTGGAAGAAATTGTATTGATGGGCGGTGCCATGCGCGAAGGTGGCAATCGTTCGCCCTCTGCCGAGTTCAACATCCTCGCGGATCCGGATGCAGCAGACATTGTTTTTAAATGCGGTCGGCCAATAACAGCGATGGGGCTTGATGTTTCACACAAGGTTTTGTCCACGCGTAAGCGGGTGAGCCGCATCGAGGCTCTGGGAAATCCGGTCGCGAAAGCGACGGCTGGAATGCTCAGTTTCTTTCATCGCCACGACAGCAAAAAATATGGATCGGAAGGCACGCCGTTGCACGATCCTTGTACTGTAGCGTACTTGCTGCAGCCTGAACTGTTCGAGTTCAAGGAGTGCAATGTGTCGGTCGAAACCGAGTCCGAGCTCACGCTCGGACACACTGCCGTCGATTTCTGGCACGTGACCGATCGCCCGCTTAATTGCAGCTGGGCCTACGAGGTTGATGCCGACGGTTTCTTCGAATTATTGACGGATCGCCTCGCACGATTTGCGAATCCGGCATGAAAGACATCGTCGTCATCGGGTCGGTAAACCTTGATCTGTCCGCAGCCGTGGCGCGACTGCCCGCGCCGGGTGAAACAGTCACCGACGCAGTGCTTGAACGCTTCCCGGGCGGTAAAGGTGCGAACCAGGCGCTCGCAGCGCGCAGGCTTGGTGCGAACGTCAAACTCATCGCTTGCGTCGGCAACGATGCGAATGCGACCGAGGCGCTGGCACTTTTACACGACGCGGGCGTGGATCTCTCGCAGGTCGTCATTGACGATGAATTTGCGACTGGCGTTGCACTCATCTCGGTGGCCGAGAACGGCGAAAACCAGATCGTTGTCGCACCTGGCGGCAATGCCTGTTTGTCGCGGGACCGATTCGAATTGCCACTTGCGGATGCGCTGATCTGTCAGCTTGAGGTTCCGCGCGAAACGATCACAGCAGCTGCTGTCGAATTCGGTGGTTTTGTGTGCATCAATCTTGCCCCCGCGCGTGACGTGGACGATGCGCTGTTGGCGCGCGCTGACCTGATCGTCGTGAACCAGGCCGAGGCCGAATACTACGGTGATAAATTGTTGAAATGTAATGGGTTTGTAGCGACAACCTTCGGTGCTAAAGGGGCTGAACTAAGAAAGAATGGCGATGTCGTCACGCACGTTTTGCCGCCAGCAGTCGACGTAGTGGATACCACGGGAGCAGGGGATTGTTTCAGCGCGGCCCTGACGCTGGCAATGATTGAGGGACAGCCAGTTGACTACGCGTTGAGTTTCGCTTGCGCGGCGGGTGCTGCTGCGACGACAAAGCGAGGAGCGCAGCCCTCGTTGCCAACTCGTGCTGAGGTCGACGCGCTGTTGTAGGAGGGCCTTTAGGCCCGACTATGTCGCGGTCGCGGCTGAAGCCGCTCCTACAGGTGAAGGTAGGCCCGACCATGTCGCGGGCGCGGTTGAAGCCGCTCCTACAGGTGAAAGCTGACCGGTAGAAGATCGGCCATCAAGTAGGTATCCCAGTTGCCGTCATCGCCTGAAACGATGATCCGCGTCTGTTCGTTGGCAAATTCATTGATGCGCTGACGACAACCGCCACAGGGTGTGCAGGCCGTCACGGCGTCTCGGCCTCCTGCAACGGCGATCGTAACAATCGTCTTGCCACCCGCCGAGATCATCGCGCCGATCGCGCTGGCCTCGGCGCAGTTGCCTTGCGG
>SMUZ01051277.1_pt1 | contig 15206 bp, 8 predicted proteins | sample 2456421 | NCBI WGS metagenome assembly SMUZ01 (sample SAMN11095932, study PRJNA526329) | marine sediment metagenome | biome: Marine sediment; feature: Surficial sediment; material: Deep marine sediment; isolation source: Hadal surficial sediment | place: Pacific Ocean | collected 2014-11 | depth 0-1... | reverse complement strand
GCCGTGTCGCGTTCCAGTATCTCGAGTTCGACCTTGCGATTCTCCAGACACGTGGCGACGACGTGTTCGATGAACTCCTCGGCGAGATCCATGACGTCGTCGAGGTCAGCGTAGGCCATCTCGGGCTCGACCATCCAGAACTCGGCCAGGTGCCGGCTCGTATTCGAGTTCTCGGCTCGAAACGTCGGACCGAAGGTGTAGACGTTGGTGAGGGCCAAGGCAGCAATCTCGGCCTCGAGCTGGCCGCTGACCGTCAGGAACGCCTCGCGTCCGAAGAAATCCTCTCCAAAATCGACTCCGCCGTCCGCGGCCACCGGAGGATTGGACGCGTCGAGCGTCGAGACCCTGAACATCTCGCCCGCACCTTCGAAATCCGCGGTGGTGATGATGGGCGAATGCAGGAAGACGAAGTCGCGCTCCTGGAAGAAGTCGTGAATCGCCCGAGCGGCGGCGTTACGAACCCTGAGGATCGCACCCAACGTGTTCGTACGCGGGCGAAGGTGCGCGATGCTGCGCAGGAACTCGAAGGAGTGACGCTTCTTCTGCAGCGGATAGTCGTCGGCGGCATCTCCGACCACCTCGACGCGCCCGGCCTTGAGCTCGAAGCGCTGTCCCTTGCCCGGCGAATCCACCAGCTCTCCCTCGACTTCGACGGCCCATCCCGTACCGACCTTGCGCAGCTCTTCCTCGTAGTTCGGGAGCGAAGGCTCCAACACGACCTGGAGTCCGGCGAAGCAGGACCCATCGGTCACCTCCAGAAACGAGACGCCCTTGGAGTGGCGCGCCGTGCGCACCCAGCCCTGGATCGTGACGCTCCCGCCTCCTGACTCCCGCGCCAGGATGCGTCGGATCGATTCGTTCATCACGGCTTGCGAACCACCATCAGTCGAATCTCGGTCATGTCCTCGATCGCAAAGCGGATGCCCTCTCGACCGAGACCACTGTCCTTCACACCGCCGTAGGGCATGTGGTCGACGCGCCATGAGGGCACGTCGCCGATCACCACGGCGCCGACCTCGAGCTCGTCCCAGGCCTGCTGGGCCTTGTAGAGGTCGCGGGTGAAGATGCCCGCCTGGAGACCAAACACCGAGTCGTTCACCTGCTCCAGGGCCTCGTCGAAATTGCTGTAGCTCGAGAGCACGGCGACCGGACCGAAGGCCTCCTTGCAGACGAGCGCTTCACCGATCGGGACATCCTTGAGGAGCGTGGCTTCGAGCATCGCGCCTTCGCGTTTTCCACCGCACAGCAGTCGCGCGCCCTTCGAGATCGCCTGCTGGATCCAGCCATCGAGGCGGGCCGCTTCCTTCTCGGTGATCATGGGTCCGATGAAGACGTCCGGGTCCTTCGGATCGCCCATCTTGAGTGCGCTCGCCTTCTCCACCAGGCGTCGTTCCATCTCATCGTAGACGCCTTCGTGCACGAGGATGCGCTGGACACCGATACAGCTCTGTCCCGACTGGTAGAACGCACCAAAGACAATGCGCTCGGCAGCGTCCTCCAGGTCCGCATCCGGCTCGACCACTACTGCGGCGTTGCCACCCAGCTCGAGCACAACGGGCTTCTTGCCCGCTCGGGCCTTCAGGTCCCAGCCCACCTCGGGCGACCCGGTGAAGGACAAGAGCTTCAAACGCTCGTCGGTGGTGAAGAGCTCGGCGCCGGTGCGCGGGCAGGGAAGAATCGAGAACGCTCCCTTCGGTAGGTCCGTTTCGGCGAGGACTTCACCGATGATGAGGGCGCCGATCGGCGTCAGGCTGGCGGGTTTGAGCACGAACGGGCAGCCCACCGCCAGGGCCGGCGCCACCTTGTGGGCCGCCAGGTTGAGCGGAAAGTTGAAGGGCGAGATGAAGGAACAAGGCCCGATGGGAACGCGCTTCCACATGCCCGAGTAACCGCGCGCCCGCGGACTGATGTCGAGCGGCAACACCTCGCCCGTGATCCGGACCGACTCCTCGGCCGCGATGCGGAAGGTATCGACCAGCCGCGACACCTCGCCGCGCGAGTCCTTGATCGGCTTGCCGGCCTCGATGCAGAGGGCCATCGCCAGCTCGTCGGCGCGCTCGCTGAAGCGCGCCACACAGTGCTGGAGCACCTGTTGCCGCTCGAAGGCCGCCATCTGGCGCATGGGCTCGGTGGCCTCGACGGCCAGGGCAATGCCCCGGTCGATGGCGTTTGTGTCGGCCAACGCCACGCGCGTCGCAACCTCGCCCGTGTACTTGTCCGTGACCTCGAGATCCTGGTTCGGCGCAACCGGTTCGTTGCCCAGATAGTAGGGGTAGCTCTCTTTCAGCATCGGGCCTGCTCGTTTCGCTCCTCTAGATGGGGCAGACAATGTCACCGAGCCGCTCGGTGAGCTTCTGATTCTCACGATAGTCAATCGGCAGGACCACGAGACTGGGCCCGGCTTCATCAAACGCCTCCTCCAGGGTCGCGACCAGATCTCGACTGCACTCGACCCGGTGGCCGTGCCAACCGAAGGCCCGGGCCAAGGCGACGAAGTCCGGGTTGCCGAAGGAGAGATCCACGTGGCGGCCGAACTGATTCTGCTGCTTCCACTCGATCAGACCGTAGGCATGGTCCTCCCAGACCATCGCGACGATCCTGGCATCGAGACGCTGCGCCGTCTCCATCTCCTGGCAGTTCATCAGGAAGCCGGCGTCGCCACAAATCGCCAGCACGCGCCTGTCGGGGAACACCCGATGGGCCGCGATCGCCCCCGGCAGTGCGAAGCCCATCGAGCAGAATCCGTTGGGGATCAGACAGGTATTGGGCTCGTGGCACTGGTAGTGGCGTGCGATCCACATCTTGTGGGCACCGACGTCCGACAGCACGATGTCAAGCGGCCCCATTACCCGGCGCACGTCCCAGAGAACCTTCTGGGGACGGATGCTGCCCTCGGTGTCATCGTCAGCGTGGAGAGCCAGCTCCTCGAGCATCTCGCGGCGCGCCGCTTTCTGGGATGTCAGATCGAAATGGATTGGCTCCGCCTCCACCCGCTCGTTCAGGGCCCACAGCGCGTGGGCCACGTCCCCGACCACATCCACCTCCACCGCAAAATGGGCGTCGATCTCGGCCGGCTGGAAGTCGACGTTTACAATGCGCGTATTGCGGTCTGGATTCCAGAGCCGCGGAGGGTATTCGACCATGTCGTAGCCGATGCAGATCACGACGTCCGCGGCGTCAATTGCGCACATCATGATGTCCTTGCTCTGCAATCCCACGGTGAACAGACACTGCTCGGAATCCATGTCGACACAGCCCTTGGCCATGAAGGTGCTGACGACGCCGATGCCGGTGAACTCTGCGAAGCGACGCAGCTGCTTGCTGGCCCGCTTCCGGACACAACCGTTTCCGGCCAGGATGATCGGGCGTCGCGCCGACTGGATGACGGCCAGCGCCCTGTCGAGCGCCTTGTCGCCGGGAACCGGTCGGCGCGTCTTCACGACGGGCAGAGGCGCGCCCACCGCGTCCGCCGCAGCGACGTCTTCCGCCAGCTCGACATGGCAGGCACCCGGCTTCTCGGTCGTCGCCAGCTTGAACGCCTTGCGCAGGATCTCGGGAATGTTGTCGGGGTGGAGCACCGCCTGGGCCCACTTGGTGACCGGATCGAACATGGCCACCACGTCCATGTACTGGTGACTCTCCTTGTGCTGCCGCTGGCTATCGGCCTGACCCGTCAGTACGACCAAGGGAGCGCGATCCATGTTGGCGTCGGCCACACCCGTGATGAGGTTCGTCGCGCCGGGTCCCAGCGTCCCCAGACACACACCGGCTTCGCCCGTGAGTCGCCCGTGGACCTCCGCCATGAAGGCGGCTCCCTGTTCGTGGCGCGTCAACACGAACTCGATGGACGAGTCCTCCAGCGACATCATCAAGTCGGCGTTCTCCTCGCCGGGAACTCCGAAGATCTGACGCACACCCTCGTTCTCGAGGCATCGGACAAAGAGATCAGAAGCCTTCATGGGTTCATTCCGTCCAAGGGCAGACCGGATCGAGACCGCCGTGGTGCAATAGCCTAGCCGAGGAAAATCTCGGGGAGAGGAGCCGAAGCTTTGCTACGCGACGCTGACCACGTCCCCAGACCAAAGCATCCAGAGCTCGAAGCGCGGCGTGTAGTCGAGCGCCAGGGCCTCGCGCAGCGCGCGCTGGTAGACGGCGCCCTGGCTGGCGTAGCGCCGCTTCTTTTCGTCCAGGTCCCGCGGGTCGTTCACCTCATCGGTCTTGAAATCGACCACCACCAGCCGGTCCGTATCCGGATCCCGGTAGACCAGGTCGAGGGAACCCACCACGAAGCCCACCGCGTCGGGCTCGGAACCTTCCGCAGGCGGAAGCAGCACCGAAAGCTCCCGGGCGACGCAGCGATCCCCCAGGCCGGACAGTCGGTCGAGCACCGCACCCCGCGAACTTTCGAGCCGGTCAAACACTTCCGTGGCATGGGCAACGGCGGCCTCGCGGCCCGCTTCCTCTGTCAGGGCCGCAACGATTGCGGGCAGCCGCGATCGCCCGAGAGCCAGCGATTCGTCCAGCGACGTTTCCAGATCGAGATCCTCGAGAACACGATGGACTGCCGTGCCCGCAACGCGTCGGGCATCCCGTGTTGCGCCGCGACTCGGCTCGGACGCCGAACGTCGATCGGCCTCTTCCTCCCGATCGAAGTGGGGTGCGTCGTCGGATGCGACCCGATGGAAGGGAACGGCCATCCGCAACGCTGCGGAACTTCGACGCTGGCGAAGCTTTTCAACCGAGCCGGGCGGCTCGAACACCAGATCGTCGGCGGCGCCTTCATCCGAAGCCACAGTCTCATCCGAGGACGCCAGGGCCAGGAAACGCCAGTGAACGCCATCCTCGTCTTCGAACGACGAGGTCCCGGCGGCAGCGAGATCGGTGGCTCGACCTGGAAGATGCGGCAGGCCGTCTCTCCAGGCGGCGAGCTGTGAAAAGCTCTCGGCGGCCTCCGGCGACTTCCTCTTGGCTTCGTCGTCAAAAGTCGGGCGATCCCAGTTGCCGAGCAGGACCAGCCGGTCGGCGGCGCGTGTCATGGCAACGTAGAGCGTGCGCACGCGCTCCGCGGCCTCGCGCTGCGCGCGATGCTCGAGGATCACGTGAAAACCCGGCGTCGGAGCGCCCAGCAGCGAATACTCGAAGTGGCCGTCGGCACCGAAGACCCGCTCCGCCTCGACAGGCTTGGCGGTCTGGCCGACACGTCGCCCCGTCGTCTTGTGGGTCTGCACGATGTAGGTGTGCTTGAAGTCGAGGCCCTTCGCCTTGTGGATGGTCATCACGCGCACGGCGTCGACGACGGCCTCGCTGGGCCGAGCGCCTTCGGCCTCGGTCTCTTCGAGCACACCGCGACGCAATCGCCGCAGCAATTCCTGCACGTCGGGAGAGGCCCCGTCGAGCTCGCTGAGGACCTCCCGAAAGAACCGGTCCAGATTCGCTACCCGGAATTCGCCCAGGAATCTCGAGGCTTCGGTCACCTCGAGCAGGCTGAAGCGCCGCAGCTTCTCGACGAAGACGTCGACCGGGTCGGTATCGAATGAGCGTCGAAGCGCAGCCAAGACGCGGGCAAAGAGTCGAACCCCTTCGTCCCAGGCGCCGACCCGTTCGATGCCCGGAATGTCATCCGGAATCGAAGTCAGGGCCGATTCGATACAAGAGTCGATCTCCGGCAGCGTCGCTTCGGGCGCATCGGCTACTGCAGCCAGCAGACGAGGCAGCTCGCCCGCCCACAACGGCAGCAGGGCCGCGTCCGGCACGCCGACCGCAGACGACCGCAGCGTCGTCAAGAGCGCCAGCTGGTCGTCGGGGTCGAGGACGCAGCGTACGAAGGCAGCCGCATCGATGACCTCGCGCCGCTGGTAGAAGGTGCGCTCGCGTTCGACCGCGTAGGGAACGCCTGCCTCGCGCAATGCCTGGAGGTAGACCTCCAGATCGCCGGAGCCCCGGAAGAGCACGGCCGCGTCGCGCCACCGGAAGTCGTCCCGACTTCCCAGATCGCGGAGGTCTCGGGCCAGGGCGGCCGCCTCGAGCTCGGCCGCCTGGTGGACCAACGTCTTGGGAACAGCGCCTTCGATGGTTTCGCGATCCCAGGAGATCCAGTGCTCGACGGCGGCACGCTCCGCCGGGGGCGAGGCATCGCATCGCTCCTCGCTGGGGATCAGGCGCTCGAAGCGTGGCTGCACGCCCGGGTTCTCGCGCATCACCGGATTCACGACCCGTTCGACCTCGTCGAGAATCAGCGGAAGCGAACGGAAGTTCTTCGACAACCTCCCGCGCTGCCGGGCATCGGGCGCCGCCCGGGCGACGAAATTCTCGTAGGCGCGCAGGTCGGCCCGGCGCCAGCCGTAGATCGACTGCTTCGGATCTCCCACCAGGAAGAGACCGGGCCGGCGGTCCTCGGGACCTTCGAGAGCCAGCATGGCCACGATCTCGCACTGGTCGGGATCCGTGTCCTGAAATTCGTCGACCAGCAGCTGATCGATCGAGGACTGCCAGTTGGCCCGCACTTCGGCGTCCTCCATGAGCAGCGCCCTGGCCTTGCTCAGCAGGCCGCTGTAGCTGCAGAAGCCGCGACGCCGCAGCTCCGCGTGCACCTGGGCCAGCATCGGCCTGAGAACCCTCCGTGCGCGCTCGAGACACTTGGGATCGATGCGAAGACAGTGGTCGAGCAGCAGCACCCAGCCGCGCGCCGCAGCACAGAGCGCCTCCCGTTCCTCACCGAGCGCGTCGAGCTCGTTCGTGCCGAAATCATCCTTGCCCCATTTCATGAGGTGAGCCCGCAGACCCGACCAGGAGTCTTCGAAGTCGACGAGCCAGTCGCTGAGACCGTCCGCAGCGTCGACGTCGGCCGAGGCCAGGCGCTGCCGCATACGATCGAGGGCATCGAGGATCTCGAGCGGCTTCCTCGCCCGCTTCACGCTTCTCACCCGCTCGACGCCGGCGTCGGCGAAGGCATCGATGCCAGCTTCGAGCACGTCGAAGAAGCGCTCGAGTGCCTCGGGCGAGAAAGGATCTCGATCGAGATCGCTCTCCCCCACGCCCTGGGCCACCAGCTCGATCAGCGCCTCCTCGAGTTCGGCGGGACCCGCCCCGTCGATCGCCAACGCCACGAGATCGGGGTCGCCGTCTTCCCCATAGCCCGAACGGATCGCCTGCTCGATGGCCTCGCGCACCGCTTCCTGTTGCGCTCGCCCATCCGCATCCACCTGGAAGGCGGGATGAAGCCCGGCTTCGAGGGGATGGGCGGCCAGAATCCGGCGGCAGAAGGCGTGGATGGTGCAGACCTCGAGATGGGCCAGCGCCTCAGCGAGGGCGGCCGCCCGCTGCCTTCGAACTTCATCCTCGGGCAGGGCGGAAGCGATCACGCCAACGGGCAGATCGCCCGCCGAGATCTGACGAAAGGCGCGCGAGGTTCGAAGCTCCATCTCCGCGGCCGCCGCCTCGGTGAACGTGATCGCGACGACGCGGGAAAGCACGCGGCGGGCGACGTCGTGGGGCTCGCTTCCGATGCCCAGCTCCTCGGTCCGCTGCACGGCGCGCTCCCAGCCGGGCCCAAGACTCCAGGCGACAATGCGCGCCACCAGCACCGTGGTCTTGCCCGTGCCGGCTCCGGCCTCGACCAGCATCGGCCGGTCGAACTCGCGCTGGGCGCGTTCGCGAGTCTCGGCGTCGAGGCGAAGCAGCCGTTCCCGATCGTCCCGGGCGCTCACCCCTCGTCGCCTCCGCTCGCGGCGCGGGTCGGATCGAATGGTGCCTGGAGGTCCCACCAGTCGAGGGCCTCCGCTTCTCCGGAGACTCGCCGACGACGACGGTCGCGCGTCTCGATCCAACCGACCAGTCGGGCGCGGGCGCCCGAATCGCCTTGGAGACAGGCCTGGGAGACCTCGCAATATTCGCAGCTCGAAAACTCCTTGACCCCTGCGTGATCCACCAGACGCGGCAGGAAGGCACCCACCTCCCAGGCACCGAGCACGGCGCGAGCGCAGCGATCGAACGCGACCGAGAGTGTCGTGTCTGCCTCACCCGCCAGGTACTCGGCTGTGTCCGGCTCGAGATCGTCTCCAAGAAAGAGAAAGCGCCCGACGCCGCCGGGGCCACTGGCGTTGCGATAGGCGACGGCCTGGAGGTTCGATCCTTTGGCCACGGAGCGGATGAAGTCCCGCTCCCGCGTCTCTGGCTTCTTGAGATTGGAGATCGGTCTTCCCGTCTTGTAGTCCGTGAGGCGCAGGTGCTGGCCGTCGGTGAGATCGACGCGGTCGGCCCGGAAGCGGATCTCCCTCCGGTCTCCGCCGGGGCCGGCCAGTTCGAACGCGCCCTCCACCTCCACGCCAACGACGCCTTCCAGACGCTCTCCGTCGACCCAGTCAAGCTCTCGAACCCGATCCAGAAAGGGACGGGCCTGTTCCCGAAGCACGTGCTCGAGACCGGGAAGCCCGATTCCTGCCTGGATCAGCACCTCACGCGCCGCGGTCCCGATCCGCTCCGAAAGCTCCGCCGCATCGGGCCAGGCAATCTCGACCGGCTGCTGGGAGCGAGCCGCCGACAGGTCGGCAGGCGCCTCTCGCAGCCGGTCGCGCACCAGTCGCTCCAGGACGGCGTGAACGGTCGAACCCACCAGGCGGGGATCGCTTCCCGGTAAGGCCTGCAGCGGGTCCGGGAGGACCTCGATGCCGAGCAGTTTCCGCACGAAGGTCTGCCAACCACAGCGGGCCATGCCTTCCAACGTGGTGATGTAGAGCGGACCGAAGCGGGGATCTCCCGCATGCCGAGGCTTTCCGATGAAACCGAAGTGCGGCCCGAGTGTGGTCTTGGCATCCCCGCGACCCTCGATTTCGTCCAACCAGGCCAGCCGCGCCTGGGCCACGTTCACAGCGGACGTGCCGGCCAGTTCAAGGCCTCCAGCAGCAAAGCCTTCTGCAGCGAGATCTTCCAGGCTGAACGCAACCGCCGATGGCAGCAAGGCCGCGAAGTTCCGGCGGCCCGATCGCAGACCCGCCAGCGCCGCACGCTCTGCCGGAGTCATGTCGAGCCCGGCCACAGCGGCATCGGGGCCGCGCGCCTGACACGAAGCGGCGTGTTCGACGTCGCGCCCCCCCGGTCCCCAGCCGAGACGCTCTACGAAAGACGACGGCACGCGCTCCTTGCCGTCGTCGTCACTCGATTGCCAGGAGAGAGTGATCTCGGGACTCGAGCCCAACAGCTGGGCAAAGAGATATCGCTCCTCGTCGTGACCCGCGCGCTTGACGGGCATCTCCAACAGAACGGCACGCAGGCTCTTTCGGATCGAGTCGGGCAGCAGTGGATCCTCGGAAATGCCGCGCGGGAAGACGTCACGGTTCAGTCCGACGACGAACAGCGCGTCGAAGGTCCTGGCCCTCGCCTCCATTACGCTCAACACCTGCACGCCACCACCGGCCCCGCCGATCCCGTCTCGGCCCGTGCCTTCGAGCACGTGCCGGATGAGTAGCTGGAAGTCCTCGAAAGAGAGGCTCGTAGCATCCGGAAGCCCGGTGCGAAGGGATTCGAGCGCCGCGAGCCCGGCACCGCAATCGCTGCGCTCCGCGTCCCAGCCGAGATCATTCCGGAGCATTCGATCGAGGCCATCGCAGAACGCGCCGAGTGATCTACAACTTCGTAGCTGCCGCAAACGACGACACGCGGAGTCTGCACAACGCACCGCCCGCTCGAGTTCCGCTGCACGCAGCCGCCGACGCTCGGGACGCGGACCGTGATCTCCTTCGAAGTCCCAGCCACCCACCACTTTGAGAAACAGATCGCGCCCGTCGAGGTCGAGCCCCGCGACGTCCTCGATCCGGATCGCGCCCCGTTGGCGCAGACCAAAACGCAGGTCCGAGTGAACGCGCGCGCCGCCGCCGGCGCCATCGAGACGAACCGCGGCGTCGAGCCAACGGTCGGTCAGGCTGCGGGGACCGCCGTGCAGCAGGTCGAGGAGCGCCGAGATCCGGCGGGCGGCGGCCGTGGCGGCGCCCCGCTCACCGACGCCGGAGTAGGGGATGCCGAGACGGTCGAAGTGCTGGCGCAGCGCCGCGCGGGATCCGCTCCAGTCGCGCGCAACGACTCCAATCCTCTCGGGCGCGGTTCGCCCAGCCTCGAGTCGCCGCCGGATCCGCACGGCAACCTCGCGCAGCTCGGCCGAGGCACCGGGGGCGTCGAACGCCATGACTTTGGGAGCCGCCCCGGGAGCTTCGATCCGCTCGACGGCGGCGATCCCCTCGAAGCGGATTCGCAAGCGATCGAGGAAGCGGATCCCCGCGTCGGCCTGCTCGGGGCGCGCGGGATCTGCCGGCTCGTCGAGGAAGACGCGGGCGTCCCGATAGCGAACCAATGCTTCGAGGAGTTCGGCGCGCTGCCCCGTCGCCTCGGCAAAGCCGTGGACCAGCACAGCACGAGCCGGCAGGACCCGCTCCGCCTCGACGCCGAGCAGCTGCCGCGCCTGCTCCAGCTGGAGCGCACGGTGCCCCACCCGGGAGGCCTCCAGTCGCCGGTATACCTCGGCCGCGGTCTCGGCCAAGGCGATGGCGCGCAGACGCTGGCGCTCGGAGCCCGGCGACTCGCGGATGGCGTCGCGGACCGCGTCGAGACCGTTCGGCTCGAAGCCCGCGTCCAGCAGGTCGCTCACGACACTGGTCACCGATCCGTAGCCGTCGACCAGATCGTCGAGTTCGTGACACAGGAGCTCGTGCTCGCGCGCGACCTGACGAACCAGCACCGGATAGAGGACTTCCGCCGCTCGCGCCTCGACCCCGCCCCGATCCAGGATCTCGAGCACCAGCGCGTGCAGCGTCTGCACCTGGAGGCCGACCACGGCCCTTCCACAGCGACGCACGATGGCGCCGGCCAACTGCTGCCGCAGGCTGCGGGAAGGCACGATCACCCGGACGGGGCGCGCCAGGAGCTTGGGGTCCACCTCACCGGCCCGAAGCCGCTCGACGATCTCGTCCAGCAGGCGTTCCTCGAGCGCACGCGGTCCCCGGGCCACGATCACAGCCGGATTCTCGAGTCCCGTCGCCAACGACCCTATCTCCCTCTGCCACCGGCCAGCCTACCAGCCCGATGGCTGCCACGAGACCCAGGCTCGCACGCCCCCGGGACAGAACCGGTCATTCCCCCGCGGGGGACAAAACTTCGCGGCCTGGCGTTCGATAATGAAATTGACAATGATTTTCATTTTCGGCACTCTGATCCTGTCCCAAGGAGACCTGCTTGATCGTCTGTCACTGCAAGACCGTGCGAGAGAGTTCGATCCGCGCTGCGGTTCGCGCCGGTGCGCACTGTCATCGCTCGGTGGCGACGGCCTGCGAGGCAGGAGCAATGTGTGGGGGCTGCCGCCCGGCGATCGAGCAGATCATCGAACAAGAAGCTCCCCCGCCCAGCAGGCTCTTCGGGCGCTGCGACGAACTCGCCGCCACCGGCTGAGTCGCCACTGCGGCTCCCCGCGCGATTGCCCCGCCCGGTTCCCCGCCCCAGGTCCCCTCCACTGTTTGGCGTGTTGATTTCGATTCTCATTTTCGATTTCGAATTGCTGGCCCTCGCTTCCTCAACCAGTAGCTTGTGACCCGGTTTCAGATGCGAAGGGAGAGGCGACATGCAGGGCGACGCCCAGATCATCAAGGCGCTCAACGACGTGCTCACAGCAGAGCTGACCGCAATCAGCCAGTACTTCATCCATCACAAGATGTGCGAGAACTGGGGCTACCAGAAGCTGTCGAAGCAGAAGCGCGAAGAATCGATTGGAGAAATGAAGCACGCCGATACGGTGATCGAGCGGATTCTCTACTTCGACGGCCTCCCCAACATGCAGCGCCTGAACCCGATCCAGGTCGGCGAAAATCCGGTCGAGCAGCACAAGCTCGATCTCGCACTCGAGACCGAAGCCATCAAGCGCCTGAACGACGCCATCGCGCTCTGCCGGGACAAGGGCGACAACGGCACCCGCGAGCGGCTCGAAGAGGTCCTGAAGAGCGAGGAGGAAGGCGCCGACTGGCTCGAGGCCCAGCTCCACATCATCGACGAGATCGGCAAGGAGGCCTACCTGGCCGAGCAGATCCACGACTGAGTGGGCGCGGCTGTCCAAGGGACAGCGGCTGTCTCTTGGACAGCTTGCAGTTCGCCGAAGCGGCGAACTGCAGGCAGCGATCCAAGGGGTTCGAATCACGGGGGAATCTGGAAACCCGGACGGCGCCGCACTATGGTCTTCGGCCCGAGAGAGGTGCAATCGTGACCGATACCAGAATTCTCCGTGACCGGGAAAGGGCGCTCGAAAACCAGTTCTTCGCGAGAGAGAACGAAAAGCTCAAGCAACAGCTCCGCGACAAACAGGAGAAGAAGGAGGTCCGCGCGGAGCTGATGCGGGTCACCGCCGTTCACGACGAGACGGTCATCGACCACATGATCGACCTCGGCATCCGCCCGGACACCTGGGCCGCCATCTCCCTGGTGCCGCTCATCGAAGTCGCCTGGGCCGACGGCAAGATGGAAGACGCGGAGCGGCGCGCCGTCATCGGCGCCGCCGAGTCCAACGGCGTCGACCCCGGCAGCCCGGCCGCCAAGCTGCTGGAGGGCTGGCTGGCCCGACGGCCCGACGGGCGACTGCTCGAGGCCTGGTGCGAGTACATCGCGACGCTGTGTGCAGCGATCTCGCCCGAAGGCAAGACGGCCCTCAAGGGCGAGGTGCTCGGCCGTGCCCGCCGCGTCGCCGAAGTGGCCGGCGGCTTCCTGGGACTGGGCAACAAGGTCTCGGTGGAAGAGCAGAAGATCCTCGAAGTGCTGTCCAAGGCCTTCGATCGCTAGGTCCGGTGCTTCGGTTCGAGCGGCGCTCCGAGGAGGCGGTGGGGCGCGCTACTCGACGGTGATCGTCGCGGTGGTGATCTCGAGGGCCTTGCTGGGGCGGCCGTTGCGGCTGCCGTTGGCTTCGAGTTGCTGCACGGTGCCCATGCCTTCTACGACTTCGCCGAAGATCGTGTGGCGACCGTCGAGATGGGGCGTCTCGACGAAGGTGAGGAAGAACTGGCTGCCATCGGTGCCAGGGCCCGCGTTGGCCATGCTCAGCATCCCAGGCTTGTCGTGCCGGATCGAGCCGCCGAACTCGCCGTCGTACTGGTAGCCGGGACCCCCGGTGCCGGTTCCAAGCGGGTCGCCGCCCTGGGCCATGAAGCCTTTGATCACACGGTGGAAGGAAACGCCGTCGTAGAAACCGAGCCGTGTCAGGTAGATCGTGCTCGACACGTGCATGGGCGCGTCCGCGGGCAGGAGCTTGATCTTGATGTCGCCCATGTTGGTCTTGAGATTCCAGTAGTACGTCTTCCCAGCTTCGAACTCGACCTTGGGCGGCTTGGCGAGACTCGTCTTCCAGTTCGAGTTGGACTTGTCGATCTTCTGCTCTGCGATGAATGCGTCGATGGCTGCGATTCCCACGTCTGCGGTCCCCTTTGAATCCTGGTTGGTTTCGGCCGCCTGACAGGCAACGGAAATGACGAGCATCACGAGGCCGACAATTGCCAACGGCAGGCGCACGCTGCGATGCATTCGTGCCACTCCTTCGAGAAGTTGTAATGATGGAAGCGGGGAGACTAATGCAGGCGCTCTACTTTGCCTATGGCTCGAACCTGCTCGTCACGCGCATGTGCGGCCGCGTCCCCTCGGCCCGCCCGCTGGGCGTCGCCAGCCTCCGGGGCTACCGAATCACTTTCGACAAGCGTGGCCGGGACGGTTCGGGCAAAGCCAACCTCCGTGCCGAGGACGGCGCCACCGTCTGGGGCGCCCTCTACGAACTGGACGCCTCCCACTGGAAATTCCTGGACGCGTGTGAGCCCGGCTACACACGATTCACCGTGCAAGTCGAACTCGGGCGCGCCGCACCCTCTGAGGCCCAGACCTACCGCTCCCGTCTCTTGACCGCCGAGCCGGTGCCGTTCGCGTCCTACAAGCGGCTCATGCTGGACGGCGCTCATGAACACGGTCTTCCCGATGATTGGATCCGATTCTTGCTCGCCCTTCCGGAGAAGCCGGATCTTTGAGGCACCACAGCTAGGCGAGCAGTCGTGCCAGGATTCGGACCGCCTGCTTCACCTGGTCGGGCGGCGCGCTTGTGTAACAGACGCGCACCCAACCTTCGTAATCGGCGCCACAGGAGCTGCCCGGGGCGAGGGCCACACCGGCGTCGAAACAATCGGACAGGAAGCCCGACAGACCGCGGTCGCCGAGCTTGGAACGCACATCGACAAACAGGAATGTCGAGCCCTCGGGCGGCGGCAGTCCCAGTACGGCGGCCGCGTCCTCACCGGCTTCGCGATACAGTCGCTTCGCCCGATCCACCCAGCTTCGACCCTGGCGAAGCGCCGCCAGAGCTGCGAGCTGACTCGCGGTCGGCGAGTGGTAGAAAGTGTGGGTCGAGATCTTCTCGGCCTCGGCAATGGCGGCGGGCGGGCCCACCAGATAGCCCACGCGGTTGCCCGCCATGCCGTAGGCCTTCGAGAACGAATACACCGAGAGGGTTCGCTCCGGAGCCAAGGGCGCCACCGACACGTGCTCGCCCCGATAGACGTAGTCCTCGTAGACTTCGTCCGAGAGCAGCCAGAGGTCTTCGCTGCGCGCCAGCGCTGCCAGGGCCTCGAGCCAGGCGCGCGGCATCACGCGCCCCGTCGGATTCGACGGACTCGACACGTAGAGCGCCACCGTCTTCTCGGTGATGCGCATCCGCACAGCCTCGACGGCCAACTTCGCCGAGTCCACCCGGTCGAAGAACGGAACCTCCACCGGTACCGCCCGGAATGACTGCACGATGCCCCGGATCAGCGGCCAGAAGGGTGCGAGGATGAGAATCTCCTCGCCCGGCGCCGCCAGCATACCGACGACACTGGCCAGGGCACCCGTGGCACCGGCGCTGACCAGCACCCCGTTGCGATCACAGTCGATGCCGTTGCGCGTTCGAAGCTTTTCGACGAGCGCGTCGACGAGCGCCGGAATGCCCTGGGTCTCACTATATCGGTGCATACCGGGATGGTCAGCGACGTGGAGATCCTCCATGCGGCCGCCTTCGAACGGCTCCATCCAGGTGTCGCCAACGTTGAGGGGAACCGGGGGCGCTTCCGCAGGTGTGAGGCGCTGGCCGACCGGGGAGAAGACCCGGCCGGGCATGTTGGCGACGGCCGATGTGCTGTGGGGCGGGCGCGGCAAGGGAAGACTCCTGC
>SMUZ01005236.1_pt1 | contig 15225 bp, 14 predicted proteins | sample 2456421 | NCBI WGS metagenome assembly SMUZ01 (sample SAMN11095932, study PRJNA526329) | marine sediment metagenome | biome: Marine sediment; feature: Surficial sediment; material: Deep marine sediment; isolation source: Hadal surficial sediment | place: Pacific Ocean | collected 2014-11 | depth... | reverse complement strand
GACGTCCGTGCAGAGCTTGAACTGGGCGCAGATTTCACCGAACTTGCCATCGAGCACAGCACCGACGCGGCATCAGCCGGTAATGGCGGTGATCTTGGCTGTTTCGAGCATAGTCACTCGGCATCGCGATCGGAATTTGAAAAATCGGCATTCGCAGCCGAAGAAGACCAGCTCGTAGGGCCGGTCGAGTCTCGCCTCGGCCATCATGTGTTTATCGTCTACGAGCACAGAATGCCGCGTGCGCCGACGCTTAACGAGGCGTATGCACAAATCGAGCGCGAACTGGCGCTCGAACAACTGCCGCAGCGCTTGCAAGCGCTCGTTTCCGATAGCGGCATCCGCGTCCACCCAGACACGTTTAGAGTTTCCACGGACTAATGGAATTGCCATGAATAATCGAGTCAGACATTTGCGTGCCACCGTCATCATTCTGCTGGCATCGCTTGGATTAGCAACTATGGCTGCCAGCCAGGAATCTTTTCCGGACGGGCCCGGCCGTGACACGCTGTTGCTTGTCTGCACGCAGTGCCACTCGCTTGGCAAGATGGTTGCCGCGGAGTTAACGGCGGAAGATTGGCAATTCATCGTCTACGATATGATCAGCCGCGGTGCGCCCGTGCATCAGGAAGACATTGCGGCTCTGACGAAGTACCTGCAGGACAATTTTGCGATCGACAACAAATAGCCGCGAGGGCGAATAGCATGCGCAGTCTGATCAACGAACTCATCAGTGGAAAAATCTCCCGACGCGGCTTTCTTGCGGGCATGACTGCCGCGAGTTTTGGAACGACGGCGGCAAAGTCAGCATTGGCCGCTGTTGAACCGTTGGTTCCAGGATCTGTGCTGCCTGACGGATTCGCCCGCTCCGTGACCGGTACCGGTGCAGACTTGCTGGTCAAGCAAATGATTGAAGCCGGCGCCGAGTATCTGTTCGTGTCGAATGGGTCGGGCGTAGGACCGGTGTGTGACTCGCTGGTCGACAATCCCGGGTTACAACTCATCCAGGCAACCCAAGAAGGACAAGTCGTCTCGATCGCCGACGGCTACGCCAAGGCATCCGGTAAAACCGGCTTCGGCATGTTTAGTCGAGTAGGGCTGCCGCACTCCAGCTCCAATATGTACAACGCGATGAAAGATCGCACACCGCTGGTGCTGTTTAGCGACAACGCGGACACGGATCGTGAAGGTACCGACAGTCACGAAGATATTGACTATTGGGAAGACGCCGTCGCCCCGTACACAAAATGGCGCTGGACGGCGCGGCAACCTGAGCGCCTCGCAGAATGGACTCGCAAAGCCTACAAAATTTCCGGCGTACTGCCCGGCGGACCCACGTATATCCGTGTTCCCCGCAACGTGATGTATACGCCCAATGTCACTGCCGACATCTATTCGGCACAAGCGCTGAATATTTCGATGGATCTGCAGCCGGATTCTAAAGAAATCGAGCGTGCGGCACGCTACATGCTCGAGGCAAATTCACCGTTGTTGTACGTCGGGCCTGAGGTGACGCAGACAAACGCGCGCGTGGCCTTGGTTGAACTAGCCGAATTGCTCGCCATACCGGTGACCCAGCATCGCAGCTTTTACTGTGATTTTCCCAACATGCACCCGCTTTATCTTGGCGAGCTTCGCGCGGTGCGTAGCTACCTAAGTGTGTATCCGCAGCCGATAGATTGCTTCATTAACTTTGGTGCACGCTTCCCGGTTCGCGACAAGAGTTTTGTAAATGGCGTACCCGTCATCCATGCCAGCGTCGATCCGATGTCGATAGGTCGCAACACGGCGCTGGTGAGCGCACTGCTCGGACGACTGGATCTGATCGCTGAAGCGCTTGTCGAAGCTGTGCGCGGCATGGCGACGCCGCAGCAGTTGCAAGCGCGCAGCGCCGAGCGCATGGCGAAATGCGCGGCGCATACGGCGGCCGTGCAAAAAGCGCGCGAGGAAGCCGGCCGCAACATGCAGGGTTCCCCTGTCCCCTGGCCGCGAATGATGTATGAACTCAGACAGCAGATGGAGAAGGATGCGATCGTCGTCGAGGAACTCGGTACCCAGCACAAGACGCTGAGCTTTTTTCCATTTGCCGATGGCCAGATGACCAAAATCGGTCGCACCGAAGGGCGTGCACTGGGCTGGGGCGTCGGCGCGTCAGCCGGCGTCAAGCTCGCGCAACCCAATCGACAGGTCGTGGCACTGCAAGGTGATGGCGGTTTCCTGTTCGGCCAGACGGATTCCTTGTGGACGCTGTCTCGTTACGATATCCCGGTTATGGTGGTGATCGCGAATAATCGATGCTACGAAGAAACGCGCTGGCAGATGATCGGCCGCGATGGGCGTGCGAGCAAGGCAGGCCGTGACTACATCTGCAAGCTCGGCGATCCGGACGTCGATTTCACAAAACTGGCGGCAGCCTACAATATCCCGGGCGCCGTCGTCGAGAATACCGATCAGCTTGCGCCAGCCATCAAGCGCGGCTTGCGCACGCTGAAGGATGGGCGTCCGTTCATGCTTGACGTGCGCACACGAACGTTTGGAGCAGGCGCCGATATCGATTGGTATCCCGACTACTCGGTCGCAGAACAGCGAACGCGTCGTGTCTGATTACAATCATCTGGATTGCTCGTGAGCGACACAAAGAAACCCCAACCAACAAAGCTCGTGCTATCGATCGCGATGGGCGATTACGATCGTACGCGGCCGATTTTTGACAGCCGCGTGCTAATAGATGGTGTCGATCCGGTGTGCATGCTGTTGTCGCCCGAAGAGATGTTCTTTCGCGCGTTTCGGCATCAGGACTTCGATGTATCCGAGCTGTCACTTTCGAGTTATTGCGTAACTGTTGCAAACGGCGATCCTCACTACATCGCTATTCCGATATTTTTATCGCGCGCGTTTCGGCACACGTCGATTTATATACGCCTGGACCGCAACATCGATAAACCCGAGGATTTGATTGGTAAGAAAATCGGCATCGCCGAATACCAGTTAAGTGCGAACGTCTGGGTGCGCGGCATTCTCGAGCAGGATTATGGTGTAAAACCGGCGGACATAAACTGGGTGCGAGGTGGTATGGACACTCCGAGTCGGCCCGAAAAAATCAAACTCGATTTGCCCGATGACGTTCGCATCGAATCCGCGCCGGCGGGCGTCACGTTGAACGATATGCTCGCATCCGGGGACATTGATGGTTTCATCGGCCCGCGTTGGCCGCGTTGTTTCGACCAGGGCCACCCGCAGGTCGGAAGGCTGTTTGAGGATTCAATAGCCGTTGCGGCCGAGCATTTTGGTCGCACAGGCCTGTTTCCGATCATGCACCTCGTCGGCGTGCGGCGCTCACTTGCGGACGCTCACCCGTGGTTGCCGGGCGCACTGACGAAGGCATTTACTGTGGCTCGCGACATGGCGGTCACGGCACTCAACGATACGTCGGCAACCAAAGTGACGATGCCGTTCGTGGAGGACAATCTTGGCACCGTCAAGAAACTCATGGGCGAGAATTACTGGCCGTACGGTGTCGCCGATAATGCTGCCACGCTAGCCGCGTTTTGCGAAATGCACTATCAACAAGGCCTGTCAAAACGACGGCTCGCCGTCGATGAGCTATTCCATCCGGCAACCTACGAGGCCTACAGTCTTTAAGGAAAGGCGGCCAGGAATCGCACGACATGGGTGAAGCATTAGCTATCCTGTCGATGACGCTATTTGCGTTGACGAATATTACAATCGTTCGCGGCTATGACGGCAAAAGTCGCAGCAGCGGGGCGTTCCTGTCAATTGTCATTACCTTCCTGATGTCGACATTGATCTGGTTGCTCATGGTCTTGCGGAACGGCTGGCCCGACGTCAATGCCACTGCGGTAGGCTGGTTTGCGCTGGGCGGGTTCCTGACGATTTTCATTGGCCGGGTCCTCCTGTATGCATCGATTCAGCAGCTGGGCGCGATCAAAGCCTCGGCGGTCAAACGACTGAACCCGTTCTTCTCGGTGCTGCTGGGGGTGTTGATACTGGGCGAAACGATCAGCCTGCCGATGATGGCCGGCATGCTATTGATCGTCATGAGTTTTGCTGTGCTCGTCCGGCAGGCGGTGTTTCTGACAGGCGAGACAAGCGAGGGCGTCAAGCCACACAGCGCGTTCGATCGCTTCCTGAATCTCGGTTACCTGTACGGACCGGTCTCGGCGCTTGCCTATGCGGCGGGTTACGTGGCGCGTAAGCAGGGCATGATGGTGCTTCCGGATTCGGCGCTCGGTACGATGATCGGCGCGTTAACCGGGATAATTTTTTTCGTCATAACGTCACGTTTCATCGACAGCTATCGGGACGACTTGCGGAAAACGTTTACCGAATTCAACAAGTGGTTCCTGATGGCCGGGTGTTTGAGTACGTTCGGTCAGATCGCCTATTTCACCGCGCTGAACTACATTGCCATATCGAAAATAGCACTGATCACCTCGATGGAGGTGTTCGTGACGATGATCCTGTCCACCGTATTTTTGCTCAACAAAGAGAAACTGACGGTCGACCTGATCGTAGCGGCGGGCCTGGGATTTCTGGGCACAGTTTTTGTGATTTTGTACTAGGGCCACTCGAGCGAGAGGGTTTCAGCCCACTCCGCGGGCAACAGTGCCAGCACGATATCAGTGCTTATCGTGAGCGCGAGCCCGCCGACAAGCGAAATTCCGATACCGGCGAGAACTTTGCCGGTAAGCACTTCGTGGTCGCGATTGATGAGCCAGCTGAATATCACGCGGAACACAACCGATAATCTTTGAATCGGCACTACGATTGTGACCGGTGCAACGGCAAGCGCCATGTAACGGAGCATTTGTGACACGCATACGAACACGCCTGATACGGCAAACCAGTTGCGCGCCTTTCGATCGAGATCGCGCATGAATGCGATGCCGCCTGCGAGTGCTACGATAATAGTGATAACGATTGCGGCCGCGGTATACGAAACGAGTCCTGCCGCGAGACTGTCAAGCAGAACGCGATCCGGGCCGAGACCCTTAACTATAAGAAGTGGACTGGACCCGTAGCCGACGGCGCAGACAGCACCCCAGAAAATACCTTCGCCGAACTGTGGATGAAAGTGATTGTTTTCATTATGTTTTTTTCTTCTGCTTTGCCCCCGCACGGCTACGAGTGGACCAGTCATGACGAGTACGAAGCCGATCAGGCGCAGCGGTGTCATTACTTCGTCGAGAAAAATTAGCGCGAGAGCGAGTGCAATCGGTACGCTGAGCATGTGCATCGGGCTCGACAGTGTGGACCCGAGTGCACGCGTTGCCCGGTAGTTGCCGTAACGCCCGATGACGAAATGTACAACGCCCGCGAGTGCGAACCACGCCCATGACGGCAGCGAAAATTTACCGAACGAATCAAGGCCGCCGGCCAGGACATTGGCAAGCAGGAATAAGGGCACGCCCAGCGGCACCGTAATCGCCATCGCCTGCAAGACGCCGCCGGTCAGGACACCGCGGCGCAAAGCCGCGCTGTTCAAGCCGAAGGTTGCGGCCGAGGCCAGGGCGAGGAGTGCGCCTAACACTCGTCAGGGCGTTCCGCCACGCAACAATGACGTCACGTAGTCGACCGTCAGTTTGATGCCGGGCTGGTACTCCGGGGCATCCTCGATTTGCTCGAGGTTATTCAGGCCGCAATGTTTGAAAATACGATTGATTGAGGAAATCAGGCGTGCAGGTCGATCGCAGTCTGCATTGAAGTGTTGATGAATCGTGTTCGGCGGCACGTAAATGACGTCGCCGGCCTCCCAATCGAAGCGCTGCACCGTCTCCTGCGGTTTCCAGTGGAAGTCGTCGGTGATTTCTACGTCACAGTCCTGATGCAGATCGTAACCATGGCCTTCGAGCACATACAGGCATTCTTCAGCAAGGTGACGGTGTTTGCCCGAGCGGCTGCCTGGCGGAATAATTTGCATGTAAGCGTCGACAGTTTCCATGCGCGTATTCATCTGCTCGTTGATCAGGTGCTTGAGGATGCCCTGCCGCGACATTTCCCAGGGCATCTGCGTGGGTGTAATGATCTTTTTGCGTTTGGCATCCCGATCGGGCGCGGTCTCCGCGTCATCGAGCATGTTTTGGTAGAGGGCATCATTATCGGTGCCATCGAGCCAGACAGACGTTTCTCCCCATGCCACGGTCAGTAACCTTTGTCCGGGTGATTGAAGTCATCCTCTTCCTCGCGCGCTGAGAAATCTTCGCCACCGGGGGCTGGTGTGGTCGGGCGCGGAATAAGCTGCTTCTGAAACAGCATGTTCATGAACATGTACATGGGCTTGGTTTTGATGACCAATGCTCGTGCCGGCTCAGTGTCGCTGGCGTTGAAGTGCTGATGCACACAGTTGTTGTGCACGATCGCAATGTCGCCCGCTTTCCAGTCATAGCGCACACCGTCGTGAATTTCGTAACCCTTGCCATCAAGAATGTAGAACGCTGCTTCGTTCACGTGGCCGTGCTTCTGCGATCGGGCTCCAGGACCATATTCTTCAAGGTGCAGGTGAAATGTCTGGGTGACACCATCTTTTGGCTCCACATAGTGGCGGCTGTACGTCTGCGGGCCGTCAACAAATTTCAGGTCCTTCGCTTTACGCACGCGCGGCATCGATCGCAGGCGCTCAAGTTCTTCAGTGAGGTTGTAGGCACCCTGAATGGGTCTGACAAAGATGCGGTCTTTCTTGCTGTGATAGTGGCCGACGGGCTCAAGCTCGGATGCTGGTTTTGCAGGGTCTGTCATCGCTTGAGTGCTGTTTTGTTGCAGCCATTCGGAGGCCAACGAGGATAACAAAAATCCGAATTAAAATCGCAGCCTGAAGATTTTTTGGCAATCAGGACAATTGATTACACACGACATCGTTTAAATTGTAGATGTTGTTGTAATGACTGTGACCCCTGCTGCATACTTTTCGCCAGGCTTCTCCAACCGAGAGCAGGCGATGAAAAGAACAAGAACGGCCGGCGAATACGTGTCACGTGCTCAATGGATGGCCTCGGTCATGTGGGTGCTGGTCGCTGCTGCTGTCGTGGGTTGTCAGCCGGCCCAAGACGAGGGTCCGCCGAAAGAAGGAGTCGCCGCTTTCTACGACGGCCGTATCATCCGATGGATCATCCCGTACAGTCCCGGCGGTGGCTACGATGAGTACGGGCGTATGATCGCGCCGTATCTCGAGAAATACACGGGTGCCCGCGTCGATATTTTTAACCTTCCCGGCGCAGGCGGTATGCGTGGCGTCAACGAGTTGTTTCACTCGCCGAATGATGGTCTGACGATCGGCATGATAAACGGCAGTGCGCTGGTTACCAATGAGATCGCCGGGATGCGTGGCGCCGATTACAAGATTGCCGAGTTCGAATACCTGGGACGCGTTGTCGCCGATGCTCGTGTATTCGTCATTGCGTTGGCAAGCGGTTACGACTCGTTCGAAGAGTTATGGAAGCTTGGCCAGGCAGTGAAGATCGGCGCGACGGGTCTGGGCGGCAGTACCTATGTCGATGCCGTGATCGCCAATGAGGCGCTGGATATGGATCTCAACATCATTCATGGCTTCGATAGTTCGTCTGTTATCCGGCAGGCAATGCTCAGGGGCAATATCGTCGGTACCTGGGGCTCCTGGGGCAGTGCCCTCGATGCCGTGGATCAAGGCAGGGACAAGATCGTTTTGCAAAGTGGCAGACAAAGGGCGCCCGATCTGGCCGACGTGCCGACGGCTTTTGAAATGGCGGAAAAACTTGACGATCCAGAGCGCGCGATCGCGATCCTGATGGCATGGGAGTCACTGCACGCGGTCGGACGGCCCGTTGCGGCGCCACCCGGAACCGATGCCGTTAAAGTGCAATACCTGAGTACAGCACTGGATAACGCGCTGAATGATCCGGAGCTGCTTGATATGGCGAAAAAGTTCGGTAGGCCGATCGATCACGTGTCGGCCGCAGAGATGCGCCAGATTGTCAACGACGCGATGGTCCTGCCCGACGATATTCGTGAGCTGTTCGTGCACGCCATACGGGGCGAGCTTTAGTGGTCCAACATGAATATATTGTTGGACTCAGAAATATAATCATGTTGGACCACTAGTACATGGGCATCATCGAGGGACTGATCAGCGGTTTTCTGCAGGCGATCAGCCTCTCCGTGTTTCCGTACCTTCTGGTCGGTGCGGTCTTCGGGCTCATTATCGGTGTCATACCGGGCCTCAGCGGCCATTTTGCGATGGCCATGCTGATACCGTTTCTCTATACGATGGAGCCCGCCGCCGGGATCGCGTTCTTGCTCGGTGCGCACTCGACCGTGGCGCAGGGAGGTGGGTTGACGGCGATATTCTTCAGTACGCCGGGCACGGGCCAGAACGCAGCGACCCTGCTCGACGGTGTGCCGATGCGGATGAAAGGTCAGGGCGCGATGGCCGCCGGGGCCGCGCTGACTTCCTGTTTCCTTGGCGCGACTTTCGGTGCGGTTGCCCTTGCGTTGTTGTTGCCAGTCCTGCAGAAAGTGGTGCTGTTCTTCGGTCCGTCGGAAATCTTCGTGCTGGCGTTTCTGGCGCTGACGTTTGTGGCCGTGCTCGGTAAAGAGGACATCACGCGCAGCATGATCGCGGCGTTGCTCGGCTTGTTGCTCGCCATGGTCGGCGTCGACAACGTCACGAATCAGGAACGCTTTACGTTCGGCCTCCTGGAGCTTCGCGATGGACTCGGGCTCGTTCCCGTCATTCTCGGCTTGTTTGCCGTCGCCGAGATGTTCGACCTGTGGGTGTCAGGAGGCTCACTGACAGGATCGCAGGCGAAGCCACTCTCGGCGAGGGAGACGCAACGTCAGGTGTTCCAGGGAGTGATGGAAGCGTTCAGGCACTGGTGGTTGATCGTGCGTTGCAGTGCGATCGGTACCGCCATGGGCCTGATACCCGGGCTCGGCAGTGCACCGGCAGCGTTTATTGCTTACGGTCACGCTAAACAGTCGTCCAAAAGCAAAGATACATTCGGCAAGGGCAATATTGAAGGCGTGATCGGTTCAGAAGCGGCCAATGACGCCGTGGAAGGCGGCGCGCTGGCGTCGACGGTCGCGTTCGGCGTGCCCGGCAGCTCGTCGATGGCCATCCTGCTCGGCGCATTGTTTGTCCTCGGTCTGGAAACCGGGCCAAGTCTGTTGACCTATCACGTCGATGTCGTTTTCGTCATGATTTTCACGATCATCATCGGCAACTTGATCGGCATGCTCGGCGGCATGTTTCTCGTCAATCCGCTCAGCAGGGCCACGGGGGTGCGCAGCTCCGTGCTCGTGCCTGTGCTGATCGTCGTTGTGTTCACGGGTGCGTTCGCTGTGCAGAGCGCGTGGTTCGATATGTTCATCGCACTGTTATTTGGCATTATCGGCTATCTGATGAAGGTGCTCGATTATTCGCGTGCCGCGATGCTCATCGGCTTCGTACTTGGTTTCGCCGTGGAAAAAAACCTGTATCTGGCGACACAGCTGGATGGACCGTATTTCATCTTCAGGCCCATTCCGCTGACGCTGGCAATCATCACAATTGTGTTCCTGGCCTATAACATCTGGGGCATCGTCAAACATCGTCGGGAGGCAGACGACCATGTCGGATGATCCGCAGGACTCGGGTAACCACGACGAGGCAGCGCAGAAAAGTGTCGTACTCGAGCTCATGTTTATTTCATTCGTGGGATTGGTCGTCGGCGGCGCGCTCATTGCGGCGCTCAACTACGATTTTGTGTCGGCGCGGGCACCACTGGTCATAATAGTGCCGTTGTTGATCCTGGTTGCTATGCAGTTCAACAAGACGCGCAGGCAGGCGGAGCATCATGTCGTGCTACAGCAGCTATCGCACGCGCTCAAGGGTCGCGACAGCAAGTTCAACACCGTGCTCCGCTTTATCGCGTTCATGACTTTTCTGCTGCTACTGATCTATGTCGCGGGTCACTATGTCGGCATCTCGGTCTTCATGTTCGTGTTGATGCACTGGGTTTCGCGCGAGCGCACGAGACTTGCATTACTTGTCTCGGTCGGCGTGACGGTGCTGCTCTACTTCCTGTTTGAGCACGGCTTCAACATTGAGCTTTATCGCGGCTACATCCCTAAGCTGCTGGGCCGCTACGGGCTATTCTGAGCAGGAAACGGAGACGGGCGGCATTATCACAGAGCAATCCGTTGGGCTTCTCAGGATTGTGCCGCCCTTAATGACGTAGCGAATGTCGCGGCTGTTGCGTATGTTGGTTGTAGGATCTGAGCCCAGCAATATGATATCGGCCTGTTTGCCTTGTTCAATGGTGCCGATCAGCTCGTCCTTGTAGGTCATTTCAGCCGGCCACCGGGTTGCTCCCAGCAGTATGCGATAAGGTGCGATTCCGGCGTCCGCCAGCATCTTCATCTCCCTGTGCAGGCTGATACCAACCAGCTTGTCTTCACCTGAATCTGTCGCTACCAGGATCTTGCCGCCGGCCTCACTGAAAAGCCGCAAGAAACCCTCCACTTTCTGCAGACTTTCTTTATATGTCTCGGTTTGATCGGCATCCAATTCATTAGCCCGAGCCCACCAGGCGCGCACACCTTCTTTGTCATGTTCAGGCATATCACTGTATAGCCCACCCAATTCCATGGATTGAATATCGACCGCGGCTTCGCCCTGCATTGAAGCGGCAAAATAGCCATAACGGCCCAGCATCGTCGGATTGACGTAGACACCGTTCTCCAGCATGGACTGTACGAGTTCGGGCGCTTTCCCAAGGTCCATCAAGTGATCGTGCTGTGGAGATCCAAATTTGTCACCGGGAATGCTGGCGGCAATGGATGACGTAATCGGCCACATGTGCTCGATGAATTTCATCCCCGCAGCAATGGATTCGCTGGCATCCCTGGAATGTCCAACGACTGGCAGTCCCCTGGCGTTTGCCTCTTCCATGACTATTGTGCGCAATTCGGCAGACAGGCTGGATTCTGCTTTGATGCCATCCACGCCCAGTTCCACGAGACTATCCAAATAGGTAGCGACCTCGCTTCGATTGCTCAGCTTGACGCCCAACGGGTGCGTACCGTCCAGACCCTGGATGCGCCGGCCCGTCATAAACAATGTTGGACCGTCAGGTGTGCTGGACGAGTTCATGAAATCTTTGTAGGCCCTGATCCATTCGTTCGGATCCTGACCAGTCTCGGCACAATGGTCTCCACAAGGCCCGGTATCAAACAATGTCGTGATCCCGTAATAGCTGCTGGCGCGTTTCCAGATGCTGGCATCGGGTAACCAGGGTCTAAAATGCACGTGCGCGTCAAAATAGCCTGGCAAAATATAGTTTTCGCGGGCATCGATCGTGATCGTTGCCGCCGGGACGGACGCAACAGAATCCGCCGCGATGATCCTGTCTATTATTCCATCACGGACGACCAGGGCTTTGATGCGTACAGGATCGGGTTCGTCTGCAACCATATCCAGTAACATGCCACCCAGTATCACCAGCTCCGGCTTGGAGGCAGTTTGGGTTGGATCTTCTGAAGAACACGCCGGTAGCAATGAAAATATCGATAGCGCGAAGAATACGGATGCAGTGCGTAGTAATCGATTCATAGGCAGGCTGCTACTCCTGGCGCGGCGCAGCGGGTAATTCTCGTTCGAGGAAGTCGCCCATAAAGCCAACCATTTGTGGGTGAAAGTAACGAATGTGGTGTGAGTGTCCTAACCGCGGATAGATCATCAACTGGCTTTTCTTCGCCGTTCGATGCACGAGTTCAGTTCCTTCTCTCGCCCAGTTGGTTTCAGTGTCGATAAGCAGAATGGGAATATCCAACGATGCAGTGGCCTGTTCCATTCGCTCGTCGGCTTCGTATACCGAAATCAATATCATGGCCTTGATGCGATCGTCTCCTTCTGCCGCGAGCAACGCGGACCTCGTCCCCCTTGCTTCACCTACAATCGCAATCCTGTTGGAATCGATTCCTTCCACGGACGCAAGAAAGTCGATGGCCGCCTCGGTATCCAGCTCGAAGGGGCTTCCCAGCAGGTTCTCCCGTACTTCAAGTACTTCTTCTGAGTCGAATAATTTTCCCTGCATGCTTTGCCCACGACCGCGGAGCTCGATACTCAACACGGCGAATCCCCTGCGGGAAAATTCTTCTTCGAAACGATACATCGAGTACCGATTTGAGCGTGCGCCCGAAACCTGTATGACGCCGGGTACGAGTCTGCCATCTTTCCCCAATCGGTCTGGATAACGTAGATTTCCATGAATTGTCCAGCCGTCCTCGGTAGTGAAAGAGACCGCTCGTATACGGCCCAGATCCCTGACTTGCTCGCCCAGCCACTCGACAAGATTGTTTAGCTCGACCTCCGGCTGAGTACCACGTCGTACCAGGTTGAAACCACGGCCTGCCGAGTAGGGCGCAAACATATGGCTATCCGCATTCTCCGACCGCGCATAAATCTCTGCCATTTCCAGAAAAACTGCTTTGTCGAGAATACTCGCGCCCACGTAAAGGGGAATGTCGACGGAGCCGAGATAGTCCTTTGACGCGTCGCTCAAACCCTCACCACCCAGCAGCACCAACGCACGCGTCGGAATCGACTCAGTTTCCCGCATGCCGCGAACGGCCGGTTCGGCACTGAATTGTGAGGCCAAAATGCCGATTCTGAGACGATCCACGCCCGGGTAGTCGGCCAAAAACTGCAGCGCCCCTTTGACATCGAGATACATCTGCTCCTGCATTTTGGTAGAGAAATCGTGTCGCTCGTCGGGAATGGGTTGATGTTTACCCATGCTTTTCTCTCTGCCGCGCCAGTCGATGGCCAGCGTGGCAATTCCAGCCTCGATCGGAAGTCTGTGCGCAAGTTCGGCATCGTTATCGCCGACATCGAGCCTTTCATGTTCCTTCTCATGCAGCAGTAACATGCCCGGAAACTCGTTGTTCCGGCCGGCGCCCACGGGCAGCCGCAATGTCGCACTGATGGTCCACCCGTCTTCCGTTACGTAATCGATTTCTTTAGAAATGAAATGATCGTCGCCATGGGCTGTAACAGCGGCGCTGCATAGAATTACGATGGACAAGATTATTGATTTTCTGCGTGTAAGCATCACCCCACCTATGTCTTCTGGTTACACCTTTGGTGCGACTGACACATTAATCCTGCGCTGCTCAGCGATCAATTACACAGGATACAAATTGATGATTTCCCGGCCGACGTTTTTTGAACTAAGCTTGGTAACGGGGACTAAAAGGCAAATCTCATGCGACGTTATGGTTTTCTACTACTAGCGTTATTTTTGACCGGCAGAGTTGCGGCAGAAGGGCCCGTTTATCAATTAGGCAAGACCCCGACGGACGCTGAAATCCTGGCCATCGATACCCTCGTGGATCAGGACGGAAATATATTGCCAAAGGGACGCGGCTTGCCCGCGGAGGGTGGCGAAATATTCGCTCAGCGTTGTGTAATTTGCCACGGTCCGAACGGCGAAGGGACGAACACACCGGCCGGTCTGGCTCCTGAGCTGATTGCACAGGATAAACAAGGCGCCGCGGGGATACGGCATCTGCATTTTGCAACGACGTTATTCAGTTTTATCTACCGAGCCATGCCGATGAATGAGGAAAAATCCCTCAGTGAGGATCAGGCGTATGCCCTTGCCGCATTTCTGCTCTACCGCAATGGCATCATTGAGGAAAATGAAGAAATGAATGCCAAAAGTTTGCCTCAGGTCATCATGCCGAACCGGGACGCCTGGAGTCCCCCTTCGGAAACTTCTGGATAATCTTGCGTCAGAGGAAACGACTATGACTGACAAGAAATCAAGTTCACGTAGACGGTTTTTGAAGGGCGGTGCAGCCCTGGGATTGACAGTAGCAGCGGTTCCGGCCGTGCGCGCACAGGATTCCAGTGGCGGGCTAAGCAGAAGTGCCTACGGGGTGCGTTCCCGCTTTGTCACATCAAAACGGATCGATGACGGCGGCAACAATTCCGATTTTGCCAGCGAATCGAATACTTTGAGCCCTATTCAGGATCAAGCCGGAATCATTACTCCGTCCGCCCTGCATTTCAACAGTTCCCATGGCGCGTACCCGCCGGACATAGACCCGAGTGAACACGAATTGATGATCCACGGAATGGTCGACCGTCCACTTAAATTCACTATGGAGGAACTGAAGCGACTGCCGTTCATATCCCGGATTCATTTCATCGAGTGCTCTGCAAATTACCCGCTTCCCAAAGATGTCACAGTACAGCACACGCATGGCAAGACATCCTGCAGCGAATGGACGGGTGTATCGCTGTCACTCCTTCTCAATGAAGCCGGAGTAAAAAGTGCTGCCAAATGGATAGTCGCGGAAGGGGCTGACCGCGATTCGCACAGCAAAAGTATTCCGTTACAACGCGCGATGGATTCCTGTTTTGTGGCTTATGGTCAGAATGGTGGGCCATTACGCCCACACCAGGGATATCCACTTCGCTTGATGGTTCCAGGCGCCGGTGGATTCAGCCATGTCAAATGGTTACGGCGAATAAAAGTGGTGGATAAACCGTACCTCACGCCATCCGAGCGGTTCAACGAACTGCACGGCCCAAAGTCGGTTATCACTTTTCCTTCAGGCGGACAGCAATTGCTTGAACGCGGTTATTACACGATATCAGGTCTCGCCTGGTCGGGCGGTGGCCGCATTCGTTCGGTGGAGGTGTCCACGGATGGCGGCAGCAAGTGGCAGCCTGCAAGTATTAATGGTCCCGTTTTACCTGTGGCACATACCCGCTTCAGTCTTGCCTGGAACTGGAATGGCAAAGAGACCACGATAATGTCACGTTGCACGGACGATGCGGGACAGGTCCAACCCACTGCCATTGAATTCGCCCATTCCAGGGGCGTGAGTGTCGACAAAGTTCTATCCCGTGAGGTCAGGCGTCAAGGTCATTGGAACCTGGTTTTTCCATGGAAAATATCAAGTGATGGGCAAGTTCAGCATCATTACTGGGTGTAACCAGGAGAGTGTGTTGCGATCTATACGATGCATGACCGGAATTATTCTTCCCTTATTATTGATTTTGTCACCGGCACTCCTGGCACAACAGGTACGGGTCGGGACCATCAGTTCTTCCATAAATAACTGGCCATTGTGGGTGGCTGAGGCGAAAGGATTGTTTGCCGATGAAGGACTGGATGTCCAGGTTACGGTAACGGGAGAGTCTGAACATCAACTTGATATGGTTGATGATGAACAACTCGATAT
>SMUZ01076615.1_pt1 | contig 15236 bp, 13 predicted proteins | sample 2456421 | NCBI WGS metagenome assembly SMUZ01 (sample SAMN11095932, study PRJNA526329) | marine sediment metagenome | biome: Marine sediment; feature: Surficial sediment; material: Deep marine sediment; isolation source: Hadal surficial sediment | place: Pacific Ocean | collected 2014-11 | depth... | reverse complement strand
CTCCTCGCGCCTGGCCAGCCGGGCGCCTCGCCGCCCCACAACGGGAACGTATTCTTGCGCGGACCCTCAGATCTGCGGGCTGGGCCTCCCGGAGACTGTTGCCGTCCGTGCCAGTGGGTACGAGCTCGCGCTCTCGCGCGACAATTCTATTCCTTGAATGTTCATGGGATCTTCGATGTCACGTGATGTTGTGGTACGGCGGTTTGTTCTCGACATAGGCCATCCACATGCAGTCCAGCATGGTCCAGAGCACATCGAGTTTGAACTGAAGCACACCCAGCATCATTTCCTGTTGTTGCCGGGTCTGGTAGTAGTCCAGCGTGACATGTAGTCCATGGACGACATCCCGCCGTGCCTCTGCCAACCGCTTGCGGAAGTAGGTGTACCCGCTGTCCTCGATCCAGGGGTAGTGCCGAGGCCAGTTCTCGAGCCGCGCCTTGTGGATCGTCGGTGCGAACAATTCAGTGAGCGACGCACTGGCGGCGACTTCCCATGGTTGCTGCCGCGCGAAATTCACATAGGCATCGATGGCAAATTTCACGCCAGGCAACAAATGTTCCTGTGACCACAGTGCTTCACGGGTCAGGCCGACCGCCTCTCCAAGTTGTAACCAGGCCTCGATCCCACCCTCTTCGTCGTGTGTGCCATCGTGGTCGATGATCCGTTGAATCCACTGCCGGCGCACATCGCGGTCCCAGCAGTTGGACATGATCGCCGCGTCTTTGACCGGGATCGCACACTGATAATAAAAACGGTTCGCCACCCAGCCCTGGATCGCCTTCTTCTCCAGTTTTCCCGAGTTCATCAGGATGTGGAACTCGTGATGTACGTGATAGTATTTTTCCTTCTCACGCAGCTTCGTCTCAAATTCTTCTCGCGTCCATGGCGCCGATTCCACGTCGTTCATTGCCCTATCTTTCTCTTGGCCTGGCAGTCTCGGTGCGACGGACCACGTGGTCCTCGCCTTGGCCACTCACCCCAGCCCTCTCCCAGAGGGTTGAGGGAGCCACCGGAACGCCTGACGCCCACAACCTGCAGTCCAACGCCTGAAGCCGGCAGGGTGTCGTCCTGCAGCAGCCTGTGAGCCACCCGTGGTGACAGTCTCGCTGCATTCGGCTGGCGCTGCATCCGCCCTGCCTGCGTTGTTCCTCGGTCGAATACTGCCGGTATGCTCCCTCGTCTCGCCTTGCCAGGCCGGCGCTTCGCCACCCTCGGTGCGACGCACGACTTTCACCACGGACTGCTAGAGCGTGATGTCCATCCCGTCATAGGCGATTTGGATGCCTGCCTTGATCACCTCTGCATGTTCCGGTGAGTCTTCATCGAGGATCGGGTTGGTGTTGTTGATGTGGATCAGGAACTTCCGGGGACAGGCCAGCGGCCGGAGGATGTCGAGGATCCCACCATGGCCGGACTGGTCCAGATGCCCCATTTCTTGTGCTCGTTTGTCGCTGATGCCCTCGAGCGACAGCTCGTTGTCGGTCCAGACCGTTCCATCCACGAGGATACAGTCCGCGTCCTCCATGTATCGATGTACATGGGGTTCCATTTCCCCCAGGCCCGGCGCGTAGAAGAGATTCTGGCCGGTCCGGGTGTCTTCAATACGGAGGCCGATGTTGTTGCCCGGCACCGTGTTGTGCCGGTGTGGGGAATAGGGGGGCGCCTCGCTCTTGAGCGGTACGGCCGTGAACACCAGACCGTCCGCCTTCGGAATGGTGAACGTGGATTCATCCACAGGCACTTCGTGCCAGTTGACCCCCTTGAAATGGGAGAGGACGTTGATCAACGGGTACCCTGTCGTCAGGTCTTCATGCACTGCCCGCGTGCAGTAGAGATCCCATGGTGCTTGATGCTCTCGTAGCAGCACCAGCCCCGTCGTGTGGTCAATCTGCGCATCCACCACCAGAATGGCGCAGATGCCGGTGTCGCGGACGGCACGCCCCGGCTGCATCGGCGGAAAGGACGCCAGCTGTTCCCTGATATCAGGCGATGCGTTGATCAACACCCAGTCGGTGCCGTTCCCGCTCACGGTGATCGACGATTGGGTACGAGTTGGTCCTTTGAGTTCACCGCTCCGCACTCGGCGGCAGTTGCGACAGTTGCAGTTCCACTGGGGAAACCCACCACCGGCGCCGGAGCCCAGTATGTGCACCAACATCTTGATATGTCCCGATTCTGGTGAGAATATTGTGGGACCCCTGCAGACCAAGTAGATCGCTGTGACGAACGGCGACGGGGGTGTGCCACGCGGGAGCCTAGCACGAACCGCCGCGCGCTGTCTTCAGTTTCGTCATGACGTCGAATGCACCTGCGCCGGTCCCATCTTCGTGCCGCAGACGGGCGGAGCGACAGGGGCCCTGCGCGGCGATCGCGAGCTGCGCTATGCGCGTCGCGCGACACGGTGTACCATCAGGGCGTTCGAGGCAGTCCAGCATCGAGGGTCATGAAGGAGAAACGCCTCATCCGTCTGCCGGTGCTCGCCATGGGTGCGCGCTATCGCTGGGACAAGGTGCGCAACCAGCATCAACTCGTCTTCCCCGAGGGAATGATCGTGCTGAACGAGACGAGCACGGCCATCGTGCGTCTGTGCGATGGACGGTCCGCAGACGACCTGATCGCCACCTTGAAGGACACCTACCCGGGATCGGAGCCGGCCGACGACGTGCACGAGTTTCTACGGGATCTGGCTGACAGGGGAGTGCTCCGTGACAAAGCCGTTGACTAGGCCGCTGGCGCTCCTGGCTGAGGTCACCTACCGGTGTCCGCTGCAGTGCCCCTATTGCAGCAATCCGATCGAGCTGGCCCAGTATCGACGGGAGCTCGACACGGCGACCTGGGTGCGTGTGTTCGGCGAGGCGGCCGACCTCGGCGTCGTGCAGCTCCACCTCTCGGGTGGCGAGCCGCTCGTGCGTCGCGACATCCTCGAGCTCGTGCGCGGGGCCAGCCGGGCCGGCCTCTACACGAACATGAGCACCGGCGCCACGGTGGCCGACGACGCGAAGCTGGAGCGGCTGCGTGAGGCGGGGCTCGACCATCTGCAGGTCAGCCTGCTCGATTCCCGGCCCGACTCGAACGACTGGCTGGCCGGCGCCGCCTCGTTCGACCGCAAGCGTGACGCGGTACTCGGCGCCAAACGGCTCGGGTTCCCCGTGACGCTGAACGTCGTGCTGCACCGGCACAACCTGGACCGGATCGAGGAGGTGATCGCGCTCGCGCAGGACTGGCAGGTCGACCGGCTCGAGCTGGCGCACACCCAGTACACCGGGTGGGCGTTCCGGAATCGCGCGGCGTTGATGCCGACCCGCCAACAGCTCGACCACGCCCACGCGGTGGTCGAGCGGGTGCGCGCGGCCGGCACGGACGGGCTCAACATCCAACATGTGTTACCCGATTACTACTTCGAGCAGTTCCCGAAGGCGTGTCTGCAGGGGTGGGGCACGGTGTTCATGGGTGTCGCGCCCGACGGGTTCGTCCTGCCCTGTCAGACGGCCCGTGAGATCCCGGGGCTCGAGTTCCCAAATGTGGCGGACCACTCGCTCGAGGAGATCTGGTTCAACGCGCCCGTGTTCAAGCGGTTTCGCGGCACCGAGTGGATGCCCGAGCCGTGCCGCAGCTGCGATCGGCGGGAGATCGACTTTGGCGGGTGTCGCTGTCAGGCTTTCCTGATGACCGGCGATCCAGCAGCGACCGACCCGGTCTGCCATCTCTCGCCAGATCACCATCTGGTGGACGAGGCGCTCCAGGAAGCGCAGCAGAGCGACCCGCCGCTTCACTTTCGGGTGATGTCCCGCTGACGAGGTTGCCTACGACGCCGGGCGGGTCTTCCGGCGCTCGATCACCTTGTCCTGATTCTCCCCGATGACGATCCGGTCAACGTAGATGCCGGGTGTGTGCACCAGGTGAGGGTCGATCTCTCCCGGCGCAACGAGTTTCTCCACCTCGGCGACCGTGACCCGGCCGGCCTCCGCCATTGACGGATTGAAGTTGCGCGCCGTCATCCGGTAGACCAAGTTGCCTTCCTCGTCCGCCTTCCAGGCCTTCACCAGCGACACGTCGGCGCGTAGGGCCGTTTCCAGCACATACCAGCGGCCGTCGAACTGTCGGGTCTCCTTGCCCTCGGTCAACGGCGTGCCGTAGCCGGTCCGGGTGAAGAAGGCGGCGATGCCGGCGCCCCCGGCACGTATCCGCTCCGCCATGGTGCCCTGCGGACTCAGTTCCACCTCGATGACGCCGTCGAGGAACTGCTGCTCGAACAGCTTGTTCTCCCCAACGTAGCTGGCAACCATCTTGTCGATCTGCCGTGCCTCGAGCAGCAGTCCGAGCCCGGCGCCGTCCACACCGGCGTTGTTGCTGGTACAGGTCAGCTGTTTCACCCCGGAGTCGTGCAGCGCCTGCACCAGGTTCTGTGGCACGCCGCACAGCCCGAAACCGCCCACCATCAGCGTCATGCCGTCGTGGAGGAGCCCCTCGAGCGCGGCCGCCGAACTGGGATAGACCTTCGTGCTCATTTCTTACCCGGGGCTTCGCCCCGGACCCCACGCGGACGCTGCGCGGGGCCCCCAGAGCCCCGCTCCGCGACCGCGCGCCGCGCATGTGCGCGGCGGGGCCGTTGCCGAGGCCAGCATCGCCACACAAGACTCGTTTCGGGACCGCGTTCGACGGCCTGACGGACTCCCGCGATGTCCAGGCGGCCCGTCTGCCTTCCCCGTTCTTCGTTCATCCCTTCATCGGTCCGTCCGGCACGTTGGCGCCTCTGCGCACGAAACGGGCCAGGCTCGACATATCTTCGTCGCCGAAGCCTTGCGCGATCAGACTATCCTCGATCGTCGCCACGAGACTTGTGACCGGCACCGGCACCTCGAATGTGCGCGCTGTGTCCAGGGCGATGGCGAGATCCTTGCGATGCAGCCGCGTGCGGAAGCCGAGCGGATAGGTGTCGTTCAACATATTGGACGACCGGTTCTGCAGAATCCAGGAACCGGCCACCCCGCCCCCGATTGCCTCGACCACTTTCTCCGGGTTGGCGCCTGCCTTGTGGGCGAGCGTCAGCGCTTCGGCCAGGGCCAGGAAGGTGCCGGCAATGACCACCTGGTTCGCCACCTTGGCGATCTGACCGCACCCGACGTCGCCAACGTGGGTCAGCTTGCTGCCCAAGACCTCGAGCACCGGCGTGGCCCGCTCGACATCGGCCGCGCTCCCTCCGCACATGATGGCCAACGTGCCCTTGATGGCGCCTTCCGAGCCGCCAGACACAGGTGCGTCGACGTACCCGATGCCCTTCTCGGCGAAGCGGGCCGCAATCTCGCGCGTCGCCGCCGGCGCGATCGACGAACAGTCGATCACCAGTCCACCCTCGCCGAGACCGTTGATGGCGCCGATCTCCGGGTCGAGCAGCACCTGCTCGACGTCCGGGGTGTCCGAGACACAGGACAGCACCACCTCGACGTCACGCGCCGCCGCGGCCGGGCTGTCGGCGCGTGTTGCGCCCTGCTCCACGAGCGGTTTCTCCCGCTCGCGCGTCCGGTTGTGCACGACCACGCTGTGGCCCGCCTCGAGCAGGTTGGTCGCCATCGGGGCGCCCATGGTTCCCAGTCCGATCACCGCGATGTTCATGGCGTGGGTCTCTCCTTGGCCAAGCCCTCAGGCATTCTCCGCACTCCTGCCTCCCGTCTCCTGACGCCTTGGTGGTCCAGGCCTCGCATGCACGATCCCACGTCCCGACTGGGGGCGTGTCGTCACCAGGGCCACGAATTTCTTCCAGTAGCGGAACGACGGCCGGTAGACGATCTCAACGTCGTCGAAGCCGGTGAACCGCAGCATCTCGGTCAGCGCGGTCATGGTCGGGATGCCGCAGAGGTCGTAGGTCTGCTCATCGGTCCGCTCGTCACCCGGGAAGAAGGAGACGAGCGGATACCGTTCGTGGATGAACGGCAGCAGGACGTGTGTCTCGCAGATCAGCAGACGTTTCGTCACGCGCGCGATCCGCTCCAGCGCCGCCAGCGGGTTGCGCAGATGGTAGAACACCCCGAGTAGCAGCACCAGATCGAATTGCCCGATGGCCTCGACATCGAGCTCGTGCACGTCGACGTGCTGATATTCGACGCGCGACCCGAGGCGTTGATGGGCCGCCAGGAATTCCGTCATCCCGAACCGGTCCCAGGCGAACCGGTCGACTGCCAGCACCCGGTCGGCGCCGCGGCGTTCGCACTCGAACGAGAAGTAGCCGTGCCAGGCGCCGATGTCCAACACGCTCCAGCCGGTCAGGTTCTCGGGGATGCCGAGCAGCCGCAACCGTCGCGCGAATCGCCGCCGCACGTGCCATTCCGGGGAGAGCGGCGAGACGCCGGTGTCCGGTGTCGAGATGAATTGATGGGGGCGCGCGGCCATCGGGGATGCTTCGTCGGGGAGTGCGAGGATACCATGTCGGATTGGAGGGTTGTGGCTGGCCGGGTCCTGGGTGTGACGCCGGCGACGCCCTCCGGCGCCCTTCTGACGCCCGCCTTCTGTCTCCTGTCGTGTGCTGTCGAGCCTCATTCCGTGTGGATATCGTGCGCGTCTGGATGGGCCGACGCCGGCTCCAGTCGGGGGTCGGACAGCGGCAGCACCGGGAAGGTCTGGAGGAACGTCGTGAAGCACCACGCAAAGAGACCCAGTACGCCGACTGTGACCAGCAGCTCGACGACGCCCAGCGGCACCCCATCCCCGTGCCACAACGACGGGGACACGAGGATGAAGCGTTCGAGCCACATGCCGACCAACCCCACGCACGCGATGGCGGTCAGCCCGCGCGGGCTGGTCTTTACGGCGCGACTGAGCAGCACGACGAACGGGATGACGAACACCATGGCGAACACGGTCCAGGCGAGCGGCGCCCAGGCGCCGTGCATCCGGTGCGCAATGAACTCGGTTTCCTCCGGCAGGTCGCCGAACCAGATCACCAGATACTGTGACCAGAACATGTAGGCCCAGAGGATGCAGAAGCCGAAGAGCAGCTTGCCGACGTCGTGCAGCTGGTGGGGGCCGATATACGTCGTCAACTGCAGCCGCTCGCGCGCCCAGACAGCGGTCACCGCCAGAAAGGCGAACCCGGCGAACAGGTTGCCGATGAAGTAGTAGCCACCCGCCAGGCTCGAGAACCAGTGCGGGTCGAGCGACATGAAAAAGTCGAACGCGATCAGAGTGAAGACCCACGCGTACGCAATCAACACCGCCGGTGCCAGACGGCCCTGCGATCGTTGGGCGGTCTCGCGCTCCTCGTCGATGCCGCGCCACCCGGCGATCAGGTGGCGGGCGAACCCCGTGGCCGCGTGCTCACCAGACTGGTCGAGCAGCCCGATGTCCGGACGCACAGACCGGTAGACGTAGGCCAGGCTGATCCCGCCGAGCAGCAGGCACCCGAGAATCTGCCGGGTGACGAAGAATGGGATGTTGAGCCAGGCCTGCTTGGCCTCGACCGGCGCGTGGACCCACGGTGCCCAGTCGGACACACCGGCCAGCAAGACGAGCAACAGCACGAACGACACCGGGAGGAACGCCGACGTCGCTTCCGCGGTGCGTTTCAGCGCGCGACCCCACCGCGACGAGGTTACCTGCATCATCGCCGAGAGTACGACGCCTGCCTGCGCCAGCCCGCCGAAGAACAGGAAGTTCACCAGCAACGACTGCCACGCTCGGATACTGTCGCCCAGGAACACGCCATACAGAAACGCCGCCGCGCCCACGACACCGGCGCCGACATAGAGGCGGCGCGTGTCGTCCGAGACGACCGGGGTGCCGACGGCGATCATCTAGTGTTCCGTCGCCGTGGTTCGTGGAAGAAGTCCCCGGCGCGGCGCCCGGTTGGCAAGGCGAGACGAGGGAGCAGATTGGGCAACGGTGACCGAGGAGCAACGCCGAGAGGCGGGATGCCCCGCCTGGGAATCATTTCGCGCACCACGACTACGGGACACGCGGTCTCGTGAAGGTCCGCACGAAGTGCACGAGGGCCCACCGCTCATCCACGCTCATCGACGCGGCAAACGCCGGCATGTTGCGTCCGCCCTCGCGGATGATGCTGTAGATCCACCCGTCGGTGTAGTTCCGGACGTTGGGTGCCGACAGGTTCGGCATGCGTCGGTAGTGCTCGGCGATCTGTCCGTCGCCCTGCCCGGTCGCGCCGTGGCAGACGGCGCAGTAGACGTCATACAGCCACGCGCCCTCGTCCCGCACCTCGGGCGTGTTGGGTCGCGGGTTGGGCAGTCCTTGCGACGACAGCCGGTCCAGGATCAGGGGGCCATCGACCGCGATCGTGCCCTCGACGGGCATCCGTGGCGCCACCTGTGGCAGTACGACCGGGCCCGTGTGCATGTTGCGCATGAACGAGAGCTGCGCCAGCACGACCGCGCCTGCCATGACCACGATGACCCACGTCACGGCGAGACGGGACGGTCGATTCGAGCGCCGTATCGGGTGCTTCCTGGTCACTCCCGGATCTCGCTCGCGCCGGAGCGCTCGAGCATCGCTCGCACCTCCGCCACCTGGTTCGGTGCACACGTGACGCTAACGCCCGTCAGGTTGTTTGTAAACCGCGTGTCTGGCGCTGGCCGGCCGGTCATGCGCGGTAGCCGCGACAGCAGCAGGAACCCGGCCATACCCCCAACCGCCGCGAACAGGATCGTCAACTCGAACGCGATGACCACGAAGGGTGGAATCGAGATGAGCGGTTTGCCGCCGGTGATCAGCGGCCAGTCGAGCACGGTGTAAATCGGAAAGATGAACCCCGTGGCGCATCCGATCAGACCCCCGATGAGGACAAAGAGCCGCACCGGGCTGACCGTGACCCGCAGCGCCCGGTCGAGGGCGTGGTCCGGCACCGGCGAATAGGTGACCACGTCGCCCAGACCTTTGTCGAGGATCGTCCCGGCGCAGACCGCCGCCTTCGTGCTGCGGTCGTAGATACCGAGAATCTTCACTCTAGACATCTCCTGAGGGTGACATCGTCACGGCTGAATCATGTTCTTCGTTGCCCGCCAGTGCTGTCGAGGCTCCCGCGTGGCGGGGCTGGAAGAGCAGCCCCAGATAGTGAGGCTGCGCCCCGATGCTGCGTCCGTTCGGAGCGCAGCTTCGCGAACAGCCATGACACTACACCGGGTCTGGCCACGCGCCCCGGTCGGCCTTGGTCGACTGAGCCATCGTCTCCTTCATCTCGGTGATCGAGATGGCGGGAAAGTTCTTCACGAACAGCAGGAACAGCGTGAAGAAGAGTCCGAATGCGCCGAGGGTGATCGCCGCTTCCACCCAGGTCGGCGAATAGACACCCGACCAGTTTGCCGGGTCGAAGTCGTGCGAGAGCGAGCTGACGATGATCACGTAGCGTTCCAGCCACATCCCGATGTTGACGAAGATCGAGATGACGAACAACGCCCTCAGGTTGGTGCGAATCGCCTTCGAGAACAGCAGCAGCGGGACACCCACGTTGCACGTGAACATCGTCCAGCTGTATGCCCAGTATTGCCCGAACATCCGATCGTAGAACGTCCCCTGTTCGAACGGGCTGCCGCTGTACCAGGCGATGAAGAATTCCACGACGTACGCATAGCTGACGATGAGCGACGTCATCAGCATCAGCTTCGCGAGGTTCTCGAAGTGATGCACGGTGATGTAGCTCTCGAGCTTGAAGATCCGCCGCATCGGCACCAGCAGCGTGATCACCATCGCGAGGCCGGAGAAGATCGCCCCGGCCACGAAGTACGGCGCGAAGATCGTGCTGTGCCAACCCGGCAGGATCGACATCGCGAAGTCCCAGGACACGACGCTGTGGACCGACACGACGAGCGGGGTCGCCAGGGCGGCAAAGAATCCGTACAACGCCATGTAGTGCCGCCACTGCCGGTCCGTGCCGAGCCAGCCCAGCGACAGCACGCGATAGACCCGTCGGCGCCAGTCCGTGATCGTGTCGCGCGCCGCGGCGATGTCCGGCAACAGCCCGAGATACAGAAACATCACGCTCACCGTCAGATAGGTGCCGATGGCGAACAGGTCCCAGACCAGCGGCGAGCGAAAGTTCACCCAGAGCCCGCGCTCGTTCGGGTAGGGAATCAACCAGTAGAAGAACCACGGGCGTCCGATGTGGATAATCGGAAACAACCCCGCTGTCGCGACCGCGATGACGGTCATCGCCTCGGCGGCGCGAGCCACCGCTGTGCGCCATGTGGCCCGGAACAGAAACAGGACCGCCGAGATCAGCGTGCCGGAGTGCGCGATACCGACCCAGAAGACGAAGTTGGTGATGTAGACGCCCCACAGGATTGGATGCTCGTAGCCGGCGACACCCATGCCGGTCCGGGCCTGGTACAGAAACGCCAGCACGCCGATCGAGAGGGCGACGAGCGCCAGCGCCAGCCCGGCGTAGTAGAGGGCGCCGGGTGGCCGGAGCGTGCGCAGGATATCGTCGTTGATCGTCGCGAAGCTCATCGTCTCCTAGACGGGGCTTGGCCCCGAACCGCACGCGGGCGCTGCGCGGGGACCCCCAGGCCCCACTCCGCGCCCGCGAGGTGCGCACGTGCGCGCCTCGGCCGTCACTCGCGGTCCCAATCGAGTACGAGATTCTCGTCTCGGGCCGCCCAAACGGCCTAACCAGTCCGCGTCACCTTCTTCAGGTATGTCACCGCAGGCCGCGTGTTGAGTGCATGCAGCACGTGGTACCCGCGCGCGTCGGCCGACAGCTGCGATACCCGGCTCGTCGAGTCGTTCATGTCACCGAAGACGATCGCCTGCGCCGGACAGCTCTGGGCGCACGCCGGTGTGACGTCGCCGTCCCGCACCGGGCGGCTCTCGTCCCGGGCGACCTCCTTGCCGTCCTGGATCCGCTGCACACAGAAGGTGCACTTTTCCATCACGCCGGTGCTGCGGCCGGTGACATCCGGGTTCAGCTGCAACTGCAGCGGCGCGTCGAACTCCGGCGTGAACCAGTTGAAACGGCGGACCTTGTAGGGACAGTTGTTCGAGCAGTAGCGGGTGCCGACACAACGGTTGTAGACCTGCGCATTCAGCCCCTCGTCGGTGTGATAGGTGGCGAACACGGGACAGACGGTCTCACACGGCGCGTGGTCGCAGTGCTGGCAGAGCATCGGCAGGAAGCGGATGTCCGGTCCCGCGTCCCCCGGACCCGGCTCGACGAACCGCTCAATCCGGAGCCACGCCATGGTCCGGCCACGTCGCATCGCCTCGGCGCCCATCACCGGGATGTTGTTCTCGGCGTAGCAAGCCGCCACACACGCGTTGCACCCGTTGCAGGCATCCAGGTCGATCGCCATACCCCAGCGGTGCACCGGGTGGTCGTGGTCCGCGTGCAGACTGAACTGTTCCTCCTCGGGGTGCACCTCGCCGGCCACCAGCGCCGCCAGCGACACCGACTGGGCCAGCCCTCGGCCCTCCTGGTCGAAGGTGCGTTGCAGCCGCGGAATCGGACGCGCCAGCGCGCGTGGGGTGAGGGTGACACCGGTGCCGACCCACTGCACTCCGCCCGAGGCGGCTTCCGGCTCGGCGTCGAGCAGGGCGATCGGGTTCACGCCGCGGTTGGTCGCGTATCGCCCGAAGTTGGTGTGCCCCTGCCCGATGGCGATCGCGACCACGCCGTCAGCCAGATGCGGGTTGATGAGGACGCTCGCGTCCACCTGGCCCTGGTCGGATTCGATCGTCACCAGCTGGCCTTCTTCGGCGCCGAGGGCGTGCGCGGTGTCCGGGGTCATCTCGACACCGGTGCCCCAGGTGGTCTTGAGCAGCGGTTCCGGGATCTCCTGGAGCCATGGCCGGTTGGCGCCACGGCCGTCGAAGAAGTGCAGTGACGGGTAGGCGACCAGGGTATAGGGCCGTCCCGAGGCGGTAGGCGCCAGGTCGCCCACCAGGCCGGTGTCGAACAGCTCGGGGATGATGTCGAGGGTGACCGGCTCGACCGGGACGGTCGTCCCGCCGCGCCGCAGGGCATCCGCCCAGTAGGTCTCGAAATCGGGCGCCTCGAGCTCCCCCGTCTCTGGGGCGTCTTCCGGCGCCGGCTGCATCCGCTCCCACTCGTCTCGCAGGAAGCGGTAGAAACCGCGCCGTGGCAGACCGGCGGCCGCCTCGTCACCCAGCGCCCGGCCCACCTCGAGCAGCAGATCGCCGGCGTGCCGGGTGTCGAACACCGGCTGCATCACCGGTTGCATCAGGCCACGCACGCCGTGACGCGGGATGCTGTCGCCCCACGACTCGAACGCGGTGTGCGTCGGCAGCAGCAGATCGGCCTGCGCGGTCGTCTCGTCCGGTAGGCTCGACAGGCTGGCGACGAAGGGCACCTCGGCCAGCGCGCCACCGAAGTCGGCCGCGGCCGGCATCGTAAAGACCGGGTTGACGTTGTGGATGATCGCCAGCTCGACGTCGCCCGATCGCATCGCGGCGGCCAGGTCACGCATGTCGGCATAGGTGGCGGCCGTGCTCAGGGTGGAGGCGGACGAGAAGTCGACCGTCGCACCGATGTTGCCGGCAACGTAGTTCAACAGCGCAATCGCCACCTGTGCCGCGGTGGCGTTCGACCCTGAGACCCCGACGCCCCCGCCGACCGCGAGCGTCCGGCCCGGACCCAGCGCCGGGTCGGAGAACGCGTGGGCCAGCTCGCGGATCGTGTCGGCGGCAAGCCCCGTCGTCCCGGCCACCTGGTCCGGCGATGCGCCCTCGACGAGCCCCGCGATCTGCGCGATGACCGCGTCGGGTACGCCCTGCGCCCGCCGCGCAGCGACGATCGTGTGGACCATCGCCGCGGCCACGAGCCCCTCGGTCTCCGGGGGCACCGCGTGCCACACGTCGGCGCTCGCGCCGGTCATGGAGAGCCGCGGCTCGATCTGGACGAACCGGGCCTTCTTCCCGTTGCGGACCCGGCGCTGGCCGGCGTGGTCGCGGGCGTAGCCGACCGGCGAGCCGAACGTTTCGAGGAAATCGGCGCCAAACGACACCAGCAGGTCGGCGCGTCCGAAGTCGTAGTGCGGGAGGTCCGCGCGTCCGAACACACGTGCGTTGGCGCGACGGGTCGGTTCGTAGGCAAACGGCTCGTAGCGCACCCAGCGCGCGCCGCCCACCGCCTCGGTCCAGGCAGAGACCAGCGCTGCCATCGTGCCGGTCAGCGGCGGCGTGATGAGGACGATCCGGTCGCCACGGCCGGCGTCACGGAGCGTCTGGAGCCGGTCGACCAGCGCCTGCTGCGCTACGTCCCACGCCACCGGCTCGAGCACGCTCCGTCCGGCCGCCTCGTCGGTGACACGGCGGCGTTGCGGTCCGGCGATCCGATCCGGGTTGTAGAGCCCCTGCAACGACGACTGGCCCCGGATGCACAGCCCGCCCCGGTTGACCGGGTGTTCCGGGTTGCCTTCCACTTTGACCGCGCGGCCTTCCCGGGTACGCACCAGGGTGCCGCAGCCGGCGGGGCACTCGCCACAGACGCTCGCATACCAGGTCGCGACACCAGGGATGACGTCTTCGGGCGGAATCACGAACGGGATGATCTTCTCGGGCGGCACGGGCGAGCAGGCGGCGATCGCCATCGCCGGGCCGGCGCTCCCCAGCACTTTGAGGAACGTGCGGCGCTCGACCACCTCGATCAGCGATGACGTGCCCTGCTTCACTGCACCTTCCCCCACGGCCGTAGGTCGTGCCCGCAGACCCTCACGCTGCGATGCTGCACGGCTTTCGACCATGCCCAACGTAGCCGCGGGTCTTGAGACCCGGCGGTGAACGTAGCGCAGCCCTTCAGGGCTGCGCTGCTGCACGGCCCTCGGCCGTGCCTCAGTAATGGCACGCCAGACAGTCCCGGGTGACGTCGCGCTCCTTGTGACAGCTCAGACACCAGCCCATGCTGAGCGATTCGACCTGAACCGCTGCGTGCATCTCCTCGACGTTGCCGTGACAGTCCGCGCAGTCGACTCCTGCCCGGATGTGCGGCTTGTGAGCGAATCGCACGTAGTCCGGCAGGTCGTGCACGCGTACCCACGGGATCGGCTCCTCGTTCTCCCAGTACTCGAGCACCTTCAGGATCTCCGGCTGCTCGCTCAGCACCACCCGATGACAGCCGACACAGCGCTGCACCGACGGGATCCCGGCGACCGGTCCACGTCGCGCGTAAGCATGACAGAACTGGCAGTCGACGCCGATCTCGCCGACGTGGTGCGCGTGGCTGAAGGCAATCGGCTGCGCCGCGGGGTCAGCCGCTGCCCCGGGCGGCCCGTCTCCGATCACCGGAGTCGCCGGTGCGTCCGGTGTTTGCTCCTGGGCACCGAAGATCGCGAACGTCCCGGTGCCGAGGAAGACCACCAGCGCCCACAGCAGCGCGGTGCGGGCCGGCCGAGCGTGCGTCGCGTGTACGCTCATCTCGCGTTCCGTGGACCGTCGGGACCGATGATCCGTTCGTGCTGTGCCGTGACGAAGGGGCGCACCGCCGTGCAGACGAAGCGTGGATCATATCGAAACCGAGCCCCTCACGCCAAGATATACCTGTCGACGGCTCGACCGTATGACAGGGGCCGTTGACCCCCTGCAGGCCCCTCGGGTACAGTGTGCGCGGATGCCGCATCCGTTCGCGTGGACGTCGCGGTGCGGCGGGGAGGACAGAAGAGATGCTCACGGGATTTCGCCCGCGTATGTCGATCATACCGGTGCTGCTGCTGGTCGTCGGGGTGGTGGTGGTCTGGGGCGCGACTCCGGCGGCTCGCCAGGACGGTGTGGCCGACGGTGTCATCGCCGGTACCGTCACCAGTGACGATGGCCCGGAGGCCGGTGTCTGGGTGATTGCGGAAGCCGACGAGCTGGAGACGAAGTTCGTCAAGATCGTGGTGACCGACGACCGTGGCCGGTTTCTGCTGCCGGAGCTGCCCGACGCGACATACGACGTCTGGGTGCGCGGTTACGGGCTGGTCGATTCCGAGAAGGTCCAGCTCTCTCCAGACCGCGAGGATGTGGCCCTTCGGGGTGTGGTGGCGCCGACCCCGCGTGACGCCGCCCAGTATTACCCCGGGAACTACTGGTATTCGCTGGTCGAGCCGCCAGCCGCCAGCGAGTTTCCCGGCACCGGCCCCGAAGGCAACGGCATCTCACCCACTGTGCGGAGCCAAGCTGCCTGGGTGGACAACATGAAGCAAGGGTGCCAGCTCTGCCACCAGCTCGGCAACATAGCGACCCGCGTCGTACAACATCGCGACGAGTTCGATTCGACGGTTGCCGCCTGGGACCACCGG
>SMUZ01044142.1_pt1 | contig 15248 bp, 10 predicted proteins | sample 2456421 | NCBI WGS metagenome assembly SMUZ01 (sample SAMN11095932, study PRJNA526329) | marine sediment metagenome | biome: Marine sediment; feature: Surficial sediment; material: Deep marine sediment; isolation source: Hadal surficial sediment | place: Pacific Ocean | collected 2014-11 | depth... | reverse complement strand
GTAGTCACCATTGTCAATGGTCACGGTACCGAGCTTGGTCGCGGCCTGGCCGAGTACTCAAGTGACGAGGCTGCTCGCATAATTGGCTGCCGCACAGAGCACATTATGGAGCGACTCGGTTACCGGGGCCGCTCGGTCATTGTGCATCGCGATGAACTGGTTTTATTCGAAAATGACAGCTGATCCGAATACAAGTGCTTCGATAGCCGAACTAATGGACCCACTGGGCCAGGCAGCCCGGCGTGCCTCGCGGACGCTTGCGTTGACCAGCAACGAGCATCGGAACCAGGCGTTGCATGCGATGGCCCAGGCGGTTCGAGACCGTGTCGACGAAATTCTCGAGGCCAATCGAATGGACACCGGCGACAGCGAGAAACGCGGTCTCAGCGCCGCGATGCTCGACCGACTGATGATGGACGATGATCGTATTGAATCCATGGCCGCAGCGACTGACGCCATCGCGGAGTTGCCAGACCCATTGGGTCAGGTAATCGCCGAATGGGACAGGCCGAATGGTTTGACGATACAGCGGATCACGGTACCACTCGGTGTCATAGGCATTATTTACGAGTCTCGCCCTAACGTAACGGCCGATGCAGCCGCACTGTGTCTTAAATCCGGCAATGCGACGATTCTGCGCGGCGGTTCGGAGAGCTATCGCTCCAACAACGCAATCCATGACTGTATTCGTGCGGGATTGAGCGAAGCCGGGATCGATACCGGCGCCGTGCAGATGGTTGCAACTAAAGATCGTGATGCGGTCGGCTACCTGTTGTCGTCTATGCGAGAGTGGATCGATGTTGTCGTGCCACGCGGCGGTAAGAGCCTGATCAAGCGAGTGCAGGATGATGCGAGAGTGCCGGTCATAGGCCATCTTGAAGGCATCTGCCATGTGTACCTGCACACGTCAGCGAATCCGACCATGGCGCGCGACATTGCTGTCAACGCCAAGATGCGGCGTACCGGGATCTGCGGTGCCGCCGAGACGATACTCGTGGACCAGTCAGTTGCGGAGAGTTTGTTGCCGGACGTGGCCCAAGTGCTGCTCGATGCCGGGTGTAAAATCCGCGGAGACGAGCAGGTTGTCGCTATCGTCAACGACGCGACGCCGGCCAACGAAGCCGACTGGTCGACTGAATACCTCGACGCGATCATCTCGATCCGTGTGGTGAATGACATTGACGCGGCAATCGCACACATCAGCCAGTACGGGTCTGGCCATACCGAGAGCATCGTTACCGAGGACTCGGTGGCTGCCGAAAAGTTTTTTCGCGAGGTGGACAGCGCAATTCTGCTGCACAACGCGTCCACTCAGTTTGCGGATGGCGGTGAGTTTGGCATGGGCGCGGAAATCGGTATTGCCACGGGACGGGTGCACGCGCGCGGTCCGGTTGGCGCGAATCAACTGACGAGCTACAAATACCTCGTGCGTGGTAACGGCCAGGTCAGGCCCTGATGCCGGAACGGTCCCCGCCGTATGATGTCGCCATAATCGGGGCCGGCATCAACGGCGCTGGCATCGCACGAGATGCGGCACTGCGCGGGCTTCGCGTCGTCGTTCTGGAACAGAACGATCTCTGCAGTGGCACATCGGCCGCGTCGAGTCGCCTGATTCATGGTGGGTTGCGGTATCTCGAGTACGGTGAATTTCCACTGGTGTTTGAATCGTTGCGCGAGCGAATGACGTTGCGGAAAATTGCCGCGCACCTGGTTCAGCCGCTACGCATCACTATTCCGATTTACGAATCGGCCCGACGCGGACTATGGCTGATTCGGCTCGGCATGGTCGCGTATGACCTGTTGTCGGTTGGCAAAACCGTTCCCGGGCACGAAGCGCTCAGTCGCGACGCCATGCTTGATGCGGAGCCTGGCCTGGCCAGCACCGGTCTGCGTGGTGCCGTGCGGTATTTCGATGCGCAGGTGACTTACGCGGAGCGTCTCGTTCTGGAAAACCTGCTCGGTGCCAGGGCTGCCGGAGCCGACATATTGACCTACAAAACCGTCACAGGAATCAACATTGAACGAGGCCGCGTGACATCGCTGGATTTCCGGGACGCGCTGACAGCACAAACTCAGCGGGTAGAAACGAGTGTGGTGATCAATGCAGCAGGACCCTGGGTGGATGATGTTCTGAGAACTGCGACAGATGATGCTCCACGACTGGTCGGCGGCACCAAGGGCAGTCATATCGTGGTTGGCGATTTTCCGGGTGCACCGACGGACGCTTTTTATGTTGAGGCTGCTGCCGACGGTCGGCCGTTCTTTATTATTCCGTGGAATAATCAGTACCTGATCGGTACGACTGACATCCGTTACGACGGTGACCTGGCAGAAATTCGGGCCAGTCGGGCAGAGATCGATTACCTGCTCGCAGAAACGAACCGGGTGTTTCCGGATGCGCGCCTGGCGGTGGGCGATATCTGTTTCGCGTACGCAGGCGTGCGGCCCTTGCCGAAACGCGACAAAGGCCCGGAATCGTCGATTACTCGGCGTCACATTATTTGCAAGAACCACAAGATTGCGCGCGGCCTGATCTCGATCATCGGCGGCAAGCTCACGACGTATCGAAATCTCGCCGAGCAGACTGTCGATCGACTGGGGCGAGTCCTGGAGCGCAAACTTCCTGATTGCCGCACACGCGAAATGCTGCTGCCAGGTGCATACCGGGTGGACGAAGCACGTGCGGCCCTGGAATCGCTGGATTGCTTGTCTGCCATAGGCGTCGAGCGCTTACTCGGTATCTATGGCGGCCGCGCGATAGACCTGGCTGGTCTGGCCGGCGATGAGCCGGACCTGATGCGCTGCATCGACACCGAAGAGAGCGTCCTGGCAGCGGAAGTTGTATTTTCTGCGCGTGAGGAATTGGCGCAGACATTGATCGATATCGTTCATCGCAGACTGATGCTTGGGCTGAGCTGTGATCAGGGCAGGACGTTATACGACAGCATCGCCACGATTGCGGCCGACGAGTTCAACTGGAATGCCGAGAGACGATCGGTGGAACTCGTTGCCCTGAATGCTTATAGCGATTCTTTCAGGGTCTGACAGTGAACCCGATCAGCGGGTGATTTTTTCCAGAACCTGGGTCGGCGAATCCGTCTCGCGGGAGTAGCCGTGGCGTAGTGCCATCATCTCGAAAGCCTGATCGCGTTCCTCTTCGCCTGGATACCAATGCAGCTTTTCCCACTTATCGCCAAGAATCTTGCGCAAAGTGTCATTCGCAGGTAGCGTCACGCGTATGCCAAATCGTCTTTCGGCACCGACGTTCTCCGGATCGACCAGGTTGTGCTGATGACAGAAATCCACGCGCAATTCCCTTGGAAGTGAGGGTGGTAGTATACCGTTTGCGTTAGCACGACAGTACCTGACCGTAGGATCAACGATGAGCGGCAAATCGGACGAACAAGCGGCTGGCTCCGAACGCGTCAGACTTGACTCGACGGGCGAATTTTTCAGCGTCGGTACGCCGCTGCATGCCATTCGCGCAGGTTACGTGCGCCGAGCTGCCGATAACGTGCTTTATGAGACCGTGATTTCGGGCCGCTACGCGCATGTGATAGCGCCGGATCGTAGCGGCAAGTCGAGCCTGATCGCGGCGACCGCGGCTCGCCTGGAAAACAACGGTTCCAAGGTCGCCATTCTCGATCTCGAGCAGATTGGTGTCCGCGAAGCTGGCAGCGATGCAGGCCGTTGGTACTACAGTGTTGCTTATCGCCTGTTACGACAGTTGCGTATCCGCATCGACTTGCAATCCTGGTGGCAGGACAAGTCAATGTTGCCGAATCGTCAACGTTTGCTCGAGTTTTATTCGGAGATCATTCTGCAAAACGTGCAGGAGCGCGTGGTCATTTTTGTGGATGAAATTCAATGTATTGGCGATTTTCCATTCGCGGATCAACTGCTAGCAAGTGTTCGCGCAGCCCACAATGCGCGTGCGACTGATCCGGAGTTTTCACGACTTACGTTTGTGTTGCTCGGAGAGTGCGACCCGCTCAGCCTGATCGATGAACCCGAACGATCACCTTTCAATATCACACAAGCAGTAACGCTGGCCGAATTTTCACGTGAAGACCTGGATTTATTCAGCACCGAACTGAATCTTTCGCCCAAAGATGCGGCGATTGCGCTTGACCGCATTTACTACTGGACGGCAGGCCAGCCTTACCTGTCACAGAAATTGGCACGCACGATTTCGCGTGAGCAGCTGGTGGGAGATATTGCGGCCAATGTTGATCGCATCGCGACACAACAATTGGCGGGTCGATCAGCATTGCACAGCGAACCGCACATGAGCCACATTCATCGTGAAGTAGTGAACGATGCCAAACGGCGGGAGGCGTTGCTCAATCTAATTGGGCGAATTTGCAAGAACGTAAAAGTTGCCACGGATCTTGGCTCGCCATTGCAACGTCGACTGATCGCGATAGGCTTGATTCGAATTGACGAAGAAGGGTCACTTCGAGTTCGCAATAGACTTTACGAGGCTGTCTTTACGGCGCGATGGGCGAACGAAAACCTGCCAAATAATTGGCGCCCGCTTGCGATCGCGGCTATTGCCATGTTCGCGATCGTTGCGGTCCCATTCTGGTACACACAACTGCTGCCACGATCCTACGTCACTGTATTAACGTCGGATACGGTTGACCTGGCGGTGGCCGAGCGCACATTCGAAAGTTTTCGCACGTTTCCAGGGCACGTAAGGGCGGCCGATAATCTGTATCGCAGTTTCCTCAGGAAACGCGCGAATGCCGCAATTGAGGTCGCAGAGATTGCGGCAATTGTCACGATGGCCGATAAGTTGCCGAATGCAGAGCGGTTACCGGCCGAATTGCAGGCCGGTTTCTGGGACCGCACAGCACGCGAGGCGATGCGTCTCGAACGTCGCGATGCGGCGCTAATTGCAACGATTGAGTCATTCGCGTTGTCGACGTCGCAGCGGCGCAACCGTGCTGCCTCACTGGTGTCTACCGACTATCCGTTGCTGATCTCGAGCCTCCCTGATGATGATCGCGGTGTCGTCGTATTCAATCCCGGCAGCATGTTGCTGACAGAGATTCGTACGGCCCAGGTGTTGCAGTGGTCGCTTGGCAGCGAGGGGTTGCAAAAGCGCGATGAGTGGACGATTACGGCGCTGGAAGTGTCGCCACTGGTTCGTCGCGTTATTGTTGATCGTGAGGGAGTGGTCCGCCGTATCGGATTGACGCTGAATTTGAGCCATGCACGTGTCGATGATCTACGAATTAAGGTAATTGCCCCATCGGGCCGCGCCGTCGAAGTCGATCCAGGCGTGGACCGAGCATCGTCACACGAAGATATTCGGATCGATTCCAGCCAGCTTGACGACTTGCTTGGCGAGCCAATCAATGGCACGTGGAGCATCAGTATACGGGACGAAGAAATCGGTGTGGCTGGCCAGCTTGTCGGTTGGAACCTGCAACTGGATTCACAAGGTCTCGTCGAGGATTTCCAGCGAGGGCTGAACATTTCGGATCCTGTCGAACGCGAGACGGACAATATCTGGTTCAGTGCCGATGGCCGATTCGCGGTGGCGCGTGCGACCCAGAGCGACAGTGCACGTGTCTGGGATCTGGCATTTGCTAAACCGGTACGGGCAGTAGCCGTCAACGAGTTAGAGCAACTCATCGGTCTGAGCGCGGGCGCCAGGCAGCTTGTTACAGCGACCCAAAACACGGTCAACCTGTGGGATACGGCGACCGGCGACCGTATCGCAACATTGGATATCGGCTCGGCGAGTAGCACTCTCACGCTGACCGGAGACGGCACCCACCTGCTCGTTCAACGACGCGGTGATCTGGATACGCAATTTGAGCTCTGGTCGTTAAACGATGCCACAGTCACTGCGCAGCTCGATATAGCGGGTACGCCGGCACTTGTTTCTCTCGATTCACAGGGTAATCGAATAGCTATCGCTGACTATGATCGTGCTGTGCGTGTTTGGGATTTTCAAAGCGGCGAGTTGATTACACAGATTGATCTCGCGGCGCAGCCGAGCAAGCTGGAACTGGCGGCAGGTGGCGAGGTTCTTGGCGTGGTGTTTGGCGAAGAAGGCGCATCATTGTGGCGCATTGATCAATCATTGCTGCCGATAATCGAGGAATTCAATCGCGGCCGGTGGCAACTGGCATTTTCGCCGTCCGGAACCAAGGTACTGTTAGGCAGACCTGACCACGGTTTCCAGGTGTACGACACGAGCAATGGACGTCTGCTTGGGCCGACGCTCGGTTCGGGCGCTGATACCACTGTCGACAGCATGTTGGGCTTTAGCGCTGACGAGCAAACACTGGTGACGGGTGGGCCGGACAGCGCCGCGCGGTTCTGGCGGACGCCGGTTGTCGCAGCACCGATTGAGTCTCTCGAGGGCGACACGAATTTCATTTGGCCGCCGTCGGGCGACGCTATTGTCGTGGCGACGCCGGATGCATCGATACTCGTAATCGGCGACCGGCAGGGTGATGTACATGTGGTGCCTGCGGGCGGCGGTCCGGAAGCTTTTCTGAGCGCGGGAGAAGACGTCAGTTTCCTGGGTCATAGCCGCAAGGTTCGCATTCTGAGTGTGAGTCGTGATGGCTCGAGAGTAGCCAGCGCGGCCGATGACAACTCGATTCGGATCTGGAGCACCGCAACAGGATTGCCGCAGCCATTCTTTGGTGACATACCCGGCAACCCGATCGAGAGACTCGTATTTTCACCCGACGCGACGATGCTGGGGCTGCTGAGCAGCAACCGGGTACACATCATGGACGCGGACAATGGTGCCATGCTCGCACTCTTTGAGCTGGGAGAGCGGCACCAAAGCATCGCTTTTGCCGACAGCAATCATCTTTACGTCGGCAGCGAGAGCGGCACAATGCGCGTGCTTACTCGAGATACCAGCGATAATTGGAGCATGCAGACTGTTTGGCAAGGCGACGCTGCCATTCGCTGGCTTGAGGCGTCTCCTCAATCGCGATTCCTCGTCGTTGTTGATCAGAACAACCTGGCGCAGCAATTTATCCTCGGTGAAGGCAAACTCGGCGAACATGTTGTTCAGTTGTCAGGCAACGTCGAAGAAGTCTCTTTTGCGCCGAATGGATCGCGCGTGCTGTTTCGGACATCACGATGGATTCATCGGGCCAGTTCCGCCGCGTCAGGCCTGATTTGGTTGGATGCTGCACTTGCACCGCGGTCGATTGGCGCTGCACGAATGGTATTTGGCGATTCGAACACCGACAAGGCGGCACCACTTGGTAATCGCATCTATCTGCCGTTGGCCGGCGATGGCTTCGTACAACTGGTTGAACTGAATTTCGATTCAAATCGCGGGCCCGCCTTGTTCGGTAACAAAGAGTTGCTGCTCAATGAGTGGCGGCACCGACTCGGCATCGACTAGCGGTCATCACCTCGCTGGGTTCGGACCAGTAATTCCAGACTCCGCGCCGTAACGTCGGTCGCAGGAATCGCTCGGCCGACCGTTATTGGCACATGGGCGAACAGTCGGCCAGGAATTCTGCGTAAGCCACCATCTTTGCGTCGACTAAACCAGCTACCCCAGAGCCTGCCAAGAGATACCGGAATGACCGGTACCGGCCGGCGCGCGATAATCTTCTCGATGCCAGGCCGGAAACGTTGTACTTCGCCATCACGTGTAATGCCGCCCTCCGGAAAAATGCAAACGATATTGCCCGCTTCCAATTCCGCGTCTACTTTGTCAAATGCCAACTTCATGAGGTCTTCGTTTTCCCGCGCACTGGCGATGGGGATGGCTTTCATGTTCTTGAAAAAGAACCGCAGCAGCGGGATATCAAAAATCTTGTAGTACATGACAAAACGCATCGGACGCCGGATCGAACCGCTCAGCAGGATCGGATCCATGTAACTCACGTGATTGCAGACCACAACAGCGGGCCCCGTCTGTGGAATGTTCTCCAGTCCGACTGGCCGTACGCGGTAGAAAACATTGATGAGAATCCATGCCATGAAGCGCAACAGGAATTCAGGCAGCAGTGTGTAGATGTAAATCGCGACCACCACGTTCAGTGCAGCCAGTACAAGGAATAATTCAGGGACAGAGAACCCCAGTTGGAGGATTGCGATCGACATCAGCGACGCGGTGACCATAAAAATCGCGTTGATGATGTTATTTGCGGCAATCACCCGCGACAGTTGCTGTCGTTTCGAGCGTTGCTGAATCAATGCGTACAATGGAACACTGTAGAAACCGCCGAATGCGCCAAGCAAAGCGAGGTCCAGCAGTATTCGCCAACTACCCGATCGTGCAAGAAATTCGCTTAACGATTCAATCGTGGTCGCGGCGGCAATTGGCTGAGCGAAGTACAGGTCGATGGCAAACACACTCAAGCCGATTGATCCAAAAGGCACCAGGCCCAGTTCGATGCGGTGTCCCGACATGCGCTCACAGAGCAGCGAGCCGATGCCGACGCCAATCGCAAATGCGACCAGCAGACTGGTCGTAATCACCTCATTACCGTGCAGAATATCGAGCGTGTATGCAGGTAACTGCAATGTCATCGCAGAGCCGAAAAACCAGAACCAGGAGATGCCGAGTATCGACAGAAAAACACTGCGCTCCTCGCGAGCAAATCCGACGATGCGCCAAGTTTCGGTCCACGCGTTCCAGCTGATCGTCAGCGTCGGATCTACGGCCCGGGTAGTGGGTATTTGCCGGCTCGCCAGATAGCCGAGCAGCGCGAAACCTATCAGGCACATTGCGAGTACAGACGGATCGATAGCGACGACCAACCCACCGATGACCAGGCCCAGAATAATTGCTACATAAGTGCCCGCTTCAACGAGCGCATTGCCGCCGATGAGTTCATCGTTTTCGAGTTGCTGCGGCAAGTAGGCGTATTTGACGGGCCCGAATAGCGTTGATTGACAGCCCATCAGGAACAACACGACCAACAACAATTCGTAACCTTTACTTACGAATGCGTAGGCGGCGAAAGCCATCAATACAATCTCGAGCATCTTGATGCGTCGCATCAGAAACGATTTCTCGAACTTGTCGGCCAATTGGCCTGCTGTTGCGGAGAAAAGGAAAAAAGGCAGGATGAACAACGCCCCGGCAATATTCGCCAGCTTCGTATGATCCAGGCCGGCCACCATTACGCCCTGAAATGTGATCAGGATGACCAGACCATTGCGAAATACGTTGTCGTTCAGAGCGCCGAGAAACTGCGTGCCGAAAAACGGCGCGAAGCGACGCTGTCCGAGGAGCGAAAACTGGCTGGACTCTGACACGTGAGCGAGGTTCCTATGCGATTTTTGGCGTCACTATAGCCCGAAATAGCCCAACCGGGCTCTAAAAACTGCGAACTCGCGCAATTTTCCCGGCAGTCGGCGGTGCTATGATTTAGCGTTGCAGTGTACTGAAAACTATGACTTTTAGTCGATTCTTGAGCCAATGTCCGCAATGAATAAGACATTTTTGCCAATGCTGTTCTGCAGCATGTGGCTATCTGCGGGCTGCAGTGACGAGCCGGAACCTCGCTCCGTGCGGGAATACGTCGACAATCCGCAATTCCTCGAAGCAGCAGTCGTTCGCTGCGCGCGAAATCGTTCGCAAACGCGCTATGACACTGAATGCATCAATGCCAGGCAGGCGGTCTCTGTGGTCGAGGCGCGCGAGGAGCGGTCAAGTCGCGACGAACTGGAGGCGCAATCCAAGAGAAAACGCGATGCATTGCGGCGGACGCACATCGCAGCGACGGAAGCTCGGCGCCGAGCAGCCGAGATGATCAGATTGCAGGAAGAAGCGGAATATCTCGCTCAATTCGGCGAATTGCCGTTGCCAAAGAACGATGCAACAGGGAACGACCTGGACGCCAATGTTCCAGGTGTGGCGATTGCGACGGATGACGGCAGCATAAATGGCGATACGCCGCCCATCGTATTCGACGAACCTGTTCGGCGATTCGATGAATCGATTCCAGCGTCTGACGGTGGCAACGCGCCCATCGCACAAATTGAACCCGAGTCGACTGACTAGCCTTTCGTAAGAAATGGTGGTGCGGATTGGATGCGTAATTCGCGGGTCGGAAATGGAATAACAATGTCATTGGCCGCGAAAGCTTTGTAAACAGCACAGTGCAAATCATGATTGATGCGGCCGCGATCAACTGGCTGGTCGATCCAGCAAAGTAATTCGAAGTCGATCGAGGACTCACCAAAATTGCGAAATCGCACTCGTGCCTCGGGGCTACTGCTGATTTCATTATTGTCCGCGGCGACCTGCTCGAGCGTGGCGATGACGTGATCGATATCGCTGCCGTATGCGACGCTAACCGCGATTCGAATGCGGTGTTTTTTCGAGGGGCCACCGGCTTCATTGATAATCTTGCTATTGCCGATTACGCCGTTTGGAATTGTAATTTCAACGTCGTCGCGAGTGAGCAGTCGTGTGCTGCGCAATCCGATCATCGTGACGACGCCGCGTTCACCGCTGTCGAGAATGATGAAATCGCCGGTCTTGTATGGCGCATCCATGACGATCGATATGCCGGCAAAAACGTTCGATAGCGAATCGCGGGCCGCAAAACTCAGCGCCAGACCGACAATACCAGCGGATGCCACCCACGCCGTGACATTAATATCCCAGGCCAGGAAAAAGAAATAGATAGCCAGCGTAAATAAAAATATTTTGATGGCATTTTGCAATAGCTGCAACATGCCAGTCTGTACAAGCTTGCTGTTGCCCCGGCCTGTTGCAGACTGTACAAACACCGTCGTCATCTGGAGGAGCATTCTGTACCAGATGACGACTGCGATCGTCCTGAGCAATCCCAGCGTCACGAATTCAGGCGAGTCCCCAAGTTGCAGTTCGCGTGTCGCCATAGCCAAACCGATCAACCCGAAGGTAAAAAAGACCGGTCTGTGCAGCAGGTCGACCAGGCGATCGTCCAGTTCCGTTTTGGAGCGATTGGTGAAACGACCAACAATTCCTTTCAACAGCCAGCTGACCACCTTGCCGATAACGATGAACGCGATTGCAATCGCAATCGCCTGCAAGTATTTATTTGGACCGATGATTGCGGCCCATTCCAATACGCGTTGAATGATCTCGTTCAAGGTTTGTTCTTATTGATCAGTAATTCGAGTCGTCGGCGTCTGGCATGCCGAAGGTTCGCACCTCCGACGGTTCGCTGCTTGCCGATGCGGGTGCCGGCGTTGTGCTGATTTGCATGCCGGGTTTTGTCGGCAGACGCCGCGTTTGCGCGGTAAGGAGTTGCACAAACGTATTGGCGATATCCGGAGCGATATTCGGTGAGCTGGCGAATATTTTTTCCGGCGTCATGCTGACGGAATCGTAAAAAGCGGTGTTTGCCTTGCGATCCATCATGATGCCGGAGCCTTCGAGAGCAACGCCGGCGAACAAGCCGCGACTGCGCGAGTAGGAAACAACTTCTGCAGCGAATGCGATATCGGTTGCGATTTCAGCATGACGGCCAACGGGGCCCGCGGCGATCGACGCATCTGCACCTAGGGTGAGCTTGCCATTGCTGATGTCGGCAACGCCTTTGCGCGTCTTGAATACCAGTATGACATCGGTGGACTCCACTCCGGCCTGCCAGCCGATACTACCGCCCGCTAGAGTGATAAATACCGGGTTACTCCAGGAGTCATCGTCCTGACGAATCACCAATATACCTTTACCGTGTCGTGCCCCCAGCACGAACCCGGCTTTAACTACCCCGGGTATGACGGCTACGGCGTAAGCGCGTGACAGCAACGATGGCGGAATCGATTTTTCGGGAATTCGCAAGAGTTTGTCAAGAACGTCAGCCGCGTCGGCGACACGTTTTTCTTCCTTGCTTGCCGCCGCAGCGGGCATGGCGAGCAGCAGTCCCATCGCAAGCAGAAAAGCGTTAAGTCGTAATCTACGCATACCTAATCAGATCCAGAATCGGTTTTAGAGTTCAATGATACGCCAATTTGTGGGGGCAACGGAATTTCGAGGCTGGCGCATATTGCGCGAATCAGTTCCGCTTCGGGAACGGTTAATTGTTCATCGTGCAAAACAACAGTGGTCAGTGTTTCAAGTAGCATCTTTCGGCCTTCACCATTCAACGCGACCAGCATATCGAGGCTCTTGTCGAGGGCGGCCGTCGACGGTTTCCGCTCACCATCGTAGGCGCAATTCTCGCCCCACTTGCCAAACCTTTTGAGGCCGGCATCAAACGCAGCTTTAGCGTCGGCTTCAACGGCGTGGCCATGGTGAGCGACGATTCGCAATAGCTCGACTGCCGCGTCACGAACGGGTTTGCGACCGGCGCGGCGACGCTTCGGGTCGCTCGATGGATTGATGACATGCCTGAGGTTGGTCGCCAGCACCCGGTAAAAGCAAAATTCGTACAACTCGATTTTGCCGTCGATTTCGATCAGGCGCCCGGTCAGGTCAATGAGGAACTGAAGCTGTTGTGCGGGTCTTTGGCGCAGCGCGGGAAAAGCGATTTCGAGCAGTGGCAAGCGATATACGGGTCCGGCTTTCAGCAACTCGTCGTAGAATTTTCTGATCAACTGTGTTCGCTGTTCGCCCAACTGTTCCGTGGTCAGCGTGAATTGACGTTCCAGCACACGACCGCTGCGGTCAAGAATCAACGCGATGGTTAGCAAGTACGACAGATCAGGAGAGTGTGCGGCGTCATAAAGTAACTCGGGAACGGTTTGCAGCACTCGTCCCGCGAATGCGACATGTTCCTCGGTAGGTTTGCCAACCGAATCGCCGATCGATCCTGGTGACAGGCCGGCGGCCAGCACACCTGAGCCTGCTGTCAACCCAGTGTGGCGCTGACCTTCACTCGCCAGGCTCGGGATACTCCGGTCGCGCAAAGTCACTGCCGGGTAGTCACCTTCCTTGAAACTCGGATCTAACGCACGAATTCGGTCACCCAGTGGCGGGTGTGTTGCGAACATTCCGGAGAGTTTGGATCCGGTCCCAAACAACATATGACTGACTTCTTCGGGATCGGCCGTATGAAAGTGTGAGCCTGCATCATAACCGCCAATTTTTTTCAACGCATTTGCAAGGCCGGAGGTTTGGCGGGTGAATTGCACCGCACTCGCATCGGCAAGGAATTCGCGCTGCCTTGAGACGCCCGACTTGATCAATCGAGCAATAAATACGCCAATTCCGCCAATGACCATCAAGCCGAGACCAACGATCAGCACGACGGGTGCACCTTTGTTGCGTCCGCTGGAAAATCGGGCGCCGCGTAAGACCATGCGACCCATGAGGCCTATTAGCATGATCCCGAATAACACTCCCATGAGCCTGATGTTGAGCCGCATGTCGCCATTCAGGATGTGGCTGAACTCGTGGCCGATGACACCTTGCAACTCATCGCGGTCAAGCATTTCGAGCGTTCCGCGCGTCACGGCGATGGCGGCATCGCCTGGCGTGAACCCGGCCGCAAACGCGTTGATACCGGTTTCCTGCTCGAGTACGTAAATCTCGGGGACCGGCACGCCCGATGCGATGGCCATTTCCTCGATGACATTTCGGAGCCGGCTTCGAAGCGGATCCCGGGTGTCGGGAGACACGAGGGTGCCGCCCAGTTGCCGCGCCACGCGTCCGCCGCCAGCGGACAGTTGCGACGTCTTGACCAGCGTAGCGCCGACAATGAGCAGCGTAACAACGATTGCCGTTCCGATTAGAGTTGGTGCCTGACTTTTTAGGTGCGACCAGAACGTCGTGTACTCACCAGACAGGCCCAGATTGAACGTCGCCACACCGACTATCAGCGTGACTCCAGCCACGATCAGGGCAGTCGCGAGTAGATAAAGGATAACCAGCCGCCGGGTCGACCGGCGTGCCTGATCCTGTACCTCAAAAAAGTTCACCGTGTGTCTTCTGCGCTCTGCAGGACTGCGCTAAGAGGTGAAGGAGACCTCGGGTACCTCGCGTTTCTCCTCGGACTCGATTTCAAGGAAGCTGGCCAGCGCAAAGCTGAAGAAGCCAGCGATCACATTGTTGGGGAAATTCTCCGCAGAATTGTTGTATTGCAGAACCGAGTCATTGAAGGCCTGGCGCGAGAACGCAACCTTGTTCTCAGTGCTCGCCAGCTCTTCCTGTAGCTGCATCATATTTTGATTAGCCTTGAGATCAGGATATGCTTCGGACAGCGCGAACATTCGACCGAGGGCACTGGTCAAAGCACCTTCCGAGGCGCCAAGTTCCTTGATCATCTGAGCATTGGCAGGATCCGCTTTGGCGGCATCGAGGCTGGCTGACGCGGAGTTGCGGGCATTGATGACTGCCTCCAGCGTCTCACGCTCATGTTTCATATAGCCCTTGACGACTTCGACAAGGTTGGGAATCAAATCATAGCGCCGAGTCAATTGCACATCGATCTGGGCAAATGCGTTTTTAACGCGATTACGTCCATTGACCAATCGGTTGTAAATGCCAATCGCCCAGAAGACAACTGCCGCAATAAAGCCGAGGAAAATCAGGAATGAAGTCACTGTCGCGCTCCTTGTCTGGATTTCGAGAAGGCAAGCATAACGCTCGCATAAGGCGAACTCTAGCTTTGGTGGCGATCGTTGCGAGTTCAATGCCCGCGCAGGCCGACTGGTTCGCCGATGCACGGCCAATGATGGGCACCGAAATCAGCGTACGGCTATGGCACGACGACCCGGTGCAGGGTCAGCATCTGGTCGAGCAGGTCTTTGCTGAGGCAAGGCGAATTGACCTGTTGATGAGCACCTACATAGACGACAGCAGAATTTCAGACATCAATCGGCGCGGCGCCGATGAGCCCGTCATCGCGGGCAATGAATTATTCCGTCTGATACAGCGGTCGCTGGACATATCCGTACTGACACGCGGTGCATTCGACATTACCTACGAAAGCGTCGGTCAACACTATGATTTTCGTAATCGTCAGCGTCCTGATCAGACGACCGTTGATGCGTCGCGATTACTCATCGATTATCGACTTGTTGAGCTCGACCAGACGGCGGGAACCGTTGCATTTGCGGTAAAAGGTGTTCGAATCAACCTCGGCGGAATCGCCAAAGGTTACGTCGTTGAGCGAGGTGTCGACTTGCTGCGAATGGCCGGGGTTCGACATGGCATCGTAACCGCCGGGGGCGACTCGCGTTTGCTCGGAGACCGGCGTGGCGTACCTTGGAAGGTTGGCATTCGCGACCCCCGCGTCGATGGCGAGGTTGCGATGACCCTGCCGCTCGCCGATGAGGCGATCTCTACGTCGGGCGATTATGAGCGT
>SMUZ01011838.1_pt1 | contig 15279 bp, 10 predicted proteins | sample 2456421 | NCBI WGS metagenome assembly SMUZ01 (sample SAMN11095932, study PRJNA526329) | marine sediment metagenome | biome: Marine sediment; feature: Surficial sediment; material: Deep marine sediment; isolation source: Hadal surficial sediment | place: Pacific Ocean | collected 2014-11 | depth... | reverse complement strand
TGTCCGCCTGGGTCACCGTGTGGGGGCTGCTGCCTTCCTGTGACGACAGCACACCCGTTGAGAGCCCACCCACGATCGCCACCGCAACGATGCCAGCCACAGTCCTCATCTGCATGACCTCTTTTCACTGCCGAGCGGCCGTCCCCTGCCCCGCTGACCTAGCAACCCGGCAAGAAGAACTTCACATGTCTGGCCGCCGATCCATCCTGCCTGGCGGCGTGACTCGTCGGTCGACATCTGCCGGTATGCGCCCTCCTCGCGCCTGGCCAGTCGAGCGCCTCGACGCCCACAAGCCTGCGAACGTATTCTTGACCGCACCCGCACACCGTGACCCCGGCGATCAGGGTCGGTCCGGTAGCGCGAAGACGTAGAGCGCGTTGCCCGTGGTGGGCGCGTAGATCTCTGGACTCAGCGTCGCCGTGAGCCCACGAAACAACCCGAGCCCTGTCGGGACCGCGATGTACTGCTTCCCATCGGCCGCGTACGAAATCGGAAACCCCTGCACGGCGGTGCCGAGGCGCGTCTCCCACAGCACCTCGCCGGTGCGAACGTCGAACGCACGGAAATAGCGATCGACATCGCCGACAAAGACCAGGCCGCCCGCGGTGGTCAGTGCCGACGTCAGAAACACCGCTCGCTGCTCATGGCTCCACACCTCTTCCATCGTGCGCACATCGAAGGCCGCCAGCTTGCCGAGATTGCCGTTCGTCCCGGGCATCTCGAGAAGCTCGGGGATACCGGCGACGCCGCCGCCCCCCTCGACCAGATCGACCGGACGGCCGGTCATATTCATGCACGCCTGCACGAGCGGATACACGAGCACTCCCGCCTCCGGGCTGTAAGCGGACGCCTGCCAGTTGTGCCCACCAAAGAGGCCCGGGCACGCATGGACCGATTGCCCGACCACGGCCTCACGAATGTCCTGTCGATACGTCACCCGCCCCGTCTCGCGGTCGATCGTCTCGAAGATGTCCTGGAAGACGGTCTCCCTGAGGTCGAGGAAACGGCCCGTTTGCCGGTCGAGCTTCCAGAGGATGCCGTCCTTGCCCGCCGTGAACAATAGCTTCTGATCGTCGACATCGATCAACACCCGCTCATAGACACTGTCCATGTCGAGGCTCTCGCCCGGCACGTGCTGAAAGTACCACGCGACCTGACCCGTGCGGGGATTCAGCGCGAGCGTAGAGTTGGTGTACAAGGCGTCGTTCCGCGTCGACATACCTCGACTGGCCGCCACCCACGGCTTGGCCTGCGCGGTACCGATGTAGAACAGATTCAGCTCCGGGTCGTAGCTGCCGGGGATCCACGTATCGCCCCCACCGCGCAGATGCGGCGGCACGTCGCCCCACGACGCGCTGTTCGGGTCGCCGGGCAGCGCGATGGTCGACGTGCGCCAGAGCTCCGTCCCCGTGTCCGGATCGTGACCCGTGATGAAGCAGCCGTCGTCGGTGAATCGCTCGCAGCCGTTGATGCCGCTCACGACGACGCCGTTCGCGATGATGGGGGCGTTCGTCTGGGTGAAGCCTTTCGTGTAGTCGGCCTTGACCGTCCGCCACACCTGTGCACCGGTGCGCGCGTCGATCGCCACGATCGCCGCGTCGTAGGTCGACAGAAAGACCTTGTCCTGGTACAACGCGAGGCCGCGCGTCGCCCCGACCCCGGTCAAGGCCCCGGACGGGAACGCGTAGCGGTATTCCCAGATCACGTCGCCGGTGCCCGCGTCCAGCGCCTGTACGACGTTGCCGGGATTGACCAGGAACATCACCCCGTCATGAACGAGCGGCGTCGGCTGATTCACGCCGTCCTGCATCGCCAGGACCCACGCGAGCCGCAGCTCGGTCACGTTGTCCCGTGCGATCTGGTCCAGCGGACTGTAACCGTGGTTGTCGAGCGTGCGCCGCCAGCTCAGCCAATCGGCCGCGGGTGGTTGCCACAGCAGCGCGTCGGTGACCGGCGTGACGCGCGGCAGCTCCGTGTCGCCGAAGCGGGTCGTCCGCCCCGCCGGGGCACCGGCCTCCGGCTCCTCCGACGGCGACACCCGGACCTCGGCTGCGCCCGGCGGGGAGACGCCGTCGCCTGCCGGGGCGGTGCCGATGGTGACCGCCGAGTCGGCGCGCAGTGCCTGGGGCCCGGCCGCGTACCCGTTGGACTGCAGGATGTGCGCGACCACGTTCAAGTAGGCCTCATCGCTCAGCGAGCCTGCCTGTCCCGGCGGCATGTCCCGCCTGATGTACTCGAACAGCTGCCGCGTCGTGCGGGTGCCCCAGACGCTCATGAAACCCATGCCCGCCAGCTCCGGTCCGTGGGCGCCCCCCAGCAGCGTGGCCCCGTGACACTCGGCGCAGGCGTGCGCGTAAGCGGCTCGCCCGCCGGCCGCCTGTGCGTTGGAATAGCTGCCGCTCGCGGATTGTCCGGCTTCGGCGACGATGCCGACCGCGACCAGTCCCACAGTCGCGATCACGAGACTCGACACTCTCATGATCGACCCGACGACACCTGCTCGACCGCGCTTCGACATGTGTTATTCTCCTGGCCGCCATCCGATGACCTCGGCACGAGTGGCCACCCCGATCGGCCCTTGACACACCGAACACTCCTCGCTCGAACGACCGGTGCTGCTCGTCGCCGTGTGCCCGAGAAACGTCGCACGCTCAATCACATAGCCGCCGCGAACACCGGCACTGGGCCACCTGCAGGACGCTGCTAATCCAACGCGCTCCGACCTTCAGTCAATTCGATGTATGTTCCCCAGGAGTCGGTCAGCAGCGCGATCCGGAAACCCAAGGGCCCCCTGACATAGGACACATCGAAGACCACGCCATTCGCCTCGACTGCCCTGCGTTGCCACAGGATCATCAACCCCGTCGTCGAGCGTGAATCTCAACTTCGTCGCCGAGTCATCGAACAACATGAGCCTCTCGCCTTCCGGTATGAACACCGACGTGACGCCCGGGACTCTCACAACCTCACGTAGTGCCGATCCTGGTGGCCTCACCACCGAATACCACCCAGAACCGTCTATGCGCCTCCACATCGCGTACATAGTAGTGCAGTGCCCCATATAGCGACGCCTACCTCATCTGGAGGCGACAGTTGAGCCGACACTAGCAATCCGTGGTGAAAGTCGCGCGTCGCACCGAGGGTGGTGATGCGCCGGCCTGTCAAGGCGAGACGAGGGAGCATACGGGCAGTATTCGACCGAGGAACAACGCAGGCAGGGCGGATGCAGCGCCAGCCGAATGCCGGGGGACTTTCACCACGGGCTGCTAACGGTGTCGGTCCCAATACGAGGAGAGCCAGAATACCGACGAGTTTGCCCACCACTACCTTGGTTCCCCGATGCGCCTAACGTAGAGACAGCCCCGAACCCAACAGCCTGTGGTGAAAGGTCCGCTGTATTCGACCGGCGCTGCATCCCGGTTGGTATTGTGGTGTGCGGCGTTTTCGTTCCCGGTGCCGTCACAGGAGATGATGATGTTTTTACCCAGGCGTCCTCTTCTCCATATCACCTCCCCAGCCGTTAGGCATTGTGACGTTCCCCTCCCACAATGTTTGCACAGTGTTTGCACAGGAGCGACACGGGGCCACCTGCTGTCGAGCCTCTTGACGGTCCCGTCCTCACGCACTGTGACCGGGCTCTGCGGTCCGGCTCAGCAACAGAAAGACCCAGTATCCGGATCCCAGCGCCGCCACGGACACCAACGCGCACAGGCCGCCCCAGAACCAATACGGAAACCACAGCGCTTCGGCCATGTTCGCGACGTCCGACGGATGGCTCCCGCTCCCGGTGGTGGCCACCTCCGTGAACAGATAATCGGCCCGCGAGAACACGCTCAGCGCCAATTGCACCCCGAGGAACGCAACCACAGCTTGGGCGATCTGGGCGGTGCCCCGCCACGCCGCGGCACTGCAGCCGGCGGCCAACAATCCTACGAAGAACCAGCCAAACATGTTTCGCACCACCCAGATCAGGGCGACGGCGCTGAGCAACGCAAACACGCCCAGACCCACCCGGGCCAGCGTCGGTCGGGAGGCCAGCACGAGCAGAGCAGCGCCACCGACGGCTGGCCCCACCAGGCCTGCGCCGGCTACAAACGCGAAGGCAAACCGACCGTTGGTGCCGGAGATGCTCGCCAGCCCCGACCCATCGGCGTGGATCACCAAGAAGTGGAACTGTCCGCCGACCAGCGTCGCGGCCAAACCGTGGGCGATTTCATGCACGTAGGTCGACACGAGCACCAACGGGTAAGCCACATACCCACCGTAGGGAACGGTGTACAGCGCCCCGGTCAGCAGCACCGATCCCAGCAAGAACCAGCGAGCCCGATTGGCGTCGCTGTGCGCGATCGATTCACCAGACTGACTGCCACCAGTGGACATGCTCCCTATGGTAGGCCCAGACGCGCCCGTATCCAACCCCTCAGCGGGCCCACCCCAGACAGGATCAGCCCGTGTTGTGCCGTAGCAGGTCAGGCAGTCCGTGGTGAGAGCCCCGCGGCATTCGACCAGCGCCCCACATCGCACCGTGCCAGACGGGCGCATCACCGGTATCGGCGGGCGCTCCTCCTCCGTCCTCGTCTTCTTCGCTATCATTCGCGCTCCGCCCTTCGTATCATGACGGTCAGATGAGAGTCCCATCCCTTGTGGCCGTCTTCCTGTTGTGCTCAACGCTGGGTCTGGTCGCTGCTGATGGCGAGGACTCGTACCAGACCCGCTGCGCGCTATGCCATGGTGGTGATGGTGCGGGCACCGATCGGGCCGGCTCGATCCTTCCGACGCTCGCCGCGAGAAGGCCTGACCAGCTCGCGGCGATCATCACAGCGGGAGTGTCCTCGAAAGGCATGCCGGGGTTCAAGATGCCGGCGGAAGAGCTCACTCCCCTCCTCGCGTATCTCAAAGCACTGGCCGCGGCCGTCTCCCCCGCCGCTCGCGACCCGCGGGCGCCACAGCCAAGAACGGGGTCTCTCCGCCTTGTCGATGGGAGCTCAGTCCGCGGCACCATCCTCAACGAGAGCGGTTTCGACGCACAGGTCCGCACAGCCGACGGACGCCTCCACTTTCTTCGGCGGGAGGGGGAAGACTACCGCGAGGCGGCGATTGAGCCGTACGTCGACTGGTCGTCCTACAACGGCAGCGACACCGCCAATCGTCACAGCGCGCTCGATCAAATCCACCGGGGCAATGTCGAGCGGCTGACCGCCCAGTGGTTCTTTCCGCTTCACGACATGCGAATGATCGAGGGCACACCAGTCGTCATCGCCGGTGTCATGTACGTCACGGCGGCGAACCAGGTGTATGCCCTCGACGCGGCGACGGGGCGTGAGATCTGGCGCTACTCGCAGCCACGCACCGAGGATCTCGTAGGAGACCCGGCCATCGGGCTCAACCGCGGTGTCGCGGTGCGTGACGACCTGCTGTTCACCGTCACCGACCACGCCCACGTCATCGCCCTCAATCGCTTCACCGGCGAGCTGGTGTGGAACGCTGAGATGGCCGACTACCGCGATCACTACGGCGCCATCGCGGCGCCGTTGGTCGTCGACGATCTCGTGATCGCCGGCATCAGCGCCGGAGACACCGGACTCCGCGGATTCTTGGACGCCTATCACGCCTCCACCGGTGAACGTGCCTGGCGCTTCTGGACGATTCCCGCACCGGACGAGCCGGGGTCCGAGACGTGGGGCGACCCGGACGTGCTCCGGCGCGGCTGTGGCGCGACCTGGCTGACCGGCAGCTACGACGCCGAGTTGGATCTGCTCTACTGGCCGACGGGCAACCCCTGTCCGGACCTGAACGGCGATCGGCGTCCAGGAGACAACCTGTATACGAACTCTGTGTTGGCACTGCGGCCGAAGACGGGGACGCTCGAGTGGTATTTCCAGTTCACGCCGCACGACACCCACGACTGGGACGCGCAGGAACCGCTGTTGCTGATTGACGAGGAGTTCCGGGGCCGCCCGCGCAAGTTGCTCGTGCAGGGGAATCGCAACGGGTTCTTCTACGTGCTGGACCGCACGAATGGAGAGTTCCTGCTTGGCGAGCCGTTCGTGACACAGACCTGGGCCGACGGCATCGACGACGCGGGGAGACCCATTGTGCTGCCCGGCAGCGACCCGACCGAAGCGGGGTCGGACGTCTGCCCCGCCATTCGCGGCGCGACCAACTGGTGGGCGACGAGCTACCATCCTGGGACAAAACTGTTCTACCTGCTTGCCCACGAGTCGTGCATGACCTACACCAAGGACGACCGCGACTGGCAGCGCGGTCGTAGCTGGCTGGGCGGCAGTGTCCGGCTCGCGGACGGATCGCCGAATCAGAAGTTCATCCGCGCGCTGGACATTCAGACAGGGCGCACCGTGTGGAGCTACGCGCAGACGGGGAAAGCGCAGACGTATTCGGGCGTGCTCTCGACAGACGGCGACCTGGTGTTCTTTGGGGAAGACAGTGGCGCGTTTGCGGCGCTCGACGCTCGCAGCGGTGAGCCGCTCTGGCACTTCCAGGCCAATCAGGACTGGAAGGCGTCGCCGATGACCTACATGGTCGGCGGCCGACAGTATGTGGCGATCGCATCCGGTATGGGCTTCTGGGCATTTGCCCTGCCGGAGTGATCACCCGCGGCCGGTATCAGACAGCCGCCACGTGGATTTCGGCACGTGGCGGCCGGCAGCTCCGCCTGGATGCCACTCCGGACGGATACGGCCGACGCTCCCGGGTCAGGCGCCTGCTACCACGGCATCCGACGTTCCGTGTACCGCCGCCCCTGGTCCGCCACCTCAGGACCGGGGTTGGCCCCGATCCGCACGCCCTCGTCAATCATCGCTTCGATATTGTTCGCGTTCATCTGATTGAGAAACGAGATCCCCGCCTGCTGTGTCGCGGCCAGTACCCGAGCCCTGGCATCGACGAGCACCTGCGGCGCCGCGGCCCGCGTGACGTTGAACGACATGCTCATGTCTCCCGGCCCCCACTCGGCGAACCCGACGCCAGGCACACCGACGCTGGCCTCGACCTGGGCGAGCGCGTGTCGATCCTCGATCTTCAGACCGATCAGCACCTCGCCATCGGGATTGAGCGGCCACGGGTCGGCCATGCGCTGATACTCGGCGGCTGAGACGCCCCAGATCCGTGCCGCAAAGCCCTGGCCTCCACTGCCCCGCAGGCCTTCATCGAGTCCGGCGGTCTTCGGCGCATGGGGATACCGTGCGGCCTGCACGAGCACCTTGACCGCCTCCGGCGACCGCGCGTGGGCGAGCAACACCCCGTGCACCCCCGACCCGAGCAGCTGCTCGACCATCCAGTAGTTCGACCACAGCACCGTCTCGTTGATCCCGCCAAACGGCAACACCGCGACGACGGTCGGTGTGCGATGCCCGCTCCTGGTGGGTCCGCCGTCGACCAACCCCTGCATGAAAGCCCGCAGCGCGGTCATGTCGAACGGGCTGTGCTCGAGGTTGTAGGTGATGTAGTCAGCCCAGGTCTGGGCAAGCCGCTTCCCGTCCTCGTACCCGCCCCCGTTGACCTGGGTGTAGTAGATCGGCTGTCCCTGCTCGAGCAGCTCGATCGCCTTGTTGACGCGCTGCGGGACATACGTGCTGTCGCCGCCTTCCTGGCCGGCGAGTGTCACGACGCCGACGACCGTGGCCAGTGTGACGAGTACGAGTCTGTTCCCCATGCCCCCTCCCTTTCGTGCGCGAGTCCCCGAGTCGTCGCGCAGGCGCGTGTCGGCGCCCGCCCGAACCATTATCGCCCGCGGCGCGGGCGGTCCTCGTCAGGCCCGGAGAAAGTCCAGCACAACGCGGTTGAACTCCTCGTGCACCTCCCAGTACGGGGAATGCCCGGACTCCGGGAAGGTCACGAGTGTCGAGCCGGTCATCTTCGCCTGCAGCGCCTTGGTGACCGTTGGCGGGGCGACCGTGTCGCGCTCCCCGACCAGAAACAGCGTCCTGACCCCGGCCTCCACGATCCGCCCGATGTCGGGGATCGGCGTCTCGACGGCGGGTTCGTCGTCGTCGGTCTCATCCAGATACTGGTTCGTTCTCGAAACCATCCGGTAGAGGAACGCCCCTTCCGGGTCGCGCTCGGCGTACGAGGCGGCAAACGCGCTGCGCGAGCCAAGATCGGGCGCCGCCGCACGCAGCGCGTCGAGCTCTTCGTCCCGATACCCGCCCGTCGTGCCGGACAAGACCAGCGCCTCGACACGCTCCGGGTACGCCGCGGCGAAGCCGAGCACGCTCCGTCCCCCCATGGACTGCCCGATGAGGGACGCCCGCTCGATGCCGAGCGTGTCGAGCAGCCCGCGCAGGTCCTCCACGAAGGCGCCTCGCCCCGGACCCTGTGGAACATCCGGCGAAAATCCGTACCCGCGCTGGGCGTAAGTGATGCACCTGAACTCCTGCGAGAACGTCGGAATCTGTCTCCACCAGCTCATGTGGGTGCCGCCGGCACCGTGCGCGAACACGACCGGGGCCCCCTCTCCATAGTCCTCGTAGAAGAGCGTGAACTCGGCCGGCACCGCCGGCGGTGTATCCTCGGCGAGCTGGACCGCTCCCAACAGCCCCGTCTCGGCGGCGCCGCAGCCTGCGGCGCCGGCAAACGCCAGACCTCCGCCGGCCAGCGCAACCCGCTGCACGAAATCCCGGCGCGCGATCTGAGCCTGCTGAACGTGGGGCAGGTTGGACATGTCCGGCCTCCCGGCTGTGATGACGGTTGGGGTACAGCACGGGGCGATTCTATCGCTGCGATGGTGTGACCGCAATGCGCCCGATCCTCCGGCGTTTCCTGCGGAAGGAGGGCGTGCGCGTGCTGTTCGCCAACGACCAGACGACTCAGCACGACGCGGCGGTGTTCCGACAGCTCCGGATACAGGCGACCACTGCTTTGTGGATGGCGGTGCTGACCCTGCGGCACACTCTGGCCCTACACGCACGGGACAGGCACGTCGACCAGCTGCCACACCTGGTCCGGGGCTGACCAGCGCTCGGGCTGACATCCGTGCTGCTCCCCTGCGAAGCCTGCCGGAGGGCCAGGCTCACGCGCTACGGCTTTTGTGGTGTCTTCGGGGGCTCGGCCGGCTTTGGTGCGTACTGGTCGACGATCGGCGGTCGTTCACCGCCGGTGGAAACACCGGCGCCATCCATGAGAACCGTGATCGCCTCGATGGTCGCGCGGGACAGTCTGGGCAGTCCCCCGCGGTGGCCCTCGGCGATGAACAACGGCGTCCGGTCCTGTTTGTTCTTCTGATTCCAGATGGCGATGTCGGCCCCGTGATCCGCGAGCAGTTGTACGACCGTGGGGAAGCTGCCATAGGCCGCGCCGTGCATTGCGGTGTCACCGTCGACGTTCACCGTATTGACGTCCGCGCCCAGATCCAGCAGCAACTGCGTGGCGATCAGCGCTTCGGGCTCTGTGCCGGCCTCTTCCTCGGGGGCCGCGGTGCCGAGACCGGCCGCCGCCATCAAGGGCGTGGTGTGGTCGAGATTCGGAATGAGCGGGTCGGCGCCCAACTCGAGCAACAGCTGCATCAAGGCGGCGTCCGCACGGTCGGCCGCCAGGAGGAACGGCGTGGCGCCGCCCGAGTTGGTGCGAGACGCCGAATTCGGCTGGCGCGGCGCGCCTTCCTCGAGACGCAGGTTCACGTCCGCTCCCATCGCCACCAGTGCCCGCACGAACCCGAGGCTGGTCAGGTTGCCCGACCCGATCGGGGCCGGGTCTCCCCTGTCGCTCTCATCCGGCTTCCGCACCCAGCTCATCGTGTGCAGCGGGGTGAACCCGCTGTACTGGTCGTTCGGATCGGCCCCGGCGTGCACCAGGGCCACGGCGAGCTCGAAGTGACCGTTACGGACCGCCATCAGCAACGGGCTGATGCCGTCGTCCACTGGCCGATAGCTCGCGTTGTTGACCGCGCGATCAGGCCCATCCTTCACACGCTGCAGCAGCTCCTGCACATCCGCCCCGGCTTCCAGCAGCGTCTGCACGACGTCGATGTGGCCCTCCCGCACCGCGAAGAACATCGGCGTAAACCCGGACTCGAGCGTCGCGTGCATCTCGGCGCCGACTTCGAGGAGGGCATGGGTGACCGCCGCGTGCCCCTCGGCCGCGGCCCACATGAGGGCCGTCTGTTCGCGCTCCTCACGCGCGTTGGGGTCGGCGCCCTTGGCCAGGAGCGCTCGCACCGCGCCGAGGCTGCCCGTCCGTGCCGCGGTCATGAGGACGGTTTCGCCGCCGCGCAGAACCGCACGCGCATTGGCGCCGGCGTCCAGCAGGAGCGTGACGATGTCCGCACTTCCGTTTGTCGCGGCCACCGACAGCGGCGGCACGCCGTAGCGGTTCTCCGCATTGACGGCGGCGCCCGACCGCACCAGCAGCCCTGCCGTCTCCGCGTCGTCGTGATACACCGCCCAGTGCAGAGCGGTCATGCCATCGACCTGCGGGACGTTGACGTTGGCACCGCCCTCGAGCAGGGTGCGCACGAGCGCGCCGTTTCCCCGCTCGGCCGCGTCTGCGAGTGTCGGGTCGTCAGCTCCCGTGGCCGCCTCGGCGACACCGGCCACACCGAGCAGCACAATCGACAGTCTGGCGATTCGTCTCACTTCCATCTGACGTGTCTCCTACTTGGTCCGCACACCCGGCGGGCCTGAAGGCCCTTGTTACCGAATCGTCGCCACCACCATGAGCGCCCGCGTTATAGGGCCACCGGATGGAAGAGGTCTTCGACCTGACCGTCGCTGTCACCGAACGTATCCAGACGGACGCCCACCCTGTCGAGCAGTGTGAGATGGAGATTGCCCAGCGACGTCCCATGCTCGTATCTGATGTGCCGCCCACCCTTCATGCCGGTCGCGGCGCCGCCCGCCACCAGAATCGGCAGGTTCACATGGTCGTGCAGACTGGAGTTGCCCATCCCGCTGCCATACAGGTAGACCGTGTTGTCGAGCAGCGTGCCGTCGCCCTCCGGCGTGGCCTTCAGCTTCTGCAGGAAGTCGGCGAACAGCGACACATGGAATGTATTGATCTTGGCGATCTTCGCGAGCTTTTCCGGATCGCCACCGTGGTGACTGGTGGGATGGTGTGGGTCGGGCACACCGATTTCCGGATAGGTGCGATTGCTGAGCTCGCGCGTGAGCTGGAAGGTGATAACCCTGGTGATATCCGCCTGAAACGCCAGAACCTGCAGGTCGAACATCAGCGTTGCGTGGTCGCCGAACGACTGCGGAACCCCCACCGGACGGTCCAGATCGGGCAAGAGATTGTCCGAGGCCGCGGCTTCTGCACGCTGAATCTGGCGCTCGACCTCACGGATGCTGTCGAGATACTGGTCGACGCGGGCGCGGTCGGCGGTCCCCACCACCCCCTTGAGGCGCGCGATGTCGTCGTTGAACACATCGAGCAAGCTGGCCCGGCTTTCGAGCGCCGCACGGCGCTCGGCGAGACTGCCGCCCTCGCCGAAGAGGCGCTCGAACACGAGGCGCGGATGCGCTTCGGAGGGCAGCGGCGTCGTCGGTGACGACCAGGAGAGGCAATTCGTATAGACGCAGGCATATCCGTTGTTGCACACCCCGGCGAGCGGGTTCAGGTCCATCGACAACTCGAGCGACCGCAGTTGCGTGTCCTGACCCATCTGCTTTGCCGCGACCTGGTCGGCGGTCGTCCCCAGGAAATAGTCCGAGCTCTCGGTATGCTTGGCAAAGGCCGCGCTCAGGAATCCGGAGTTCGACGTGTCGTGCGTGCCCGGATAGGAGTTCTGCAACTCCATGTTGGTGACAACCGTCAGTTGCTCCTTCACCGGCTCGAGCGGGCTGAGTATCGGTGACAACTGATCGAGCCCGCCCGTGCCCTCAGGTGTCCAGCGGGCATGGTCGCACCCCATCGGGATGAAGACGAAGCCGAGCCTGCGCACCGCTTTGGCCGGCGTCTGGGCCAGGGCGGTCATCGCGGGAATCATCGCGTCGAGCAGTGGCAGCGCCAGGGTGGCCTGCATCCCCTTCAGGAACGTGCGCCTCGGGAGCGCCTTCTTCGTGATGATCATGTCGAGTTCCTCATCTGAAACGGTACGCTCTTGACTATGCCCAGGATCAGCGACGAGAAGCGGTATCCGTCCGGCTCGATGTCGCGCAGAATCGTGCGAATCGCGGGCGCGTCGTAGAACTCGACGCCCCGTCCCAGCGCGAACGTCAGCAACTTTTCAGTCACCCGGCCCACAAACAGCTCCGGACGGCTCAATATCGCTGCTTCGAGGCCGTCCACCCCCTCGAATTCGCCGACGCCGGGCAGCCCCCCGGACGCGTCCATCGGGCCGCTGTCGCCCGCATGGTCCCGCCAGCGCCCCACGGCATCGAAGTTCTCCAATGCGAACCCGACCGGGTCGATCGTCCTATGACAGCTGGCGCACACCGGGTTGCTGCGATGCTGCCTCAGCCGCTCGCGCATCGGGAGCCCGGCCCTCACCGAATTCTCTTCGAGCACCGGCACATTCGCCGGCGGTGGTGGAGGTGGCGCGCCGAGAATGTTATCCAGGACCCACTTCCCGCGAATGACCGGAGAGGTCCGCGTCGCATAGGAGGTGACGGCGAGGATGCTCCCCTGCCGCAGCAGTCCGCCACGCTTGCTGTCTTCTGGGAGCGCCACGCGCCGGAAGCGGCTGCCGTAGACGCCAGGAATGCCGTAGTGCTTGGCCAGGCGCTCGTTCAAGAAAGTGTAATCCGCCTCGAGCAGCTCGAGCACGCTGCGGTCTTCGCGCAGCACGCTGTCGAAGAAGAGCTCGGTCTCCTGCCGGAACGCCTGACGCAAATTGTCGTCGAAGTCCGGGTACAGACGGGGGCTCGGACTGACCGCCGCGAGATTACGCAGCTGGAGCCACTGTCCGGCAAAGTTGCTCGCAAGATTGTGCGAGCGCGAATCGGCGAGCATTCTGCGGGCCTGGCGCTCGAGCTCGCCGGGCCGGCCGAGGTCGCCCCGGATGGCCACATCGAGCAGCTCGTCATCGGGCAGGCTGCTCCACAGGAAGAACGACAGGCGGGAGGCCAGCTCGAGATCGCTGATACGGTAGGCGGCGCCAGAGGCTACCTGATCCGGATCGAGCTCCACGCGGAACAAGAACTTGGGGTTGACGAGCACGGCGGTCAACGCGCGCCCGATGCCGGCGTCGAAATCTCCGTCGGACCGTCCTTCCCGGTAGAAGGCCATCGGCCCTTCGACATCCGCCGCGGAGATCGGCCGACGATAGGCCCGGCGCATGAGCGTAGAAAGAATCTCCTCGGCGCACGCCTCCTCTTCCTGTGGCGGGCCGGCCCCGGTCGGCGTGCAGACGAAGATGCGGCGGCGGCTCGGCGTGTCGCCGGCCCCCTGCGGCGCATACGGTCCCGTGATGGTCACCTGATAGATGGCCGGCGTCAGACGCGGATGACGCTGCTCGTTGAAGTGCGATAGCAGGGGCTGGCGCTCGGTTTCGAGCAGCGACGAGGCCTTCTTGAGGAACGTGGCCCCCACATCGTGCGGACCAGCCGTCACCCTCACCCGAAGCTTCAGGTGGCTATCGGCGAGCGCATCGTCGCCTCCGTCGGGCCGCTCGACCGTAAACGTCGCGACCGGCATCCGGTCCAGGAGCAACTGCACCGTGTGCAGACCCCCCCGGCGCCTGAGGCCCCCGATGTTCCCGGTACGATTGCGCGCGAGCCGTATCTGAATGTCGTATTCGCCGTCCTGCGCGAAGGTGTACGAGACCGAGATCCCGCCACGCGTACCCATCGGCAGGCCGGCCACATGCTCTTCCTGCGTGGTGTCGGGTGGCACGCGAATGACATCGCTCTGCAGTGACGTCTGCGTGCTGCCGACCGCCAGCCGGCTGATCTTCCGCGCCGCGGAGATGTATCGGTCCAGCAGCGCCGGGGAGAGGTCGCCGACGTTGACATTGTCGAAACCGTAGCCGCTGTCATCGGGGGGCAACAGCGCGGTGGCGTCGATATCGAGCGCCAGCAGGTCCCTGATGGAGTTCTGGTATTCGGTCCGATTGAGACGCCGCAAGGTCTCGGTGCGGCCCGGATTCGGATGCGCGGCTGCGGCCTGGTCGAGCGACGTTTCCAGCCACGACACCAAGGCTGCTCGGTCTCCAACAGGAGGCTGTGGCCTGGTAGACGGCGGCATGGTGCCCGTGCGAAGCTTCCGCACCACCTTTTCCCAGATCTCTGCGCCCTCGGCCACGTTGGCAACGTCGATCCGATCCAGCCTCAGACCCGCGGTCTCGAGCCGTTCGTTGTGGCAGGTCACGCAGTAGCGATCAATCAACTGGCGGGCGTGCAGCGCGGATGGGGGCGCACCCGCTGAGGACGGTGATTGGGCGCTCACCGCCTCCGGAACCGTTTGCTGTGCGGACGATTCCGCCTGCAGGCACAGGGAGACGGTCAGTGCCAACCCAACCGACAGCACTGCCTGATTCGGGAAGGTCTTGAGCGTCCTGTGTCTCAGGCGTGGCATGGCGACACTGGCCTCGTAGAAAGTCTACAGATTCCCCAGTCGGCCATAGCCTATTGTCAAATGTCTGGCAAGTCAAGAGATAACACGCCGTAACCCTTTTTTCTCGAGAGATTTACGAAATTCTGGCGAACGTGCGAACGCTGCGAGATTCGCCGTGTGATGTTGGCGATCCGGGTCATCGCCGCGAGGGCGTCGACGAGCATGGTCCATCCGGCACCCAGTCGACGTGCTTTGCGTTGAGGGCCGCACACAGCACTGTCAACGTAGTGAAGCCGTCGGCGAGCGCCAAGCAGCTCGCGCGGGTCAGCATACCCGCCACAGACGTGTCCCTGGGCCTCCGTGGGGTAGAACCCCCTTTTTGCGCAGCCTGCAAGACTCGGTCATCCGACCAAACCCGTAACCCACTGAAAATAAAGTGCCGAGGGTGGGGATCGAACCCACACGACCCAAAGGGTCACAGGATTTTAAGTCCTGTGCGTCTGCCAGTTTCGCCACCTCGGCATATCTTTAGATTCAGTCACTTGCGACGTTTTCTAATGGGCTGAATGCGTCCGGGTTGGCCACCGGGTGCGAGTCCCATCGCTTTCTCAGCGTATCGGCCGTACCGCGACGAGTCGTCTCATGCCGCCTTCCCCGCGCAGGGAACTGCGTCGTAGTGGCTGAGGCGAGTGCCGGGACTCAGGGACATGGTCTGCTGGTCTGCGGCGGAAGCTAGCTCTCGGACAAGCCTGGAGCCAGACTGCGGACGGCCTCCTGTTCAGACCCGAAGGTCTGGAACACTGACTTCAACCCGACCAGGGTCATCAGCTG
>SMUZ01075761.1_pt1 | contig 15290 bp, 11 predicted proteins | sample 2456421 | NCBI WGS metagenome assembly SMUZ01 (sample SAMN11095932, study PRJNA526329) | marine sediment metagenome | biome: Marine sediment; feature: Surficial sediment; material: Deep marine sediment; isolation source: Hadal surficial sediment | place: Pacific Ocean | collected 2014-11 | depth... | reverse complement strand
CGTGTTGAACCAGAGCTGAATCGTCCCTGCGTCTAACAGGTAGCTGGCGTCATGGGCGATCTCGATGAAGTCGCCGGTGTCGTCATTCACAGTGCCATCAAATGCCATAGCCGTATTAGCCGGTTCGTCCGTTAGCGCTCCACCTTGCCCCGGTGTAGAACCGTTTACGTTAGTACCATTGTTTGTTCCGATTTCGTCGTAAACCGTAGTGCCGCTGGACTCACCCAAGCGCCAGTATCCCAATGGTCCCAGACTGGTGACCAGGTTGCTGTAATTGACCGGGTCATCGCCTGCGGTGGGCGCATCGTTCTCCGCAGTGACGTTGATATTTCGAGCGTCGCTCGCGGTGTCGAAGCCGTCATCGACAACCACGCTGACGGTTCGCTGCGTCGTGTCAGGATTCTCGCTGGCGTTCTGGTACGTTACGCTCCGCAGTGCCGTTTCGTAGTTGGCCACGGAGGAGGTGCCGGTGAGGGTTAGGATCCCAGTACCGGAATCATAAACGCCCGTGATTCCGAGCTGATCTGTGAAGCGCAACTCGTCCTCACCAGAGGCGAAGCCCGCTGTGATACTCACAGTCGCGCCCACGAGGTCCGCACTGTCCGGGTCCGTGAGCGTCAGCCCAGAATCGATGGCGAGCGGCGGATCTCCCTCGTTGTACGAGAGGTTCGGATTCGCGATGGTGAGGCTGGGCGCGACGTTCGAGCCGCCGACGTTGATCGTCTCGGTCTCGGCGTTGCTGGTGTCGCCGTCTCCATCGGTGAGAACGAACTCGACAGTTCGACTGGCCGTGGAAGGAGAAGCTGAGACGTTCTCGAACGTAATAGCCCGCAGCAGTGCCTGGACTGCGGTCTGGTCGGCCATGCTGTTGAGAGTAATGATCAGCGGCGTGGAGCCATCGGTGCCGCCGCTGAACGTGCCGATCGTCTGGGGACCACCGGCGCCGAAATGGTACCTGATGTTGTTACCTGAGATGCTGATGTTGTTCTGCCCGCCTGTGCTTTCAATCGACAACCGATCGTTAGCTGTCCCATTAGCGGTTAGCGTCACCGTCAACGTACCCCCGTCGAAGTCCGGCGAGTCGGGATCGCTGACCGTGGCGGCTGCGTCGATGAGCATCGCGGGATCGCCCGCCGAGTAGTTGAGCGGACCACCGGGCAGGGTGATGGAGGGCGCGGCCATCAGGTTGGACCAGCTCTGCTGGGCCTCAACGCTGAACGCGACTCCAGCCTCGATGACACCTTTGTGGTATTCGAGGTCCCAGTCGCCGCCTAAAGCGGCATGACCCGTCAAGTCGATGCTGGCCGCGACGTCGGTACCGGTCAGCTCTGCGAGCGTATTCGTAAACGCGCGGCCGTCGGCTCCGGCAGCGAGATTGCAGCCATATATGAGAAGGTCGCCGTCTGCAGTGAATGCGTCGCCCCAACCCTGAATCGTCGCGGCGTTGGCGATCAGCGCGTCGTAGTCGAGCACGCTGTTGCCCAACGTGACGCTGCCGTCGCTGCCGTGTGAAATGATATGTACGGCGCTGAGATCTGAGCGCTCGGCGAGCAGTTCGCTGATCTGTTCGATACCGTCTCTGTCAGCATCCAGGATCACGACTTCGAATGTGCGCCCGTCACCGCGTTCGGCGAGGAGGTCGTTGACCAGCACTTCATAGTCCGGCGTCGAGGAGTCGACGATGACGAGTTCGTGAACCTGCGTCACGGCCGCATCGGCATTGCGCCAAGTGTGAATATCCGCGACTAATGACGGTTCGGATAAGGGCGCGACTACCCCGGGTATGACATCGGAGTCAACGAATCCAACAGGGAAATCGGCGGACAGAAGCACGCGCGGTTCCATCTCCGTCATGAGTGGTCCCGCCGCGCACGTCGCGTCGATTCGCCGTTTTTTCATCGCGCTGTTGCACCGTCAACCCGTGGACACCAAACGCTGCGCTCGCGTGAGCGCCGGCTCAATTCACGTAGCACAAACCTACCAAAGCGTATGGAATTCAGGCGCAAAATGCGTTGCACACGTCACAATTCTGACGGGGAGACGCATCGACAACGTAATTGCATTTTAGCGCGGCGCTGAGGCACCGGCTAGTGTCTGACCCTGCTGTACGGGTTCCGCCACGGTTTCACACCGTGATGCGGTCCAATCCGCCTTTCCCCGCGTTTGTTCGGCCGCTGCAAGATCCAAGGCTGTGATTTGCGGCAACAGTTCGACATCGAGCCAGAAGCGTGTGCGCTTTTCCGTTCGAGGCACCAATTCAGACTCGAACCCGAGTTCGTCGAGTTGAGTCTGGCGTTCCTCTGCGTAGGCTTTGTTCCTATGGACCCCCAGCGAAATACGGCCCTTGTGCGGCCCGCGCCAGAAGATGTAGAAGTCATTGAACCCAGCGGCCGCCATTTTCTCGGTCAGGGCTCGCGAATCCTTCAGCGACGGCTGTGGCGGGGCCAGAAGCAGATACGATGCGACACTGCTGTGGCTTTCTTCACGCAATCTGAGCTGGGTCGCCTGCCCGGCAATCGCCGTCATGATCCGGGCGGCTTCTGACGCGTCTGTTATCGGCCCGATGGTCTGACATCTTTGTGCGGCGACTTCGGTTGGGGTCACACCAGTTTTGATCAACTTTAACGGCAGTGGCTTCGCCTCAATGGCGGCTTGAATTTTCGGCAACTGCGGATCTTGCCCCGCTACTGTCGTCGTGCCAGGTGATGGTTCCTCAGGCATGGGAAGGAACCTGACCCGGCATCGAAGTCCACTGGGTAGACGGTAGTCTTCGTTGGGCAACCCCAGGCGAACACGAAACGTGCCACTGGATGCATCCGCGACGCCATCTACGATCGTGACCGTAGCCTGGTATTCGCCTTCCATCGGGGGCTCCGGCCGCATGATCGCGCGTTGGCCCACCTTGATAGTCCCGAACGCCATCACCGGAACGATGACTTCCACGCGCAGTGGGTCGATTTGCGCTAGCCGCATGATCGGCTGCTCCTCGACGGCTTCCCCAGGTGCGAGATAATGTTGCACGACAATTCCGCGTATCGGACTGCGCAGGGTGTGACGGTTGAGAACCTCGCGTGCCTGACGCAGCTCGAGTTTTGCAATGAGCTGGTTTTCTTCGGCCCGCTCGAGTTGCAGGCGCGACAATTCAAACTCGGTTTTTATCTCATCAAGCTGGTCGGTCGACACGGCATCGCTGCGGTGTAGTTCCTGAACGCGATCGTTTCGCCGTTGTGCGAACTCCGCGCTGACGTTGCTCGCAAGAATTTCCGCATTCGCATTCGCGCGCCCCTGCGCCGTCGCGACTGCGGCTCGTTCCACGCTCGATTCGAGGCGCACGAGTACCTGACCCTTTTCGATGAACTCCCCGCGCTCGACTTCCATTGTTTCGACGATCCCGTCGACTCGGCTGCTCAGGTCGATGACCATGTGCGGTTCGATGACGCAATCGAGTTCGCCGAGATCTGACCCAAGTGTGGCATCTTGCGCGAGTGTGAGAGAGGAATTTACAAAAGCCACAAGCAACGCCGCCTGGGCAAGCGTCGGACGACGTTTACTTTTCGATATCCCTATCGATGTGATCACAAAACGTTATTCCATCAAACCACTAATAGCAAAAACGTCCTCTAAACGTTGATCCTGCGCTAGCAGGTTTCTACGCGTTCGTGCATGGCGGCGCTCAACCTCGCGTTGCGCGGCCCGCGCCAGTATCAGTCCGCTCCAAGATGCGAAATGCGTAGACCAGTTTATCTTCCGAGACCACCCCAAAATGGGACGTAACGCACACGAATCCAGGATTTCGTCTTCCCAGGACAGGATCGCCTCAACGCTACCTGGATCCCCTTGACGGGCGCACCGCCCGAACAGCTGCCTGTCGATGCGCCGCGCGTCGTTTCGCTCAGTGGCGATGACGTGCAAACCGCCGGCTTCGGCAACCTCCGGAGCCAGGTGGATATCGGTTCCGCGTCCAGCCATGTTTGTCGCTACCGTGATTCGACCCGGTTGTCCGGCCCGGGCGACAATTTCCGCCTCGCGCCGATCCTGTCTTGCATTCAAGACCTCATGAGCCAGCCCGGCTCTGCTCAGCAGTTCGCTCAACTTTTCGGAAGTGTCGACCGACCGCGTGCCGATCAGCACTGCGCGATTCTTTTCCTGCATGGCTTTCGCTCGTGCGACGACTTCTTGCCACTTCTCGTCAGCCGTCCGATATACGCGTGTCGGAAACGACTGGCGCCGGCACGGTTTGTTGCTCGGTATCTTCACGACGGGCAGGCGATAAACTGACCAGAGTTCGCCCGCCACTTCCTGCGCGGTGCCTGTCATGGCGCCAAGACGCAGGTAACGGCGGAAAAATCTTTGATAAGTAATGCGCGCCAGGCTTTCGGCGGGGTCGGTGATGTCGAGGCGTTCTTTGGCCTCGATCATCTGATGCAGGCCCATTTCCCATGAACGCTCGGGCATAACGCGCCCCGTGTTTTCGTCGATGATCTGAACTTTGCCGTCGCGAACGAGATACTGCTGGTCCTTGATGAACAGGCGCCTGGCGCTCAACGCTTGCTTGATCATGAGTTCACGGCGCCGCGGACTCGTCCACGGTCGGTCCAAGCCTTCCGCAAGCTGCTCAAGGTACGCTTTACCCTTGTCCGTCAGTACGACATTGCGCATGTCGTCGATCAGATACCCATTGCCGCAGCTCTCGATCTGATCCGCGAATTGCAGGGCCTGGTGCAGCACCCGACGGTCGATCTGGTTTGCGGCTGGCCCAGACAATTTCAAAGGCGTACGGGCTTCATCGATCAGGACGCTGTCAGCTTCATCGACGATACCGAAGCACAATCCTCTGAGCAGCAACTGGCCGGTATTCGTCACATCGGTGCGTAGCCCATCGATGCTGCGATAGAGGCGACCACGGCGATATCCCATCGTGACGCGATCACGCAGATAGTCGAACGCAACTGCCTGATTTGTGCAGTAAGCGATGTCGCAGGCGTAAACAGCTTGCCGCGCACTCGGATCAACGAGGTCCTCGGTAATCGCTCCGACGCTCAACCCCATCACGTTGTACAGCGGTGACATCAGTTCGCAGTCCCGTCCGGCCAGGTAATCGTTGACCGTGATGATGTGCACGGGAATGCCGGCCAGGGCAGCGGTACACGCCGACAGCGTGGCCATCAGCGTCTTACCTTCACCCGTTCCCATTTCCGCAACCATGCCCTGCAGCATCGTCCAGCCGCCGATGATCTGGTTGTCGAAGTGCCGCATGCCAAGCGTCCGGCTGGAAAACTCCCGGACGATCGCGAATACGCGCACGCAGAGTTCATCAACAAGCCCCTGGTGTTGCAATGCATGCCGGAGGACGACAACGCGATCTCTGAGTTCAACCGTGGCGAGTTTTTCAAGGTGTGTGGCTTCGTGATGCACCCGCTTCAAAAAATTCTGTGCCCCGAGTTGTCGAGCTCGATGCCGGCGCGCGACAGGACCCATCATTCGATGCAGGGTTGCGTCGAACCAGTTCGGCATTTCGGATTCACATTCAGGATAGGACCCGAGCGTTCTGCCCGGTCGAAGACTTTCCCTAGACATTAAATTGCCTGAGCAACAGTTGACGGACCCGCCGGTACCACTGCAAGCCGAGCGGTTCCGTGCCGTGGTCGAATTTCACATAGGTGCGCCCACCAATCCTTTCGACCGGTGCATTGAACGTCAGTTCGATATGAAACACCTGGTCCAACGTCCGTGTACCCGACTGATCGTCCGGATCGATGGCCAGCAACCCACCACCCATGGTACCGAGTACGGCGCTTGGGATGTGATGGTCGGCCAACGGCATCTCGCGGCTGATCGTTGCAGTCAGGGGTCTATCGAGTTGCTCCTCTAGACGAATGCTGACCGATTCGGTCCGGTTTCTGATCAGCCCAATGTTGGCCTGGGTAACAGCAACTCGAACGGTACCGGTCGAAAGGTCCGCAACAAAGCCGATCAGATCGCCACGACGCACGAAGCGGCCGACCAGGTCCTGGGACCGGTCCAGAAGAAAAAATCCCCTGGTCGGACTGCGGATCACGAGTTCATCGAGTCGATTTCGCGCAAGTGCGAGATCAACTTCGATTGTCGTGATCTCCTCGAGAAGAATATCGGCCTCGAATTGTTTTTCGGTTCTCAACGACTGGTATCTCGCTCGGGCGCCCGCCAATTCTGCCTCGAGGATGACGACCCTCGCGTTCAGGGTGGGGTCAGTCATCTCGAGCAAAACATCCCCCGGCTCAGTGAGCGAGTTGGGTGTAGCGACGAGCCGCTCAATGATGGCATCGGTTCTGGCTCTGATTTCCGATTTTTCAGGTGCCCAGACAACGCCTTCAGTTGTCGTATGTAATGGAAATGGCGCGACGAACAGCAGCAGACCCAGGGTGGCAAACACGGCCACCGTCATACCGATGGCCCGCAGGCGGTGGTCCTGCAGCTGGGGGTTGTCCAACAGAAATGCCACCCCCTTGACGATCGGGAAAAGGATTTGAGTTGTTGCGGCCCAGCCCGCGAGAATCACGCCGACGACGAAAAATTTACCTGCGATAAATAGAATGATTCCGATCATGATGCAGATTCGAAATATGTTCGAGGCAACGGCGTAGTTGAACAGCCAGAATCGTTCACCCGTGTCTGTCGCCGGTGACACGGCCTTAACAAGACCGCCGACGTATCGTCGGAACAGGTAGCCGAGGTATTCCCGCGAACGCGTCGCGAGGTTCGGTATGTCGATGGCGTCGGCCAGGATGTAATACCCGTCGAAGCGCAGCAGTGGATTGCCGTTGAACAGCAGGGTCGAGAAGCTGCCGATCAACATGACGTTAAACGCCATCGCTCGAATGACACCGGGTTCCACGGATAACCATACGAACAACGCAAGTGCGGCGAGCAGGGCTTCAACCATGATCCCGGCAGCGGCGATGAACATCCGATGATATTTGTTCGGCAGTGCGGCAGACGCTGAAGCGTCCACGTAGGGCATTGGAATCAGCGCGAGCAGCATGACACCTAGCGCGTTCACTTCGCAGCCCCGGTGTTTCGCTGCGAACCCGTGACCCAGTTCGTGGAGGATTTTAACGACCGGGTAGAGCAGCCAGATGAAAAACAGGTTCTGTGCCGTCAATACGCGGTCTGCAAGGTTCTCAGTCAGGTCGGGCCAGTGCGAACCGGCCAGAACCAAGGCCGTTGAGACGGTGCCGAACCAGATGAAAAAACCAAACCATCCAAAAAAGGGTCTGACATAGGGCATCCAGCGCTCGAGGAAGCGGTCTGGATTAATCAGCGGGATGGTTATCGAAAACGGACTCGCTAGCCGTTGCCGGAGTTTTTTCATGCGGCGCGACTGGTAACGGCGAAACAATTCACGGGTATCGGGGGGCGTGTCGGCCTTCAACAAGTCGGCAGCATGTAACCGCGCCAGGAGCTCGATCGTCTCTTCCTGGGTCGGCGCTTCATCCCCAAAAGCGTCCTCGGTGAGGTCCCAGACTTCCTGCACGCTTCGCTTGCCGTCCATGAGCGCGAGAAAATGGTGCGCTGACGGTGTGAAGCGATGCGATCGGCCCGACGCGTGATCCTGAAGAATGAAGGTTGGTAAACCACGATACTCGTGCCGGTGAATCTCAGCCTGACGCCGCAGCCTGGGCCGCAGACTCGCGACGCGATACCAAAGTGGGCTGAATAACTCATTGGTCATCGGTCGGGCCGTCAGGGCGTCCAGGTCCAGACCAGGAGACGGAACCAGTCGATCAGTTTATGTGACCAGATCCAGATCAGTTTACGCTCGCCGATATCGATTTTGCCGATCCCCTCCATGCCGGGCCGGAGGCGCTGCGGATGGTGCTTGAGCTGCGCCTCGACCGCGAAAAAATTGCGTCCCTCGGATGCGGTTGCGATCGGCGTAATACGTTCGATAGCGAAAGGCAGGTACTCATCCGGAAAACCGATGAGGGCGAGTTGGCCGGTCTGGCCGGGACTCAGACGCCGCACGTCACGCTCGTCCACCTTGAGCATGACCCGGTAAGAATCGAGGGGCGCAATCTCAAACAGCGTATCACCACGCGAGACCGGGGTGCCAAGCGATTGGCTGAGGTCTCCGGAAATGATGACCCCGTTCATTGGCGAGGTAGCGCGGGTGCGTTCGAGGTTCTGGGTGGTCAGTGCGAGACGGGCTGCCGCTTGATCCAATCGTGCCCTCAGTATGCTGACGCGGGCGCTGTCGAGTTCGGACATGGCCTGACGGAATTCCCGCTGCAGTTTCGCCTGTTCGCTCAGCCGTTCACGCAGTTCGAGCTCGAGGTCCTTGTCGTCGAGCCGTGCCAGAACCTGGCCCTCTTCGACGATGTCACCGGCGCGCGCGTTCGCCTCCTTTATATAACCATCAACCGGCGCCACGACAACCCGCTGCACCGTTCCCTCAAGCATGGCTTCAGCGGTAACCCGGTACTCGCCGTTCGCGGTCGCCAGAAACGCGACCATACAGAACAAAGCGGCGCTTCCAGCCTTGAACATCAGGTGGCCGGAGGAAGTGAACTTGCTGATCTGTTGTGTCAGCGCGGCTGATAATTTCGCGCCGAACCACCGGTCCTGAAGATACTTTTCGTAAAGGATGGGTCCGATCAGGGAGATGACAGTTTCCCACAGCGTGATCGTTTTCCGATCCAAAGCCCGCTCACTTTCGTGTTCGAAGGTCACCGCGCCAACGAGAGTGCCGCCCCACGAAATCGGTATCGTGCAGACAGTGCCGCCTCCGACTTTTTTGGCCAACTCCTCGTGACAGCGGGTCGCAAAAAAGCTCTTCGCGTCGTTGGTCGGGTAAACAATCGTGGCATCCTGACCAATCGCTTCATCCATCGTTTTGCCAATCGCATGCATCAGACGCATTTTCGGATTCAGCGTTGCCGTGCCTGACAACGTTCGGATCTCGACGTGACTACCACGTACGAACCCAAGGCTCACGCGTTCACATCCGAATTGCGTCGCCAATCTTGTTATACTGGAATTCGCGGACGCTTCGAAGTGGGTGTGCTCGATGCTGCTTGCGACCAGATCGACGACGGCCAGTGCGGGCGAATCGTCCGCAACAGACTTTTCACGCATCAGCAGTTCCAGCCAGAGCGTATTGCGGGCAAGCGTTTTTGCCACCTCGCGCTGCTCTATTTGTGGCCGTTCCGTTAATTCGACGGTGACGACCCCGAGCAACTCTCGCTCCTGCCCCTGTCTGTCCCGCAATATCGGAACTGCGATGATATCGCCTTTCTGTTCAACGGCTTGGGGCGCTGATTCTCTTGCCCGCACGGTGATACGTCGCTGCTGGAGCGTCGATGCAGCCGCGTTCGACAGTCCGGGCGTCGATGCTGCTGCATCGGGCCAGGTGGCAGCCGTAAGCACCGGGCCGGCGCCCGGATCACCAAGGAGCACAATTGCTCGCAGCGATCCGACGAGCAGCTGACACTGTAGATCGAGCCACGACTGAATTACGTTTTCGGCGTCCTTGAGCATGATTCACCAACACAAACGGGAGGCAAGATAAGAGAAGTGACATCATTAAGATGTGAACCAGGACACAACGGATGTCGAGTTATCTGCTACTAGGAGTCTGCCGGTAGAAATCGAGAAATCGGCCGGGAAGAATCTGGTCGCCCAGGTCGATGAACGCCATCGTGTCGTTTTTGCCGCGGAGTTCAAAATCGACGAAACCACACCAGAAGTCGAGGGCATCATCGATATCACCTACCTCGAGAGCGACGTGGTTGAACTCGATGGCGCACGCCCTTCTGCTGTCGGGTTTAGTATCCTTTACCGCTCCTCCAGTCGCTGCACCGCCTGCTTTAACTCAATCACCTCTTGCTCAAGTGAGATTACCCGGGCTTCCCACTCGGGCGCGCTATCTGGCGCGGATGCGCGTCTGGTTGGCGCCTGCGGAGTTTCCAGAGCCTGAGCAGGAATGACGGCACCCGAGAAAAGATGCGCAAATTCAGAGTCCTGTCGGCCGGGTTTCCTTGGCAGACGCACGACGAGTGGGCCACCTTCCCGGTCAATCAGCCCTTGCAGCGTTTCCACCGCGGCATGGTTGTGTCGAAACTCATGCAAGCGACCACCGCGCGTCCTGAGTTCTCCCGGAGTCTGCGGACCACGCAAAAGTAAAAGACAGATAACGGCAAATTCCGCTTCGCTGAACTGAAAATCAGCAAACGGTGTATTGCACAAACGCTGGGTATACTTCTCTACGCGACTCTTGAAATTCTCTTTACTGTTGAGCAGATGCCGATCTTCGAGCTGTCTGGCCGTACGTTGCACCAGGCCAGGCTCGAGTGAAAGCACGGGGTCGCGGCTCGACTTCTGATTGCAAGCATTGGTGAGCGCGTTGAGTGTCAGCGGGTACTGATCCGGCGTGGTCACGGATTTTTCCATGAGGCAGCCGATTACACGTGTTTCGTTGAGTGTCAGTTCGATATTCACAACAAATCGCCCCGGGTTTACCCACCCAGTTTACCACCCGGGTAGTTGAGATCTTTATGGAAATATTCTGGATGACCTCGATCGACCGTGACACAGTCGTGAAACTATTTACTGCTTTTTGGGAACTCGACTACATCTGCCTTTTCGGCGTTTTGCTTTCGTACTTCCGGATTGGCCAACGCGCGATGCAATTCTGCCAGCGATTCGTGCATCATTTCAGACAACGTGATACAGGCCGCCATAGGCGTCTTCGCACGTTCGCGCTCCATGTCGATCTTGAATCGTAGACCGCGCAAACGTTTTTTGATCTGCTCGTTCGGGGCCGACTCAATTAAGGCTGCCATCATCGAGCGACGCAGCAATTCCAGCCGTTCGGGATCTTCCTGGGCCATAGAGATCAGTGTGTCGACGTCTGGTAGGTCGGGATTCATATTTTTGTACAGCTCATTCACCCTTGATCAACCTCACTATGCCAATAAGGGTTTCAGATAGGGAGAAGGGGTATGTAACCGAATTGTGCCAAAAAAATTGCGCGCGCAGGTCGCAGAAACACCATATAGAGGTACTACGGCGGCTGGAGCAGGTAAATTCAGTAAAACGAGCATCGTTGACCTACATCTCTGAACGCGCATGCATCTGCAGGCCACAAGTGTAGAACCAACGATCAACGTCCAGCCTCACGCCGGGTGAGGGTCGCGCTGCCCCGCGCTACCCCCGTACACAACACCAATCGTGGTGGGGATGATAATGTCATCCGCGGGGACAAGAAGTGTTGTGTCTTGGGGCAAAATTGGCTAGCGTAGCTGATGCTCAGCCTGTGAAGAGGATCCTTAGTGTTCGAGTTTGATCAAGACATTGTGGAAGAGCTTCTAGGAGGTGACGAGCGGTTTCAAGAACTCTACCAACAACACGCCACCCTGAAAACACGAGTTCACGAAGCCGAAATTGGCATCCACCCGCTCGACGACCTCGCTATGAATATTCTCAAGCGACAAAAACTCCTCGCCAAAGACAGAATGGCGCACATCATTCAGCACTATCAACGCGAGCACGCTTAGCAGCATTCGCATTTAGCGCTGTTTCTCCATACTTGGCTGCTGGCCGAGACGGTTATCTGTCTGAACTCGTTGGCCACCGAGCTAACCCGAACGAAACACACCAGACCCCCGCGACAGCTTAATCCCAGAGAGCATTCACCTGTCGATACTTGCAGTTGCGTCTTGGTTCTGCGATCGGTGCCCTGGTTGTCGGATGTTCGGCCGGTTACTTCTTTTTCGCTCACAGGGTACGTAAGCTGTTTGGCGGACTGTGGGTGCACTAACATGAGACCATCAAGCCGAGCCTCGGGCCCTGCGAATGAGCCGATGACTAAAGCGCTGCTACTGATAGATATTCAACCGGATTTTCTACCTGGCGGGGCGCTGGCGGTCGGCGACGGCGAGCACATTCTGACAGGCGTGACTGACCTGATAAACGATCCCAGTTTCGACGTCATCATTGCAACGCAAGACTGGCACCCCGCCGGTCATGTCTCGTTCGCAAGCAACAACCCAGGTAAAACACCTTTCGAAGTCATCGACCTCTACGGTCACGCACAAACGCTGTGGCCCGATCACTGTGTACAGGGAACCCAGGGTGCACGACTGCACCCGGATCTGAACTGGAACCGGATCGATCTGATACTGCGTAAAGGCACGGATCCTGCCGTTGATTCTTATAGTGCCTTTCGCAATAACTTCAACGCTGAAGGAGAACGACCGGCCACCGGGCTTAGTGGCTATCTACATGCACGCGGAGTGAAAGAGGTCACGCTTGCCGGCCTGGCGAGAGACTATTGCGTGGCCTGGTCAGCAGAAGATGCAATCTCTGAGGGGTTCGCTAGTCGATTTCTATGGGACTTAACCCGCTCGGTGGACCCCTCCGGAGACATTGAGCTTGCAGAACATCTCGCGAGCATTGGTGTGACCATCGCACGAAGTTGATCTGGCGCCACGACGTTCAGCGGGACACCACGCGGAACGACCACCAGCCGTCCGCGCGAGGTGTATCGAGCGGCCGGCCGAGCTTCGCTGCGCGGGCGATCCACGCCTCGTCCAGTGTTTGCGAATCCTCAACGCGGCTGACCATGACAGGATAAACCTTGTCGTACATCCGGATTCTGGCTTCAGGAATCTCCTGTGCCACCGTAGACCAGGTCTTACCATCACAGCGCGAGCAACTGAGGTATAACTTTCCTCCGGTAGACATGCAGTTCAGATTCACCGAGTGCGGCAGCCAGGAACCCACCTGGATCTGACAAAGCGGAACCTCGTTGGCGAAGGACCAGTCAGCTACGGGTTCCACCACGTTTTCCCCAAGCAACCAGCCTCCGGGTGTACGTTCACACGGGCAGTAGAAGAAATAGCTGAGTCCAGCAACCACTGCAACCGAGCCGAGGATCGTGAACAGCACGCCAAAGATGATGCCTTGCGAACTACCGGTGAGCAGATTCATGGTGGCTCCAAACATGTCGATTCACAATAGCAAGTATGCAGCAAGGCGTGGACGGTGGTTAGACCTGGTCAATGGGCTGTCAAAACCAGTTCGTGAACTCATGAATATCCAGGCCTGGCACCTGTTGGGCATCTATCATCTGGTATCATCAACATTCCCACCGAAGCACCCCCCGGAGCTAATTCCATGCTCATCATGCTCCTTATGATCACCGTGTTGGCATTGGTGTTCGGCCCGAGCATCTGGGTGAAGCTGGTAATGCGGGCTAACGCCACCGAGATACCCGACCTGCCCGGCACGGGGGGTGAACTCGCCGGGCATCTCATCGATCGCTTAGGCCTCGACGGCGTGATCGTCGAAAGTTCAGCGATTGGCGACCATTACGACCCCACAGCCCGTGCAGTGCGGCTTTCGCCCGGTAACTTTGCAGGCCGATCACTTACGGCGATTGCAATCGCCGCGCACGAGATCGGGCATGCCATACAACATAAAAACGGTGATCGCCATCTCGCCGCACGCACAAAATTAGCGCCGGTAGCCAACACAATCGCTAAGGTGAGCGTCTACGCAATCTCCTTAGCACCCGTGATCGGCCTCATCACCCGTCATCCCGTGCCTTTCTCTGTGCTAGTCGTGCTTGGCATCAGCGGCCTCGTGGCGCGCATGGTAGTGCATCTGTTTACCCTGCCTACGGAATGGGACGCGAGTTTCGGCAAGGCTTTGCCCATCCTGATCGAAGGCCAATACATTGCACCGGCACAACAGCAGATAGTGAAGAAAGTTCTGCGCGCTGCCGCGCTGACATACTTCGCCGCCGCGCTCGCCGACATTCTCAATCTGGTTCGCTGGGCGGCTATCCTGTTACGTCGTTAAGCAAGCTCAAAGGATCAAGTCCGATATGACCCTACTCATCACGATCGCCACACTTATCTCGCGCGTTACACCAATGTTTGCCGATCTCAGTTCGACCCGTATCTTCCATCCCGAAAAATGAATACCGACTTCAGTACCAAAAGAAGCGTTTTATACGGAGTGATCGTTTCCGTTAGTTTGCTTACGTTGTTCGAACTCATCGCCCGCGTGGCGGAGTCCAGCAAACCGCCATCTGATCTGGTGAGCAGGATCGACTCACCGAAACAAAATGACAGTTTTCGAATATTTGTTTACGGCGGTTCGACCGCGCAGGGGCAGCCCACACCGGAATACGGCTTTGTTACCCAGCTCGAATTCTGGCTGCGGGAGATCCAACCGGATAAAGTTCTGGAAATCTCCAATTTTGCAGGGGCCGGGCGTACGTCCGCATACGTACGCCGGAAAGTAGCACAGAGCATATCTTATGAGCCCGACTTACTGATCGTTTTGAGCGGCCACAACGAGTTTCTTTACCGAAAAACCGAAAGTGTACCGAACAAGGTCATCGCCAGCTTTGCACTGACTCGCTCTCTCGCCCGAAAACTCAGCAGGATGCGGCAAAGTCTCTCAGCTGATATCGCGGTGCCGAATTATAAAGCCTACGACCGCAACTCGAGTGTGTTCAAACAGAAGGTTCAAGCCTACGCGGATAACCTGGCCGACATCGTAGCAACCGCAAAAAACTACGACGTACCCATTCTCTTTGTTACCGCACCTTCCAACATTTCTGATTGGCCCCCCGCCTACAAGGGAATCGCAAAAAACAGCTTTGCGGAAGTACAGAAATCGTGGGTTCAAAAAATAGAGGATTTTCTCGCCGACGGACTCAGTAACGCCGCTATCGCAAGTATCCACGAGTACTTAACCGAATACGCGGACGACCCATTGCTATTCTACCTGCTCGCCAACTCCCATGTGGCAGCAGGCAATTATGATCAGGCGAGATCGCTCTACATAAAAGCAAAAGATCTGGATCCAATCCCCTGGCGGGTTCTTTCACAATTCAACCAATCCATGAGACAACTAACGCAATTGGATGGCGTCTTTCTAGCGGATGTAGAGAAAAGTTTCGCACAAAACGCTAATCATGGTCTCGTTGGGTTCTCTCTCGTCGTTGACAATTGCCATCCGACGCCACTCGGAAACGCAATTATTGCTCGGGACATAGTCGCAGTGATGAAACGAAATCGTCTATTCGTGGAAAGCGACTTCGAACTTTTGGATGTAGATGCTTCGCTGCAACGTTTCTTCTCACAGACCACAACGCAAGATACACGTAAGTCCCTGGAACTGGCCCAGGTTATGGAGAGCGCAAAATATTCGATGAAGACGCCCTTCTATAACAACAAGACATCAAGCATGTACCTTGAGAGAGCCTTGGCGATAGATTCCTCGAAATGGGAGATATG